>Ga0307472_100001228_pt1 | contig 10112 bp, 6 predicted proteins | sample atmos_gasesAM5C__2_FD_204582 | JGI IMG/M metagenome (GOLD analysis project Ga0307472, IMG submission 204582) | Hardwood forest soil microbial communities from Morgan-Monroe State Forest, Indiana, United States - atmos_gasesAM5C_05 | ecosystem: Environmental > Terrestrial > Soil > Temperate... | reverse complement strand
AGTGGTATTATTCAAGCGGTAGTTTATGGGTTTACCCGTCGCTTGGAAACTCATTTACAGGCATATATGGCATTTCTTTTACCTATATTGCTGGTAACGCATTTGCAATTAATACATCTTCTGACCTTTCTGGTTCATTTTTTGTAAACCAAAACCTGCAATTGGTGGTCAATGGTACAACTTATGCGCTGCAAATAGTTAGTTTGGATACCAGTGTAATAGACCAAATTACTTTTACGGTTACAGGTGACACAATCCCTGTTTTTTCAAGTCTGGACAGTGTTTCTTTGAATGCTGCTTCCTTTAGTAATATCGGAATAACATACATTCCCCAACCTGCATTGCTGGATATCAATACAACAAGTGGGGAAATTAGTATTCCAGCTTTGTATCAATATATATTAGCAGATGGCGCTGCTTATTATGTATTTCAGTCTGAGACAGGATTTAAAGATCAATCTAAGATGATGGAATGTAAAGCACGTTGGGAAAAAGGTAAAAGGGATATATTCAGCTACTACAAGAACTTTGGAGGCAAACAATTCTTTTCTACATATAGTGCTGTCTGATGTTGTATGAAGCTGGTTATGACGTTATAGAATTATATTCGGCCACTAAGGGGATGAACAAGGAGATTTCTCCTGAATTATTACCCCCTGACTATTCATTTTACATCGAAAATATTATGCCAACTGCGGTTGGTGAGGGACAAGTCAGGTTTGGGACGTCTTCCCTTAAAGTTTGTGATGATACTATCATTGAGGCCTTCCCGTTTCAGTCTCCTACAGGAAATAAACAGCAAGTTTTGTACTTTAATGGGTACAATAATTTTTTGACATTTACAAATTTAAATATAGTTTCATCTGAGACCATAATAATAACAAGTCCTAATTATGCATTATTTCAACCAGATACATATTTATCTTTAAGATATACTGATCTTAATGGTCTTTCTGATCTTAAATATTATCAAATATTATCAATTACAAATATATCTGGCTTGGCTACTCCTTTGGGGGGCGTTTATCCAGCTAATACCATCAGTATTCAGTTAGAAAATAATAGCTTTGCAAGCAACCTTGTCGGGTACAACGTGTTGGAGACACATTCTACAGGTTTTACTTATGTTTCAGGGACATCCTTTACAATGAATGTCCCTGTAGGCTTTATCGCTGCTAATTCATATTTTGCGAATCAGAGTTTGATTCTTAGCGTGAATGGCACATTGTTTTTCTTAACAATTAATGTTGGCGGCATCAATATCGGTACGCCAGGACAAATTACCTTTACGGTCTCGGGAAATGTTATTCCTGCATTTGGTGGAGGGGATACGGTAACATTAACTTTTGAATCCCCCTTCCCTACTATTAATAGCATTTCAAATTCTTCGGGCTATATTAAGATATATGATTTACGCACGAATACTATTTTAGGCGGGGGAAATCAGACCTTAAGCAATTTATCGGTGGCTTGTGTTCCTCGCTGTGAATTCTTTGGGGGCTTGTTGTGGATATGCAACGGTGTAGACCCAATTATGACATGGGACGGTTCTGATTTAAAAATATATAAAGAATACGTAAAAGCAAATGCAAGTTCATTTAGCCGGACTGACAATACTCATTTCACATTTGTTAAAGATTCAATATTTGATATTACAAAATATCAAAATAATAATACAATTAACTTAGTAATTAATGGTGCAACTTCAAATTATACTGTTAGCAATGTGTCTGTAGTTGGGAATGTTGTGACAATTACAACGACAACTAATTTAGCGGCTTTTGTAGGGACAGATAACGTTGAATTATTTTATGCCGATATGCCTCCCCGCTTTAGTTATATGAGGGCTTATAATGACCGCTTGTGGTGTTTGGGGGAGGGTGCGGTAAGTTTAAGCTATCGTGCGCCAGATCAAGCCTTGATTGTTTATTATTCCTATATGACATGGAATTTATTGTTACCTTTTCGCTTTTTTGATGAAGTTTCTAAATCTGTCCCTTTTGAAGATATCTCTGCCAAACATGGGGGCGCAGATAATTTAGAGGCAATCGTAAGTGTTAACGGATTGCTGGCATTTATAGGACGGGAAAAGACCCAAGTTTGGCAAGGCATCAATCCATTGCCTGCGGAAGGAACATTTAATTGGGTTTCTACTTTGCCAGTTGGAATATATCACGGGAACCTTTTAGTAGAAATACCAAATGACGTTTATTTAGTAAGTCCAAATGGAATTGTTTCTTTTGGTACCCTAAATATAGCTAGACAATTTGCTATGTCATCCACTGAAAATATGGACAAATTAGTTTTTAAATACTTAGATAGTATTAATGATAACTTAGATTATCGAGCATGCAGGACGTTTAAATATAAATCAGGTGGATTTTGTGGTTTTAAAATCGGGTTAAACGATCTTATCGTAGCTAAATATCGTACTTCGCTTTATTGGTGGGGTGTTTTTTCGGGGGACTTTACAAAGGCGAATACTTTTTTAGGGTCTTTAGATGAGTCCTTGTATCTCTTCATTGACAACACAATATATCGTTATGCGGATGGAGTTATTGATCCTCCTGTTTATGGTGATAACGGAGGTATTGATTATATCGATTTCATTGAAACAAAATATGTTAATAATATTAAACACAGGTTTGCAAATAAAAGATATGACATCCAATGTGATTATTCATCTAATATAGTAATAAATCCTAATAATATGGTTTATATTATGATTAGTGGGGATTTAAGAGATTCTTTTATCCATACAGATATTTATCAACTTCCATTTAGGGGGGATGTATTGGGCACAATTCCATTAGTAAATGGAAGTGGACTTGATCCTAACAATCCGTCCAATAAAGCTTTGGGATTAAGACTAAACAGTCCATCCCACCCCAAAAAGGGAAGGTTGAAATTTGTTTCCTCAAAATTCTCCGTGAGTTTGGTAGGAAGAATTAGAGATGGAATGTTTAGCATGAAAAGAATGCGTTTATTTGGATTGAGGGAAAGATAAAATGACTTTTATACGTCCTAACCTGCCTTATGCAAATCAGTCATTACCCAACGATAACCGTTTCCGTATATTGACGCGCTCGTTGGAAGCTCCACCTACTGATATCATGTTAGATTCTGAATTTAATGCCCTCACGGATGGGTTGAATGATTTGGCAACTACTGTTGCGGGGATTATCGTGGGTGCGATACCTGGTACGGATGATCCAAATAATGCTAATTTTGTATTATCTACGACAGGTGCGGTAACTCAATGGATTCAAGTATCTGATATAAATATTGCGCCACAATCTATAAGTGCTAACAAATTAATACCATCATCAATTACAAATGCACAAATAGGTGCAGGAACTATATTAGGTAATAATATAGCAAACCAAACTATTACTAATAGCAATATTGCCTTAACTACTATTATGGGAAATAATATTGCTGATCAGACTATTACGGCAACACAAATTGCCAATAATACTATTACAGCAACTCAAATTGCTCCCTCAACAATTACCGCTGCTAAATTGGCAAACAATGCGGTAACGACCCCTGCTATTCTTGATGGAAATGTAACGACGTCCAAGCTTGCGGCAAATGCAGTCACAGCTGCTAAGATAGCTAACCAGACTATCACGGCAACCCAAATCGCTAATAATACTATTACAGCAACCCAAATAGCGGATCAGACTATTACATTTACTCAAATTGCCAATGATACTATTACATTTACTCAAATTAACCCCAACTTTGTAGCTACAAAGGCACAGCAGCAAGCAGCTTCTAGCAGTTCAGTTTATGTATCGCCTGCAACACAGCAAAATCATCCCAGTGCGCTGAAAGCATCCGTGCTTTTTGATGGTAGTAATGGGAACATTCTTGTTAGTTATAACGTAGCCAGTGTTGCCAGAATCTCAAGCGGAGTATATGAAATAACTTTTAATGCCGCTTTTTCTTCGGGTAGTTATGTGACGAGTGTAACGGCTGAAAATAATACAATGAGGAGTGGCCAAGTTGATACTACATTTTCGTCCACGGCAACTAAAATACGCGTAAGGACGGTAGATGTTACCGGAGCTGCTAGTGATAGTACTTATGTTAACTGTTTGTTTTATGGGACTTTAGCATGATTTTTAAAGAGATAGAAAGCTCAGAAATTAAAAAATCTTATGCTTCCTATTTTCATGAGAAAGCCCGTTATTTTGCCATTAATAAAAGAAATGATTTTTTATGTTATTACGGAATTATAGACATAACTGATGAAATAGGTGAAGCATTTCTTATGTTTAAATCATTTAATAGCAAAGTATTAAGCAAAGAGTTTTTCTTGTCATTATTTGATCATTTGACAAAATTAGGATATAAAGAGATATATACATGGACAAAATGGGATAAGCTTATTAAGTTATTCTCCCATTTTAATAGATTTGGGATTGAAAAAGTAAATTATCCTGAATGGGATAAAGACCCGTCTAAAACATGGTTTTTGAAGAGGATTTAATTATGTGCTTTGGAAATGATGCCCCTCCTGCTCCTCATATTGCCCCTCCTCCCGAACCACCGGAGCTTTTAGACTTTTTTGATGAAGTATCAGGGGTACAAACAATTACTGTAGTAGGGCCTGATGGTAAGAAGAGGCGCGTAACTCAGAGAATGCCCCGTACTCCTGAAGAGGAAGCACGGTTCCAAGCTGGTGTGGACTTGAGTAGGATTGCTATAGAAAATCTCAGACAACTTTATCGTTATGATCCGGCATCAATGGTAGATTATGCGCCATTTGTTGAGACATTTGCAAACCTTAATAGGGAGCGACAAGAAGGATTGGCGCAAATAGCAGATATGGGGAATATCCAGCAAGATATAGATGATTTCAGGCAGATGCAAAGAACAATTCTAGACGAAGAGTTTGCAACGAATAGAAGAGTGACGGAAGAGAATCTTGTCCATGCTGGGCGTAGTGGCGGATCATTTGCTAACGATTTACGTGCAAGACTTGCGAAACAAGAGGCAATGGCAAGACAACAAGGGGAAGTGAATGCCCTGAACTATGGCGAAGATTTAGCCGCACGCCGATTAGATAGAAATATGCAAGCTTATGGGCTTCAGGAAACGGGACGTGAAGCTCGTTTTAATGAGGCGCAAATGAAATATGGATTAGCTAAAGAGCATGAAGCAGATATTGAGCGTCGTCGTCAGAATGCATTAGCGGAGAATGAGGGATTTTTGAAGATTGGTCAAAATATAATTGGTGCTGACCTCAATAAAGCTCAAGGAGGACACACATCTGAACTAGCGCACGACCTCTTTAAAGCTCAAGCAGCCGATTCATTGGGACGTTATAATGCGGGCGTTAATGCGCAGATGGCCAATTATAAAATGCAGATGGATCAATATAATGCAACGCCACCCTCGTTTGGTGAAATGTTGTCAAATGTAGGTTTTCGATTGGCTGGGCATGCATTAGGTGGGCCAGCAGGTGGTCAAATTGGTGCGCAGATGGGCGCACAGATGGGCGCACAGATGGGACGCCCCCGCGGCATGAGACCTGGCGTAATGTATGGAGGATACTAATGGCTAAATCAAGAATTGCAAGCGGTACGAATCCCGCCGGAGTGGGTGCGGGGATAGCGAGCGAAAGATTAAAGAATAACATCGCTATTCCTGATCAAAATGCCGAGAATGCCAAGTTATTTAAGAAATTAAGTGAGTCATTCCAGGCAAAAGGAGACCGTCCCCGTGGGATATGGCGTAATGCTGCGGCGGGTTTTTTTGGGGGGCTTGAGGCTGCCCAGAATTCCAAAAGCATAGCGAAGAAGACTGAGAAGGCCGAGCAATATGACAAGGTAATGGAATATCTTCAGGAAGTGAATAATTCTGCTATTGAACGCAATGAGTGGTTTGAAAAACGTGAATATGCCCGTAAACAGGCTTTGCCCTCTGTGTTGGCGTATATGAATAATATCGACAAACTAGACCCACAAAGTCAATTTCTGATGGCGCAAAACATTTTAAGTAAATATTCAGCTGAAACAGGGGAGCCTTTAAAACTTATTTCAATTGGTGGGTCTAATCCGAATATGGTCACCGTTGAGGGAGAGAATGGCGCAAGCGTACTTGATCTTACTACTTTATTTGCTGGCAATGATGCCCTTGAAGATCAGATAGCACATAAGTCCGTTGATTATCAATTGGCACTCCAACAGAAGCGCGATGATGTAGAGAGAGGATTTGAGATAAAAGAAGAAAAAAACAATATAGCCAGAGAGAAGATTGAGAAAGATAATTATGAGTATGGGGATGAACAAGAAACATTTAACTTTAATGGACAGAATTTTGATGTAGTTCCTTTAGCTGGCCTTGAAAAAGGTGAAAAAACGGATTACGGCAAATCTGTCAATAAAGCCGTAGCCCAAATTGGGGTAAATGAAAATGCTTTGGGGTCTATTAAAACAATGAGGGATATTTTTAACAGAAATCCTAACATCGGGGAATCTTTTGTTAATATGTTAAGCTCTGGGGAAGATGAGGATACATGGGGAAGATGGGTTTCTAAGCATTTTGTTAGCCGACAAGAGCGGGCAGATATGGAAATTTTAAAGAAAGCAGCAGGAGATTTAAACCTTTCTACTGTTTTAAGTGTTCCAGGCAAATCGGCTACTGACCTTTTAAAACAAACGATAAAATCGGCAGCCCCTACAGGGACACTTACTAAACAAGGTTTTGACAAAATAGCTAATGAATGGGAAACACGGGCTTCATCCAATATTGAAATGGCACGCGCACAAGCAAAAGCGCGGGCATCCGGAAAAATGATTATTTCTCGGAGTGTGGCTAAAAACACACAAGAGGATAATGATAGTGAATGGGATAAAATAATTTGGAAGCCTTTACAATGATGCAGAAAATATATAAGGTGAGGCTGCCCGATAATGTGAAGCGTCAAGGTACAGACAGAATTGTACCTATTGCGGATAAAGATATTGATTATGCCATTTCTCTTGGAGGAGAAGTATTGGGAGATTCTTTTGATGTGCCTTTGCCCGTAGAGGGGCCTATTAATTCTAATTCTTATGAAGAAAGGCCAGCAAAAAATGTTTCAGAAAAATTATATAATGTAAGGCTCCCCGATAATGTGAAGATTCCAGGTACAGAAAGAAGTGTACAGGTTGAGCAAGCTAACCTTGAAAAAGCATTAAAATTGGGTGGAAAAATTGTTGATGAAAAAGATATTCCTCCCCCTAAAGATATCCCTCCCCCTGAAGAGCCTGATACATACGGAAAATTAGCGGCCAGATCAGCTAAAACTTTAGGCTCGGCTATTGCCGGAGGTACGGCTGATACTCTGGCGTCTATCTATAACATTCCGGCAAGTATTCAAAATGCCACTTCTGAGGCTATGAAAAAAACAAATCCTGATTATATGGGTGAAAATGATTTTGTGCCCGTTTCCCAGCAAGAACCCTTACCCTTAATCCCTTCTGCTACCCATGCTATTAACAAAAAGATTGATGTTGCAACAGATGATTATACCAAAACTAAGCCGGGGGATTCTTTGCAAGCTGGGCTTGAAATTGGGGGGGATGTTCTTTCTCTTGGAGGGCTTGGTAAGTTAGCCGTAAAAGGCGGTCAACATGCAGCCGGCAAAGTCTTGGGAGCATTAGGTACAACGAATCCTAGAGGATTGGCGGCTGCGGGAACTGCTGGCTACACTTCATCGGAGGCCTCAAATGCAGGCTATGGAACTGCGGCATCCCTTCTTGCAGGGGTTGGGGCTGGTGCCGGTGCAAACTTATTAAGTACGGCAGCCAAACAATTTAATACAAAATTAGCCTTGGCGACTCTAACAGGTAATAGCCCAAAAAATATTGATTTGAATGCTGTAATGGGTGCTGAAGCAACCGGAATTCCTTATACCAATACAATTGTTAATGAATCTAAAGGGTTGGCATTAGCGGAGCAATTGGTAGCAAAAGCTCCTATTATAGGTACAAAATATGCAAAAAAATTAGATGCGAATGATAAGGCTTTTGCTTCGGCCGTTGAAAATTCCATCAAAAATGTGGGAGAAAAAATTGTAGAATCTGATTCTTCTATGGATTTAGGTTCTATGATTAAAGATACATTTGAAGGAGTTAAGCAATCTGTTATCAATGAAAAAAATGACCTTTATCAAGTTACGCGCTCCTTTTTGCCTGAAGGGGCAACAGAAACACCTAAAAATCTTATTAAAGCCATTGATGAAATAAGAGGGAATATTAGAACCTTACGCCCGTCAGCCGATGAGTCATTTATTATTAATTATTTAGATGATTTAGAAAAAGGTATTGCATTAGGAGCTAAAGAAAACAGGATTGTAGCCCCTGTACCCGTTAATATGTTAGTAGGATCAAAAGTAAGCATTAATGATATTATCAATTGGGATGTGAATGCTTCGGGGGCAAAACAGCAACTTAAAAAAATTCAACAGGCAATTAAAGAAGATTTAAAAGCCTATGGCGAAAAAAACCCTGACTGGTATAAAAGCTTTCAAGAAGCCGATAGTTTTTATGGGAAATATCTAGGGGATGAAGCACTTGGAAGTGATACCCTTAAAAAGAAAATTTTTGCACAAGAAGACCCAGAAAAAATTATAGGCTCCTTAAATAAAATATCTGATTTTAGGAATTTGGGCCAATCATTGGGCCGAGATGAAGCAGGCCAAAAATTCTTTCAATCGATTAAAAGAGAAAAATTAGCTGACCTTATTATGGGGAAAACAATTAATCCTCAATCTGAAGGGGTAAGTTATGCTGGTTTTTCAAAATCTATGGAAAACAAACAGAACCAAGAGCTTGTAAAATATTTGGCTGGCGATAATTACAAAGAGCTGGAAAATTTCAATAAATACGCTAAAGCTGCCGTTAGGCACAATCAAAGAAATCCTAACCCTGCAGGAACAGCTTCTACAAAAACTATTTTGGGTGCAGTGGCGGGAGCTTTTACTGCAAGCTTGGCCGGCGGTTTGGTTAGGGGGATTACGGGTGGCGTTGCGCCTGTAGCTACTACGGTAGCCGTAGGATCAGGCCTTTCATGGCTTGTTAACAATAAAACAGCCTTAAAATGGGGTATTGAAGCCGCTAAAAAACAAGCGGCTGGTGATTATAAGGCAGTTAATACTTATTCTAAACGCCTTGAGAATCTTATGAAGAAAGATTTAGGGGAGGATTTTGTGAAACAATTTATAGCTTTATCTTCGCAAGAACGACACGAATAATCTTTCTGTTTTAAGATAGGAGGATATCTTGACTGTTAATAAAACTACCCATATATTTTTATTCTATCTTACTCTCAAATCTTCTATATATCTGGGTAACAGACATAAAGATTTTCAGCACATCTATAATTTATATCTTGACAATCAATATATTGCCTCTATTGAAAAATTAATTGAATTAATGTTGGAGACGATGGAATACGTGGTACAGATCAATCTTTAATTTATTTATGGTTTGTTGGCTTCTAAAAATGTCTTTCTGGCTTTGGAGGGCAAATTTCTTGCTTCTAGGTCTTTGTCTATTTTATCTAACTCATAATATGGATTAATTGTTTCTCCGTTGAATGTAATACATATATTTTTTCCTTTTTTTAATATGGTCACATCATCTAGAGAAAAATCCTTAACTTGAGTGTTTTTGAAATTTTTCTCCATTATTTCTTTATAGGTGTTTTTAAACACCCAGTTTGTTTTTTCTGCGAAAAACTCTTGAACGATGATAGATAGATTTTTTTTTTGTGTTTGTTTTATATTATTAAAATCTACATTTGAATAGCTTATTATATCTATATATGGTTTTTCCAATGTTAGGCAATACCTTACATATTTTCCAGGTGTGTCAACATGAGGAACTCTAATTTTTTCCAATTTGTCCGCAATAATATTGCTGACCCATATCATTTGTAAATCCTTTGTCAGGTATAATTGCATCTCATTAGGGTCTGAATTTGGCTGCATAGCAAGGGGAGTCCCTATTTTATCCCATTCTTTATCCATTGGATCATATTTATTGTACCCTTTTTCTGGTAAGCTTTTATTATGAGATACGATCACAGGCTTTTGATTGGTATGTGATAGGTCG
>Ga0307472_100001227_pt1 | contig 10113 bp, 9 predicted proteins | sample atmos_gasesAM5C__2_FD_204582 | JGI IMG/M metagenome (GOLD analysis project Ga0307472, IMG submission 204582) | Hardwood forest soil microbial communities from Morgan-Monroe State Forest, Indiana, United States - atmos_gasesAM5C_05 | ecosystem: Environmental > Terrestrial > Soil > Temperate... | reverse complement strand
TTTCCCGTCAATGGGCTTCAATGGTCTTCCGCGAGATCGGCGTGTACTGACGTACGCTTCGCTATTTGAAGTTTTTGACAGGAGGGCACCATGTGGCGAGAACGAGTGCTGAAGGTTGTGTTGGTGTTGGTGGGATTGCTCTTTTTGGCTGGGGTTTATCCCATCGTGATGTATCTATGGCGGCCGGGGAACGAGTCGCCAGGCGACGCGATGATGCTTAGCCTCTATGTCACACTCGGGGTTTTCCTGCTGTTAGCCGCGCGTCATCCGTCGGCCAATCGCAGCCTGATCGCCTTCACAGCCTGGTCGAGCTTTGCTCATGGCGCGGTGATGGCGGTCTTGGCATTCCAGATTGCGAGCGAACGCAGAGATCTGCTGATCGCAGTGGCTGTGCTTGCTGTGATTGGTGTAGCCCTGATCGCGCTGGCTCCGGCGAGGCCGTCAGGCGAGCGGCTATCGCCAGCCGGTGCGTAGGCTCGCACTCTGGAAACACGCCGACTCCAGAACCGGATCACATCCGCCCGGTGTGCGTGGCGGCTCTGGTACACTAATCCCCCGCAAAGGAGTTTCCACAATGACCTCAGCACAGAAGCCCTCCCTGTACGAAAGACTTGGCGGCGTCTATAGCATCGCGACCGTAGTAGACGACTTGATCGACCGAGTCATGGTTGATTCGAGATTGAATGCTAATCCGCTGGTAGACGAAGCGCACCATCGCGTCCCGCCTGCGGGATTCAAGTACCTGGTGACCGAGATGGTGTGCTGGGCCAGCGGCGGTCCACAAAAATATACCGGCAAGCCGATGGCGGACTCGCACGCGCACCTGAAGATTACGAGTCAGGAATGGGAGGCATTCCTGGACGATTTTCAGCAGACGCTGGATAAATTCATGGTGCCGGCTGAGGAGCAGGCCGAGTTGAAGGCTATCGTTGACAGCACCCGGTCGGATATTGTCATTGACTCCCCGCTCCGAGCCGTGAGCTAGAAAATAAGCGGTTGCGAACTCAAAGAACTACGGAATCCGGCGGATGCGGTAGGCCTCTTTCTGAGGGTCAAAGCGTTTTGACACCCAGCGGCGCCAGCCTACGTGGTCGAAAGAAATGGTGGACCTGGTCGGGATCGAACCGACGACCTCTTCCATGCCATAGAAGTAAAAAATAGGTAAGTTATTGACGGCAAAAGGCGAAGAAACCGGTGAAGTCGGTAAAAACCGGAAAAATCGCTCGGACTTGACACCAAAGTTGACACCAAAATTGGGCCAAGGGCTGATAGTGGCGGATCAGCCTTTTTGATTCCTCGGGCCATTGCTCGAATCTGTCGAGGCCTCTCCCACTTTGCATCCACTTCTTCGCCTGCCCACATTCTACGCCTTGCATGCCGGGTAACCGGCAAGAACACTCCCGAGCCCTTCCTGCCAGCGCACACTCCCGCTGCGCCTAGCAAGCGGATCCGTCGCATTTACTGTCCGAAGGTATGTCTCAACCTGACCGATTTGCAGCAGACAGAGATCCTCTCTTCGCGCCATCCGAGCAACCTAAATAATGTATCTGACAGCATATATATCATAAGACATCACACACGTTTAGCTCGTGTCATGAAGGAAAAACAAAAGGGAGAAAGGAAAACATGAAGACCCTGGACGAAAAGATCAAGAAAGTGAGCCCCTGCTCGACGCAAAAAGATTGAGGATCGTGCGGCCCAGCTCGTAGCTGAGGAAATATCGCTTCGCACGGATCCCCCGGATCAAGAGTCATTCCGACACCGCCGTCGCGTCAGCCTTGCCGGGCAGCTACGGCCGTCGGTATATTGAGTGGTTGCTGGCAGACGGAGACCGGTCGTTCCTCTCTTGCAGTCGCGTCGAAATTCCTTATCATCATGCGAAGATGAGCGCAGCCAAGTCGAAGGAATCAGAGAGCGGTAAATTGCGGATCGGCGATGATTGGAATGCTATCCGTATCATCGCGTTCTCGCAAAGCAATCCGCTCAAGGCGATCGCGGAGTTTGTGGAGAACAGCATCGATGCGCATGCCAAGACCATTGCCATCACCCGCGGCCGCGAGCACGGCGAGCACTATCTCACGGTGAAGGACGATGGCGACGGCGTCCCCCGCGATCCGAACGGGCTACCTGACTTCAAATACGTCGCGACTCATATTTGTGACTCGATCAAGCGACGCCTGAAGGCAGACAGCGCTGGCGGCGGTTTGCAAGGGGAATTTGGCATCGGGTTGTTGAGCTTTTGGACCGTGGGCCAGACTCTCATGATGACTTCCAGCGGTGCCGATCAGCGGGCCTATCAGATGGTTATGAGCAAAGGGGATCCGCGCTACACGGTGAACCCGCGACGCGTGCTGTTTGCCGAGCAGGGCACCGAGCTCAAGATCGGCCCCCTGCTCGACGGTATCCGTAGCTTGAGCGGCGAGAAGATCCAGTGGTATCTGGCTGCCGAGCTGCGCGACCGTATCCGCGCTACCCAGGTTCGTGTAACCGTGGTCGACAAGCTTGCGCGCAAGCAGTACCAGGTCGAGCCGCGGCAGTTCGAAGGCCGCTTGCTGCACCAACTACCGGCAGTTCGCTCGCCATTCGGCGAGGCGTATGCCGAACTGTATCTCACGGAACCGGCCGAGAACTGCCGGGTCGCCCTTACCCGTGGTGGAACGCGGGTGATCGAGGACATCGGTACGCTGCCCGGTTTGGACCGCGCGCCATGGAGCTCTCGGTACTTGCAGGGCCTGATCGACGTGCCCTACCTCAACCTCACACCCGGCACGCGTTCTGGAATCGTCCACGATGAGCGCTACGGGGCATTTGCGGAGGCTCTGGCGCCGCTCGAAGCGCGCCTCAACAGTCTCATCGAGGCACAGCGCCGCGCCGAGGAAGAGCAGGCGAGCCGGGAGTCCTTGCGTGCCATCCAGCGCGCCTTTCGCGAGGCCATGCTGGTCTTGCCGCGCGAGGAATATGACTGGTTTGACATCCAGTCACGGTCACCGCAAGCAGCCGGTGCCGGCGATCCGTCGGAGCGACGCGTGGAGGCCTCCGGTGAGGAGGATGGGGACGTGGCGGGCGTTCCGGAACCGAGCGGAGGCGAATCCGCACAGCGCCAGTTCTTCGACTATGCAGGGCCTTTGTACACGGTCGTGATTTCGCCAGCGGCGAGCACATTGACAGTGGACCAGAGCCGGCGTCTTTGCGCTCTGCCCCGGGACCGCTCGCGCCGGCGGGTCGAGCAGGACCTGATATTTGCCTGGGAAATCGTCGAAGGAGGTGGCACGTTCTCCTCCACCTTCGATCAAGAAGTGAGCTACCGAGCTCCATCCTCGCCCGGTCTCGTTCGTTTATCCGTCGCTGTCTCACAGCGCGAGGTGCGCTGCAGCGCGGAAGCACTGATTACCGTCACCGACAGTCTTGATGCGGCGATAGCCCCTGCTGTGATAAATACCCGCGGCCTTCCGGGCTACACGTTTGAACGGGCCGCGGGGGAACTGTGGCGCTCGCGATTCGACGCTGAGCGGAACCTGATCGTCGTGAATAACGGGCATCGTGATTTTGTGTTCGCGACGCGCAGCCGCGCGCTCCAGCTGCGGTATCTTGTGCGGCTCTATATAAAGGAATTGGTGCTCAAAAACTTTACGGGACTGCCAGCGGAACAATTGGCGGAGCGCATGGTTGAGCTCTCACTTTATGTCGAAGAGAAACTGAAGCCCACGTAGAGAGTTGTGACCCGCGTTTGCGCAGTCGATCCATGCTTGCATTCTCTGATTGCTCTTTCCTGATTTTGTTCGGGTACTCGTCGAGGCAAGCAGATCTTTGCGAACCAAGCAGAAGGCCGAAGCCCCCGACGCCAAATTCTATTATTGAGTAATTTAAAGTCATATCTTATATTTCTCATATGCGGTTTATCCCAAGAAGACTCGCAAGCGTGCTGCTGGACGCAGCTCGACATTTTCCGGCGGTCGTCGTCACCGGACCCCGCCGTGCGGGCAAAACCACTCTCCTCCGCAAGCTGTTCCCGAAGGCCCGATACGTACTGCTTGAAGACCCCGACATTCAGGGCCGGGTACGCAACGATCCGCGCGCATTTCTTGACCAACTGCGGCCGCCGGTTGTCTTCGACGAGATCCAGAATACTCCGGAACTACTCGACTACGTCCGGACCGTTATCGACACGGGACCTCGTCGCGTGGGCCAATGGCTGTTTACTGGTTCCCAGGAAGCTCCCCTCATGCGTGGAATCAGTGAATCGATGGCGGGCCGGGCTGCCATCCTTCAGCTCTTGCCTTTCAGTCTTGCGGAAACCGAAAAAGTAACCCTGCTGCACGGGGGATTCCCAGAGGTGCTCGCACGTCCCAGGGCTCGCAACCTCTGGTTCGCTTCCTACATGCAAACGTACTTGGAGAGAGATGTCCGGGCGATCACAAACGTACGAGACTTGGCGACGTTTCGCCGCTTTCTTGCTCTTCTGGCCAGTCGTCACGGCCAAGTTCTGAACCGGACCGACCTTGCGGCGCCCCTCGGGGTCTCGGTTCCCACGATTGGCGAATGGCTGCACATCCTTGAAGTGACCGGCCAGATCATTCTTGTGCCGCCGTATTTCGAAAACTTTGGAAAGAGGCTAATCAAGTCGCCGAAAGTGTACTTGGGCGATTCCGGTCTGGCCTGCTACCTGTTGGGCCTGACGTCTCCGGCTGAACTGGAGCGATCCCCCTTCCTGGGAGCCCTGTTCGAAGGCTTCGTCGCAGCAGAAATACTCAAGAGCCAGGCTGATAGTGGAATGCGCAAGGAGCTGTATTATTTTCGTGATCAGCAAGGTCTGGAGGTGGACTTCCTCATACCGCGCCCCAACACCAAATTGTGGCTAGTCGAAACCAAGGCCGCAAAAACCGTTCGGCCTTCCATGGCATCGCCATTAACTGCTTTGCAGCGGGCCCTGCAGAAGCGGTCGGCGCGATTGATCGTGGTACATAGAAGGTCCCGATCACAAGTGTCCACAGCAGCGATCGCCAGGGGAGTGGAGGCTCGCGACGTCAACCAATTCATCGGGGAACTCGTTCGAGCCAAATGATCTGTTGATCTGGGGGCCCTTTTCGGCCTGCGTCCACGCTCTCGCCATCGTTGCATCTGGTGGCCAGACGCACACTGACCCCCAACACCTGGCTCCGCTGGAAAGTGTCAGGTAGCTGTTGGGTCAGGGACGACTAATACTAATCGGCCGTCAGCCGTGCATTCTTATTGATCCCTTCTCTTCGTTGCAACCACGAATGTGTTGCTTGGATATTATCTGGATGATATCCCGCCAAGCGCCGCCCATTCCTTTGGGCTCTTTGTGTGTGATTTAAAACATAAAGTTGCCGTTTGGCAGGCTTATGCTTTAATTCGCGTCTATTTGAAGGGAGCCGAATCAAGCCACCGTGCGAAGATTGAAGAAGGACCCTGTGCGAGAAGAGCGGATCCAGAATGAAGCCATCGTCGATGCCTACGGGCCGGAAGAGCAGGTTCTCGGCTGGTATTACTACCTGGAGAACCAAATCAGGTTTCCCTTCGCGGCGCGGTGCATCGCATCGAAGGTGGTGTCGCCGCTCCGAAAAGGTGAAACGGTCGAAATTCGTTGCTTGGCGCCCGAAGATTCCTGTGCCCACGACATGCTGGTCTTGATTCGTTGGCATGGCCGCAGTGTGGCAGTTCCTCTTTCCCAACTGGTTGCCATCGATGCGGATGAATCGACTGTCCAGGCCATTGGCGACTGGCGCTACTGGCTGGCCCAAGGTTACTGTTTCTGAGTCAGGCATCCCCGGGGGGCGCGCATGCCCACCATCGAAGACGGATATGGCCAAACATCAAGCGAAATCGCAGCTCACCTGGATGGATGTCAAAACCAAGCTCACCGTTTTTGACCGTACGGCTTTGCTGGAGTTGATTCATCATCTGTACGCTGCGCACAAAGACAATCAAGCATTCCTTCATGCACGGTTTGGCTTGGGCCAAGACATGCTGGGACCGTACAAGAAAACCATCGATCGCTGGCTTTGGCCCGATGTGTTTCGGAACCAGGACACGTCGGTTTCTCAGGCGAAGTGGGCCATCTCGGATTACCGAAGGGCAGTCGGTGACCCCGTGGGACTCGCGGAGTTGATGGTTTTCTACTGCGAGCAGGCTGCCGGTTTCTGTAAAGATATCGGCCAGCAAGATGAAAGATATTTCAATGCGCTGGTGCGCATGTTCGAGCAAGCCCTAAAGTCGGCGAACACTCTACCCGCCAATGATCGGGATGGTTTGATCGCCCGGTTAGACCGTGTGCGGGAAATCAGCCATGAGTTTGGCTATGGTGTCGGCGATGACATGGACTTCCTCCTCGCGAAGTACAGGCGGCGATCCGGCTGATGAGTTTGCGAACTCCGCAAGCTACGCAGGGCCCGCCAAAAAGACACTTTACATCGAAGCGATCGATGATCGCCGTTGCTCTGATTTCTACCTGGGAATGCCGAGTGCCCTGAGCGCCTCATGAACTGCGAAGCTAATGGTCTTCTAGCCGCGACGAGACCTTTCAGGAAGGCGCTTAAGGATTCGCGCCGCACGTAAAGAGCACCAATACCTTTTGGGCCGTGTAGTTTGTGGGCGGAGAGCGAGACCAGATCAAGCGGCGTCCTCTTCATGTCGATCGGCACGTTGTTCGCAGCCATTATGGAAACAAGGTGCGTGTTGGGATGAAGGGCAGCGGAAGATCCTCGGGATCGACAAGTCCATCCTGACCGACCGTTAGATACGTAGCACTTGTGCCGGATAGATACGTAGCACTGTGCCGGAACGCTCCAGAAAACGGCAGCCCTCGATCACCGCTATATGCTCGGCAAGATTGTCCGCCTCGTTCCGTCAATTTACTTCTCTTCCATGCTTCGACCTGCTTTCGTGTCGGCGCGAAGTTTCGCTGCATAGGATCGACGCCGACCGAGATGCAGTCGACAAGCGAGAATTACTTCCCTGGCGTGACAACACCGAATAACTCCGAACTGGCATTGTTTCAAAAGATAGTGGACCCGTGGACCTGACCCGCAGCGCACCCGATGAGTTCTTCCAAACAACGGAAGCAGTCACAGCGTTTTGAAGCCAGATTACGCGCACGAACTGGAAAACGGGGTATCGGCAAGTAGTTGAAAAGATGGCGGACCGAGTCGGGGATCGCGACGACCTCTTCCATGAAAACCGAAGGGCTTGTGGTGTTGTTACACCAAGTGACACCAAATTAAAGGGCCGAATATCGGCAAGTAGTTGAAAATGGTGGACCTGGTCGGGATCGAACCGACGACCTCTTCCATGCCATGGAAGCGCGCTCCCAGCTGCGCCACAGGCCCACTTGGTGAAAGGAGAAATTTCTCCCAGCTAATTTTCACCCACCGGGAAGCGATAGTCAAACCCGCACCCGCAGGTCGCCATCTATTCCCTTCGGCGCATTTTGCGAAAACGGCGAAAGTTAGTATTCTGTTCCGGCATTTTCTAAACACCTCAATGAAAAAAAGCGCTGTGTATCTCCCCTGCCTTTTTCTGGCACTAACGTTTGCGCCAGCGACCGCCCAAGTCAGCGGCGCCAACCAGCAATCGTCGGCGCCGGTGCCGTACGCATCGGTGAGCCAACTTAATACGCTCCTCTCGGAGCTCGAACAGTCATCGCAAGCGGCGCAGGCTGACTTGGCCAGGCTGCGGATCGAAAAGTGGAAAGCCGATGGTGGTACAAAGCGGCAGATACAATCGAACGTCCAATCCCTTGAACGCAACCTGCAATCGGCGCTGCCTGAGATTGTTGGTCAGTTGCGAAATTCGCCAGAGAACCTTACTTCTACATTCAAGCTGTATCGCAACCTCGACGCGGTATATGACGTCTTTAGTTCGGTCGTCGAATCGGCGGGAGCTTTCGGCCCGAAGGATGATTTTCAGTCCTTAGAGAATGACCTGGGCGCCCTCGAGCGCTCACGCCGTTCATTCGCGGAACGCATTGAGAATTTGTCCGGCGAGAAAGAAGTCGAACTGAGTCGGCTTCGTACTGCGCTACAGAATGCCCAAGCGGCCAGTGCACAGCCGCCGAAGAAAGTTGTAGTGGACGACACTGAACCACCAAAGAAGCCGGTAAAGAAAAAGACGACAAAGGCACCCGCTACGAAGCCAAATCCAAACCCAGCCACCACAACGCCCCAGCCCCAACCAAAGCAGCAGTAGCAGCCGCCACGCGAATTTTTGGCCCCCTGCTTTGTAACTGTGTAATCCTTCAACCTCGGTCGCACCTTTCCTCCGTAACTCTTTGTGCTCTCTATGGTTTCCAGGCCATTCGCCGCAATCCGGTGAAAACAGATGACTTCCATGCTTGTGGAACTCAGGATGATTCCGTGGGGTCTAATTAGAGTAAGGCGGGGCTTCGCTATGGGCAACGAAGGCTCCTTTTCGGGCGGGCTTCGGGTCCGGAAAGAAACTATAATGGCGGTGACGCCATGAGAGTTATGGCGGGGGCGACCACCTTGGGCAATCTTGCGAGTGCGATAGCAATCCGGAGCCAGGAATCGGCGATCGTTGCCGAACTCAAGGCCGGATCCGAGGAAGCCTACGCCTGGCTGATCGGCCAATTTCACCAACCCATTTTCAGTTTGGTGTACCGCATCGTCTCCGATCCCGCTGATGCCGCCGATACCACCCAGGAAGTCTTCCTGAAAGTCTTCCGAGGAATGAAACACTTCCACGGCCAGTCCAGCCTGAAGACCTGGATTTATCGCATTGCGGTGCATGAAGCTTCGAACCGCCGCCGCTGGTGGTACCGCCATAAGGCGCGCGAGACGTCGATGGAGCCGCCACTGAGCGATCCGGGACCTGGTGTTTCAGCTCTGGAAGAGGCTTTGATAGATCCGGCTGACTCGCCTTTCGAAAATGTGGTTCACGAAGAGGTCAGATCGCACGTTGAGAAAGAGCTGCGCAACGTGCCCGAACCCTACCGCACCACCGTGATCTTGCGCGACTTGGAGGAAATGTCTTACGAAGACATTGCGGAGATCACCGAAGTGTCGCTGGGAACGGTGAAGTCACGGCTGACCCGTGGAAGGGACGCGCTGCGCCGACGATTGACGGACTATGTTCGAGAAATTGGACCGCAAATCGGCTTGCAAGCCCCCGAGGAAGATGACCGGTCCAGTGCAGACTCCCGGGTTTCTATGCGTGGCAGAACAGCCGAGGTGATGCCATGACGTGTGCCCAGGCAAAATCTTTGTTCTCGCCATATCTGGACGGCGCGGTGAGCGGCGCACAGATGCATGCCATTAGTCAGCATCTCCAATTCTGCGCTCTGTGCCGGCGCGAATACATTTCTTTGCAACAGACTCAGCAATTGCTGGCGAAGGTTGGCTCCAGGAGAGCTCCGGCCGATTTGGCGCTGAAACTCCGGGTTGCCGTTTCCCAGGAAGCGGCGCAATCTCGTCGTCCGCTGCTCCAGAATTTTTTCGTCCGCTTGGAAAATGCACTGAATGCTTTCATGGTTCCGGCCACCGCGGGTTTGGCTACAGCGGTGGTGATTTTCATCCTTCTAATGGGGTTCCTGGCGCCCTTGCAGGCCGACAATCCCGATGTTCCGCTCATGCTCTACACGGCTCCGCAATTGCAGCAAGCGGCTTTTGGCACAGCGCTCGATTCTATCAGCGACGATTCACTGGTTATTGAAGCGTATGTGGACTCGAACGGACGGGTGCAGGATTATCGCATTCTCTCGAACCCCACTGAGGCGAAATCGTTGCTACCGCAAGTGAAGAACATGCTCATCTTCACTACCTTCCGCCCTGCCACGTCGATGGGCAGGCCAACGTCCGGCAAAGCGGTGTTGTCGTTCTCGAAGATCAGTGTAAGAGGGTGAGGGCAAAAGAGCTGCGAAGAGGCAGGATTTTCAAGCCCGTTAGCTCATCATCAGGTGAATCGACTCTTGTAAAAATGAGAAATGGGCTTGCTAAGCAGAAGCGCCATCGCGCTTGAGCTGGTGCTAATTCCCAGATCTCAACTAATGACAGCCTCCGTGTCCCGAATCGTGAAAGCTCTTTCCCGCTTCTGCGACGAACTCCCAGTCATAGCTTCTGGGGTGGAGGGTGAGTTTTA
>Ga0307472_100001226_pt1 | contig 10114 bp, 7 predicted proteins | sample atmos_gasesAM5C__2_FD_204582 | JGI IMG/M metagenome (GOLD analysis project Ga0307472, IMG submission 204582) | Hardwood forest soil microbial communities from Morgan-Monroe State Forest, Indiana, United States - atmos_gasesAM5C_05 | ecosystem: Environmental > Terrestrial > Soil > Temperate... | reverse complement strand
CTGTCCGAAAAGGGTTCGTCGGAACGTGTTGGCCCGCATTATCTACCCGACGGCAACGAACCATTTCAACCGAATGTGATTATCCATCGGTGGCGCAGACCATATCTGCATCGTCTGGAACGGCCACTGCGAGTTTCGGCCATGCGAATTCGGACCATCGTGACCCCGCCCGGATGGACGGCATGCATCCTGTGCCTGTGCGCCTTGCTGGCGATCGACAGCGCACTTGCTGGCACGACGGAGGCGGCGCCGCAGTCCCGCCGGCAGGTGCTTCATGCGCCTGCGCCGAATGCGACGCCGGCTGCCCCGCGCCTTCCTGAGCGGTCGCCGTTCAGCAAAGCCGAGCAGGATGTTGCGGTCGTACCGGGCATGCCACGGGCGCGCTTCTGGGCGGATTCGGAGCAGGACTTCATTGCCATGCTGCCACCGCTGGCAGGTCCGTGGTTGATCCTGTCGGCCGGCGGCAGCGACGGCGCCTACAGCGCCGGAATCCTCAGCGGCTGGACGCAAACGGGCGCACGGCCGGACTTTTCGGTGGTGACCGGGGTGAGCACGGGCGCAATGCTCGCGCCGTTCGCCTTTCTCGGTGCGCGCTACGACGAGACGCTGCGCACCCTCTACAGCACCATCACGTCGGCCGATGTCTTCGAGGTGGGCGGCAAGGGCGAAAGCCTGTTGGATACGTGGCCGCTGCGGGATCTGCTGGCGAAACACGTGACGCCGCAGCTCCTGGCCGAAATCGCCGCCGAGCATAGCCGCGGCCGCCGTCTTTTCGTCGTGACGACGAATCTCGATGCCGAGCGTCCGGTCGCATGGAATATGGGCGAGATCGCCGCCCGCGGCGATGATGCGGCGCTCAAGCTGTTCCGCGAGGTCCTCCTGGCGTCATCCAGCATTCCCGGCGCGTTCCCGCCCGTCTACATCGACGTCGAGGCTAAAGGCCGCCATTTCCAGGAGATGCATGCCGACGGCGGAATGGGCGGCGCATTTTTCCTCGCCCCGTCGTCCTTGCTGTCCCGCATGCACGCCGCCCCGCTGCCGGCAAGCGAGTTCTACATCATCGTGAACAGCAAGCTTGCGCCTGACTTCCACGTGACCGAACGCAACACCCTCACCATCCTGGGCCGATCGATCTCGGTGACGTTGAAGACCACGACCCGGGCCGCGCTCGAAGCCGCGCACGACTATGCGGCGCGCAACGCCATCGGCTTCCACCTTGCCTACATCGATGAGACCTTCGACAAAGAGAGCCGCGGCTCGTTCGATCCCGGCTACATGCGCGCCCTGATCGATCTCGGCGCGGACCAGGGAAGACGCGGGTCGGCGTTCCGCAACGAACCACCGCGCGTGGCGTCGCAGCAGGATCACTCGCAGCAGGATCATACGACTGCGTCCTGCCGGTGGGCGGCCATCGACTGCGGCACGCTTCAGTAAGAACCGGGTCGGCGGCTCCACAGCGTCGCGACCACGACGGCCATCAAGGTCAGCACGATGACGGCCATGGCGACGCAGGCCGGCCAGCCGCCCCTGTCCCAGGTCAGGCCGGGCAGCGAGGCACCGAGGCTGCCACCGATATAAAATGACGTGACGTAGAGGCCGACCGCCGACGAGCGGCCTTCCTTCGCCGTCGCCGTGACGTAGCCGGTGGAGACCGCTTGACACAACATGCCACAGCCGGCGCACAGGGTGAGCCCGGCGATGATGACCGGCACCGGCGGCGCCAGCGTGAGCAGCACGCCGGCGATCCACACGGCGATGACGCCGATGATGAAACTCCGCCGCCCGAAGCGCGCCACCGCCCATCCCACCAGCGGCGCGATCACCGTGCCGTCGAGGTAGGTCACGAAGATCAGGCCGAGCAGGGTCGAGGAAAAGCGATAGGGCGGCGCAGCGAGGTGGAAGCTCACATAGGTAAAGACAGCGATGAAGTTGAACAACACGCCGAAGCCTACGGCGTAGGTGGCGAGAAGCTGCGGATTGTGGAAATGGCGCAGCATCTGGCGCGCCGATGCGGCAAGGCCTTCGGAGCGGACGAAACGCGTCTCGTACGGCAGGAACGCCGCGACCAGCACCGCTCCAACCAGCACCAATCCCGCCGGCACCAGAAAGGCGCTGCGCCAGCCGGCGACGTCGGCAAGGAGGCCGGGAATGAAGCGGCCGCAAAAGCCGCCCAGGCTCGAGCCGGAAATGAAGATTCCGGCGACACCAGCGACCTCGCTCGGCGGCCATTCATCGCCGATGTAGGCGACCGTCACCGCGAAGATCGGCGGCAGCAGCAGGCCCTGGATGAACCGCAGGATCACGATCGTCTGGACGTCGCGGGCGAGGGCGATCAGCACCATCGGCACGACCACCGCGACGAGCGCGACGGTGATGACGCGCTTGCGACCCAGCACGTCGGCAACCGTACCGGTGAACGGCGCAGTCAGTGCGATGGCGAGCGTGCTTGCCGTCATGATCGTGCTGATTTCGGCGGCGCCGACCGCGAATTCGCGCGCCAGCGCCGGGAGCAGCGCCTGGGGCGAATAGAGATTGAGGAAGGCGCAGAAGCCGGCAGTGGCAACGGCGAAGCGCCGGGCATCGAAGGTCATGGGGATCGTGCGCCGGGGAAAGGAAGCTCACTATGCGTGAGCGTGCGCGCAAAAGCGATGCAAACGCTCAGTCGTCCAGCGCAGCCCTTGCATGCGCAAGCGTCGTGTCGGGCGTTCCCGACGCATCGACCTCGTGCCAATCGAGCAGGCCGAGATCGTAGCTCTCCTGGGCGCGCGCAACGTCGGCATCGGCGTCCGAGGCGTCGTGCGTGCGCGTGCCGACCCGCGCGAGCCGAGTGGCGAGATCGGCGGTGAGAAACAGGCCGCGGAAAGCAACGTTGCAAGATTTTGCCACGACAGCGATGGCGGCGCGCTCTTCGCTGCGCGCAAACACCGCATCGACGATCGCGCCATGGCCGGCCGCCAGCACGCGGCGCGCCTTGTCGCCGACGAGCGCGTAGACCTGCGCGGTCACCTCGGGCGCATAGGCCGGCGCCGGCAGCCTCGCCGACTCGGCGACGCCGAACAGCGCCTTGCGCTCGACGTCGGTGCGGATAAGCACGGCGCCCGGTGCGGGCGCAAGATCGGGCGCGAGCATGCGCGCCAGTGCCGATTTGCCCGTGCCCGACAATCCACCGACGGCGACGAGTCGTGGCGTCGGCGGTGCGATCAGGCGCCGGGCGAGATCGAAATAGGTTCGTGCTGTATGTGCCGCTGCATTGCGTTCGGATGCGGCGACGTTGGCGCGTCGCGCCGCCGTTACCATGGCGCGGATCGCCGCGCGCAGCGCGAGAAAAAACGGCAGGGCCGCAAGCGCGGCAAGATCTTCGTCGCGCCTCGTTTCGGCGAGATAGCGGTTGAGCACGACGTTTGCCGCCGGCGTGAGCCTGCGCTCGACCAGGTCCATGATCAGGAAGGCAAGATCGTAGAGCACGTCGCCCGTTGCGATCTGTGGATCGAACTCGATGGCGTCGAAAGGGACCGGCCGGCCGTCGATCAACGCGATGTTGTCGAGATGAAGATCGCCGTGTCCGCGTCGCACGAGGCCGAGCCTGCCGCGCGCCGCGAGCAGGGGACGGATGCGCGTGAGCGCTTGGCGGCTGGTATTGTCGAGCGTTGCGGCCTCGCGTGCCGGAAAGATATCCGAGGCCGCGCGAAACGCCGCGTCGTTGCGATCGAGATAGGTCGAGAGCGCATCGATCCACGGCTCGGCGTCGGCCACCGGTGCCACGGCATGCGCTGCCGCGACCGCGCGCGCCAGCGCGTCGGCCATCGCGGCGTCGATCGTGCCGCCGTCGGCGAGCCGATCGAGCGTCTTTTCCTCGTCGAAGCGGAGCATGTCGACCGCCCATTCGACCGCGGCGCCGGCACCGCCGAGCGCGAGCCTGCCGTCGGCCTCGCGGGTGACGGCAACGAGCCCGCGGTAGATGTCGGGCGCGAACGAGCGGTTGACCTCGATCTCGGCCGTGCAGGCAGCCTGCCGCTTGTCGAGCGTCGAATAGTCGAGGAACGGAAAGCGGACGGCGCGCTTGATCTTGAGCGCGCGTTTGCCGGCCAAGAATACCGCCGCGGCGTGCGTGTCGATGCGCCGTACTGGACGACCGCCGTGCGTCGCTGGATCGGCGAGGAATGTCAGCACGGCGTCTTGCGGATCAGTTCGATCGTCCATTTCGAGCCTCCGACCTTTGGCCCTGGAACGGCCGCGGTCGGCACCATAGATGGCTAGTGAGATAGGGGGCTAGTGACGCGGCCGATGCGGCCATGGCCTCGATCGACATCAACGCTGCATCTCGCGCGCCATCCTGAGGCGCGGGGGCGGCGTTGCGGCCCCGGACAGTCAGGAGTCCGCCCATGACGCAACTTCCGCATGTGCTTAAGCGCATACGGCTCAACCTCGCCCGATCGAAGGAGTTCCCGTCCGGCTCCGCCCGCCACGGCTACGAATTCATCGCGCCGCTCGACGCCGCCGGGCACATCGATCCCGAGCTGTGGCACAAGTATCGCGAGCACTGCGGCGTGCGCCGGTTCTGGGGCGGCGAGGAGGAGACCGGCCGTCTGGTGCACAAATCGGGCGGCCAGGAACACGCACGTTGGATTTTCGACTACAACCAGTCGGCGGAAGAGGACGACGAGGCCGGCTATCGCTTCGCCGCGCATGCTTTTAAACCGGGTGAATACGTGTCGATCCGCGACGAGGACGGTGAGATGCACACGTTTCGGGTCGCATCAGTGGAGGCCGCGACCTGACCGGACCACGCGGAGCCGGCGCGCGATTGTCGTGATGTGATCGGGAACGCAGCAAAGGGTGGCCCGATCCGAGAAACTACAACTATTTCGGCAACTTGCGAGTTAAGCTCGCAACCAGCGAGTGGCTCACGATGCGCGCTCTTACCGTGCTGCCCGGCGTGCCGAATTCGGCACGCGTCGAGGAGGTTCCCGAACCGCCGCCAAGCGACGGCAGCATCCTGGTGCGCACGCTCGCGCTCGGCCTGTGCGGGACCGATCGCGAGATTCTGGCCGGCGAATACGGCGCCGCTCCCTCCGGCCACGAGCGCCTGATCCTCGGCCATGAATCGCTCGGCGAGGTGCAGGATGCGCACCGCGCCAGCGGCTTCGTCCCGGGGGACCTCGTCGTCGGCATCGTCCGCCGCCCCGATCCGGTGCCATGTCCCGCCTGCGCGGCCGGCGAATGGGACATGTGCCGCAATGGGCGCTACACCGAGCGCGGCATCAAGGAGCGCAACGGTTACGGCGCGGAGCGTTTTCGCCTCGAGCCCGAATTCGCCATCAAGGTCGATGCTTCGCTCGGAATTCTCGGCGTCCTGCTCGAGCCGACCAGCATCGTGGCCAAGGCGTGGGACCATATCGAGCGCATCGGCCGACGTGCGCAAAGCTGGCAGGCACGCACCGTGCTTGTCACGGGCGCGGGTCCCATCGGCTTGCTGGCGGCGCTTCTTGCTGCGCAGCGCGGCTACGACGTTCACGTCTTGGACCACGCCAAGGACGGGCCCAAGCCAGCGCTGGTGCACGATCTCGGCGCGACCTACCACAATGGCGATGTCGATGGGTTCGCGCCTGACATCGTTGTGGAATGCACCGGCGTAACGTCGGTCGTGCGCGATGTCATCGAGCGCAACGGCGCCAACGGCATCGTCTGTCTCGCCGGCCTGTCGGGCGGAAGCCAGACGATCACGCTCGATCTCGCTGCGCTCAACCGCACCATGGTGTTGGAGAACGAGGTCGTGTTTGGCACGGTCAATGCCAACCGTCGCCACTATGAAGCCGCCGCCGCGGCTCTGGCGCAGGCCGGCAGGCCCTGGCTCGGCCGGTTGATCTCGCGCCGTGTCCCGCTCGGACGGTGGCCCGAAGCACTGGAGAAGCGGCCGGGCGACATCAAAGTCATTCTCGATTTCACCGAGTAGGTCATTTCACCGGGAAAACCATGGCCACGCGCATCGAGGACTACGCCCTCATCGGCGACTGCAATACGGCGGCGCTGGTCGGTCGCGATGGCTCGATCGACTGGCTGTGCTGGCCGCGTTTCGATTCCGATGCGTGTTTTGCCGCGCTGCTCGGCACCGCCGATCATGGTCGATGGCTGATCGCGCCGCAGGAGGCATCGGCAGCCATCACACGCCGGTACCGGCCTGACACGTTGGTGCTAGAGACCCGCTTCGAATGCGCGAGCGGCACGGTTGTGCTCGTTGATCTGATGTCGCCGCGCGAGCATGGCTCCAACGTGGTGCGCCTTGTTGTTGGCGAGCGCGGACAGGTGGCGATGCACACCGAATTCGTCGTTCGCTTCGGCTACGGCGCCACAGTCCCATGGGTCAGCCGCGTCGACGATCAAACGCTGCGCGCCATCGCCGGTCCCGACATGGTTCTCCTGCGCACGGCTGTCCCACTTCACGGCGAGAACCTCAAGACCGTCGGTGCGTTCACCGTGAGCGCCGGCGAGACGGTCTCGTTCGTGCTCTCCTACCGACCCTCGCACCTGCCGTCTCCGCCGCCATGCGATCCGCTCGATCAGCTGCGTGCCGCCGAAGGCTTTTGGACGGCCTGGACGCGGCTGAAGCTAATCCGCTGCCCGTGGGACCAGGCGGTCACGCGCTCGCTGATCACGTTGAAGGCGCTGACCTACCTCCCCACCGGGGGCGTGGTCGCCGCGCCGACGACGTCGTTGCCCGAGCATCTCGGCGGGTCGCGCAACTGGGACTATCGCTTCTGCTGGTTGCGCGACGCCACCCTGACGCTGCTCGCGCTCATGAATGCTGGATACTACGAAGAGGCGCATGCGTGGCGCGAATGGCTGCTGCGGGCGGTCGCCGGCAGCCCAAACCAGATGCAGATCATGTACGGGATTGCCGGCGAGCGGCGGCTGACCGAATGGGAAGTACCCTGGCTACCGGGATACGTCGACTCGCGGCCGGTGCGGATCGGCAACGCTGCCCACAATCAGCGCCAACTCGACGTCTACGGCGAGCTGATGGATGCCTTGCATCACGCGCGGCAGGGCGGGCTTGCCGCCAGCGAATCCGGCTGGGGATTGCAGATCGAGGTGCTTAAGCATCTGGAAGCGACCTGGCAGGAGGAGGACGAAGGAATTTGGGAAGTGCGCAGCGGCCGTCAGCATTTCGCCTATTCAAAAGTCATGGCCTGGGTCGCCTTCGACCGCGCCATCAAGAGCGCCGTCACGTTCAAACTGGAGGGACCGGTTGATCGTTGGCGGGCGATCCGTGACCGGATCCACGACGACGTGTGCAGCCGCGGATTCGATCCGACCCTTAACAGCTTCGTGCAATGCTACGGTTCACGCGAGCTCGACGCGAGCCTGCTGTTGTTGCCGGCGGTCGGCTTTCTGCCTGCCGGCGACCCGCGCATGCGTGGCACGGTCGAGGCGATCGAGCGCCGGCTCATGGTCGACGGACTCGTCATGCGTTACGACACGGCGAGCGTGGAGGATGGGCTGCCGACGGGCGAGGGCGCGTTCCTGCCGTGCAGCTTCTGGCTGGTGGACGCTTATGCGATGCTCGGCCGCCGCGACGAAGCACGCGCCCTGTTCGAGCGTCTCCTCGCCTTGCGTAACGACGTCGGGCTTCTCAGCGAGGAATACGATCCACGTAGCCGGCGGCTGGTCGGCAATTTTCCGCAGGCGTTTTCACACCTCGCGCTTGTCAACTCGGCTTGCAACCTCGGCCATGACGCCAAGCCGGCCGAACAGCGGGCCGAGAAGGACGCCGTCGCGGTCTGAGCGGTCCGGCCCGACGCAAGCGACTTTTTTGCCGTCGGCACGCGGAAATTGAACGGTCAGATCTTCAAATCTATTGACCGGGGCGCATCGCGTCCGAAAGAGTCTGCCTTGCAAGCGTCGCGCCGCGGCGCTCGGGCGCGGTCAGCAAAAGTGGCAACCGGTTTGGCGTCCGCAATCAAGCTTGCGCAAATTGCTCAAGCGGATCTGCGATCCGCGCTCCAACTTGATGATTTGGCACCCAATCGGACGGCTGACCGGATGCCACTCGGCCCGATTGCGCGCCAAGACAGGAGGAAAGCGTGCTGATTGATCATCGTACCTACAGTATCAAGCCGGGCATGGTTGGGCCCCATCTCGATCTCTACGAAAAGCACGGCTTCACTCCGCAGACCCGGCATCTCGGCCAGCCGGTGGCCTACCTGTTCGCCGAGTCGGGGGCGATCAACACCATCGTGCATATCTGGGCCTACGAGGACGCTGCCGACCGCATGAAGAAGCGCGCCGGAATGGCGGCCGATCCGGAATGGCAAAACTATCTGCGTCTCAACGGCGAGGCCGGCTATCTGCTGCAGCAGCGCACCAGCCTGATGATCCCGGCCAAGTTCTCGACCATCAAGCGTTGACGTCGGTTATTCCGGGGCGCGGGCGCTGACCGGCGCTGCGTTGCGACGCGGCGCGCCATCTGCGCGAGCTTGACGGTCTGCCCGCGCCTCCGGAATCCATTATCGCTGGATTCCTGCCCGAAAACGGTACAGGGATGGGACATCCGCCTGCGGCCGCCGATGCGGCGTCGTTGGCAATGATGCCGGAGACGATTGCATGCGCGCCAAGGACAACATGCGCACCGCCGCCGAGGTGCTGGTCGATCAACTGATCGTCCATGGCGCGCGGCACGCCTTCTGCGTCCCGGGCGAAAGCTATCTCGCCGTGCTCGACGCCTTCCATGATCGCGATCTCGCCGTAACGGTGTGCCGCCAGGAAGGCGGCGCCGCGATGATGGCCGAGGCGGTCGGCAAGGCGACCGGGCGCCCCGGCATCTGCTTCGTCACGCGCGGACCCGGCGCCACCAATGCCTCGCCCGGCATCCACATCGCGCGCCAGGACTCGACGCCGATGATCGTGTTCGTCGGCCAGGTCGCGCGCGACATGCGCGAGCGCGAGGCATTCCAGGAACTTGACTACCGCGCGGTATTCGGCTCGATCGCCAAGTGGGCGACCGAGATCGACGATCCGGCACGTGTGCCGGAAATCGTCTCGCGCGCGTTCCATGCGGCGACCAGCGGTCGGCCGGGCCCGGTCGTTGTTGCGCTGCCGGAAGACATGCTCACCGAACCCGTCGTGGTCGCCGATGCCCCGGCCTTCGAGCCGGTCGAGACCTGGCCCGGCCTCTCCGACATGACGAAGCTGCAGAAACTCCTGTGGGCCGCGGAGCGCCCGGTCCTGTTGCTCGGCGGCAGCCGATGGTCGCAGAGCGCGCATGCCGCGGTGGCGCGCTTTGCCGAACGCTTCGCGCTGCCGGCCGCCACCACCTTCCGCCGCGGCCATCTGTTCGATGCGTTGCATCCCTGCTACGCGGGTGATCTCGGCATCGGTCCCAACCCCAAGCTGCTCGCCCGCATCAAGGCGGCCGACCTCGTTGTGCTGGTTGGCGGCCGGCTCGGCGAGCTACCGTCCCAGGGCTACACGCTGTTCGATATTCCCGGCCCGCAAACGACGCTCGTGCACGTTCATCCCGGCGCCGAGGAGCTCGGCCGCGTTTACAAGCCGCATCTCGCCATCAATGCCGCACCGACCGCGTTCGCCGCCGCGCTCGAAGGCCTGCAACCACCCCACGACATCCGCTGGCGCGACGAAACGAGGGTCGCGCACGCCGACTACCTCGCCTGGACCGAGACGGCGACCGATCAACCCGGCAACGTCAATCTCGGCGCCGTGATGGTGTGGCTGCGCGAGAACCTGTCCGCCGATGCCATCATCTGCAACGGCGCGGGGAATTTCGCCGCGTGGATTCACCGTTTCTTCCGCTTCCGCAACTTCGCCCAGCACATCGCACCGACCTCAGGCTCCATGGGCTACGGCGTGCCGGCGGCGGTGGCGATCAAGCGGCTCTATCCCGAACGCCAAGTCGTGTGCATCGCCGGTGACGGCGACTTCCTGATGAACTCGCAGGAATACGCCACCGCGGCGCAATACGAGCTGCCGATCATCACGGTGATCGCCGACAACGGCCTCTACGGCACCATCCGCATGCACCAGGAGCGCGACTATCCCGGCCGAGTCTCGGCGACGGCGCTGCGCAATCCGGACTTCTCCGCCTATGCCCGCGCCTTTG
>Ga0307472_100001224_pt1 | contig 10119 bp, 8 predicted proteins | sample atmos_gasesAM5C__2_FD_204582 | JGI IMG/M metagenome (GOLD analysis project Ga0307472, IMG submission 204582) | Hardwood forest soil microbial communities from Morgan-Monroe State Forest, Indiana, United States - atmos_gasesAM5C_05 | ecosystem: Environmental > Terrestrial > Soil > Temperate... | reverse complement strand
TACTTCTCCCAACTGCATCCCCGAGGCGACCAACCACGACGTGCGCGTCATCGTGATCTGCGCCGAGGGCTACTCGTCGAGCCTCGCCGCGGCTTCGCTCCAGGAGCTGGGCATGCGCAACGCGACCGATGTGATCGGCGGCTTCGCGGCATGGAAGGCGTCGGGCCTTCCAGTCACGCCCTAGTCGAGAACCGCCTCGTCCTGCGACGAGGCGGCATCGAAATTCCGCTTTGAGGTCTGAGCAGGCACCGCCGCACCGTTCAGAAGTAGCTGACAGCCCCGCCGTTGCCCCAGTCGTCGATCCAGCGTCGGATGCCGTGATTCATGCAGACGCTTGTGCCGTTGACTGAGGCGCCGGTGCACGAGTTCTCCCCAAACTGCATGGCGTAATAGGGCCAGCCGCCGCCGTTGTGGAAGTAGCCCTTCCACGTGCACACCGTGCCGAGACCACTAGGCGTGCAGTAGACGCCCCACTGCCACACGTTGGACCCGTTCGCGACGCCTTCCTCTTCGAGGGAAACCTTCCAGACCATGCAGCCGTAGAGCGAGCACTCGTAGTCGTACCAGCCCCAGTGCCAGTACGCAGCGGCCGCCTGCACCGTCCCGGCATCGAACAGGCCGCCGGTAGATCTCGCCACCGTGCCTGCCGGCAACGGCCGGTGGTTGAAGCCATAGCTGCCGTGGATCGCTCGACAGTCCTTCTCGGCTTGCTGCCCGCGCTCGACGAGGGCCTGATTCATGACCGCGCAAGCCGACGCCGGCAGCGTGACGATCTCCTCTTCGATCGTCGTACCGGGCGGCGGTGACACGTCAATCTGATAGCCGGACGGCGGCAGCGGATGGTCTGGTCCGGCCGCCTGCGAGCCTGCGGCCGGCAGCATCAACGCGATCAAGGCCATCGCCACTGAGAGAACCAGACGTCGAAGTGCTTTCCCACCGAATGTCCCCATGATTGCGACCTCCTCTTTTTCGGGCGTCTAGGGGCGCGTCCGTTTGCGGGCAAGCGTCTTCCCGCGACGTGTCGTGTCGATAGCTGCTTTTGGGGGGTTTTGGGGCTGGCCGGCGGGACAACCGGGGGGCCCAACTGGAGGGGGCCGGTTAGAGCAAGTTCAAACGCGAGGCGGCGGCCACCGCCTCGGCCCGATTACGCGCGTTCAGCCGCGTCAGCAAAGCTTCGACGTGCCCCTTGACCGTGTTGTCGCTGAGGTGCAGACGGTTGGCGATCATCGTGTTGGAGTAGCCCTCGGAGACCAGCTGCAGGACCTCACGCTCTCGCGGGGACAGCCTGAATGTCGGCGCCGGAATCACCTTGGCTGCGTCGGACACCGCCGCGACGCGCGGCCGGCCGGAAAGGATCGACTGAATGCTCGTGATGCTGATGGCGAGAATCGTGACCACAACCACCCACAGGACAAAATCAGTAGCGGGAAATGCGTCGTGAAAGACCGCTGATCGGGTCGCTCCGAGCGCTCCGTATCCCAGCATGAACATCGCCGTCGACGCTGCGCCGCCGGCGATGCCTTCCGTCGCGACGTGGACATTGAGGATTGCGATGTAGCAGGCAATCAGGGCCCCTGGAGGCGTGGGGCCGAAGCTCCAGAGCATCACGAAGAAGCTGATCACGTCCAGCCCCGCGACCGCTCTCGAGGTATTGAGGACAACCCTGTCAGAGCCGCGATAGAAGGCAAGTAGGGCCAGAGTGTTGTAGGTGGAGACAAACAGGATCAGGAATACGACTCCTTGCTTCCAGCTGCTCTGGACAAGGAGTCCCGCAAGACCGAGGACGGCGAATCCGGCGATGCCGCGCATGACCCCGAAAACCTGGGACATCGCACGGATCAGTTGCGGCGCGGGGCGATGCCAGTCGCTGCCCGTCAGCAGAGGCAGAATGCTCCTACCGAGCCGCTCCTCACTCAGCGCCATGCCCCTTGCTCTCGGGCGAATCATGCCACGAGATCGCCCATTGCCTAGCGGAGCGAGCTAGAGGCCGGAGGCCACCTTCCCCACGTCGGTCATGATCTCTGCCTTGCCGCGGATCTTGATGGCCGCCGTCAATTCCGTGAACTGCGCCACGAGCACCTCGCCCGCGTCCAGCCGCTCCGAATGGTGCGAGCGCGTGTCCTTGCCGCGGGTCAGGCCCATGATCACGACGCCGTCCTCGAGCGCCTTGACCACGATGTAGCGACCGCTAGCCTCTTCGTCCTCTGTCACCGTTCCCCCGTCCATTGCCGTTCGCCTGCGCCTTCGGTCGCACCGTCTCGAGCCGCGTCGCCGCGGCGCCGACCACGTCCTCGATCTCGGAGACGAGCGCAGGACCGGCGAGCACATGATACCGATCGGAATTCACGACGACCTCGCGGCTGCCGACGACCACGTGCAGCACGACCTCGTCCGTCCCGGGATGCCTCGCCAGCACCGCCTCGAGGCGCTCCGCGAGCGCGGCGTCGCTGCTCGGAATCCTCACGTGGAGGAGCTGGCGGCGCGCGACCGGCACGCAGTCCGGGTCGTCCCACAGCCACGCCATGTCGGCCACGACGGACGCGGTTTCCACCTCTGCATCCAGCTCCGGCTCGACCGGTGAGGATGCGGCGCCGCTGGCCCGCGTGCTCCCGGCGCGCGCGTCGACCTTGCCCTGGACGACGACCACCTTGTCCGGCTCGAACAGCAGTCGCGTCTGCTCGAACTGGCGCGGGAACAGCACTACGTCCACCGAGCCGGTCAGGTCCTCGAGGGTCGCGTACGCCATGATCTGCCCCTTGCGCGTGACGACGCGGCGCACCTCGCGGACCAGGCCCGCCACGCGCACCTCGGTGTCCTGCAGCGCGCTAGTCACCTCCACGGCCTGCGTGTCGGTGAGCCTGGCCAGCTCCGCGGAGATGCGGCGCAGGGGGTGGTCGCTCAGGTAGAGGCCGAGCAGCTCCTTCTCGAGGCGCAGCTTCTCGTCACCCGGCATCGGAGCGACGTCGATCGCGAGCCCATAGTCGACCGGGCCTTCCTCGGCGAGGCCAAAGTCCATGTTCGTCTGGCCCGACTCGCGGTCCTTTCTCGCCCTCTCGGCTCGCGCGACGAAGTGTTCGACCACGGCCAGGAGCCACGCTCGCTCGCCCAGCATGTCGCACGCTCCCGACTGCACGAGGGCCTCGAGCACGCGCCGGTTGACGTCCTGGATCGCCGAGGTCCGCTCGCACAGGTCCTCCAGTGACTTGAAGGGACCGTCAGCCTCGCGCAGCTCGACGATGGTTTCCACCGCGTGGCGGCCGACGTTCTTGATCGCCGCCAGGCCGAACAGGATGCGCCCGTCGGTCATTGTGAAGTCGGTCCGCGAGTGGTTGATGTCGGGCGCCAGCACGTCGATGCCGCGCAGCCGGCAGTCGACGATCGCGGTCGCCACGCGCTCCGCATTGCCTTCCATGTGGATCAGCAGCGAGGTCATGTACTCGAGGGGGAAGTTGGCTTTCAGGTACGCGGTCTGGTAGCTGATCACGGCGTACGCCGCGGAATGGCTCTTGTTGAAGCCGTACGAGGCGAAAGCAGCGATGCGGTCGAAGAGCTGCTCCGCCTGCTGCTGAGCGATGCCCTTCGCGACCGCGCCCTGGACGAACTTCTGGCGCTGCTGCGCCATCTTGACCCTGTCTTTCTTGCCCATCGCCGAGCGCAGGATGTCGGCCTCCGAGAGCTTGAACCCGGCCAGCACGCGCGCCGCCTCCATCACCTGCTCCTGGTACGTGAAGACGCCATACGTGGGCTCGAGGATCGGCTGCAGCCATTCATGCGGGTACTCGATGGGCTCGCGACCGTGCTTGCGCGCCACGTACGCGGGTATGTCCTGCATGGGGCCCGGTCGGAAGAGCGCGATCGCGACGATGATGTCCTCAAAGCGCGACGGACGCATGTCCATCAGCATCCGGCGCATGCCGGCGCCCTCGAGCTGGAACGTGCCGTGCGTGTCGCCTGCCGCGATCAGCTCGTAGGTCTTGGCGTCGTCGAGGGGCAGCTGGTCGAGGTCGATGACGATCCCCTGCCGCTCTTTGACGAGCCGCATGCAGGTGGCGATGATGTCGAGGTTCTGCAGGCCGAGGAAGTCGATCTTCAGCAGGCCGATGTCGCCGACCGCCTTCATGTCGTACTGCGTGATCACCGCCTCGCGGCCGGGGCCGTACTGCAGGGGCGTGTGGCAGACCAGCGGCTCGGGCGCGATCACGACGCCCGCGGCGTGCGTGCTCACGTTGCGCGACACGCCCTCGAGGGTCTTCGCAACTTCGACCAGGCGCTTGGTCTCGTCGCTTGATTCGTACGCCTCTCGAAACTCGGGGACCTCTTTGATCGCCTCATCGAGCGATTTCGAGCGCCCCTGCCACACCGGGACGAGCTTGGCGAGCCGGTCGGTGTCGCGCAGGGGCACCTCGAGGACGCGGCCGACGTCGCGGATCGCGGCCTTCGAGGCCATGGTCGTGAAGGTGATGATCTGCGCCACCCGGTCGGCGCCGTACTTCTCGGACACGTAGCGGATCACGCGCTCGCGGCCTTCGACCGAGAAGTCGCAGTCGATGTCCGGCATCGACACGCGGTCGATGTTCAGGAACCGCTCGAAGATCAGCCCGTGCTCGATCGGGTCGATGTTGGTGATGCCCAGGCAGTAGGACACCAGGCTGCCGGCAGCGCTGCCGCGCCCAGGCCCCACGACGATCCCGTTCTGGCGCGCGTACTTGTAGAAGTCGGACACGATCAGGAAGTAGGACGCGTAGCCGGTCGACTGGATGACCGACAGCTCCAGGTTGGCGCGGTCCTGCTGCGGCTTCGTCGGTTCGCCGTAACGCCACTCCAGGCCCTTCGACACCAGGCGACGCAGGTACTCGTCGGGCGTGAGGCCGTCCGGCACGTCGAACGGCGGCAGCAGCGTCTCACCGAGACGCAGCTTGAGGTCGACCATGTCCGCCACTTCGACTGTGGTGGCCAGCGCCTCGGGCAGGTCCGCGAAGACCTCGCTCATCTCGGCCGGAGTCTTCAGGTAGTTCTCCTGCGTCGAGAAGCGCCACCGGTTGGGGTCGTTGAAGCGCGCCCCAGTCTGCAGGCACAGCAACACGTCGTGGGCTTCCGAGTCGTGGCGCTCGACGTAGTGCAGGTCGTTGGTCGCGCACAGCCGGAGCCCGAACTCCTTGCCGAAGCCGGCGAGCGCGCCGTTCACCTCGACCTGCCTGTCGATGCCGTGGCGCTGCACCTCGAGCAGGAAGTTATCCCCGCCGAAGATGTCCCGATACGTGGCCACCGACTCGCGCGCGCCGGCGACGTCGCCGTCGACGATCCGGCTCGCGGCCTCGCCCTGCAGGCATCCCGACAGCGCGATCAAGCCCTTCGAGTGCTCGGCCAGCACCTCCTTGTCGATGCGGGGCTTGTAGTACATGCCCTCCATCTGGCCGATCGTGCACAGGCGCATCAGGTTGACGTAGCCGTCGTGGTCGGCGGCGAGCAGCGTCAGGTGGTTGGGATCACGGTCGACGCGCCCCTCGCGGAGCAGCCGCGACCGCGGTGCGACGTACACCTCACAGCCGACGATCGGCTTGATCCCTGCTTCTTTGCACGCCTTGTAGAAGTGGATCGCGCCGTACATGACGCCGTGGTCGGTGATGCCGATGGCCGGCATCTCGAGCGCCGCCGCGCGCTTGACCATGGCCGGAATGCGGCTGGCCCCGTCGAGCAGCGAGTACTCGGTGTGGTTGTGGAGGTGGACGAAGGTTTTAGGGGCGTGCTGCATCGTTTGGTTGGGTTGGCGGAATCCCCTCGTTAGTTTAAGTTCTCCCCGTGTCCTGGCTAGCCGGCGGTTTGATCGGACGATTCGGTGCGTTTTGTACATAAAGCTCCGTTGAGAGCACGCGAAAGGAGCGTTCTGCCCCAAACGCACGTAATCCGGTGTGCTCGAACGTTGCCCGCCACATAACCTTTAATACCGGTGTGGCTCGGCTAGCTCTGCCTTCGCTCGCGCTCGGTCCCGCGGAGTCCGCCCACTCCGGCATTCGCGAGATCGCCAACGAGGCGCTGCGGCGCCCGGGCACGATCCGGCTCGACGTCGGGCAGCCCGACTTCCCCACCCCGCAGCACGTGAAGGATGCGGGCAAGCGCGCGATCGACGAGAACATGACCTTCTACACGCACACGCAAGGCCTGCTGTCGCTGCGTGAGAAGCTCGTCGACAAGCTCGCACGCGTCAACGGCATCCGGGCGACGCCGGCAGGCATCGCCTGCGCGCCCGGCGGCGTCGGCGCGATCGCCGCGATGCTGGCCGCCGTGGTCGAGCACGGAGACGAGGTCATGCTGCCCGACCCAGGCTGGCCGAACTACCGCATGATGCTGCCCTGGCTCGGGGCGCACGGAGTCTTCTATCCATGCCCGCCCTCCGCGGGATTCCAGCCCGACCTCGACGCCGTCGAGTCGTTGATCACGCGGCGCACCAAGGTGCTCGTCGTGAACAGCCCCAACAATCCGACCGGCGCCGTCTATCCGCGGCAGACCATCGAGGTGATGATCGAGCTCGCCCAGCGCCACAACCTGTGGCTGCTCAGCGACGAGTGCTACGACCAGATCGTCCTCGACGGTTCGCCATCGACCAGCCCGGCCAAGCTCGTGCCGGACGATCCGCGCATCGCCACCGTCTTCACCTTCTCCAAGACGTACTCGATGACCGGCTGGCGCCTCGGCTACCTCGTCGGCTCGGACGAGCTGGTCGACACCGCAACCAAGGTGCTGGAGTCGAACTCGTCGTGCGTCTCGACCATCAGCCAGGTCGCGGCCGAGGCCGCGCTGGTCGGTCCGCAGGACTGCGTGGCCGAGATGGTGGACGCCTACCGCCGGCGCCGGGACCTCGTAGTCGCGATCCTGAAGGACGCCGAGCTGTTCATCGCCGAGCCGACCGGCGCGTTTTACATAATGGCCGACGTGTCGCCGGGTGGCCTGCCGTCGCGGGAGTTCGCATTCGCGCTGCTGCGCGACAGGGGCGTCAGCGTGGCCCCGGGCACCGCATTCGGCCAGGTGGCGGCGGAAGCGGTCAGGATCAGCCTCGCCAGCTCGGATGCCGACCTCCAGGAGGGGGTGAAGCGGCTGGCCGAGTTCGTACTGGGGCGTACGTAACCGGGCGCCGATCGTCTATCCTGCGCCCGTTGAATTCGGGCGTAACCGTTCCCGCCTACGTTCCGTTGGGCCCGACATGCAGCTGCTGAGGCCGCTCCTGTCGATCGTGGTGCGCAGCCTCGGCCCCGGCCGCCTGCGCCTCTCGGTCGTGAAGATCGTCCGCCGGCTCGACCGAAGCTAGCTCCTAGCTCCGTTCCAGCAGGGCCACGGATTCGATGTGGTACGTCTGCGGAAACATGTCCACGATCGCGGCCCGCCTGACCCGGTAGCCGCCACGCACCAGCGCTGCGAGGTCCCGCGTGTGGGTCGAGGGCTCGCACGAGATGTAGACGACTCGGTCCGCGCCCAGTCTGATCAGCTCCGCCAGCGCCTCCGGTTCGCACCCGGCGCGGGGCGGGTCCAGCACCACGGCTTGGTGCTGGCCAAGGCGGATCTGACGCAGCACCGTTTCGACCTTGCCCGGCATGTACTGGACGCGCGCCGAGTTGATGCGTGCGTTGAGACGGCCCAGCTGCACGGCGTGCGGGTTCTCCTCGACCGCGGTGACCTGCGCGGCGTCGCGCGCGACGGCAACGGAGATGGTGCCGATCCCGGCGTAGAGGTCGAGGACTCGGTCGCCCGGTCGAGGCGCGAGCATGTCGAGAGCCGTGCGATACAGCACGAGCATCTGCGCGTAGTTCGTCTGCACGAACGTGTCGCTGCGAACGCGAAAGGTGAGACCCCAGAACTCGAGGGTCATCGCGTCTTCGAGAAGCGTCAGCTGCGGCAGCAGCTCGGCCACGCGATGCGCGAAATCGGCGCGCGGCCACGCGGGCTCGGGCCCGTGAAAGCGCAGGCGCCACAACAGGCCCGTGCCCACGGGCTCGACGGTCAACAAGAGATTCTGCAGGCCTTGCACGCCCACCTCGTTCGCTGCCCGCGCGAACGCAGGCAGCGCGCGCTCGATGCGTTCGTCGTGGATGACGCACGTGTCGATGGGCAGCAGGGAGTGAGACCGCATGCGGTGAAAGCCGAAACGCCACTCGCCGCCGTCGCGCACGGCCTCGAACTCGCCCCGGATCCGGTAGCGCCAGGGGTCATCCATCCCCAGCACCGCCGCATCCGGCGGCAAGCGCAGGCCCGCTCGCGCCCAGGCCTCCTCGACCACCTGGCGCTTGAGCTGCAGCTGGAATGCGTACTCGGCATGCTGCAGCTGGCATCCGCCGCAGGCGCCGAAATACGGACAGCGCGGCACGACGCGATGCGGCGACGCCTGGAGGATCTGCGTCGCGGCCGCGACCGCGACGCCGCCCTGACGGCCGCGAGGCTCGGCCTCGACGACCTCTCCAGGGAGCGCGTAATGGACGAGCCACACCTTGCCGCCCTTGACGTCGTCTTCCCTGGCGACGGCGGCGCCGCCGTGCGCGAAAGACGCCGGCTTGAGGATCAGCGGCGCCACAGGGAGACTGGGTCGCGCGCCGGCTTGAACCCGGCCGACTCGACCATCTGGGTCGCCTTCAGGAAACCCTCCGCCACCTTGTCCGGCTGGTGCGCGTCGCTGCCGTACTGCACCGCCTGCCCGCCCACCTCGCGCCACCAGCGCACGACCGTGATGTCGGGGCAAAGGAACTCGCCGCGCGTCGTGTTCACCTCCAGCACCCGGCCGGTGCGCGCGGCGGCGACCAGGACGGCCCGGATCTCGTCCTCGTAATCCTTCTCTCGATACGGGGCGATGCCGTCAAGCCAGTAGCGCTTCGGGTAGTCGATGTGCGCCAGCGTTTCGAAGGGCTGGTCACTTTCGACCATCCGCAATACCTCGGCGAAGTACGCACGAACCGCGGCCGGAAAATCGATGCCGCCGCGCCGGCGGAACTGGCTGGCGTCGAGCGTCGACGCATCCCAATGGATGCTGTGGATCGAGCCCAGCACCTGATCCAGCGGACCGGCGGCCAGCACGTCTGCCGTCTCGGAGGGAAACCAGTGCGGCTCGCCCAGCTCCACGCCGGTCAGGATGCGCAGGTCGGGGAACCGCAATCGGCACCTCTCGACCGCGTCGAAGTAGCCGTGGATGTCGACCGGGTGCTGGCCCTCGTGGACCAAAGCCCAGTCGGCGTGCTCGGTAAACGCGAGGGCGGGGAGACCGATCTGCAGCGCTCGCTCGCAGCTCTTCTCCATCGACCCCCGCGCGGCATCCCAGGACCACTCCGTGTGCACGTGGAGATCAGCGGGTAAGGGCATCAGTCAAGGCTACAATCCGCCTCCGTGGGGTATGGGCTCGAGGCTCTGGCGTACGTGGCCGGCACGGGCTTCATCGCGGCCGGCGTCTACCTGGTCATGCGCGGCAACTTCCCATCCTGGTGGAGCCGGCGGCTGATGTGGCCGCTGGTGAACGTGACGCGCCGCGTTTCGCACCTGCAGGGCTGGGCGGCGATCGCGTTGGGCCTGTCGATCATCGCCATCGTGTTCACGAGCGCCGCGCCGGAAGTGGTCGGGGGCGTGCTGGTCGTCGTCGCGCTGTTCCTTTACGTGCTGGCGCTCGCTCTCTATCTGTTCAGCACCTGGCTGAGCCGCCGCCCCGCGGCGTAGCCGCCTCACAGCGCCGCGGTGGGCCGCGCCTAACCGAGCTGGAAGAGGCACCCGCCCATGCCATCAGGACCCTCGGGAGTCAGGGCGACCGATCTTCCGTTCGCCTCCATGGCACCCTCGATGAGCCCCGCATGCACGCCGCACACCACGTCACGCGAGGAGGAGCAGACCGAGTCGAAGATGCATGTCCGGGCGTGGATCGACTCCGTGCCGACCTCGTAGTCACCTTCGAGCCGATCCAGCCCGCCGATCTTCCTGCCGAACTCGCGCGCAGTCTCGTGCGCCCGCGAGGGGCTGGCGGCGCGCGCCAGCACCTGGCCGAGGAGACGGGTTTGCTGCGGCGGGTACGAGAGCTCGATGGGGCGGCCGGCGTACCGATATGCGTTGGCCGGTCGGCCCCGCCCTCCCTTGACGCTGACCTTGGCGGCCAGG
>Ga0307472_100001223_pt1 | contig 10122 bp, 9 predicted proteins | sample atmos_gasesAM5C__2_FD_204582 | JGI IMG/M metagenome (GOLD analysis project Ga0307472, IMG submission 204582) | Hardwood forest soil microbial communities from Morgan-Monroe State Forest, Indiana, United States - atmos_gasesAM5C_05 | ecosystem: Environmental > Terrestrial > Soil > Temperate... | reverse complement strand
TCGAGAAATTCGGCGACCGTCACGACCGCTGGAAGGAGCTTTGCGACAAGGCCTACGGCAAGGCCGAGATCATCGTGGCCAAGCAGCGCCACGGCCCCATCAACAACGTGATGCTCCGCTTCGATGGCGACACCACGAAATTCAGCAACTTCGTCGCCGACGACCATCTCCCCGAGCAGACCGTCTGAGCCAACCTGCGCGCGGCAGGCATGCCGCCGATTGTTCAGCCCGACTGAACGCCTCGCACTTAGGATCGACTGACACGGAAGGCCGGTGAACCCGCCGGCGCTTGCACTCCCTGCTCCTCGGGAGCGGATCGCATGGACCATGGCCACGCCTACCGAGATCGCCTCCGACCGCCGCAAAGTGTGTTATGGCCCTTGATGACAATCGAACCCAATCCTGAGCGTCGGCCGATCTGCAACCACTTGATATCCCTCGCACCTTGGTGGCTCGCCGCTGCCCCTGGCTCTTGCGAAAACCGTGAAAAACACGCGAAAATCGTGGAAAAACGGGTGGAATGAGCGAGAATCACCCCGAGATCGAGGTCCGGTTCGCTGCGCGAGCGGAGAGCGCGGCAGTCGCCGAGCTCATCCACGCGGCCTTCGAGGAGTACCGCGGCCGGCTCGAGCCCGAGTCGGGGGCGCTCGGCGAGACCGCGGAGACCACCGCTGCCGCCTTCGCCGATCACGCCATCATCGTCGCGGAGACCGGCGGCAGGCTCGCGGGCTGCGTGCTCGCGACCCGCCGGGGCGGCGAGCTCTACCTCGGCCGCATCGCGGTGCACCCGAACTTCCGCCGCCAGGGCATCGCATCTCGCCTCCTCGCGGCAGCCGAGCGGCACGCCCGCGCAACCGGCGCCACCGCTCTTACCCTGGGGGTGCGGATCGCGCTTCCCGACAATTTCCGCTACTTCGCCGCGCGCGGCTTCCACGAGATCGGCCGCGAGGCGCATCCGGGCTTCGACCGCCCGACCTCCATCAACATGGCCAAACGGCTCTAAGTGCTCGCTGATGCCGCTGGAAGGCATTAGACTGCCCCCGTCATAGATGCCTGAGCAACCGCACCTTCCCCCGATGTCCTCCAAACGCCTTGCCCCTCAGCGCCGCCGTCCGGCGAGCGTGGACTCTGCCGCCGATCGCGCCAGCGCCATACTTGAAATCGATCTCGACGCCGTCCAGAGGAACTGGCGGCTCCTGCAAGGCAAGGTCGGCAAAGCCGTCCAATGCGCCGCGGTGGTGAAGGCGGACGGCTATGGGCTCGGCGCCGGGCGCGTGGCAAAGGCCCTCTTGGCCGCGGGCTGCAAGACCTTCTTCGTCGCCACCCTCGAGGAGGGCCTGGCCCTCCGGGAGACGCTCAAGACCGCGGAGATCGCGGTGCTCAATGGCCTGCTGCCGCGCACCGAGCAGGAGGTGCTGCGCGCGCGCCTCATTCCCGTGCTCAACGACCTCGGCCAGCTGGACGTCTGGCGGAGGCTGGTCTTGCCGCTGAAGCAGCGACCGGGGGCGATGCTGCATCTCGACACCGGCCTCTCGCGGCTCGGCCTCTCCCGCACCGAGACGCAGGTGCTGCTGGGCGAGCCCGATCGCCTCGCGGGCGTGACGCTCCGCGCGATCATCAGCCACCTGGTCGTGGCGGAGGATCCCAAGCACGCCAAGAATGCCGAGCAGCGCCGCCTGTTCCTCGCCGCGCGGCGCAAATTGCCGCCGGCGCCGGCGAGCCTCGCGGCCTCCTCCGGCATTTTCCTGGGGCCGGATTTTCACTTCGACATGGTGCGCGCAGGGGCGGCTCTCTACGGCATAAATCCCCTCACAGATCAGTTGAACCCGATGTCACAAGTGGTTCATCTAAAAGGCAAGATCGTTCAGGTCCGGGACGTTGACAGAGGCGAGACCGTTGGCTACGGTGCCGAGCACCGCATGGACCGGGGGGGCCGCATTGCAACCGTCGCGGTGGGCTACGCCGACGGCTGGTTTCGCTCGTCGAAGAACCGGGCGATGGCCGGGATCGCGGGCCGGCAGGTGCCGATCGTCGGGCGCATCTCCATGGATCTGACGACGGTGGACGTCACGGGTCTCGATCCCACGCTGGTCGAGGTCGGCGGCTTCGTCGATCTCATCGACGCCAAGAACCCCGTGGACATCGTGGGCGCGCGCGCCGGCACCATCGGCTACGAGGTGCTGACGGCCCTGGGGCGCCGCTATCACCGCACCTATCTCGGCGGCTAGCGGATGCCGATCCACGGCTTCCTTGCCTCTATCGGCGCGGTCTTCCTGAACGGCCTCGCGGCGAGCGGGCGGATGGCCCTCTTCACCCTCGCGGCTTTGAGCCATTGCGCTCGGCCGCCGATCTATCTGCGCTTGATCGGTCGGCAGATGATCGACATCGGCTACTACTCGCTGCCGGTGGTGGGCTTGACCGCGCTCTTCACGGGCATGGTGCTGGCGCTGCAGACCTATACCGGCTTCAGCAGCTTCGCCGCCGAGAACGCGGTGCCCACCGTGGTGGTGCTGTCGGTTACCCGCGAGCTCGGGCCAGTGATCGCGGGCTTGATGTTTGCGGGCCGCATCGGCGCCGCGATCGCAGCCGAGCTCGGCACCATGCGCGTCACCGACCAGATCGACGCGCTCACCACCCTCTCGACCAATCCCTACAAGTACCTGGTGGTGCCGCGCGTCTTCGCGGGCACCGTTACCCTGCCGATGTTGGTCTTCATCGCCGACATCATCGGCGTGTTCGGCGGCTTCCTGGTCGGCGGTTACAAGCTCCGCTTCAACCCCGCCGCCTATATCCAGCGCACCGCGGACTTCCTGCAGACCAACGACGTGACGGCAGGCCTGGTTAAGGCCGGCGTATTCGGCTTCGTAGTGGCCCTTATGGGCTGCTACTTCGGCTACAACTCCAAGGGCGGCGCCGAGGGCGTAGGCGCCGCCACCACCTACGCGGTGGTGTCGGCATCGATCCTGATCCTGCTGCTGGACTACGTCCTCACCGCGCTGCTGTTCGTGGGCCGCTGACGCATGCCCAAGCCTGCCGGCACTCCCAAGATCGCGGTCCGCGGCTTGCGGAAATCCTTCGGCCGGAAGGTCGTGCTGGACGGGCTCGACCTCGAGATCGGCGCCGGCGAGAGCCTCGTCGTGATCGGCGGCTCCGGCACGGGCAAATCGGTGCTGGCGAAATGCATCATCGGCCTGATGCAAGCCGACGGCGGCTCGATCAAGATCGACGGCGAGGAGATGGTGGGCCGCTCCGCCGGGGAGCGCGAACGCGTCATGCGCAAATTCGGCATGCTGTTCCAGGGTGCCGCGCTCTTCGATTCCCTCCCGGTCTGGGAGAACGTCGCCTTCGGCCTGATCCAGGGCCGCAACGTCGCGCGCGCCGAGGCGAAGGCGACCGCACTCGACAAGCTGGCGCAGGTCGGCCTCGGGCCCGAGGTTGGCGAGCTCAGGCCCTCGGAACTCTCGGGTGGCATGCAGAAGCGCGTGGCGCTCGCGCGCGCGATCTGCGCCGAGCCCGAGATCATCATCTTCGACGAGCCTACCACCGGCCTCGATCCGATCATGGCGGACGTGATCAACCATCTCATCGTCGCGTGCGTGCGCCAGCTCGGCGCCACGGCCCTGTCGATCACCCACGACATGGTGAGCGCGCGCAAGATCGCCGACCGTATCGCGATGATCTACAAAGGCCGGATCATATGGTCCGGTCCCGCCGCCGAGATCGACCATTCCGGGAACCCCTTCGTGGAGCAATTCATCCACGCTCGCGCGGAGGGCCCGATCCAGATGGAAGTGCGGGCGACCTGACGCCGGGAGCAACCACTTGGCCCGTGCGCATACTCGTTTCGTCTGCCAGCAATGCGGCGCCGCCTATCCCAGATGGGCCGGCCGCTGCGAAGCCTGCGGCGGCTGGAACAGCCTGGTCGAGGAAACCACGCAATCCGCATCGCCGCGGGGACTGGGCGGCGGCAAGGGCAAGAAGCTCGACGTGGTCGGCCTCGCCGGCACCAGCGCGCCTCTGCAGCGGCGGATCATGGGGATCGCCGAGCTCGACCGGGTCTGCGGCGGCGGCCTCGTGCCGGGCTCCGCGCTGCTGGTGGGCGGCGACCCCGGCATCGGCAAATCGACCCTGCTGCTGCAAGCGATGGCGGCACTCGCCGCGCCCCAGAGCGGGCGGTCGCCCGCCATCTGCCTCTATATCTCCGGCGAGGAATCGCTGGATCAGATCCGCTTGCGCGCGCTTCGCCTCGGCGTTGCCGGGACCCCGGTGCAGCTCGCAGCCGCGACCAGCGTGCGCGACATCGCGGCCTCCCTCGATCAGCGCGGCGGCCCCGAGATCGTGGTGGTCGACTCTATCCAGACGCTTTACCTCGACAGCCTCGACAGCGCCCCCGGCACGGTAAGCCAGGTGCGGGCGTCCGCCCACGAGCTCATTCGTCTCGCAAAGGAGCGCGGCTTCTCGCTGCTTCTCGTGGGGCATGTGACCAAGGAGGGCACCATCGCCGGTCCGCGCGTGCTCGAGCACATGGTCGATACCGTGCTCTACTTCGAGGGCGAGCGCGGCCATCAGTTCCGGATCCTGCGCGCGGTCAAGAACCGGTTCGGGCCCACCGACGAGATCGGCGTCTTCGAGATGACCGACCGCGGCCTCGCCGAGGTTCCGAACCCCTCCGCGCTGTTCCTTGCGGAGCGGCGGGGCGAGGTCAGCGGCTCCGCGGTGTTCGCGGGCATGGAAGGGACGCGGCCCGTGCTGATGGAGATCCAGGCGCTGGTCGCCCCCTCGCCTCTGGGCACGCCGCGCCGCGCGGTCATCGGCTGGGACGGCAACCGCCTCGCCATGGTGCTCGCCGTGCTCGACACCCGCGGCGGGCTCGCGATCGGCGGCAGCGACATCTACCTCAACGTCGCCGGCGGCCTGCGCATCGCCGAGCCCGCGGCCGACCTCGCGGTCGCGGCGGCGCTGATCTCGGGCGCGACTCAGCAGCCGGTACCCGCGGACACCGTCGTCTTCGGGGAGATCGGGCTCTCCGGCGAGGTGCGTCCGGTGGCGCAGGCCGAAGCGCGGCTCAAGGAGGCGGGCAAGCTCGGATTCACCGCGGCCTGGATGCCGCGCCGCTCGAGCCAGGCGCGCACCCGCGCGCCCGAGGGCGCTCCGGCCTCGATCCGGGAGATCGCGCATCTGGGCGATCTCCTCGCCCGCTTCGACGTGACGCCGGGGCGGGCGGCGCGTCGCAGGGCGCCGCGGTGACCCAGATTCGACACCCTCCGCCGCAAATTCTTTCGGTCCGGCCATGCGGCCTGTGAGACAATAGGCGCATGAATCCGTTCGACATCTTTGTCATCGTTCTGATCGTGCTGTCGGGGCTGTTCGCTTTCGCCCGCGGCTTCGTCAGGGAAACGCTGTCGGTCGGTACCTGGGTCGGTGCCAGCTTCGCCGCGCTCTACGCCTTCCCCTTTGTGCGGCCGATCGCGGAGCGCTGGCTCGCCAAGGGGATCGTCGCGGACTCCACGGCCGCACTCTCGGTCTTCGTCGTGGTCTTGATCGTGCTCTCGCTCGCGAGCTCCGCGGTCGCGCGCCGGGTCAAGGACAGCTCGCTCTCAGCGCTCGACCGAACCCTCGGGTTGCTGTTCGGGCTGCTGCGGGGCGTGATCCTCGCCTGTCTCGTCTATATCGGCGTGGGCTGGGCGCTGCCGGAGGCGAGCCGGCCGCCTTGGATCAAAGAGGCTCGCACGGGCTCGCTGCTGCAGATCGGCGCGGAGAAGCTCAAGACCCTGGTACCGAACGCGGTACGCAATCGGGCCGAGACCACCGCCGCAGACGCTCAGCAGCGGCTGGATCAGGCACGGGACGCCGCGGACGCCATCCGCGCCCTGCAGCAGCCCACTCCCGCCCCGCCGAAAGCGAGCGACGCGACCGGCAAGGGCTACACCGCCGACCAGCAACGCGACATGAACCGGCTCTTCCAGCAGAACACGCAATAGCCGCGCAAGCGCCTTGGTCGAGGCGGTAGGCACCCTCCGGCGCCGCGAGCTCGGTCAGCTGGACCCGCGGTTGCGGGAACCGCGGGCCAAAAAAATGGGCGACTCGCGGAGGGGGTTTCGTTGGCGCCTCGCCGGGCTGCGCTGGCATCCGGCTGACCCGGCAAGGAGTTGCCCGAGCTGGCTGGAAGTGCCCTCGGATTGCGTGTAGAACCCTCTCCGCCGGGCCTCAAAAACCCGCGGAGTCGTGACTATCTATAGCGTGGGTTCTCTCCCGTGACGCCGCCGATCGCCGAGGGTCCAGACATGCCGACCACGCACCCCTATGACGACGACCATTTGAGGGAAGAGTGCGGCGTCTTCGGCGTGTTCGGACACCCGGAGGCCGCGGCTCTGGTCGCCCTGGGCCTCCATGCACTCCAGCATCGGGGCCAGGAAGCGGCGGGTATTGTCGCCTTCGACGGCGAGCAGTTTCACGCTCACCGGGACATGGGCCATGTCGGCGACATCTTCGCCTCGAAGGACGTGATGGGGCGCCTCGCCGGCCATTCCGCGCTCGGCCATGTCCGCTACGCCACCACCGGCGAAGTAGCCATGCGCAACGTGCAGCCCCTGTTCGCCGATTTCGAGTTCGGCGGGCTGGCGATCTGCCACAACGGCAACCTCACCAACTCCTATCACCTGCGCCGGCAGCTCGTGCGGCGCGGCAGCCTGTTCCAGTCGACCAGCGACACCGAGGTGATCGTCCACCTGATCGCTACCAGCCTCAAGCGCACGGTCGAGGACCGCATGGTGGAGGCGTTGCGGCAGGTGGAAGGCGCGTATTCGCTGGGCGCGCTGGCGCAGGACGGCTTGCTCGCGGTGCGCGATCCCTTGGGCGTGCGGCCGCTGGTTCTGGGACAGATCGGCGACGCCTGGATAATCTCCTCCGAAACCTGCGCGCTCGACATCATCGGCGCGGAGTTCGTTCGCGACGTCGAGCCCGGCGAGCTCCTGACCATCGATGCGCTCGGCGTGCGCAGCTCGCGCCCATTCCCGAAGACGCGCAAGCGCTTCTGCATCTTCGAGCACATCTATTTCGCGCGTCCCGACAGCGTGGTCGAGGGCACCAGCGTCTATGAGGCGAGGAAGCGCATCGGCGCCGAGCTCGCCCGCGAGAGCCACATCGACGCCGACATCGTGGTGCCAGTGCCGGATTCAGGCGTGCCCGCGGCGATCGGCTACGCGCAGGAATCCGGTCTGCCCTTCGAGCTCGGCATCATTCGGAACCACTACGTGGGCCGCACCTTCATCGAGCCGACCGATCAGATCCGCCACCTCGGCGTCAAGCTCAAGCACAACGCGAACCGCTCGAGCCTCGAAGGTAAGCGCGTCGTGCTGGTGGACGACTCGATCGTGCGCGGGACGACTTCGACCAAGATCGTCGACATGGTGCGCAGTGCCGGCGCCCGCGAGGTGCACATGCGCATCTCGAGCCCGCCGACCACGCATTCCTGCTTCTATGGCATCGCCACGCCCGAGCGCGAGCAGCTGCTGGCCTCTCGCTACGACGTGCGGGCCATGGGCCGCTTCATCGGCGCCGACAGCCTCGCCTTCGTCTCGATCGACGGGCTCTACCGCGCCATGGGCGAGGCCGGCCGTGACCCCGCGGCACCGAAGTTCTGCGACGCCTGCTTCACCGGCGATTATCCGATCGCGCTCACCGACCACGAAGCCGGCAAGGTCTCGATCCAGCTGTCGCTCCTGGCCGAGACGGCTTGACGGCATGGTGGCGGCGGGCAGCGGCCGGCTCGAGGGCCGCCTCGCGCTCGTCACCGGCGCCTCGCGCGGCTTGGGCGCGGCGCTCGCCAAGCGCTTCGCCGCCGAAGGCGCTCATGTGATCCTGGCTGCCCGCACTCAGGGCGGCCTGGAGGAGGTCGATGACGAGATCCGCAACGCGGGGGGCGTGCCGGCGACGTTGCTCCCGCTCGACCTCCGCGAGCGCGACAAGATTGACCAGGTGGGCGCCGCGATCCAGCAGCGATTCGGCCGGCTCGACGTGCTGGTCGGCAACGCCGCCGTGCTCGGCAGGCTCTCGCCGCTCGGGCACCTCGATCCCAGGAGCTGGGACGAGGTGATGGCGGTGAACCTGACCGCCAACTGGCGTCTGATCCGCGCGCTCGATCCGCTGCTGCGGTCGTCCGATGCCGGCCGCGCACTGTTCGTCACTTGCGCCGCCGCCCGCGACCTAGGCGCCTACTGGGGCGCTTATGCCGCGAGCAAGGCTGCGCTCGAGGCGCTGGTGCGCATTTACGCGCGCGAGCTCGCCATCACCAAGGCGACCGCGAATCTTGTCGATCCCGGCATCATGGCAACGGCGCTGCGTTTGCGCGCCTTTCCGGGCGAAGATCACATCCATTTGGCCGCACCGGAGGGCCGCACCGATGTGTTCGTCGCGCTCGCGGAAGCGGGCTCGGCGCGGAACGGCGAGCTTGTTTCAGCCGTTGCTTGATCCTTGTTGACGGCTGCTCGACCTGCGTCTCAACACAGGAGGAAACGATGCGATGGCTAACGATTTTGGGGGTGGTGCTCATCCTGCTGGGAATCGCCGGGCTGGTGATCCGCGTGATTCCGATCCGGCATACCGAGGAGGTCGCCAGGATCGGGCCGGTCACGGCGACCCAGACCAAGGAGGACAACTATCCCATCCCGACCTATGCCGGCGTGATCGCCGTGCTGGCGGGCGCCGTCCTGATCTTCGCGGACCGGCGGCGGGTCTGAGCCGCGCTCAGTCGTTCTCGGCGTAGGGGTTCTTGCCCTTCCTGAGCATCATCCGGATCGGCACCCCCGGCAGGTCGAAGTCCTCGCGCATGAGCTTGACGAGGTAGCCGCGATAGGAGTCCGGGAGATCGCCGGGCTTGGAGGCGAATAGCGCGAAGGTGGGTGGACGGATGTTCGCTTGCGTCATGTAGCGCAGGCGCAGGCGGCGCCCGGAGACCAGCGGGGGCGGATGCCGCGCCTGCGCCGCCTCGAGCCAGCGGTTGAGCGCGGGCGTGGCGATGCGCCGGTTCCAGGCGGCATGGGCCGCGAAAACCGCCGGCATCAGCTTCTCGACGGCGCGGCCAGTCTTGGCGGAAAGCGTCACCGTGGCGAGGCCCTGCAGCTGCGGCAGCGACACCTCGATCCGGTCCCGCAGCCGCTCCAGGGCTTTCGGCTTCTCCATGACGAGGTCCCATTTGTTGACCGCGAGCACGAGGGCACGCCCCTCCTCCTCGACGAGCCGCGCGATGGCGAGGTCCTGGCGCTCCAGCATCGCCTCGGCGTCGATCACCAGCACCACCACCTCGGCGAAACGGATCGCGCGCAGCGTGTCGGCGACCGAGAGCTTCTCGAGCTTGGCCTCCACCTTGGCTTTGCGGCGGAGCCCAGCGGTGTCGATGAGCCGCATGGGCTTTCCGCGCCAGCGCCATTCGACCGCGATCGCATCTCGGGTGATGCCGGCCTCGGGCCCGGTCAGCAGCCGCTCCTCGCCCAGTAGCCGGTTGACCAGGGTCGACTTGCCGACATTCGGGCGGCCCACCACGGCGAGCTGCAGCGGTTTCGGAGCCTCCAGCGTCGGCTCGTTCTGGTCCGGCCCGGCAGATGGCGCGGCCGGGCGCTCGATCAACGGGCGGAGCGCGCCATAGAGCTCGGCCATGCCCTCGCCATGCTCCGCCGAGATCGCGATCGGCTCGCCCAGGCCCAGCGCGTAGGCATCGAGCAATCCGGCGTCGCCCGCCCGGCTCTCGGTCTTGTTTGCGATCAGCAGGATCGGGACACCGCGCCGGCGCAAGCGTTCGGCGAAATGCCGATCGATCGGCGTTAAGCCGGCGCGGGCATCGATCAAAAACAGCACGACATCGGCATCACCGACCGCGCGCTCGGTCCCCCCGCTCATGCGCGCGGGAAGGCTCTCGCGCGCCGCCTCCTCCAGGCCCGCGGTGTCGAGCACGCGGAAGCGCAGGTCGCCGAGCCGCGCCTCGCCCTCGCGCCAGTCGCGCGTAACGCCCGGCGTGTCGTCGACCAGCGCCAGCCGCCGCTGCGTCAGGCGGTTGAACAAGGTGGATTTGCCGACGTTCGGGCGGCCGACGATGGCGACCGTTGCGATCATGAGTTGCGCCTGCAG
>Ga0307472_100001222_pt1 | contig 10125 bp, 8 predicted proteins | sample atmos_gasesAM5C__2_FD_204582 | JGI IMG/M metagenome (GOLD analysis project Ga0307472, IMG submission 204582) | Hardwood forest soil microbial communities from Morgan-Monroe State Forest, Indiana, United States - atmos_gasesAM5C_05 | ecosystem: Environmental > Terrestrial > Soil > Temperate... | reverse complement strand
GTCTGGGGCGTGCCCGCGCGACGCTCGGACGCAACGGGATCGAATGCTGCGTCAGCGTCGCGCCGGAGCATCTCTACTATTTTGCCGGCTACGATTCCTGGGTCAGTGTCAACAGCCCGCAGGCGTTGATCTTCATGGCGGATGGCGGGGAGCCGACGCTGATCGTGCGCGACGTCGATCTTGCGCTGCCGCGCGAGACGTCCTGGGTGGCGGACATCCGCACCTACCATCTCTTTACCGACGATGTCGCCGCGCTCGTCGCCTCTGTCCTGCGCGAAAAGCGATTCCGTGCTGGCAAGATCGCGATCGAGAGCCAATCCTATGCGCTGCCCTATTCCCTGGGTCGGGCGCTGGCCCGGGCACTCGCGCCGGCCGAGCTTGTCGATGCAACGGAAATGCTGGGCGCGGTGCGTCTCGTCAAATCACCGCAGGAGATGACCTATTTGCGTTCCGCTGCGCGCTTTGCCGAGCTTGGGCTCGATGCGGCGCGCAAGGCTCTTAAGCCGGGCATAACGGAGGTCGATCTCGCCGCCGCCGTCGAAGCCGCGATGCGCAAGGCGGGCAGCGACTACTGGTCGATCCCCACCGAGCTGGCAAGCGGACCTCGCACCGCAGGCGGGCACGCGACGCCCCGAAACCGAGTCATCGAGCCCGGCGATCTCGTGCATCTCGAATTCGCGGGCGTCGATCGGCGTTATCACGCAACGGCGGTTCACACCCTTGCGGTGGGTCAGCCCAGCCGACGCGCTCGCGAGGTCTATGATCTTGCGCGCGCCTCGCTCACCGCGGGAGTTGCGGCCGTGCGCCCGGGCGTCCGGGTTGGCGAGGTGGAGGAGGCCTCTCTAGCGCCATTGCGGCGCGCCGGGCTCGAGCGCGCGGCTCTGATGCGATTCGGCTATGGGATCGGCGTGGCCTATCCGCCGATATGGCTCGAGCCGCTGCAGATCAGCCGGGGGTTTGACCAGGTGCTGGAAGCGGGAATGGTGTTCGTGCTCCATGCCTATCTTCAGCTTCTGGAAGAGGAGCTGGGCATCATTCAGGGCGGCACCTATGCGTTGACCGAGACGGGCATCGAAATGCTGGTGGGCGGCGGCGACGTCGAGCTCGAGGTCGTTTGATGACGCGGGCCGATGTCGATGTCATCGACTCCGATGACCTTGCTTCGGCTTGACGCACAGTCGAGACGACAACAATCTTGGCGGAGCCGGGGGGGCCGATGAAGACCATCGTCATGGGTGGCGGCATTATCGGAGTGACCACCGCCTGGTACCTGGCGGACGGCGGCCACGACGTAACCATCGTCGAGCGGCGGGAGAACACCGGTCTCGAGACCAGCTTTCAGAATGGCGCATTGCTCGCGCCTGGTCATTCGCAAGCTTGGGCTTCGCCCAGCGCCCCCGTGACGCTCCTTAAGTCGCTTTTTCAGGACGATCCGTGGCTGCGCTTCCGGATTCGATCCGAGACGTCGTTTTGGCGCTGGGGCCTTGCCTTCCTGCAGAATTGCACGTCCGTGCGCTATCGGGCCAACACGTTGCGTACGTTGCGCATCATGATGTATGGCGTCGCAGAGCTTCGCGCCCTGCGCGAGCGCACGGGCATCGCTTATGACGGAAACGACAAGGGAATCCTCTATCTCTTCCGCACGCAGGAAAGCTTCGACAAAGGCGTTGCCGCGTGGACCCTGCTCAAGGAGCACGGTCTACCGCTCGAGACAGCAGATCGGCAACGGTGCACGACGATTGAACCGGCGCTGAAGGGCTCGCTCGATAAGATTGGAGGCGGGCTGTTCGCCCCGGCCGATGGTGCGGGCGACGCCTTGCTGTTCACGCGCAACTTGGCGACACTCGCGGAGACAAGGGGCGTCAAGATCCATTTGAATACCACGGTCGTCGGAATCGAATGCGACGGCGATCGAGTGACGCGCATTGCCACCGACAAGGGCCCTGTCACCGGCGATGCTTTCGTCCTTGCCCTTGGGCTGCAAAGCCCGGATCTGGCTCGCACCGTGGGTATTGATCTGCCGATCTATCCGATCAAGGGATACACGGTAACGATACCGACCGACGGCTATCCGCAGGCGCCCACCGTCGGGATCATTGAGGAGGACAATCTCGTGGCGTTCGCGCGGCTCGGTGACCGTCTGCGTATCGGCGGCAAAGCGGAGTTCGCGGGCTACGACAAGAGCTACGCGCCGGCCCAGTTCAAAGGTGTACTCAAAGTCGCCCAGGATCTCTTTCCGCGCGGCGGCGACTACGCCAAACCGACCTATTATGCGTGTCTGCGGCCGGTCACGCCGGGAGGCCCGCCCATCCTCGGACCGACGCGGTATCGCAATCTGTTCGTCAACGCCGGTCACGGGGCCGCCGGATGGACCCAGGCGTGCGGTGCGTCCCGGGCAGTCGTCGACCTGATGCTCGGGCGCAAGCCCGAGATCGACATGGAAGGGTTGACCCTTGCCACAATGAGGTGATGGGGCGCGTAACGTGCATCGGGCAGTCCACTCCATCGACCGTACTTGCCCGAGGCGGTACGGCCGCCGTCAGAGATCGATCAGGTACCGAGTTTGATATCGATGCAGATCCTGTCCTCGTCTCCGATCACGCGCGTCGTGTGACCGCGCCCGGTCGTGTCCTCGACGATGAGGACGTCGCCGGCGCCGAAAGTGCGCTTTGCTCCGTTGCCGACACCGATCTCGATCCGGCCCTCGAGGATGATCATGTATTTGCGGCAATCGGCCCGGTGGAAACCCCAGACCGAACCCGCCGGGGTCCGACGAATCTGCACCCCGTCGACATCCGGAATCGCCGCAAGATGTTCAATGCTTGGGCCTGGAATGAATGCGACGTCAATATCCTCAAAATGAGAGTCGCCATCGGATCCCGGATAGAGCCTTGCAATCTTCATCGATTGTTCCGCCTGCCTGGCAGAGGTCCGACGGCCGCTACGTGGGGCGGCCCGCCCCACGATCGCCCGCGTAGTGACTGCAGATTAGCAGAGACGCCATTATACATTAATCGATAAATTAATTATGATGTCAGGAGGCGCCGGTTCCGCCGCACGCTCGACGGGACCCGGGGCTCGCAACCTTGGCCAGCGAAGGCGGGGCACATGGATACGGGAATGTCGAGCAAGGATGTGGCGGCACAGAAAGAGCGGCTAAAGGCGGCGGGCGTCGAATACCTCTTCGGTGCCTATGTGGATATCCTCGGCGTTCCGAAATCGAAATGCGTGCCGATCGACCATCTGGAATCGATGGCTCGGGGATCCGAGCTCTATACGGTCGGCGCGCTGGAGGGCATGGGGGCGCTGGGCCCGAACGAGGACGAGTGCGTGGGCATACCCGATCTCAGCTCGCTTACGGTGCTGCCCTGGGATCCGCGCTACGCCGTCGCATGCGCAGACCTGTCCTGGCACGGCGAGCCCTACAGCCATGATTCGCGCGCCGTGCTCAAGCGGCAAACGGCCGCGGCTGGGGTGCTCGGCTATCGGGTCAATATGGGCGTCGAGCCCGAGCTTTATGTGCTGCGCGAGGTGAACGGCGACTGGCGGCCCTTCGTTCCCGATGACGAGCTCAACATACCCACGCGCGGCTATGATCTCGAGACCACCATGCGCGCGGACCCGTTCCTCGCCCCGATGGTCCGCTACATCAATGCGCTCGGTTGGGACGTCTACTCATTCGATCACGAGGGCGGCGACGGTCAATACGAATTCGACTTCGGATACACCGATGCGCTTGCCATGGCGGATCGCATGATCGTCTTCCGACTGATGGCGAAGCATGTCGCCCGCACCCTGGGCTGCATCGCGACCTTCATGCCGAAGCCGTGGTCGGAAGCCTTCGGATCCGGCGCGCATTTCAACATCAGCCTGGCGAGCCTCGCGAGCAAGGAGAACCTGTTCAAGGCCGGTGATGCCAAGGGAACCAGAGGCGGCCGCAGCTATACGGATCTTGCTTACCATTTTACCGCGGGCGTGCTGCAGCATGCCGAGGCGATCACCGCCGTGGTTTGCCCGACGGTAAACTCATACAAACGGCTCGAGCCCTACGGCCGGATGCGAGAGATGTCCTGGGCGCCGGTTTACCGTACCTACGGACACAATAACCGCACTCTCATGTGCCGCCTGCCGATGAACCGCCATTGCCTCGAATTGCGCACGGCCGATGCCGGCTGCAATTTCTACCTGGGCGCGGCGATCGCGATCGCTGCCGGACTCGATGGGGTGCGCCGCAAGCTCGACCCCGGTGATCCCGTCGAGTTCAACACTTATGATCCGGAGAGGCAGAGCGAGCTGGCACGGCGCGACATTCGGCGTCTGCCCCGCACGCTGGGCGATGCCATCGAGGCCTTCGCCCGGGACGACCTGGCAAAGGAGACGCTGGGCGAGGCGTTCCACGCGACCTTTACCGACTACAAGCGGCGCGAATGGAACGATTACAGCCTCACGGTGACGGACTGGGAGCGCCGCCGCTACTTGCATCAATGGTAGGGATCGCGGCGGCTTGCCGGAGCTATGCGCTAACGCCCGCCTCTATTGGGCGGTGAGCGCACCGTGGGATTGATCATAGAAGGGATCGGCATGGCAGCAGTCGCGGGCGAGTCCGAGGGGGAAGAGGGCGGCCTCGCAGGTCTCGACCATGACGGGAGGACCCGCGAGATAAGCGGTCCAGCCGCTGACATCCCGGAAATCCTCTCGAAGGACGTCGGCCAGAAGGCCCCGGCGCCGGATCGTCCGATCGGAGGGCTGAGAAAGCACGGGGACGAATTGCAGGTTGGGATGTCGGTGGGCGAGCGCCTTGAAATGGTCCACGAGATAGAGGTCGCGCTCGTCGCGTACGCCGAAATAGAGATGAATGTCTCTGCCGAGGCCGGCGCGCAAAGCGCTGGCCACGATTGAGCGTATCGGCGCCAGTCCGGAGCCGCCGGCCACCGCCAGGATCGGGCCGGTTCGTTTGGGCCTCAAAAACGCGGTACCGAACGGCCCGTGTATGCTCAGGATCTCGCCGAGCCGGAGCGCGCCGTGTACATAAGCGCTGACTGCGCCGCCAGGAACCAACCGGATATGAAACTCGAGCGGCGTTTCGCCCGGCAGGCTGGCCATCGAATAATCACGCTCGGGAAGCGTACCGAAGCGCAGGCGCGCGAATTGGCCGGGCAAGAACTCAAAGGCGCTACCGAGGGGCTCGACCATGATGCGCTTGATATCGTGGGTCGCGTCGCTCAGGCCGACGATACGGCCCGCAACGGTCGCCACCGCGGGCGTCGCCAACCCCGCCAGATCGTCATGGGTGATCACGCAGTCGGAGAGCGGAAGCGAGACGCAGGCGAGCACCAGCCCCTGCGCCCGCTCATCCGCACTGAGCGCGAAGGGCGAATGCTGCAACATCCGCACTTCACCCGCCATGAGGCGCGACTTGCAGGTTGCACAAGTGCCGGACTCGCAGGCTGCGGGGTAATTGACGCCCGCCCGCAATGCCGCCGCCAGGATCGTCTCACCCTCGGCTACCTCGATCGTCCGGCTGAGGGCGGCTATGCGTACGTGATGCGTCAAGCTGCCCTGGCCTCGAATGCGCCGCCGGGTTGCCCATAAACGTTATTCACAGAAAGAGTTCTTCCAGATTTGTCGCATTGAGACAAGTCAGGGGACGTCGCTGCGCCGCACCTCCGGCTTGATGTCGCCATTAATCGTACGTTCAATTAATGCCGCTCAGGTCAATCGTGACGATCAGGCCCTACCCGGATGAGAGCCTCCCGCAGCACCCCAGCGATAGGTGCCCGCGGGCCGCTCGGCCGGCGGCCCACGGGTCGCGAACGTGCTGCTGCTACTTGCCGATCTGGGTTTGGCCGGCGACGGAGAAGTAGTTGCGCTTGAGATGGAAGTAGCCGCCGAGCTGGTCCTTGTACTTGCCCTCGTATTCCAGCCAGATGCCGGCGGTATCCATATACTCGACCATCGTGTTCAGGAACACGAGTAGGTCCGGTTCCTTGCGCTTGATCGCCCAGGCGATCGGAGCGACGTCGAGCGGGTCCTCCGCGAACATGTCGACGAGCTCATTGGGATGCGCGTGAACGTCGCCGGCACCGATGAAGGCGTCGATGTAATTGGCGTCTGCGCGGCCGGCGAGAAGCTCGAGCGAGCCTTGGCTCTGATTGGTGCCCTCTACACCGACGACCTTGGCGTGCTTGAAATGACCCTTGAGCCAGTCATGCCCGGCGCTGCCGAGCGGCGACACGATGGTCACCCCGTCCTTGTCGAAGTCCATGATCGTTTTCGCGCCCTTGAAGCGCCCTTCGGCGTCGGCCTTGCGCACCAGCACGCCACTACCCATGAAAGCCACGGGCCTCGTAAACGAAAGCGCAAGCGAGCGCTGGGGCGTGGCAAAGGAGCCGCCGATGAAGGCGTCGATCTGATCGGACTGCAGCGCCGCAGCGAATGTGCCCCAAGTCTGCTCGACCCAGACCGGTTTGATCTTGAGCGGAGCAAGGACTGCTTCGATCGACTCGATATAGAATCCCGAAAGGGCACCGGTCTTGGGATCGCGGATCATCAGCGGCGGATAGTTGAGCCAGCCGAGCCGGATCTCTTTGGAATTGATAATGTCATCGAGCTCACGGGCCGTTGCGGGCCCGGACAACGCGCCGATCAGCGCTCCCAGTGCCATGAAGAGCATGGCGCCCTTCATCATGAGGGTCCTCACGTTGTTCATTTGAACGCCTCCGTTTGCATAGTTGTCGATTCAGACGATCGAGTCGGTCTCTTGCGTTCGGCTGAAGCGTCGTCTGATTAGTACCCCAGCCTCTTGTCGATGCGGTTGCGCAGCGGTCTGCCCGCGATGTACCGCCGCAGGTTCTCGTAAGCGATATCGAGGGTCATCGGGATGTATTGCTCGACGTCGGAGGACGAGCAGTGCGGGCTCATGATCAGATTGGGTGTGCTCCACAGGAATGAGGACGAGGGCAGCGGCTCCTCCTCATAGGCGTCGAGCACGGCACCCGAGAGGTGCCCACTCCGAAGCGCCTCCGCCAGCGCCACGTAGTCGACTGTGGCACCCCGCCCGATATTGACGAGGCCGGCGCCCGGCCGCATCCATCCCAAAGCCTGCGCGTCGATTATCTTGCGCGTCTCCGCGGTGAGCGGCAGCGTCACCAGCGCGAAGTCGGCTTGGCCGAGGACGCGGCGGAGATCGCGCGGGGTGTACATTTTCTCGACCGCCGGGTGAGGCTTGCCCGAGCGGCGAACGCCGATCACCCGCATGCCCAAGCGCTTGGCTTTTGCGGCGGCAGCGCCGCCGATCTCGCCGACGCCGATCACCGCGAGCGTTTTGCCCTTTACCGCCGAGCCGAAGCGCTGTTTCCACTCGGCGTTCCGCTGATTCGTGACCATGAAGGGCACCGAGTGATTGAGCATGAGAATTGCCGTGAGCGCAAATTCCCCCTCCTTGTCGGCATGCACGCCACCGTTATTGGCGACTACGACGTGTTCGGGCAACCAGTCGAACGGCATGAAGTGATCCCCGCCGGCGCAGGTGAGCTGGATACATTTGAGCTTGGGCGCGCGAGCGGCGAAGCTCGCCGGGTCAAAATCGATCCCCATGAAGATAAGGACCTCGGCGCTTTGCATGTGCCGGTCGAAGTCCTTGAAGTCCCAGCTCACGGTGGTGTCGATGTGCCGGGCCACGTCCGGATAGCGTCGCGCCGCGTCGGCGAGATGCTTCGGGCGCACTTGCGTGTGGTCCGTGTAGGTCGAGACATTCTCGATGTGCACATGGATCTTGTGCCGCCTGGCGCTACGGCTCTTGGTGGTCGACTTGGACATCCGAGTGGTACCCCTTGGGGCGGTTCCCCTGAGTTCGATCGTTAATGCAGTACTTTGCTGATGAATGCCCGGGTGCGTGAATGCAGCGGGTTTCGCAGCACCTGGTCAGGCGGACCGGATTCGACGACGACGCCCTGGTCCATCATCACGACGACATCCGCCACTTCCCGCGCGAACCCCATCTCATGCGTGACCACGATCATGGTCGTGCCGTGGTGACCCGTGTCATCCTCGCGAGCGAGCGAGCTCATGACCTCGAGCACCTCCCCCACCAGTTCGGGGTCGAGCGAGGACGTCGGCTCGTCGAACAGCATCGCTTTCGGCTTCATGGCGAGCGCACGCGCGATCGCGGCACGCTGCATCTGACCTCCAGAGAGCGTGCCGGGATAGACATTCGCCTTCTCCGCCAGCCCGACACGGGTCAGCAGCCTCACGCCGATCTCCAGCGCCGCCCTGCGCTCGACCTTTTTGACGATGACGAGGCCCTCGACAACGTTGTCTATTACGGTCTTGTGCGGCCACAGATGGAAGTGTTGGAACACCATTCCCATATGCGCCCGCATTTTGGCGATGTTGCGCTCGCTGTCGCGCTCGCGGCGTCCGCGGGCGCCGAGGCGGTATCCGATCAGCTCGCCGTCGAAATGGACCTCGCCCTCGTCGTATTCCTCGAGGAAATTCAGACAGCGGAGCAACGTCGACTTGCCCGAGCCGCTGGGTCCGATGACGACAAGAACTTCGCCGCGGCGAACGTCGAGATCGATGCCCTTGAGCACCTCGAGCGAGCCGAATCGCTTGCGGAGATTGCGGATGCGGAACATCGGCAATTCCTGAGCCGCCGTCCCGGGGCCTTCAGGCTCGCTGCCGACTATTTCCTTCGTATCGTCCCGTGTCCCGCCGTATTTCATGACCCCCGCGCCGCCGTTCAACGACCTTTAGCCCATCGCTTCTCGATCAATCGCGAGAGCGCGATGAGCGGGTAGATGATCATGCCGAAGATGATTGCCGTGATGGTGTAGATCTCGAGCGGCCGATAGGTTTCCGTGATCAGCACGTTCGAGGCGTGGAGAAGCTCGTAAACCGCCAGCACCGAGCCGAGCGTCGTCAGCTTGATGAGATTGGCGGTCTCGTTCATGAAGGGCGGAATCATTCGCCGCACCGCTTGCGGCAGGATGATGCGCCACATGGTCTGGTGGTAGACCATTCCGACGGACTTGGCGGCATCGACCTGGCCGCGCTCGATCGACTGGATGCCGCCGCGAAAGATCTCGCCGAAGTAGGCCGCCGTGTGCAATCCCAGCCCGAGACCGATCGCGCTGAAACTGCTCAGCCGGATGCCGGTGATGATCGGCAGAGCATAATAGATCCACACCAACTGCACCAATGCGGGCGTGGCGCGGAACGCCTCGACATAGACGGTCGCGGGGATGCTGACGAGACGCTTCTTGGAAAGCCGGCCGAGTGCCAAGAGAAAGCCCAGCACGATGCCGATCGAGAAAGAGAAGGCCGTGAGTTGCGCGGTAACCCACGCCCCATCGATGAAGACGGGGTAATAGTCGGAGATGACCTCGAAATGCCATTGGTACATTCCGTCAACCCGTTGGATGACGGCGGACCGGGGTCAGCATCCATCGCTCACACCGGCTCGATGTGCATCGGACTATCCCAGGCCGTGCGTTCATGCCGCACGCGGCTTATGCGCGGCGACCGGCGCATCGTCCAGCACCCGGTCGAGCAGCCAGTTTGCGAAGGCATGAACAATGGCCTCCTGAAGCGACACACGGCCGGGCCGCGCCAGGGGCGAGCTCAATCCGCGCTGCTGGATCTCGGAGATGCTGATGTCTTCGGGAACGGAGACGTCGCAGCGATGATAATAGCGCTGAACGACCTCCTCGAAGTCCGGGCGCGCTACGGTGGTGCGCGGAAACGCGAAGCGCAACACGAGGTCCGTGCGCGCGGGCCCCTTCGGATAGAGTTCGATCCAGAAGACGCCATCCTGGTTGCACGCGAAGTTGGCGCATGGATAGAGCAGCACGAAATAAGTGCCGCGTTTGGCGCGCTCGCTCAGGGTCGAAATATAGGGCAGCGCCGCGGTCTCGCCGGGCAGGGTCGCGATCGTCTTCACGGTCTCGAAAAAGCCGGCCTCCCAGTTGCCTTCGCCGTGGACGAGATCGATCTTCTGCGCGCCAATGGAGCCGCGATGAACGGTGGCGGTATGGTAATCCTCCATGCCGTTCTCGATGACGAGCTTCCAGTTGCAGGCGAGCTGGTAGGTCTTGCTGCGGGTGAGCACCATGCTGCCGAAATCGT
>Ga0307472_100001217_pt1 | contig 10159 bp, 5 predicted proteins | sample atmos_gasesAM5C__2_FD_204582 | JGI IMG/M metagenome (GOLD analysis project Ga0307472, IMG submission 204582) | Hardwood forest soil microbial communities from Morgan-Monroe State Forest, Indiana, United States - atmos_gasesAM5C_05 | ecosystem: Environmental > Terrestrial > Soil > Temperate... | reverse complement strand
GTCCTTGTGCACGCTGGTCAGGATCTGCGGCACCGCGGGTTTGGCGACCCGCTCGGGCGTCACCGGCGCGCCGCTCTCGTCCACCGCCTGGAAATACCGGCCGTCGATCGTGACGTGACCGGGATCCTCGCGGTGCAGCACCGTGTTGGGCTGCGTGCCAGCCGCCACCAGGATGCTCCGTGCGGGCAGCGTCACGCGCTCGCCCGCGCCGGCGCTCCGAGACAGCACCAGCGCCTTGGCGGCGCCGAACTCGTCGAGCTCCACTTCCTCGGGCGTCAGGCCCTCCGCAAAACGGACGCCCTCCTCCATCGCCTTGGCGACTTCCTCGTGGTTGAGCGTGTAACTGGGCGCATCGATGAGACGCCGGCGATAGGCGATGGTGACACCACCCCAGCTATTGAGCAGATCGATGAAGCGCGGCGAGCGTCCCTCGCGCCGCGCAGCCTCGCGCTCTCTGCGGATCGCGCGGGCGTGGGACAGGAACTCGGCGGCGATCGCGGCATCCTCAGGGCTCCATTCCGCCTCCACCGCCGCCTCGCCGCGCTCGGCAACCAGCACCTCGTATCGCGCCAGGAATTTCTCGACCTGGACCACGTAATAGGCGAGCGATTCCGTCGCGGTGTCGATGGCGGTGAGCCCACCGCCGATCACCACCACGGGTAACCGCACCTGCAGATTGGCGAGGCTCTCGGTCTTGGCCGCACCCGTGAGCTGCAGCGCCATCAAGAAATCCGAGGCCTGGCGCACGCCGCGGGCGAGCCCGTTCTTCACCGCGATCACCGTGGGCTTGCCGGCGCCGGCGCACAGCGCGATGTGATCGAAGCCGAGCGCGAAGGCGCTCTCCACCGTGAGCGTCCCGCCGAAGCGCGCCCCGCCATACATGGTGAACTCGCTCCGCCGCTCCAGCAGCAGGCGGATCAGCTTCAGGAAATTCTTGTCCCAGCGGACGGTGATGCCGTATTCGGCGACGCCGCCGAAGCCGGCCATGGTGCGCGAGTTCAAGGGCTCGCGGAGCTCCTCGACGTCGCGGATCGGCCGGAACGCGTGGCGCTTGCCATGGGCGTCGATGCCGGAGATCTCCGGCGGCAGCGGCTCGATCTTGAGGCCGTCGATGCCGACCACGGCGTGGCCGTCGTTCATGAGGTGGTGCGCCAGCGTGAAGCCCGCGGGTCCGAGCCCGACCACCAGCACCTTATAGCCGCTCGCAGGCTTCGGCAGCGGCCGGCGGATGTCGAGCGGGTTCCAGCGCGTGAGCAGGCTCAAGATCTCGAAGCCCCAGGGCAGGCCCAGCACGTCCTTCAGCGTACGGGTTTCGATCTGTGGGATGTCGACGGGATCCTGTTTCTGGTAGATGCAGGCCTTCATGCAGTCGTTGCAGATGCGGTGCCCGGTCGCGGCCATCATGGGATTGTCGATGGCGACAATCGCGAGCCCGCCGATGCTGAAGCCCTCAGCCTTGACCGTGTTGAGCTCGGAGACTTTTTCCTCCAGCGGGCAGCCCGCCAGCGTCACGCCGAACACGGTCTTCTGGAAGGCGCCGGACTTCTTGTCCTTGAGGCCGCGCGAGCAGCTGTCCTTGCCCTGGTTGTGGCACCAGATGCAGTAGTTCGCGTGATCGAGCGCGGCCGTGAGATCCATGCCGGAATCGGTGAGCGAGAAGCCGTCGCGCGCGCGCAAGTGCTCGGAACCGAGGCGCAGCATGGTGACGCCGTGCTCGACCACCGTCTCCACGGGAATGAGATGCGTCATCTCCAGCTTGTGCGGCACCTTGAAGATCACGCCGCGACCGTGCCGCGCCTGCCCTTCCGGAGAGAGCGTCGCCCAGGCGGCATAGGCCGCGGCGAGATCGAGCGCTGGCCCATGCTCGGCCTCCGCCGCCATCCAGCGCGAGACATGCGCGGCGTAGTTGGGCTCCGTCAGCGCCTCGCCCATGAGCGCCTCGAGCTCACGGGCGAGCGCGGAACCGTCGAGCGCCGCAGCCTTCTCGGACGTCATGCCCTTGACGGCGCGGCGCTGCACGAAGAGGCGCTTCACCGCATAGAGCGGAGCCAAAGCGTGATGCCGCGCCTGGAGCGCGCGCACCTCGGCCTCGATGCCGAAGAGGTCGCCGACGAAATCCTCGAGATGCGGGGCGAGATCGATCAGCAACTGCGAATGAGCCATGGGCTCGAGCGCATCGGGATCGCGCCGCGCCGTCACTAGGCGACTGTGCAGCTCAGCGTCGACAGAGCCGAGCCAAGCCACGAAACCCGCATCGAGACGCGCCAGGCCGTCGTGCCGGTGCAGGTCCTCGAAGGCGAGACCGTGCTTGAGATGGAGATCGCTGGTGGCCACCCGAGAGTCCAAGATCGAATGGGCCCGCGCCTCCGAAAGGCGCAGGCCCGTGGTGCGGGTCAATTACCGCAAAGCCGCGCTGTTTATATATGATTTCGCCGCCGCTGTGCTATGCGCGGATCGCCGCATAAGTTCTTCAGAATCCCCAGAAATTCTCGGGTTATTGAAGAGGGCTATGATTTCCTGTGGCTATCGGCGCCGGCGTTCGCGCGCTCCAGCACGGCGTTCAGCAGGACGGCGCAGCCCATGGCGAGATCCTCGGGCTTGGCGTCCTCGATCTCGTTGTGGCTGATGCCGCCGACGCAAGGGACGAAGATCATCGCGGTGGGCGCCACCCGCGCCATGTAGACGGCGTCGTGACCGGCGCCGCTGATGATGTCCATGTGCGGATAGCCCAGGGTCTCCGTCGCCTTGCGCACGCTCGCGACGCAGGATTCGTCGAAGGGCGTGGGCGGGAAATACCAGAACTCCTTGACCTCGGTCTCGAGGCCGATCGCGGATGCGATCTCCGCGCAGGCCGCGCGCAGCTCCTTGTCCATCCGAGTGAGCACGGCATCCTCGGGATGGCGGAAGTCCACGGTGAAGAACACCCGGCCCGGAATCGTATTGCGGGAATTCGGGCTCACTTGAACGAAGCCCACCGTCGCGCAGGCGTGGGGCGAGTGCCCGAGCCCGATGCGGTTCACCGCATCGATCATCCGAGCGCTGCCCACCAGCGCGTCGCGGCGCTTTCGCATGGGCGTCGGGCCCGCATGCGCCTCCTGGCCGGTCACGGTGATCTCGTACCAGCGCTGGCCCTGGGCGCCCGTGACGATGCCCACGGGCTTGCGCTGATCCTCAAGGATCGGGCCCTGCTCGATGTGCGCCTCGAAATAGGCCGCGACCCCGCGCCCGCCGACCGGCGCCGGGCCCGCGAAGCCGATGCGCTCGAGCTCGGCACCCAGTTTCACGCCGGTGACATTGTCCGGCCGCTCCAGCCCGTAGCCGAGATCGAACACGCCTGCGAACACGCCGGACCCCACCATGGGCGGCGAGAAGCGCGAGCCCTCCTCGTTGGTCCAGCACACGACCTCGATCGGCGCCTCGGTCTCATAGTCGAGATCGTTGAGGGTGCGGATCACCTCGAGCCCCGCGAGCACGCCGTAGACGCCGTCGAACCGGCCGCCGGTCGGCTGCGTGTCGAGATGGCTGCCGGCGAGCACGGGTGCCAGCGCCGGATTTCGGCCCGGGCGCCGCGCGAAGATGTTGCCCATGCGGTCAATGCTCACGGTGCAGCCGGCCTGCTCGCACCAGCGGATAAAGAGCTCGCGCCCGGCCTTGTCGAGATCGCTCAGCGCCAGGCGGCAGACGCCGCCCTTTTCGGTGGCGCCGATCTTCGCCATCTCCATCAGCGACTGCCAGAGCCGCTCGCCGTTAATCCCAAGATTGCGCATGCCGCCAATGCTCCCGCTCTATGCCATTCCGCCGTCGACGACGATGGTCTGCCCCGTGACGAGCGCAGCGCCCGTACAGAGGAAGAAAATGACCTCGGCAATGTCCTCGGGCTTGCAGACGCGCCGGAGCATCGCCTTGCTGGCATAGTCGGTCTTGCGCTCCTCGGGCCAGGCCCGCGTCCACGGCGAATCGACGAAGCCGGGCGCCACCGCGTTGACTCTCGCCTCCGGCGCCAGCACGCGCGCCAGACTCTTCGTGAGATTGATCAGCCCCGCCTTGCTCGCGCCATAGGCCATGCTGCTGCCGACGATGCCCAACCCCGCGACCGAGGCGGTGTTGCAGACCGCGCCCTTTGCGGATTTGAGCGCGCTCGCCGCGGCGTGCGCGCACCGGAACGGACCGATCAGGTTGGTCGAGAGGATGCTGGTCCAGAACTCCTCGGTCATGGCGCCGAGATCGGCAAAATCGATCGGCTTGGTGGTTGCGGGCGTGCCCGCGTTGTTGACGAGGTAGTCCAGGCGCCCCAGGCGCTCGATCGCCGCGGCCACCATCCGCTCGGCCTCGCCGGGCTTGGCGACGTTACCCGGCGCCGACACGATGCGATGACCCGCGGCTTGCAACCGCTTCACTTCCTGCGCGCCCCTGGGGTCTTCGGGCAAGTGATTGATCGCCACCGCGGCACCCGCGCGGGCGAAGAGCTCGACCGTGGCAAGCCCTATCCCAGAGGCGCCGCCGGTGACCAGCGCGGCCTTGCCGGCGAGATCGATGGTGATCATGATCGCGGCCTCCCTAATAGCCGAGCGCGAAACCATCCTTGCGCGGATCCGATCCGCCCAGCAACGCGCCGCGCGCGTGGTCGATCCAGATCGCCTGGCCCGCGCCATGCGGCTTCACCAACTCATCGAGCTTGTGCCCGCGGCGCTCGAGGTCGGCGGCGATCTCGTCGTCGACCGTGGCTTCGAGCTGCAGCGTGCCGTCGAAGGCGAAGCTGCGAGGCTGCTCCAGCGCGGCTTGTATATCCAAGCCGCGGTCGAGCACATGCATCAGCAGCATGGCGTGGCCGGTTGCCTGGTAGTTGCCGCCCATCACGCCGAACGGCATCACGGCACGATCGTCCTTCATCAAGAGGCCCGGGATGATCGTATGCAGCGGACGCTTGCGCGGCCCGATCGCATTGGGATGACCGGGAATGGTGCGGAACATGTGACCGCGGCTGTGCAGCAGCACGCCGCTCTCGGGCGCGGTGATCCCGGAGCCGAAGTCGTGGAACAGCGAGTTGATAAAGGAGATCGCGTTGCGGTCGCGATCGACGATTGCGAGGTAGACCGTGTCCTTGTGCTCGGGCTCGTCCCAGTCGAGGGGCTCGGAGGCACGGTCGAGCTTGATCTTCGCGCGCGTGCGCTCGGCGCGCGCATCCGACAGGAACTCGTCGACCGGCACGGTCATGGCTTGGGGATCGCCGAGGAACGCGTCGCGCGCGCGATACGCGGCCTTAGTCGCCTCCGCGAGCAGGTGATGGCGATCGGCCTCGCTCCAGCGGCCATCGCCGAGTTCATAGGCATCGAGCATGCGCAGGATCATCAGGGCGATCACGCCCTGGCCGTTGGGCGGGCACTCATAGACGCGGTGGCCGCGATAGGACGCCGAGATCGGCGTCACATAGTCGCCGCGCGCCGCCGCGAAGTCCTCCTCGGTGTGGAACCCGCCGAGCTCGCGCAGCTTCGACACCATGTCGGCCGCAACCGCGCCTTGATAGAACGCCGTCGGTCCCTCTTGCGCGATCTTGCGCAGCGTCGCCGCCAGCTGGGGCTGCCGGTGCAGGTCGCCGATGCTCGGCGGCTTGCCGCCCGGCAGGAAAACCGCGCGGCTCGCGGGATCGCACTTCAGCTTCTCCGCGCCGATCGCCCAATCGAAGGCGACCCGCGGCTCGATGTGCACCCCCACGTCCGCGGCGCGAATGGCCGGCTGCAGCAGCGCCGCCATCTCCTTGGTGCCGTGATCCCGCTGCAATCGGAACCACGCCTCGATCGCGCCCGGAACGGTGACGGAATGCGCAGATTCGATCGGGATCTCCGAAAACTTCCGGTCGCGATACCAGCCGAGCTCAGCGGCCTTGGGCGCGCGGCCCGAGCCGTTATAGGCGATGGGCACGCCGGCCTTCGGCGCATAGAGCACGAAGCAGTCGCCGCCAATGCCGGTCATCGCGGGCTCGACGACGGCCAGCACTGCCGCCGCCGCGATCGCGGCGTCGACGGCATTGCCGCCAGCCTTCAACGTCTCGATCGCGGTCAGCGTCGCGAGGGGATGCGAGGTCGCCGCCATGGCTTCGCCCGCCACCGCAAGCGAGCGGTTGGGATAGTGGAAATGCCGCATCAACGAACCCATTTTCGGGGAAGACGAGAAAGACAACGCGGGCTTGTCGCGTACTGTCGCATTGTCCTACCTTGCGGGTCAATCGCCGCAGGCCGCGCCTCGAAGGATCGAACCATGAGCAACGCTTACATCTACGACGGCTTGCGCACGCCCTTCGGCCGCCACGCGGGTGCGCTGGCCCCGATCCGGCCGGACGATCTCCTCGCGGGCGTGATCAAGACGCTGGTGGCGCGCAATCCCTTCAAGCCGGAGGCCTACGAGGATTCCGTCATGGGCTGCACGAATCAGGCCGGCGAGGATGCCCGCAACGTCGCTCGCCATGCGGCGCTGCTCGCGGGCCTGCCGACCTCGATCGGCGGCATCACGGTGAACCGGCTCTGCGGCAGCGGGCTCGCCGCGATCTGCGACGCCGCGCGCGCGGCCAGCAGCGGCCAGGGCGAGCTCTTCATCGCGGGCGGCGTCGAGAGCATGAGCCGCGCGCCCTTCGTGATGGCGAAGAGCGAGAGCGCCTATGCGCGCGAGGTCCGGGTATTCGATTCTACCATTGGCGCGCGCTTTCCCAACCCCAGTATCGGCAAGAGCTTCGGCCAGGACACCATGCCCGAGACCGCCGACAACGTCGGCCGCGACCTCGGCATCGGCCGGGAGTCGTCGGACCGCTTCGCGCTGGGCTCGCAGGAGAAATACGCCAAGGCGAAATCCGCCGGCTTCTTCGAGGCCGAGATCGCACCGGTGAGCGTGCCCGGCGCCAAGAAAGGCGTCGAGACAGTCGTCGCGCTCGACGAGCATCCGCGTCCCAACACCACGCTCGAGCGCCTGCAGGAGCTGAAGCCCCTCTTCCCGAACGGCGTGGTGACCGCCGGCAATGCCTCGGGCATCAACGACGGCGCGGGCGCGCTGATCGTCGGCACGAGCGAGGCCGGCGAGAAAGCCGGCAAGACGCCGATGGCGCGCGTGGTCGCCGCGGCGATCGCCGGCGTCGAGCCGCGCGTCATGGGCCTGGGCCCGGTGCCCGCCGCCAAGAAGGCACTGCAGCGCGCGGGGCTCACGCTCAAGGACATGGACGTGATCGAGATCAACGAGGCCTTCGCCACCCAGGTGCTCGGCTGCCTCAAGCTGCTGGAGCTTCCCGAGGACGACGCCCGCGTCAATCCGAATGGCGGCGCCATCGCCGTCGGCCATCCGCTCGGCGCTTCCGGCGCGCGCATCGCGCTCACCGCGATCCGCGAGCTGCACCGCCGCCAGGCCCGCTACGCGCTCGTCTCCATGTGCATCGGCGTCGGCCAAGGCATCGCCGCCATCCTCGAGCGCGTCTGAAACGGCACCCAGTCGAGCATCCCATGAGCCCGCATGACGGCGGCAACGCGGTGCTGAGCTTTCCCTATGCGACGCCTCCGGCGGCGGGGGCCGTCGCCGCCGTGGCGCCCGGCGTCAACTGGCTGCGCATGCCGCTCCCCTTCGCGCTCGACCACATCAATCTCTGGCTCCTCGAGGAGCGCGACGGCTGGGTGATCGTCGACAGCGGGCTCAACACCGCGGAGACGAAGCGGCATTGGGACGAGATCCTCGGGCACGCGCTCGGCGGCAAGCCGGTGACACGGCTCGTCGTCACGCATTTCCATCCCGATCACATGGGGCTCGCGGGCTGGCTCGCGGAAAAGCTCAAGGTGCCGCTTTGGTGCACGGAGACCGAGTGGCTGTTCGCGCGCATGCTCTGCCTCGACGACACCCAGGATTTCGTCGCGAACGCGCTCGATTTCTACCGCCGGACCGGCGTCGACGAGACGACCCGCGCGACCTTCGCGGGACGCGGCAATTCCTATCGCGAGCGCGTCAGCCCGGTGCCGAACCGCTTCCACCGCTTGGGCGACGGCGCCGCGATCGGGATCGGCGGCCATGATTGGCGCGTGATCGTGGGGCGCGGCCACGCGCCGGAGCACGCTTGCCTCTACTCCCGCGAGCTCGACGTGCTGATCGCCGGCGACCAGGTGCTGCCGAAGATCTCGCCCAATGTGAGCCTCTGGCCGCAGGAGCCCGAGGCCGATCCGCTCGCGCTCTACCTGGCCTCGCTCGAAAAGATCAGCCGCGAGGTGCCCGCGAGCGCGCTCGTGCTGCCCTCGCATGGCCTGCCCTTCCGGGGCCTGCATACCCGCATAGAGCAGTTGGCCCAGCATCACGAGGCCCGCCTCGTCGAGCTCGAGGCGGCCTGCGCCGAGCCGCGCACCTGCGCCGAGATCGTGCCGGTGCTGTTCCGGCGCAAGCTCGACGCCCACCAGCTGGGATTCGCCATCGGCGAGACGCTCGCGCACGTGCATTATCTCGTGAACAAGGGCCGCGTGAGCCGCGCCGAGCGCGAGGACGGCGTCTACACCTATCGCCGGGCGGTGTCCTGAGGCGCGGACTCTGCTAAGATCGCGACCGAACCGGATCGCGCCCGACCCATGTCCGACTCCCGACCCGAGCGCCGCCTCGCAGCCATTCTCGCGACCGACGTCGCCGGCTATTCGCGCCTCATGGGCAGCAACGAGGAGGCGACGCTCGCCCGGCTCAACACGCTCAACAAGGCCGTGATCGTGCCCGCCATCGAGGAGTTCCGCGGCCGCATCGTCAAGACCATGGGCGATGGGCTGCTGGCGGAATTCGTGAGCGCGGTCGACGCCGTGCGCGCCGCGGTCAAGATCCAGCGCGGCACGCGCTCGTTCAACGCCGACCTTCCCGAGTCCGAGCAGCTTCGCCTGCGCATCGGCGTCAATATCGGCGACCTCATCTATCAGGGCTCCGACGTCTTCGGCGACGGCGTCAACATCGCGGCACGCCTGCAGAGCATCGCCGAGCTCGACGGCATCTTCGTCTCGCAGACCGTGCGCGATTATGTCCGCGAGGAGGCGAGCTTCATCTTCGACGATCTCGGCGCTCGCTCGCTCAAGAACATCGACCGGCCCGTGCGCATCTTCCGCGTGCGCCAAGCCGGCGACGGGCCGGTCAAGCGCGCGCCCCGCGGATCCCGCAAGAACTGGGCGCTGGCCCTCGGCAGCATCGCCCTTGCGGCCGTCCTGGCGGGCAGCGGGTTCGCCTGGTGGACCCTCCATGAGCCGGCACCGCGCGCGCGGATGCGGCCGCTCGTCGGCGCATCAAGCGCCCCTGCCGCGACGACGCCGGCGCAGAAACCTGCGCCAGCAGCAGCCGCGGCTGCACCGGCCCAACAATCCGCCCTGCCCGCCCCTGCGGCGCCGGTGCAGCAAACCGCGCCTGCCGCCGTGGGGCCGCTGGCGGTTCCCGGCGAGCCCCGCTTTTCGCTCGTCGTGCTGCCGTTCCGTAATTTGAGCGGCGATCCCAAGGACCGATATTTCTCGGATGCGGTCGCCGACCGGCTCACCGCCGCGCTCGGCCGACTGCCGGGCGGGCTTGTCATCGCCCGCGAGACCGGCTTTGCCTATCGCGGGCGCGCGGCCGAGGCCAAGGCGGTGATCGCGGAGCTCGGGGTCCGCTACCTCCTCGAGGGCGGGGTCACGCGCGAGGGCGCACAGGTCCGCGTCCAAGCGCGCCTCGTCGACGGCCAGTCCGGCGGTAACGCATGGCAAGGCCGTTTCGAGAAGGAGCGGATGGCGCTGCCCGCGCTCGAGAGCGAGCTCGTCGCCAGCCTCGGCGCAGCGCTCGGTGCCGACGCCGCGAGCGTCAAGCAAGCCGCCGGCGCGTTCTCACCGGTCACGAATGCGGAGGTGGATGACCTCGCGATGCAGGGCTGGGAGGCGGCCTACCGTTCCGCCGCGATCGAGGCGTCGAACGAAGCCGAGGCCCTCTTCGCGAAAGCGGTCGCCGACGATGCCGACAGCCGAGAAGCCAAGCTCGGCCTTGCATACACGCTCATGCGTGGCCAGCTGCTCCGCCCGGTCGCCGAACGCCGCGCGCGGATCGAGCGCGCCGACGAGATCGTGACGCCGCTGCTCGCCGGCAATCCCGATCTGGCGCTCCCGCATCTTCTCAAGGCGCAAGTGCTGCTGCAGAGCGGACAGGCGGA
>Ga0307472_100001216_pt1 | contig 10162 bp, 8 predicted proteins | sample atmos_gasesAM5C__2_FD_204582 | JGI IMG/M metagenome (GOLD analysis project Ga0307472, IMG submission 204582) | Hardwood forest soil microbial communities from Morgan-Monroe State Forest, Indiana, United States - atmos_gasesAM5C_05 | ecosystem: Environmental > Terrestrial > Soil > Temperate... | reverse complement strand
CTTACAAAGGGACCGGGCCGCTCACGACCGACCTGCTCGGCGGCCACGTTCCGCTGGCCTTCAACGTGCTCGCGCCCGCCATGGGCAATCTTCAGTCTGGCAGCCTGCGCGCGATCGCGACCGCCGGCCCGACGCGCTCGAGGCTCCTGCCCGATGTCGCAACCGCAGGGGAGGCCGGGCTGGCGGGTTTCGAAGCCGTGCTGCACTACGGACTCCTCGCGCCGACCGGCACGCCGAGGCCGATCATCGACCGACTCAACAAGGAACTGCGCACGCTGATCGATTCGCCGGAGGTGCGCGCGCGCATCGCCGGGGACGGCGGGGACCCCCTGCCATCAAGCCCAGACGAATACGCCACCGATATCGATCGCGAGGAGACCAAGTGGTCGGCGCTCATCAAGAGGCTTCAACTGCGGGTGGACTAGCCCGGAAAAAAGTGGGCACCCGTTTTCCGCAGAAAATGTGATCAACTCACGAAGCTCGAACCGCAGGGCAAAGATCCGGAGGAAGCGATGCCAAGATTGACCGCACCGCTCCGCGTGGCGATCGCCGCCGCCGTTGTCGCCGGCGTCGTGGGCAGCGCCGCGGCGCAAGACTATCCCAACCGGCCGGTCATGCTGATCGTGCCATTCGCGCCGGGCGGCGGCAACGATACCCTGGCGCGCCTCGTCGCCCAGCACATGAGCCAGTCGCTCGGCCAGCAGGTGGTCGTCGACAACCGTGCTGGCGCTGGCGGGACGATCGGGGCGCGCCAGGTCGCGCGGGCGACGGCCGACGGCTACACGATGCTGATGGGGCACAGCGGCGTCCTCGGCATTGGGCCGAGCTATTACCCCAACGCCGGCTACGAGCCGCGCAAGGATTTCGCGCCGATCGGGCTGATCGCGTCGCTACAATACGCCATCGTCGTCAATCCCACGCTTCCCATCAATTCGGTGGCCGATCTCATCGCCGCCGCCAGGCAGCGGCCGGATACGATCAACTATGCCTCTGCTGGGGTCGGCTCGGTGTCGCACATCTCCACCGAACTCCTGGCGTCGATGGCTGACATTAGGCTCACGCATGTGCCCTATCGCGGGACCGGGCCGGCGGTGAACGATCTCGTCGGCGGACATGTCGCGCTCCACATGGCCCCGATCCCTGCCCTGATCGGGCTCATCCGCGGTGGCAAGCTGCGCGCGATCGCGGTGACCGGGCCGCAGCGCTCGCCGATCCTGCCCGACGTTCCGACCGTGACCGAGAAGGATGTACCCGGCTACGAGGCTGTGCTGCATTATGGCCTGCTGGCGCCGGCGGGCACGCCGCGCGCGATCGTCGAGCGTCTGAACAAAGAAATGCGCGCCTCGCTCGCCAACGATGAGATCCGCGCCCGCATCGTCGACGACGGCGGCGACCCGATCGGGTCGACCCCCGATGAGCATCTGGCCGATATCGCCAAAGAAGACGAGAAGTGGGGCGGGTTGGTGAGGAAGCTCGGACTGAAGGCGGAATGACGATGGGCGACAGTTGCGCCGGCGTCGCCGCGCTTGTATGGCCGTTGCCATGGCGAGTTCTATCACGGCGGTGCGCGGCGCACTGGTCTTCTTTATCGACGACCCGTTCCTGACCGATCCGCACCAGGCGTTCGTGCACGAGCCGGACGGGCTCGTGATCTGCCGTGACGGACTGATCATGGCGGCGGGGCCAGCAGCGAGGCTCGCTTCACAGCTGCCCGACGGTGTCGTCCCGGTCCACTATCCAAACTGCCTGATCTCGCCCGGCTTCATCGACACCCACGTCCACTACGTGCAGACCGAAATCATCGGTGCCTACGGCAAGCGGTTGCTCGATTGGCTGAACGACACGACCTTCGTCGCCGAGCAGGCCTTTGCCGATGAGTCGCACGCAAAACGCATCGCCAACCTGTTCTGCGACGAACTCCTGCGCAACGGCACCACCGCCGCGATGGTGCTCTGCGCGATCTATCCGCAATCGGTCGATGCGCTGTTCGCGGAGGCCGAGCGGCGCAACATGCGGCTTATCGCCGGCAAGGTCCTGATGGACCGCAACGCGCCGCCGGCGCTCACCGATACCGCGCGCGACGGCTACGACCAGTCCAAGGCGCTGATCGCCAAGTGGCACGGCCGCGGCCGCAGTCTCTATGCCATCACGCCGCGCTTTGCCGGCAGCAGCACGCCCGAGCAGCTCGAACTTGCCGGCGCGCTGTGGAACGAGCACCCCGGGGTGTTCGTACAGAGCCACATCGCCGAGAGCCGCGACGAGGTCGCGTGGATCAGGAAGCTCTACCCGGACCGCACCGACTACCTCGACGTCTACGATCATTTCGGCCTGGTCGGCCGCCGTGCCGTCTATGCCCACGGCATCCACCTGAGCGAACGCGAATTCGTCCGCTGTCACGATAGCGGCACGGCGCTGGCGCATTGTCCGACCTCGAACCTCTTTCTCGGTTCGGGCCTGTTTCGTATCGGCGCCGCCAAGGATCGCAGGCGTCCGGTCCATGTCGGTATCGGCACCGACATCGGCGCCGGCACCAGCTTCTCGGCGCTGGTGACGCTCAGCGAGGCATACAAGGTCGCGCAGCTCAACGGCCGGCCGTTGAGCGCGCTTGAGGGTTTTTTTCTCGCGACTCTCGGCGGCGCGCGCGCGCTCGCACTCGACGACCGGCTCGGCTCGCTGCAGGTTGGCCGCGAGGCCGATCTCGTGGTGCTCGACCCCCATGCCACGCCGCTGCTACAGCTCCGCGCCGAGCGCGCGGAGTCGATCGAGGACCTGCTGTTCGTCCTGATGACGCTGGGCGACGATCGTGCCGTCCGCGCGACCTATGTGGCCGGCGAACTGGCGCACCTGCGCGAGCGGCCGGAACCTTCCTAATAAAACCGTACGCGAGGCCGGCAAGCAGGCCGGCCCGCGTCGCAGCTAACGTTAGGGCAGGTGGCCGCCCGTCGATGCTATCAGTAGTAGCGGTATCGCGGATAGAACCCGTAGTAACGGTAGGGACGGTAGCCGTAGCCGTAGCCGTAGTATCGGTAGGGACGGTAGCCGTAGCCGTAGCCGTAGTAACGGGGGTAGCGTCGGTAGCCGTAATAGTAGGTGCTCTCGACGGCCGAGACCGTCTCCGCCGCCGTCTTGATCGCGGCGCCGTTCATGACCGCCGCTGCCGACGCGACCTGCGGTGCCGCCATCATCAGCGCGGCGGCGGCCGCCGCCATCAGCACAATCTTGCGCATGTTAGCTCTCATCGAGGTTGGGCACGGCGCCGTTCGTGAGCGAGGTCGTGCCGCATGGTGTCGCCCCTCCATGCCATCGATACGCCCTGGCCTCTGAAGCGGGGATGAATAACAGATGCGATATGATGAATGACGGTGAATGGAGCCGCCGTCGCGGCGGGGGCCGGCCGGGGCACTAGGCCTGCCTCGCCATTTCGCGCAGCTTGAATTTCTGGATTTTCCCCGTCGAGGTCTTCGGCAATTCGGTGAAGACAATATGTCGCGGGCATTTGTAGCTTGCGAGGTTCTTGCGGCACCACGTGACCAGATCGTCGGCCGTTGCCCGCTGGCCGGGCTTGAGCTCGACAAAGGCGCACGGCGTCTCGCCCCATTTGTCGTCGGGCTTGGCGACGACGGCGACAGCCTGCACCGCGGGGTGCTTGTAGAGCGCGTCCTCGACCTCGATCGAGGAAATGTTCTCGCCGCCGGAGATGATGATGTCCTTGGAGCGGTCCTTGAGCTGGATGTAGCCGTCGGGATGCATCACGCCGAGGTCGCCAGAGTGGAACCAGCCGCCGGCGAAGGCATTCTCGGTCGACAACCGGTTCTTGAGATAACCTTTCATCACCACGTTGCCGCGGAACATGACTTCGCCCAGCGTCGCTCCATCGCGCGGCACCGGCTGCATTGTCTCGGGATCGAGCACGTCGAGCGCTTCCAGCATGTGATAGCGCACTCCCTGGCGCGCCTTCCTCGCCGCCTGCTCGGCCGGCGGCAGCGCATCCCACGCCTCGTGCCAGTCGTTGACGACGGCGGGACCGTAGACTTCGGTCAGGCCGTAGACATGTGTGACGTTGAAGCCGGCGCCCTTCATCGCCGCCAGCACCGCCTCGGGCGGTGGTGCCGCCGCGGTGGCGAATTGGACGACATGCGGTAGCGGCTTTTTCTCCGCGTCCGGCGCGTTGAGCAGCGTCGACATCACGATCGGCGCGCCGCACAGATGCGTCACCTTGTGGGTTGCGATGGCGTCGTACATCGCCGCCGCCCGCACCCAGCGCAGGCATACGTGGGTTCCGGCGACGACCGACAGCGTCCACGGGAAGCACCAGCCGTTGCAGTGGAACATTGGCAGCGTCCACAGATAGACCGGATGCTGCCTCATGCCGCAGGTGATCACGTTGTTGACCGCGAGCAGGTGGGCGCCGCGATGATGGTAGACCACGCCCTTGGGGTCGCCGGTGGTGCCCGACGTGTAGTTGAGCGTAATCGCGTCCCACTCGTCATCTGGCATGCGCCAGGCAAAGCCGGCGTCACCGTCCTTGATGAAGTCTTCGTATTCGATGCTGCCGAGTCGTTCGCCCGCACCGGTATATTCCGTGTCGTCGTAGTCGATCACCAGCGGCTTGGCTTTGGCGAGCGCCAGCGCCTCCGTGACCACCTTGGAGAACTCCCGGTCGGTGATCAGCACCTTGGTCTCGGCGTGGTCGAGTGAGAACGCGAGGATCGGCGCATCGAGCCTGGTGTTGAGCGTGTTGAGCACGGCCCCGGTCATCGGCACGCCGTAGTGGGCTTCGAGCATCGCTGGCGTGTTGGCAAGCATGACCGACACGGTGTCGCCGCGCGCCATGCCGTGCCGTGCGAGCACTGAGGCGAGCCGGCGCGCGCGCGCATAGAACTCAGCGTAACTGCGCTTAAGCTTACCGTGGATGATGGCGGTATGGTCGGGATAGACCGCGGCGGCGCGTTCGAGCAGCGTCAGGGGTGTCAGCGGCTGGAAATTAGCTGGGTTGCGGTCGAGATCGACGTCGTAGGGTGAGGTCGCCATGGTGCCCTTGCCCCGGGAGGGGTTGTGACAACCGAGGCTAAAGGAGATGACCCACGCCTCCAACCCGCTCTTGTCATATTTTATTTTTATGTGCCGCGGGTGTCAGCGGTTTGGGACCTGCGGCGGCAGCGCCATATCCTTGGCGGCGAGCACCGATCGCAGCCGGTCAGGATAGTCGCTGATCAGGCCGTCGACCCCCATGTCGATCAGCCGTTCTATATCGGCGCGGTTGTTGACGGTCCAGGGGACGACCTTGAGGCCGAGCGTCTTTGCTTCCGTCAGCCATTGCGGCGTGAGGCTCCCAAAGTTGGGCGACCACACCCCACAGCCGGCGGCTGCGACGAGCCGTGGCGTTGAGCCGCCGTGGTCGTCGACGTCGAGGCCGGCCGTCCACGGCGACGGCCCGGGCGCGCCGCGCTGAATGTTGTCGTCGCCGGGCCCTTGCACGGTCAGGCACACGCGCTCGATCTCGGGTGCGATCCGCCGCATGATCACGAGCGTGCGCCAGTCGAAGGATTGCACGCTGACCCGGGCGACCAGACCGGCCGCGCGCACAGCCGCGGCGACCGCCGCCGCGAACGTCTCTGGATCCGGCGTATCGGCGCCTGACGTCGGCGTCAGCTTGGTCTCTATGTTGAAGCGGATATGATCGGCGCCCGCACGTCGCACCAGATCGAACACCTCGGTGAGCGTCGGGATGCGTTGGCCGTCTACCGGCCGCTGGTCGGGAAAGCTCTGTGCGTAACGCGTCCCCGGCTGGAGGCGGCCGACGTCATAGCGCGCCAGCTCCTCGAGCGTCAGCGAGCGGATCGCCGGGCCTTGCGCAGCGAGAAAAGCGCCATCCGGTCCGCGCGTGTGATCGGGATTGAGCGTGCTGTCGTGGCTGACCACGAGGACGTTGTCTCTGGTCATGGCGAGGTCGAGTTCGAGCGTCGACACGCCGATCGATAGGGCGGTGGTGAATGCCGAGATGGTATTCTCCGGTGCGAGCCCGCGTGCGCCGCGGTGTCCCTGCAGATCGAAGGCGTCGGCTTGCGTCAGGGCGCCGACAAGCGCCGTTGCGGCGATGGCAGTTCGCAGGGTTGTGGTCACGGCCGATCCCGTCTTTGACAGTCGATTGCAATCACTCGAAGACGCGACGCGACGATAGGCCGGGAGGTTGTCACGATCGTGACGCGAACGCTCGCCACGCCCAGAGGCCGGCGGCCGCGGCGAACAGGATCCAGATGGCGATCACGGCCGCGGCGCCGGCGCGGCTCAAGCGCCGTTCCGCCGCCAGCACGGCGGCTGCGCGATGCTCGACCATCACCTCGTCGGGGATCAGGTGCACGACCAGCAAAATGCCGACCGGCACGATGATGAGATCGTCGAGGTACCCAATCACTGGAATGAAGTCCGGGATCAGGTCGATCGGCGACAATGCGTAGGCCGCGACGGCCATCGCCAACGCCTTGGCGTACCACGGCACGCGCGGATCGTAGGCCGCGCGAGAGATCGCGTGCACGTCGCGCTGGATGGTCTGGGCCCAACGTCGCAGGCGAGCGACCACGTTCGTCCATGCTCCAGGCACAGGCCAGAGGTCCGCATCAGACGCGGCGATCGCCGCTTGCGCGCCGCTCAGGCCGGCAGCATCGCCGCGCCACCCTGGAAAATCAATGCGAGGGAGATGAAAAACACCAGCGCGTAAGCGATGCGATAGAACCGTTCGGTCGGTGTAACGCGCACCAGCCAGATACCGAGGAAATTGGTCGCGATCGCAAACGGCAGGAGGACCGCCGACGTCCCGAGCGTCTCAGTCGAGAATTGCCCCAGGGCGACATAGGGCGCCACCTTCATCACGTTCACCCCGGCGAAGAACACCGTGGTGGTGCCGACCAGGGTCAGCTTGGGCAAGCGCTGCGGCAGCATGAACGTTTGATAGGGCGGAGCGCCGGCCTGGATCAGCGTCGATGTGAAGGCCGAGGCGGCGCCCCATGAGATCCCGCTCGAGATATTCGGCTGTTTCACGGCGTCGGGCATTTTGCCGAACCAGGCGTTGAGCACGAACCAGATCCCGATCAGGCCGACGATCAGCCGTACGGCGCCGTCCGACACCACGGCCGCCAATGCCCACGCGACGCCGATGCCGATCACGGCCCCGACGCTGAGCACCTTGACATTCCACGCGTCCCAGTCGCGGCGGTAAGTCCAGATCGAGATGACGTCCTGGCACAGGATGATCGGCAGCAGGATCGCCGCCGCCTGCAGCGGCGGCAGATAGAGGGCGAGCAGCGGCGTCGACACCATCCCGACACCGGCGAATCCGCCCTTGCCGATGCCGAGAAAGACGATCGCCGGAGCAGCGAGAATGTAGAAGAGGGGGTCGATGATCACGGGGAGAAAGCCGAAGAGGCGGGATTTCCGGTGGCGGCCGGGCGGCGAGGGGAAGATCAAACACAGCGGGGCGTGCAGCACCAGATTTGTTTGCGCATGGCCAAGGCTGCTCCTATGCGCGGCTCGATTCCGCCACAGGCGGTGGCGCCGTTTGCCGATCAGCTGCAGCGGGATCACGACTCATGAGCGCATCGCAGGCGAGGGGCCGACCAGCGGATGCCGCACGCTTGCGTGAGATCGAAGCCCGGCCGCGAGGGTGACACAAATGTCGTTTCTACATGGCCAAAATAGCGCGGCCGTGCGGCTTGCAATGCGCCGCCGCTGCCGCACAATCGGCATCAAACGATGAAGGGCGGGGGGGCGCTCATGGATGCCGGTACCAGCCGCTACCACGAGGTCTATCGCAAAAGCCTGGCCGATCCGGAGGCGTTCTGGGCCGAAGCGGCCCAGGCGATCGACTGGTACCAGCCGGCGACGAAGGTGTTCGATCCCTCGGCGGGGGTCTATGGGCGCTGGTTCGTCGGCGCGTCGTGCAACACCTGCTACAATGCCATCGACCGCCATGTCACGAGCGGCCGCGCCAACCAGGCAGCCATCATCTACGATTCGCCCGTCACCGCTGCCAAGCGCACCATCACCTATGCCGAGCTGCTCGCCGAGGTGAAGATCCTTGCCGCGATCCTGAAGGATTTCGGCGTCGGCAAGGGCGACCGCGTGATCCTCTACATGCCGATGGTGCCGGAGGCGCTGGTCGGCATGTATGCGTGCGCGCGGCTCGGCGCGATCCATTCGGTGGTGTTCGGCGGGTTTGCGCCACGAGAGCTCGCCACCCGCATCGACGACGCCAAGCCCAAGGTGATCCTGTCGGCGAGCTGCGGCATCGAGGTCGGCCGCGTTGTTCAGTACAAGCCGATGCTCGACGAGGCGATCGCGCTCGCGTCCGCCAAGCCGCAAGCCTGCATCATCCTGCAGCGTCCGCAGGCGGCGGCCAACCTGATCGCGGGGCGCGATCACGATTGGGCGGAACTGCGCGCTACCGCGATCAAGGCGGAGAAGTCCGCCGACTGCGTGCCGGTTCTCGCCACCGATCCGCTGTATATCCTCTACACGTCGGGCACGACGGGACGGCCGAAGGGCGTGGTGCGCGACAACGGCGGCCATATGGTCGCCCTCGCCTGGTCGATGAAATATCTCTACGGCGTTGCTCCGGGTGAGGTCTACTGGACGGCGTCGGACATCGGCTGGGTGGTCGGCCACAGCTACATCGTCTATGGGCCGCTACTCTACGGCGCGACCAGCGTGCTCTACGAAGGAAAGCCGGTCGGCACCCCCGACGCCGGCGCGTTCTGGCGCGTCATCTCCGAGCACGGTTGCGTCGCCCTGTTCACGGCGCCGACGGCGTTCCGCGCCATCAAGAAGGAAGATCCGCAAGGCAAGCTACTGGCGAAATACGACCTCGCCAAATTCCGCACGCTCTTTCTCGCCGGTGAGCGCGCCGATCCAGCCACGCTTGCGTGGGCTGAGGACAGGCTGAAAGTTCCGGTGATCGACCACTGGTGGCAGACCGAGACCGGCTGGGCCATCGCCGGCAATCCGATGGGCCTCGGCATGCTGCCGGTGAAGCATGGCTCGCCGACCGTCGCCATGCCGGGTTACGACGTGCGCATTGTCGACGAAGCGTGCAAGGACGTACCGGCGAACAAGATGGGTTCGATCGTGGTGAAGCTGCCGCTGCCGCCGTCGTGCCTGCCGACGCTGTGGCAGCAGGACGAGCGCTTCAAGGAGAGCTACCTCGCGGAATTCCCCGGCTGCTACAAGACCGCTGACGCCGGCTTCACCGACGAGGACGGCTATCTCTACATCATGGGGCGCACCGACGACATCATCAACGTCGCCGGACACCGGCTGTCGACCGGCGGCATAGAGGAAGTGCTGGCGTCGCATCCCGACGTCGCCGAATGCGCCGTCATCGGCATCAACGACGATCTCAAGGGCGAGGTGCCGTGCGGCTTCGTCGTGCTCAAGTCGGGCGTCGAGCGGGCGCCGACCGACATCGAGCGCGAGATCGTCGCCCTGGTGCGCGACAAGATCGGCCCGGTCGCCTCGTTCAAGATCGCGCTGACCGTCGCGCGCCTGCCCAAGACCCGGTCGGGAAAAATCCTGCGCGGCACGATGAAGAAGATCGCCGACGGGGACGCCTGGACCATGCCGGCGACCATCGACGATCCGGCGGTGCTCGACGAAATCGGCACGGCGTTGAAGGGGCACGGTGTTGACTCGTAATGGGGGCTGCGACAACGCATGCCCCGTTTTCACGCATTGGTGTGGTGGCCACAGAAAGCAGAGGGAGACAATGAGCGCTCAGATGACCAACATGACGGAACCCTCGACGATCGCCGCGCTGTCGCATGCCGACGGCTGCGCGGCGCGATATCAGGATGCGCTGCTGCTCGCCGGCCGCATCCTGATGGGCTGGATCTTCGTCCAGAGTGGCTGGGGCAAGCTGATGGACATTCCTGGCTTTGCCGCGGGCCTCGCGCGGCAGGGCGTGCCGGGATCGACATTCTGGGCCTATATCGGGGCGCCGGTCGAGTTCTTCGGCGGGCTCGCGCTGCTGCTCGGGTTTGCCACCCGCTATGCCACCCTGCTGATGATCCTGTTCGTGATCGTCGCGACGCTGATCTCGCACCGTTACTGGGAATTCGCCGACGCGACGCAACGACGAATCCAGAACGTCAATTTCTACAAGAATGTGGCT
>Ga0307472_100001215_pt1 | contig 10163 bp, 9 predicted proteins | sample atmos_gasesAM5C__2_FD_204582 | JGI IMG/M metagenome (GOLD analysis project Ga0307472, IMG submission 204582) | Hardwood forest soil microbial communities from Morgan-Monroe State Forest, Indiana, United States - atmos_gasesAM5C_05 | ecosystem: Environmental > Terrestrial > Soil > Temperate... | reverse complement strand
TTCGATCAGCTTGTCGGCCATCACAGCATCGACGCCACCCTCGACGCTGATCACGCGTTCGAAGCGATCAATATTGCCGGTCCGACCCTCGGCAGCTTCACCGCAATCCTCACAGTGCTCGGCGGGGAGCTTGCCGTGCCTGACGCTCACGACAAGGCGGCCAAGCGCGAGCCGCTTGTGCTCGGCATAGACCCGGAGCGTCATCGAGGTGCAGGCGCCCAAAGCTGCAGCCAGATAGTCGTAAGGACTCGGCCCGCTATCGAGGCCGCCCGCCGATGTGGGCTCGTCAGCTAGAAGACGATGGCGGCCCGCAACGATTTCATTCTGGAATTTTCCTGCGCCCGTTTCCGCCACCACGACACCGTCATGGCGATCGTCATCGACCCCCTCTTCATGTTGGGGGACGTATCGTGACGCCCAAGCTCCAAGAACCTCGGCAGCATAGGCGGCATCCCGACTGTCTGAGAGCAAGTGGTCCGCACTATCGAGAGAGATGAAACTCTTGGGGTGCTTCGCCGTCGTGAAGATGGCCGTGGCATGCTCGATGCCCACGGTTTGATCGCGTGGCGCATGCATGACCAGCAGCGCCTTACGCAGATTGGCGACGTGGTTCTCAATCGCTTGACCTTTGGCATCCTCCACCAGCCCCCGACTGATCGGGAAGCTTCGACCAGCGAGGGTAACGTTGGCAACGCCGTCACGCTCGATATCATCGAGATGCGCGTGGAAGTGGTGCAGGACGTGGGCGACATCGGATGGCGCGCCAATGGTCACGACCGCCTTTGCTTCCGGAATACGGTGCGCCGCGGCCAGCACGGCGGCACCACCTAGCGAGTGGCCGATGAGAATTGCGGGGGCCCGATAGTGCTTGCGCAGATGGTTCGTGGCGTGGATCAGGTCCTCGACATTCGAGGAAAAATTCGTGTTCTGGAACTCTCCCTCGGAGGACCCGAGCCCTGTGAAATCGAACCTCAGGACGGCAATACCGAGAGAGGCTAGCTTCGCAGCAATGTGACGAGCTGCAACGATGTCTTTCGTACAAGTGAAGCAATGAGCGAACAGCGCATGAGCGCGGACACGCCCCGGCGGCAGGTCCAAACGCGCTGCCAGCTCATAACCGAGACTGCCCGCGAAGGTCGTGCGGATTGCACGCGTGTTCATCACGCCCTCCAGAAGATCAGTGCGCGTTGCCCGTTGTGCGGCCCAAAACGTCGGGAACAGCAACTGAGGGCCGCCCGACGCTTCATTGCTTATACGCAGATCGGCGTGGTGGATCACCGCGCAATCGCTAGCCTGCACCCGGGTTGATCAACCTGCCAATGCCGGCAGCAACACCATCCGTCATACAAACCCGATGTTCCGTGCCCAATGGTTGGAAATCTCTTCAAAAATGCGCTTGACAACAATACCGACTGGTCGGTATGTATGGTTGTCAGCTCAAGAGAACTGCCATGCAGCCAAGCCGAAAGCATTCAGCGAAGGGGAAGATCCTGGAAGCGGCGCTCTCGGCGATTCGAACCAAGGGCTATGCGGCGACCACAGTCGATGATCTGTGTGAGGCCGCCGGCGTCACCAAAGGCGCATTCTTTCACCACTTCAAGAGCAAAGAGGACCTGGCTGTCGCCGCTGCTGATCACTGGTCGGAGATGACGGGAGCCCTGTTTGCCGAAGCCCCCTATCACGAGCATGCCGACCCCCTCGATCGCGTGCTCGGCTACATCGAATTGCGCAAGACGCTGTTGGTGGGCGAGCTGCCCGAGTTCACCTGCCTGGTCGGCACCATGGTGCAGGAGATCTACGACAGCAATCCGGCCATTCGGGACGCCTGCACCCGCTCGATCACGGGTCACGCCTCGAAGATCGAACCGGACATTCGCGAGGCAATCGCGAAATACGGCATCAACCCTGCTTGGACCGCAACCAGCCTCGCCCTTTACACGCAGGCCGTGCTGCAGGGCGCGTTCATTCTTGCCAAGGCCACGGGCGGCTCGAAAGCCGCCGCCGACGTCGTCGATCACCTGCGCCGCTACGTGGAACTGCTTTTCAACCGAGCCCAGAAGAAGGAGAAGGCACGATGACCGTTGAGACGCTGACCAGACCAACCGAGAACTCCAAGACCGCTGCAAAAGGAAAGGATCGGCAGGCCATCATCCCGCACCTCGTGTGTGCCGGTGCGGCCGATGCCATCGAGTTCTACAAGAAGGCATTCGGTGCGGTCGAGATGATGCGCCTGCCCGGCAAGGACGGCCGGCTGATGCACGGAGCCATTGAGATCGGCGGTGCCCGGGTCATGCTGGTCGATGAGATGCCGGAGTGGGGTGCGCTGTCGCCCAAGTCGCTCAAGGGTACGCCCGTGACGATCCACCTCTACGTCGACAACGTCGATGCGTTCGTCGATCGCGCGGTGAAGGCCGGCGCCACGCTGAAGGTGCCGGTGGCCGATATGTTCTGGGGCGATCGCTATGGTGTGATCGTCGACCCCTTCGGCCACAGCTGGTCGGTTGCCACCCACCAGCGCGACATGACCGTAGAGGACATCCAGGATGCCATGAAGAATATGCCGCCCTGCGATGAGGCGGCCAAGGCTTAAGAGAGAAGGAGAGATGCGTGGGCCGGCGCTCGCGCGCCGGCTCCATTAGGCACCCAGCTTGCCCGGTTCGCCCCACTATGAACATAGTTCCCTCTCTCGCGGACAGGAGGTTTCAGCATGGACGACGACACGCGCGAAAAGCTTCTCAAGATTGCTCTGGTGGTGTTCGGCGCAATTTTCTTCACCATCTATCCGTTGGGCGTCATTTGGCCGTCGGGCTGGCTGTGGCACGGCGGACAAGGCCAATACTACCTGCAGATGATCTGCGGAATTTACGCGGTCCTAGGCGTCTTCCTCATCGCGGCGGCTCGCAATCCCTCAGAGCATCGCAGCCTGATCTGGTTCACTATCTGGTCGAGCGTCGTGCATGCTGTCATCATGGCTGCACAGGCCATCGCCGACGGTCACGAGATCGGTCATCTTGCCGGCGACGTGCCCGCACTGCTGCTGGTCGCAGGTGTACTCGCGTATCTCTCGTCGGGGGGGCAACGGCGAGCCGTCGGCGTGTAGCACACGCGAGCCTGTGGCAGGTCGTGGGCGCGTGACCGCCCAACTTCCAGGTCGCAGCAAAGTTGGCTCGGGCCTTGGCGCCCGGCGCCAACTTGTACTCTAGTGATCGATCTCCGGGGTCCAATTGCGGCGCCGACGCGCCAATCGGTCCCGCCTCCGGGCTCAGAACGTCGCGCCTAATTCGCGTGAGATTTCCGCGCTAGGCGTCCGCCGACCCCATCGCCGCAGACGGGCTTTCCTCGCGGATGAGTGCGAGCACCTCGCGGCGCAGAGCATTGAACTCCGGCGACGTCGTTACCTCGATGGCGCGCGGCCGCGGAATGCTCACGTCGATACTCTTCTTGACCCGACCAGGCCGCGCAGTCATGACGCAAACGCGGTCGGTGAGCAGCAGCGCCTCCTCAATGTCATGGGTAATGAAGAGCACTGTTTGGTGGTGCCGCTCCCAGACCTGGAGCAGCAGCTCCTGCATCACCATGCGCGTTTGCGCATCGAGGCTTCCGAACGGCTCATCCATCAGCAACACTTGCGGCTGCATGATGAGCACACGAGCGATGCCCACGCGCTGGCGCATGCCGCCGGAGAGCTCCGCCGGATAGCTGGTCTCGAACCCGCCCAGCCCTACCTGCTCGATGATTTGCGCCGCGCGGTACCGGTAATCGACGACCGGCTGTCTCTGCGTCTTGGGGCCAAACACCACGTTTTCCATGACCGACAGCCACGGAAAGAGCGCCGGCTCCTGGAACACGACGGCGCGGCGCGGTGATGGGGCGACGATGTCCTCGCCTGCGACACGCACGGTGCCGCGCGTCGGGTGGTCGAACCCGGCGACCATGTTGAGCAAGGTGGACTTACCACACCCGGAGGGACCGAGAATAGCGACGAACTCGCGCTCGGCGACGCTGAGGTTGATTTCCTGAAGGGCGAGGACACGCCGCCCGCCCTTCGCGAACTCCTTCCAGACGCCGTCGATTTCGATCATGCGTGCGCCTCGAGCGTGCGCCAGTGCAGCACAAGGCGTCCGGCCCAGACGATGACCCGGTCGGAAAGGAAGCCAAGCAGCCCAACCGAGAACATGGTCGCAACGCAGATGTCCATCCGGCCGACGTAATAGGCGTCCCACAGCACGTAGCCCAGGCCGGACTTCACCGCGATCATCTCGGCGACGATCACTGCGGTCCAAGCGACGCCAATGCCGAGGCGCAGGCCGGTGAAGATCGACGGCAGCGCCGACGGGAAAACGACCTTGGCGAGTATGGTGATCGTGCCGGCGCCGAGCATGCGTGCGGCACGAAGCAGTAACAGATTGGTGTCGCGCACCCCGTGCGTTGTGTTCACCACGATCGGGTAGAAAGCGCCGAGGCCGATAAGAAAGAGCGCGCTTGCGTCATAAATGCCGAACACCGCGATGGCGAACGGTAGCCACGCCGTGATCGGAACGGGGCGCAGCAGCTGGACAGTCGGATCAATAACGCGCGCCGCGAGCCGACTCCAGCCGATGATCAGCCCAAGTGGAATCGCCACCATTGCGGCAAGCCCGAATCCCTGCAGCACGCGCCGCGTCGAATAAGCGACGTTGTCAAGCCAAGTGCCAGAGTAAGGCGAGAGCATTGCCTTGGTGCTGCCGAAGATCCAGGTGTGCCAGGACCGTACGACCTGCGCTGGGGACGGGATGATGCCTTCCGCCACCCAGTGCAGATCCACCGCGAAGTGCCACAGCGCCAGCAGCAGGACCGGCAGGACGACAAACCAGGGCGTTGGAAGTCGCAGATTCACTCGGCTACCGATTCAAGCCGAGCTGCTCCGGCGATCGGCCGGTGGCCTTGGCCAAGAAATCATAGGTGTAGTGCTCGCCGATCTCGCCCGACACGTCGCGCGTGATGACGCCGTTGTCCGACAGGAACTTCGTAATGCGCTTGATTGACTCGAGCGGCAACGTCGCATCGAGCTGTGTCGTGCGGATCGACTCGGCAGCGATGTTCTCGGCCAGGCCCGCCTTTTCCGCGTAAATCCGCGCCCAGCGCGCGCTGTCTTGGCGGGCGAGATCGAGCACGTCGAGATAGGACACCACCAAGCGCTGCACGGCGTCCCGGTTCTTCTCCATGAGGGGTCGGTTCACAGCGAGCACCGAGATCAGGCCGCCGACAGTCTTTGAACGGTTGTGGTCGAGCGTAGGATATGCGCCGAAACCCTCGACAATTGCCTGCGCGCAGAACGGCTGCCACACCACGGCCAAGTCAATTTCCTTGCCTTGGAGGGCCCTGAGGTAGTTGGCGCCGCCGCCGACGATGTTCACGATCTGCAGCTTGTTGTATTGAAGCCCGTTTTCCTGGACTGAGGCGGCGAACTTCAGCCACGAGATCGAGCCGGCGCCGATGCCAATGCGTTTGTCGGCGACAGTATTCCAGTCCTTGATGTCCTCGCCTTTACGCACAACGAGGCAGTCGTTGCCCGATCCCACACCCGCCACACCGACCAGCGTCTTCGCGCCCTGGCCGAGGGCAAGCGAGATGTCCTGGGGCCCGAAAGCGGTCAGATGGATGTCTCCGGAGACGAGCGCGGTGCGCGCGTCCGCGAACCGCTGAAACATCACCGTCTCGACCTGGATATTGTACTTGGCCGCCTCCTGGGGCAGCAACCAGAGCGGTGAAAGCGCGGGCACGTTGAGCATGCCTTGTTTAATGTTGAGCGGCTGCGGCAACGGCGCGCGCAGATCGGTTTGCGCCAGCGCGTCTGTGGCGGCAAACGCCGCAACACAAGCGAGCACCAGATTGCATATCGCTTTCATGAGAGGACTCCTCCCAGACTATGGTGCCCTACCCGTTTTCTGCCCAAATTCATCATAGTTTGCTCGGCTGAGAGGATGCAACTGTCTACAGCGTGCGTCAGCGCATCGCTGCGCTATTGCGCAAATACGGCGTATTCCTCGCCGCAACTCTACACAGATGAACGATGACGTTTACCTACGGCTGGCAGACCATCGCCCACGAGAAGCGAGGGAAGACACGGACGCGGCGACGCGAGGAAAGAACATCGCCGCTGTCCAAGGGCATGGCACGGGGCAAAGCAGGAATTTACGCCAAAACCGTACCTTGCCGGATCCCACGCATGAAGTGCTCAGCACCGCTTGCGGCGCATGCGCTCGTGTGCTGACTAACAGTCGTTGCATCCGAGACGTCCCGGCACGATGGACCGTATCCGCGATTGGAGCGACCTCGATCCCAACGCGCAGCGTCGCTGGCGAGAGGCCGCGCGCGCACACGCAGCCGTGCTCGGTCCAGTGCTCAACGCCTTCGTTGAAATCGTGCCGCCCGCGTCATCTGTCATGGTCGGTCCGCTGAACGGCCTCCCCTATGCCGCCAAGGACATGTTTCGGACGCCGACGAGAGAGCCCGGCTGCGGCTTCGGTATCGGTGTTGCGTTCGGCGTCGAAGGCTTCAGCGATCCGATCGCACGCCTCTCGGCTGCCGGCGCAGACCTCGTCGGATTCACCAATATGACCGAGCTGGCCTACGAGCCCTCGGGCTTTAATGCAACGCGCGGTCGCGTGCGCAATCCCTGGAATCTCGACTTCATTTCCGGCGGCTCCTCGTCCGGGTCCGCGGCCGCGGTGGCGGGCGGCGCGGTCGTCGCGGCGCTCGGGTCCGACACAGGCGGCTCGCTACGGATTCCCGCTCATGCCTGCGGCCTGACAGCCTGTAAACCGTCGCATGGTCTGGTTTCGACGCGTGGCGCGATGCCGCTGGCGCCGACGCTCGATACCGTCGGACTTCTGGCCCGCAGCGCCAAGGACCTCCTGCTGCTGAAGCCGTTCATGGGATCGTCGAACGCGGCCGAACCTCCGCGTCGCGCCGTCGTCGCTGACGATGTCGCGGCGGAATGCGATCCCGCGATCCGACGCTGTCTCGCCGACGCCGTGGCAGCGATCGAAGCCGTTGGCATCGCGATCGAGCGACGTCCGGCGCTGATGCCGGTGCTAGAAGCGATCGATCGCCATGCGCTGATTGTCATGCAGGGCGAGAGCGTACGCCAACATCGATCCCGCCTTGAGGACGAGGCCTTGGCGCCTACACTGCGACAGCGGCTGGCGAAGGGTCTCGAAATCGCCGACGAGATGCTGGCCGCGAGCGTAACCGCACGTAATCGCCTGGTGCGGCAGTTCGATGAGGCGGTGTTATGCGACGGCGATGTCATCGTTCTCCCGGTGATGCCGATTATGACGCCGAGCGCGGACCGATGTGATCCGGCGTCGGACCGCTTCTCGGCCCGCACGCTCTATGCGTTGAGCCAGTGGACGCGCTTCGTCAACATGCTGGGAGTCCCGGCTGTGACCATGCCGGCCGGATTCGACGACAATGTCATGCCAGTCGGTGTGCAGATTGTCGGCCGCGCGGGGACCGATCTTGCTCTACTCGACCTGGTGCGGCACGTGCAGGCTATCACAATCTGGCATGCGCGCGTGCCGCACGCCGTCGCCCACCTTTTGCCCGAAGCGGAATCGCTTTCATGAGACGCCCCGTGCCTTCATCCGCTTCGCCCAATCTGCGCGTGTTAGACCTGACGCGCCTGCGTGCCGGGCCGACCTGCTGCCGGATTCTGGCCAAGCTCGGCGCCAAAGTGATTAAGATCGAGGCTCCTCGCGGCGTGGACCTCAACGCGGGATCAGGCGATCGAAGCGCGGCTATTCCGACGATGAGATCGCACGTCTCCGCGATCGAAAAATCGCATGAGATTACGATCGACCTGGGCCTTGGCGGCAAGCCCACACTGATGACCAGCGGCTCGAAGTCTGCATATACGATCGTGGCGACGCTGGCCGCCAGCGTATCGTTGCGCCCCGGCGCGGTCTGATTTCGACAACGACTTTCTCGGAGACTCCAAATGCCTCATCTCACCACCAACGACGGCGTGAAGCTCTATTACGAAGAGGTCGGCTCAGGCGCTCCGATCGTATTCGTTCACGAATTTGCCGGAGACTGCCGCTCCTGGGAGCATCAGCTTCGGTATTTCGGGCGTCGCTATCGCTGCATCGCCTACAACGCCCGCGGGTTTCCCCCATCCGATGTTCCCGATAGCGTCGACAGCTATTCGCAAGAACGCGCCCGTGACGACATCAAGGCGGTTCTCGACGCATTGAAGCTCGACAACGCGCACATCGTCGGACTTTCGATGGGCGGGTTTGCCGCGCTGCACTTCGGCGTCACCTATCCAAAACGCACGCGGTCTTTGGTCGTCGGCGCCTGCGGTTATGGCGCTTCGCCGGACAAACGGGTGCAATTCGCGGAGGAAGCGGAGGCCGCCGCAAAGCGGTTCGAGGAGATCGGGATGAGCACGGCCGCGGTCGGTTACGCCACGGCGCCCTCGCGCGTTCAGTTCCAGAACAAGGATCCGCGAGGTTGGAAGGAGTTTGCCGACCAGCTTGCCGGCAATTCGACCGAAGGCTCTGCGCGCACGATGCGCGGCGTCCAGAAGCGGAGGCCGTCACTGTTCGACCTCGTGGACCAGATGAAGACGATTACCGCGCCAACACTGGTCATGACAGGCGATGAGGACTGGCCGTGCCTCGAACCGGCGCTTCTGATGAAACGGACGATCCCCACGGCCGGGCTCGTGGTGGTGCCGAACACCGGCCATACGATCAACCTGGAGGAGCCGGCCGCATTCAACCATCACGTAGCCGACTTCCTGCACGCGGTCGATGTCGGACGATGGCCGGTGCGGGATCCGCGGGCTATGGCCAACGCGATCCTCGGCAAGTAACGCAGCCCGGCAAACGCGTCTTGCGATGTCGAGTGATCAGCTGGTTGCGACCATCTCCTGGTGCGGGATATTTGGAAGACAATCGAGGTCTGCTTCGGGATCAAGACCCGAAAGGCTCTCACCGAATAAATGTCATCCGCAATTGCTCGGTGAGAGCGGCCCAGACAACAAGGATCGTAATGTGGCACGCAATGGACGTAACTGCGATGGCCCTGGATGTTCGAAGCGGGGTCAGAGTCGGACATGGCGCCGTACCCATGGCGCGTCTGCACGCCACTGAGCGGCCATCCCGCCCGGAAGGCCCGCTTTGCGGACGCTTCCTATCCTCCATGCGCTCGCTTTCGCCAGCGGTCAGGGGAGCATGCGATTCGATCGTCGCAAAATCCGCGGTCCGCCGGCAAGCGGGCGCCAAGTCTACTTGAACCGTTCACACCGGCCGCTTCAACACGGCGGCGTCGACCGGTAGCTTTCGCAAGCGCCTGCCGGTTGCCGCAAAGATCGCGTTGGCCACTGCCGGGACGATCGCCGAGGTCCCGGCCTCGCCCATCCCGCCTGGCGACTCGGAACTCTGGACGATGTGGACCTCGATGGCCGGCGCATCATTCATGCGCAGCATCTGGTAGCTATCGAAGTTGGTCTGCTCTACACGCCCGTCCTTCAGCGTAATCTCGCCGTAGAGCGCGGCGGTGATGCCGAACATGACCGCGCTCTCTATCTGCGCGCGGACGATGTCGGGACTGACGACAATGCCACAATCGACCGCGCAGACGACGCGCCGGACCCGAACCGCGCCGTCCTTCGACACTTCGACTTCGGCCACCATCGCCATATAGGTCGCGAAGACGAACTGGACGGAGACGCCACGGCCAGCTCTGTCAGGCAATGGCTGCCCCCAGCCGGCCTTTTCCGCGGCCAGCGCGAGGACGGCTTTGGCGCGGGGTGTCTTGTCGAGGAGTGCGAGCCGATAGGCAACGGCATCCTGCTTGGCCGCCGCCGCCAATTCGTCCATGAAGCTTTCGGTTACGAAGACATTGTGCGACGGCCCGACGCTGCGCCAGAAGGCTGTCGGAATGCCCGGGGGCTCTACCCGCACATACTCGACGTGCAGGGTCGGGAGGGCATAGACCAGATCGATCGCCCCCTCCGTGGTGTCGGGGTCGAGACCGTTGTTGAAGGTCGGAGGGGCCCATCTCGCAAGAACCGAGGAACCCGCGAAGCGATGGTTCCACGCGATCGGCATGCCCTTGTCATCCAGACCGGCGGACAGTCGGTCGAACCAGTACGGCCGATACATGTCGTGCTG
>Ga0307472_100001214_pt1 | contig 10164 bp, 9 predicted proteins | sample atmos_gasesAM5C__2_FD_204582 | JGI IMG/M metagenome (GOLD analysis project Ga0307472, IMG submission 204582) | Hardwood forest soil microbial communities from Morgan-Monroe State Forest, Indiana, United States - atmos_gasesAM5C_05 | ecosystem: Environmental > Terrestrial > Soil > Temperate... | reverse complement strand
ACGATCGCGCCCGCGGAGTCGCCACCCACGTTCTTCAGGTCGGCGATCGGGCTCTTCAGATCGTCGCGGTACTCGGCAACCAGCGGGAGGTGCCACAGGGGCTCGCCCGCCGCCCGCCCGGCCGCCAGCAGGATGTCGACGAGCCGCTGGTCGTTGCCCATCAGGCCCGCGAAGAGTGGACCGAGCGCCACCCGGCAGGCGCCGGTGAGCGTCGCGACGTCGATGATGACGTCGGGTTTCTCGAGCTGCGCGAGGGCGAGCGCGTCGGCGAGGATGAGTCGGCCCTCCGCGTCGGTGTTCAGCACCTCGACCGTCCTGCCGTTGCGATAGCGGATGACGTCGCCGGGCTTCTGCGCGTTTCCACCCGGCAGGTTCTCGGTGGCGGGCACGTATCCCGTCAGACGAACCGGCACGCCGAGCCGGGCCGCCGCCGCGACGGCGCCGATCACGGCCGCGCCCCCCGCCATGTCGTACTTCATGGTCTCCATCGACTTGGCGGGCTTCAGCGACAGCCCGCCGGAATCGAAGGTGATCGCCTTGCCGACCAGCGCGACGCGCGGCCCGGCCGCGGCTCCGCTGTAGCGAAGAACGATGAAGCGCGGCTCCTCGCGGCTGCCGCGAGCGACGGCCAGCAGACCGGCGAGCTGCTCGCGCGCGATCCGCTCGCGGTCCCACACCTCGACCTCGAGCCCGGGGATCTCGTCCGCCGCAGCACTCGCCTGCTCGGCCAGGAAGCTCGGCGTCTTGACGGAGGCGGGCTCGTTCACCAGATCGCGGGCGCGGAACACCTCGCGGGCGAGCGCGTCGACTCCGGAGAGCGCGCGCCGGAGCGCCGTGGGTCCCGCCGTGAGGTCCCCCACCAGCACCAGGCGCTCGACGCGACGCTGGCCGTTGGCATCGGAGAGGTACCGCCCGAATCGGTATCCGGCCAGCAGGAACCCTTCCGCGAAGGCGGCAACCACCTCGCGATTCCCCCCGTTCTTGCCGAGGTAGACCGCGACGCGGCGGACGCGCTGGCGCTCCGCTTCCTGACGCGCTCGCCCTCCGGCTCGCCGCCAGGCGTCGTCGGTCACGGGCTCGCGCCCGACCCCCAGCAGGACGATGGCGCGCTCCGCGTGGTAGACCAGCAGCTCGTCCGTCCGGCCGCCGAAGGCGCCCTCGCCGACCCGCCGCCCGAGCGCCGTGGCGAGCCGCCGATCGAGCCGGCGAACGGCGGACCGCACGTCTCCTTCGGGCAGGGGGACGATCGTCAGGTCGCCCGTTGCCGCACGCAGATCTCCCCCCTGGACCTGTAGCTTCACCATGCCGTCCCTCTCCCCTCAGCGGAAGGTCTTGCGCGCAGCGTAGAAGACCAGCGCCCCCGCCCCCGCATACGCCAGCACGCCCTCGATGAGCCCCAGCCCCGTGGTGATGGCGAATACCAGCATGACGAGCGCGCTGCCGATCACCGCGACGATTCGTTCGATGCGTTCCTCGCGTGCTCGCGTCGCTTCGACGTGCCGCGCCACCTCGCCGCCGCAGGCCGGGCAGCGGCCACCCGGCCGTCGGACGATCGGGCTTCCGCAGTGCGGGCAGGCGACCTTCGAGCGGAGCGGCACGCCCCGACTCTATCGGATCCCGACGCCAAAAAAAGAAGAGCGGCAGGACCGGGCCGGCCATGCCGCTCTCGCCACCTTACGAACGATCGGCGCGCTCAGTCCCCGCTCGCCTTCCGCAGCTCCTCCTGATCGTCGGAGGGGAACGACACCACCTGACCCCGACGTCCCGCCTTCGCTCGCGCCTTCCACGCCCGCAGGCCCCGGCGGAGGTAGTCCGCGTCGAGGTCGAGCACGTCGCAGATGTTCTCGAACGAGTAGAGCCAGGTCCGATCGACGTCGTCGAACCACTCTTCCGCCTCGAGGAAGGCCTGCTGCCCACGGGGATCGTGGGCCCCTGCCTGCTTGCGGTAGGTGTCCACGGCGTCCTCGAGGATCGCGATCATCAGCCGGCGCTCCCCGTCGTACTGCCCCCGCCTCCGGACCCGGTCGAAATACTGCGACGGGAGGAGCGTGTCGGGTTGAAACAGGCCGGCCATCCGGTCCTCTAGCCCATATTCCCTTTCCTTCATCGGAGTACCTTGCGGCTCATTCTAGTGCGAATCGATCCCCTTCGTGGGACAGGTGTTCCCACAAGCGTGCGAGCCATCGAGGCCTTAGACACCTCCGCCCGGGCGGATATTCACCCCGGGGCCGGGTCGGGGCCCTCGAACGTCCGCAATCGTCGTTTTCTCGAATAGTTCGAGCACCCGGCGCTGCCCTTCGCGCCAGACCCGCTCCATCCCGCAGGCCCCCATGAGCGAGCAGTCGGCATGTTCGCCAACGCACACATTGAGCGAAATCGGGCCCTCGACGGCCTCGATCACGTCGCGGAAGGTCACCCGATCCGCCGACCGCGCGAGCAGATAGCCTCCCTGCGGTCCCCGCTGCGAACGAACGAGTCCCTTGTGGATCAGGTCCTGGATGATCTTCTCGAGAAATTGCCGTGGCACCCTCTCGCGTGCCGCGATCTCGGCCACCGAGCAGGCGCGCTCGCTGTTCTCCTCGTTGGCGAGGTGGATCACCGCGCGCAGGGCGTAGTCGATCTTGCGGCTCACTTGCATGATTGCCATCGTCGTCCCTCACTCCCCCTGGACCTCGACCCAGGCCATCTGGATGCGCTCCAGCTTGCCCTCGGTCGACGCCTTGGGATCGTCCTCGAAACCCGGCAGCTCGCAGATCCAGCGATGCAGGTCGGTGAATCGCACCCCGAGCGGATCCACGTCCGGATGCGCCGCCGCGAGCTGCTCGGCGATGTCCTCGGCATCCTCCCACCTGAGCGTCATGTCACAGCTCCTCCAGGCGGCGTTGGGCCATCGCCTCGTTCAGCGAGCGATCCATGATCCGCCGGGCAAAGGGTTCACTCACCCGGCTGAGCGCCTCGATGGCATCGCGAATGGCGAGGTAGTCCTCTCCGTCGCGGAGCGTCTCGAGGCTGCGGAGCGCGGCCCGGATCTGCTCGCCCTCGTCGGGCTCCAGCAGGGTCGCCGCGCGGGTGAGCTGGTCACGGGTGGCGTGGAGGATCATCTCAGCCTCGACCCGCGCCTCCCGCACCTGCCGCTCCTGGACGTCCGTCTCCGCGTGGTCGAACGACTCCTCGAGCATGCGCTCGATCTCCTCGTCGGTGAGGCCGTAGGACGGCTTCACCTCGACGGAGCGCTCGCGCCCGGTGCGGAGATCGGCCGCCATCACGCTCAGGATCCCGTTCGCATCGACCAGGAAGGTGACCTCCAGGCGGGGCACGCCCGCAGGGAGTGCGTCGATCGGGATCTTGAAGCGGGCCAGGCTCCGGTTGTCGGCCGCGAGCTCCCGCTCGCCCTGTAGCACGTGGATGTCGACCGCCGTCTGATTGTCGACGGCCGTCGTGAAGGTCTCCTTCACGCTCACCGGGATGGTCGTGTTGCGGTCGACGAGTCGGGTGAAGACGCCACCCATGGTCGCGATGCCGAGCGAGAGCGGGACGACGTCGAGCAGCAGCATGTCCCGCCGGCTCCCGCCCAGGATGCCCGCCTGGATGCCCGCACCGAGGGCCACCACCTCTTCCGGGTTGAGATCGACGAGCGGCGGTCGCTGGAAGAGCTCCTCCATGGTCCGTCGCACCAACGGCACGCGCGTGGCACCACCGACAGCGACCACCTCGCGCACCTCGGCAGGCTCGAGCCCGGCGTCCTTGAGCGCCCGTCGGCATGGGCTCGCCGTCCGGAGCACGATCTCCCGGATCAGGTCCTCGAGCTCCGCGCGCGTCACGGCGCGGCGGACGGGCTCCCGCCCGGAAAGGGTGAGCACCATCTCGGTGCGCGGAGCCTCGCTCAGGACCCGCTTGGCACGCTCGGCGGCGGCACGTGCCCGCGCCCGAACCTCGGGCCGCGAGCCGATCTCCGCCGGGAGCTCCGCCAGGAGCAGCGTCGCGAGCCGCTCGTCCATGTCGTCCCCGCCGAGCCGCGTGTCGCCGTTGGTCGCGAGCACCTCGAACACCCCACCACGGAGCTTCAGGATGGAGACGTCGAAGGTCCCGCCCCCGAGATCGTAGACGGCGACGACGCCCTCGGCTCCCTGCTCGAGACCATAGGCGAGCGAAGCGGCGGTCGGCTCGTTGACGAGGCGCAGGACCTCCAGGCCGGCCAGCCGCCCGGCGTCTTTCGTCGCCTGCCGCTGGCTGTCGTTGAAGTAGGCGGGCACGGTGATCACCGCCTGCGTCACCGCCTCGCCGAGCGCCGCCTCGGCCCACCGCTTGAGCTCGCGCAGGATGTACGACGACACCTGCGGAGCGGTGACCGTGCGCCCTCCCACGTCGAAACGGACGATGCCCTCCCCGCCCTCGACGAAGCGGTAGCGTTGCCGGTCCGCGGCCGTCACGTGCTCGAATCCGAGTCCCATGAAGCGCTTGACCGAGAGGATGGTGTCGAGCGGGCGCTCGACGGCGAGCTCGCGCGCCCGCTCGCCCACCACCACTTCCCCCGAGGGCAGAAAGGCCACCGCCGAGGGCAGGAGCCGGGCTCCCGTCCCGGGATCGGGAACGACCGCCGGGCCGTCCTCCCCGAGGAAGGCGACCAGGCTGTTGGTCGTGCCGAGGTCGATGCCGATGATCCGACTCACGCCGCCCCTTCCTCGAGCGTCTCGTCGATGTCGCCGAGCAGCGTCCGGAGATAGGCGATCTCGGCGAGCCGCTGCCGGAGGTCCTCCAGCCCGGGTCCGCCGTCCGCAGCGTAGAGCTCGAGGAGCTCGCCCCGCAGCCGCGCCAGGCGCGCGGCCACCTCCTCGCGACGCTCGCTCACCTCGCGGCGGTGCGACGGTGCCTCTTCCGCACGCGCGGCTCGCAGCTCCTCGAGCTGCTCCTGGATCGCGAACACCTGTGCGGCCAGCGCCGGCGGCACGCCCTGCTGGCCGCCGCCCAGGGCTACACCGTTCAACGCCAGCCAGTAGCGACCGAGTGCGATCGGATCGCGCAGCGTGCGATAGGCACGGTTCACGGCGGCGCTGGCGTCGACGCTCAGCTCCCGCTCGCGCGCGCCGGCGGTCTGGAAGCGATCGGGGTGAACCAGTCGCGATGTCTCGTGATAGCGCTGCTCGAGATCCACCGGGTCGACGACGAGGCGACGCGGCAAGCCGAGCACGGCGAAGAGGTCAGGCTCTCCGGAGAGCGGCTGGACCGCGTCGCAGCGCGGGCAGACGAGCGCCGTCACGTCCTGGCGGCATCGCCAGCACTGCCGCTCTCCTGTCGCCTGGGTGTCCATCACGGCCTGCCATCGGCCCTCAGACGACGAAGGACGCGCCACACCCGCACGTGCGCTTCACGTTGGGGTTCCGCAGGTTGAACCCGGAGGCCATCAGCTCTTCCTTGTAGTCGAGCTCGGTTCCGCGGAGGTAGAGGAAGCTCTTCCGATCGATCACGAGCTTCGCCCCCTCGTGCTCGAACACCTTGTCGCCGTCGCGTGGACGATCGACGTCCATCTTGTAGGTGAGCCCCGAGCACCCGCCGCCCACGACCTTGACGCGCAGGCCGGCATCCGCCAGCCCTTTCTCTGCGACCAGGGCCTGGATCTTGCGGGCGGCCTGGTCGGTGATCCCGATTGCGCTCGCGTTCACCGTGTCGACTCCCTCAGCGCTTGCCCGCCGCCGCCACGGCCGGTGCCGGCTCCCGGCGCTTCTTCCAGTCGGCGATCGCGGCCTTGATGCCGTCCTCGGCGAGCACCGAGCAGTGGATCTTGACGGGCGGCAGGGAGAGCTCCTGCACGATCTCCGAGTTCTTGATCTTCATGACCTCGTCGACCGTCTTGCCCTTCACCAGCTCGGTCACGTAGCTCGAGCTCGCGATGGCGCTGCCGCAGCCGAAGGTCTTGAAGCGGGCATCCTGCACGATGCCCTCCTCGCTGATCTTCAGCTGGAGCTTCATCACGTCTCCGCATTCGGGCGCCCCGACGATGCCGGTCCCGACGTCCGGATCGTCCTTCGCGAAGGACCCGACGTTGCGCGGGTTCGAGTAGTGGTCGATCACCTTGTCGCTGTATGCCATCCTGTCCTCCCGGTGGTGCGGGCTACTCCCGCTGCCACTCCACCGACTTCAGATCGATCCCTTCCTTGGCCATCTCGTACAGCGGCGAGAGATCCCGGAGCCGCTGCACCTCGTGCACGACGCGCGCCGCAACGTAGTCGACCTCTTCCTGCGTATTGAAGCGCCCGAGCCCGAAACGGATCGACGTGTGCGCGAGCTCGTCGCCCACCCCGAGGGCCTTCAACACGTACGACGGCTCGAGCGTGGCCGAGGTACATGCCGACCCGGACGAGACGGCGATGGGCGGCGTCTCGCCCACGACGATGGGATGGGTCGAGCCGTTCAGCCCCATCAGGAGCGACTCGCCCTCCACGTACGCGAAGCTGACGTTCAGGTTGCCAGGCAGGCGGTGAACGGGGTGGCCGTTCAGATAGATGTCGTCGAGCTGCGCGAAGAGCTTTTCCCTGAGCCGCTCGCGCAGCCCGAGGACCCGCTGCGCCTCGTCGGCCATGCCAATACGGCACAGCTCACAGGCCGCTCCGAAGCCGACGATCCCCGGCACGTTGAGCGTCCCCGAACGGAAGCCGCGCTCGTGACCGCCGCCGTCGATGATCGGCGCGAGCCGCACGCGCGGGCTCTTGGCGCGAACGTAGAGGGCGCCGATGCCCTTCGGGCCGTACATCTTGTGCGCCGACATCGACAGCAGGTCGATGCTCATGGCGTCGACGTCGATCGGTAGCTTCCCGACCCCCTGCGTCGCGTCGGTGTGGAAGAGGACGCCCTTCTCCCGCGTGACCTTGCCGATCTCGGCGATGGGGTTGATCGTGCCGATCTCGTTGTTTGCGTGCATGATCGACACGAGGACGGTCTGGTCGGTGATCGCCCGGCGCACGTCGTCGGGATCGACCCTGCCGTACTGATCGACCGGGAGGTAGGTCACCCGGGCGATCCCCTTGCGCTCGAGCGCCTTGCACGTGTCGAGCACGGCCTTGTGCTCGGTCCCGGCCGTGATGACGTGGTTTCCCTTGTCCTTGTAGAACTCGACCACGCCCTTGAGGGCGAGGTTGTCCGACTCGGTGGCGCCGCTCGTGAAGATGATGTCCTTCGCTTTGGCGTTGATGAGCCGGGCGACCTGCTCACGACCTGCCTCGACGGCCTTCTCCGCCTCCCAGCCGAACCCGTGGCTCCGGCTGGCGGCGTTCCCGAACACGCTGCTCAGGTACGGCATCATCGCCTCGAGCACCCTGGGGTCCAGGGGCGTCGTGGCGTGGTTGTCCATGTAGATGCCCTTGCCGTCCATGGTCTTCCTCCCGGAATCCGATAATCCGGACCCCGCGGGTCCACTATATGGATGGGGCTTCACCTGTCAACCAAGTGGCCGCGTTTTCGGGGCTCACAAACCGGCGTTTTGCAGCGGCGAGGCCATCTCCAACACCGTGCGGAGCGCCATGCCGGTGTACGATCGCTCACACGCGGCGATCGTTTCGGGAGTCCCGGCGACGACGATCTGTCCTCCCTCCGCCCCGCCCTCGGGACCGAGGTCGATGACGAAATCAGCCGATTTGATGACGTCGAGATTGTGCTCGATCAGCAGCACCGTGTTGCCCGCGTCGACCAGCCGGTCGAGCACCCCGAGCAGGCGCCGTACGTCATCGAAGTGTAGCCCGGTGGTCGGCTCGTCCAGCACGTAGAGGGTGCGTCCGGTGGCCCGGCGCGCGAGCTCGCGGGCCAGCTTCACGCGTTGCGCCTCGCCCCCCGAGAGCGTCGTCGCCGACTGCCCGAGCTGCACGTAGTCGAGGCCCACCTCGCGCAGGGCCTCCAGCCGCTGCCGCACCGCCGGGACGTTGCTCAGCACCTCGAGCGCCTCGCCCACCGTCAGCGCGAGCACATCGGCGATGGAGAGACCCTTCAGACGGACCTCCAGCGTCTCGCGGTTGTAGCGACGGCCACCGCACACGTCGCAGGTGACGAAGATGTCCGGGAGGAAGTGCATCTCGATCGCGATCAGGCCTTCGCCGGCGCACGCCTCACAGCGTCCTCCCTTCACGTTGAAGGAGAACCGTCCCGGCCCGTAGCCGCGGGTGCGGGCCTCGGGAAGCTGGGCAAACAGCTCCCGGATGGGACCGAAGGCGCCGGTGTAGGTCGCGGGGTTCGAGCGGGGCGTCCGACCGATCGGCGCCTGGCTGATCTCGATGACCTTGTCCACCATCTGCCACCCGACGAGCTCGTCGTGTGGCGCGGGCTGGTCCCGGCCTCCGCCGAGGCGCAGGGCGAGCGCCCGGTAGAGCGTGTCGATGACGAGCGTGCTCTTGCCCGAGCCCGAAACGCCGGTGACGCAGGTCATGGTGGCGAGCGGGATGTCCACGTCGAGACTCCCCAGGTTGTTCCCCCGTGCGCCCCGCACGCCGATCGTCCAGCCGCTGCCGTGGCGGCGCTGCGTGGGCACCGGCACCTGCTCCACGCCGGCGAGATAGCGGCCGGTCAGCGATGCGGGGTCGGCCATCACCTCGCCGGGTGAGCCGGCCGCAACCACTCGGCCACCGTGAACTCCGGCACCCGGTCCCATGTCGATCACGTGGTCGGCGGCCAGGATCGTGTCACGGTCGTGCTCGACCACGACGACGGTGTTTCCCAGGTCCCGTAGCCCGCGCAGCGTGCCGAGCAATCGTGCCGTATCGCGCTGGTGGAGCCCGATCGAGGGCTCGTCGAGGATGTAGAGCACGCCGACCAAGCGCGAGCCGATCTGCGTCGCGAGTCGGATGCGCTGACCCTCCCCGCCCGAGAGCGTCGCCGCCCCGCGGTCGAGCGACAGGTAGTCGAGCCCGACATCGACGAGAAAGCCGAGACGCGCGTGGACCTCTTTCAGGATCGGTCGGGCGATCTCCGCCTCCGCCGGAGCAAAGCCGAGGCCCTGGAAGAAGCGCGACGCCTCGTCGACCGAGAGCGCCGAGACCTCCACCAGGCTCTTCCCGCCCAGCCGCACGAAGCGTGCTTCGCGGCGGAGCCGCGTCCCGTCGCACGCCGAACACCGACGGTCGGCCACCAGCCCTTCCAGCTCCTCGCGCAGCCAGAGCGAGCGGGTCTCACGCTGCCGACGCTCGAGCTGGGCGAGAATGCCCTCGAACGGCTTCCGGCTGGTCGTCCGGCGCCCCCCGCGCACCTCGACGAACTCGAGCTCCTCCTCTCCGGAGCCCTCCAGTATCACCTGCTGAACCGGTGGGGGCAGGTTGGCGAACGGGGTCGCTGCCCGGATGCCGTACCGGGCGGCGAGCGCACGGATCGTCGTCTCCAGGTCGGGAAGCGCGCGGAGCGCGGCCGAGGCGAGTGCGGCGGGCAACGGCTGATCGGGGTGCGATACGACGCGCGCCGGATCGAAACGGCGCTGCACCCCGAGCCCACTGCAATCGGAACAAGCACCATGCGGACTGTTGAAGGAGAAGAAGCGCGGCGAGAGCTCGGGATAGGACACCCCGCAGACCGGGCAGGCATGCCGCTCGCTGAAGAAGAGGGCGCGCGGTGCGCCGCCACCCGGCTCGCTCGCCTCCACCAGCACCGTGCCGCTACCGTGACGGAAGGCAACGGCGAGCGAGTCGGCGAGTCGCCGGTCCACGCCCGGGCGGACGACGAGCCGGTCGACCAACACCTCGATCGTGTGCCGTGCCGTGCGGGCGAGCGGGATCTCCTCCGTCAGCTCCCGCATCGTACCGTCGACGCGGACCCGGACGAATCCACCCCGCCGCAGCTCGTCGAGCTCCCGTCGATGCTCGCCCTTCCGGTCGCGCACCACGGGGGCGTAGAGGAAGAGCCGGGTGTCGGCGGGCAGCGCCGCCAGCCGATCGACCACCTGCTGCACCGTCTGGGCCGCGATCTCCCGCCCGCACACGAAGCAGAAGGGGTGGCCGACGCGGGCATACAGCAACCGCAGGTAGTCGGCGATCTCGGTCACCGTCCCCACGGTCGAGCGCGGGTTACGCCCGGTTCCCTTCTGCTCGATGGCGATCGCGGGGGAGAGGCCCTCGATGGCGTCGCAGTCGGGCTTCTCCATCTGCTCGAGAAACTGGCGCGCGTACGCGGAGAGCGACTCGACGTAGCGGCGCT
>Ga0307472_100001213_pt1 | contig 10168 bp, 10 predicted proteins | sample atmos_gasesAM5C__2_FD_204582 | JGI IMG/M metagenome (GOLD analysis project Ga0307472, IMG submission 204582) | Hardwood forest soil microbial communities from Morgan-Monroe State Forest, Indiana, United States - atmos_gasesAM5C_05 | ecosystem: Environmental > Terrestrial > Soil > Temperate... | reverse complement strand
GATAGAGAAACGGGCGTCCTCACCCCTCTGAGCTTCCGCATTGGGTCGGGAAATGGCCGAGCTTCGCTCGACTGGGCGGGTGGGGGCACCCGCCCCTACGTGGTCTGGGGTGGACTCCAACTCCGGCAGGTCTTCCCAGAAGAATTCGCGACGATCGAGCACACGTCCGCCGCGCATGTGAAACAGGTTCACGGCCAACATCTCGTTTTCATAGTGATAGCCGAATACATCAGCGTCATCGCCTTCTACCGCGGCAATGCGCTGCTTTTCCTGAAGCTGCTCAACCGTCGAGATCAGGTCGCGGTACTTGGCCGCGCGCTCGTATTCTTGCGCCTGGGCGGCTTTCTCCATGCGAGCGCGTAATGAACGGGAAAGATCAGTTGGGCGGCCTTCGAGGAACAGCTTCACGTCGCGCACAGCTTCCTGATAAGCCTCGGCAGTGGTGAGTCCCTCAACACACGGCCCGAGACACCGCCCGATGTAGTACTGCAAGCAGGGGCGCGGGTGAAAGCGGTTGAGATCTACCTTGCAGGAGGGAACCAAAAAGTGCCGGTGTATAAGGTCCACGATCCGATAGGCCAGATTGGCAGGGAAGTAGGGACCATAGTACGAGCTGCCGTCTTTCCTTAAGCGCCGGGTGACATAAACGCGCGCAAAGCGCTCCCCCAGCGTAAGCTTCACGTATGGATACGTCTTGTCGTCACGCAGAAGAATGTTAAATCGCGGCTTCTTCTGCTTGATGAGGTGGTTTTCGAGCGCCAGCGCTTCTTTATTGTTTGCGACAACGATGTAGTCGACATCAACGGCTTCGCGGACCAGAGTGCCGGTTTTTGAATCCGCGATCCGTCCTTCATGAAAATAAGAGGCCACTCGGTTGCGCAGGTTCTTGGCCTTGCCGACATAGATGATCTCGCCTTCGGCGTTCTTATACAGATACACCCCGGCGGAGGTGGGGATGGTGCGGATTTTGGCCTGGAGGTCCATGCTGACCGGTGTAATTCCATTCTATTAGAAGTTCACAACGCAACCTGCCACTCGGTAAACGTTTGCTAGGATTGCGGCAGAACGATGAGCGCGACTAGACTCACACTGCCAAACGAGCGAGCTTGCTCACTGGATGCCGTTCACGTTTTTCTTGAAGAAAGACGATTCCTTCGCTCATAACCGGAACCGGCAGGGAGACTGGCTACGATGAAACGATTTCTAAAGCACGTTGGCAAAATCAAAGGAGCACGTGCTCTCTCCGGGAGAACCGGATTCACCCGCGGGCAGACAAAGAAAACCAAACTGTCGACGCCAGACACGCCAAGCGGGGCAGCAATCAGGCAGCGGCGAACTGTATAAAATTTCCTCTGTCAATATCTGGTTTGCTCGATAGTTGCTGGTCCTTGGTGATGCAGTCAATCTGAAAACTGATGTAAGCAATTGACACTACGCTATTTACCGCCAAGTCCCTAGAGCTCCTTACTTGGCATCATCCGTGCTCTGGTAGCATGCGGGACGCAAGTAGCCTACCGCAACTGAAGGATCGCAAGGCCCAGGATTTTGTGAGCTAGAGAGGAAGGAGCTCTCCCAAGATGAATCGCACTTCGTTAACTTTTCTGTTGGTGCTAAGTCTGGCGGCCGGTGTCGGCTGCTCCAGCAAGAATTATGTCAAGCAACAGACCACCCCTCTGATCAATAAGACCAATGAGCTGGACGATCTTACGGCCAAGAACAGCCGCGACATCAAAGACGTGGACGCGCGGGCGCAAGCCGCAATCCAGCAGGTGAATTCGAAGACCGCCGAGGTTGAGCAGAAGACGCAGACTGCGGCGCAGCAGGCTTCGCAGGCGCAGACGCAAGCTGATAACGCCGTGCATCGCGTAGACGTGCTGCAGAACGCTGTCGCCAACCTGGACAATTATCGCGTCGTCACCGAGACCGCGGTACACTTCGGCTTTGACAAAGATAACCTGACCAAGAAGGCCCAGGAAGCGCTGGACCAGCTTGCGACCGACGTTCCGAACGCGAAAGGCTTCATCATCACCGTGGAAGGCGGCACGGATTCGGTCGGCAGCGCCGAGTACAACTACGGCCTGAGCGAGCGGCGCGCGGACTCTGTCATCCAGTACCTGGCTTCGAAGCACAATATTCCCGCCCACAAGATCTATTTGGTCGGATTAGGCAAGGACAAGCCGGTTGAGGATAACAAGAGCCGCGAAGGCCGCGCGAAAAATCGCCGCGTAGACGTACGCCTGATGACCAACACGGCCGAAGGCTCGGCGCCCGCGCAGCAGCAGGCTCCGCCCACGGCACCGCCGCCGTCCGAGTAAAACGAGTTTACCCTCCTCCCCGGAGGACTTCGCCAACACAGGCTGCCCGTTTTGGGCAGCCTGATTTTTTATCGCGAAGCCCAGAAATTTCACCGGGCTCCGGAACATGGCTCCCAGAGCCCGGTCGTACAGGTCTGCAGGCTCCGCTTCCGTCCTGTGAGGAATCCTGGAGACCTGCGCCTGTCGAGGAATAGACGGGGACGGCGGTTAAAGGAAATCGCCGAAGAAGCCGGCGAGACGCCGGCGCTACTTTCCGCAGAGTTAGAATAGCGATATGCAGCGTTGGATGCTCCTTTTGCTTTTCTGCGCAGCGTTCTCTTGCCGCGGCAACGCGCAAGTGCAGGAATCGCAGCCCCAGGACAATCCGCCCAAGAACCAGGCGCCGCCTCGCTCGGATCGTGACCGGGAGGCGGGCGAGAGCTCAAGCCGTGATACGCGCATTGATATAAGCCCTCCGAGAAACGATGCCAAAGATCATCCCAATAGCACTTCTGCGGTAACCGATATTGAGCCTGATACGCCGCCCGATGACGTGCAGGAGTTTCATCCCTGGGATCCGCATAAAGCGATGAAGGACATCGAGGTCGGCGATTTTTACTTCAAGAAGAAGAATTACCGGGCGGCGCTCGACCGCTATCGCGAGGCGCTGGTCTATAAGCCGAATGACGCGCTAGCGAACTTTCGCATGGCAGAATGCCTCGAGAGGCTGAAACAGCCGGAAGAAGCGCGAGTTCACTATGAGCAGTATCTGAAGATCTTGCCACATGGCCCGCTCGCGCCAGAAGCGGAGAAGCAGCTTGAAAAGCTGACGTCAGATAAGGGCAGAAAGCCCTGATCATCGATTGCGTTCAGGCGTAAGATAAAGCTGACGGCAGGTGGCATATGGTGCACCTTTGGTTGAGAGTGGGTCTGCTGATTGTCGCTTCAGGCCTGTGCTTTGCTCAAACCAGCGCGGTCGCCCCAATTTCTGGTCAAAATCCACAACAACTTCCGACGTTAGTCCCACAACTCCGTCCGCCCCTGCTGATTCCGCCCGAGCCACCGCTGCTGCCGTCCCTTCCTGAGGCACAGTACAACGTGAGCGGATTCGTACCGCAGTTGAGGCGAAGGATAAAAACCTAACTGTCGGGTTTGATGAAGCCCGTGTTCCGAACTGGACAAAGTTCAGAATTGATGACCCAGCCACCGGCGCTATTATCGGCATAAGCGGCGAAGAACACGTCAGCGTAGTTGCTGACCGGACTGGAGGATTATTTGGGGAAGTACATATCAGCAGTTACCAACAATTGGATCTAGGGGGCATCAGTGCTCAGAAGCGGAGTACGATGCCCGTCGAGAAGCGAAAATTATTTTGCGAGACTCCGAAAACATGAGTGAACAGCCCGTCTCCCTGCACTCGCCAAGCCACTCCTTTGATCAGCTTGTAATCAAGCCCGCCCCCGATATCTTTGGCAAATGACGTATCGGAGGTGGAGAAGCCGCTGCTGCTGGCGCTTATGTGTCCCACGCCGAATAGCCCGTGAACGAATGGCGTAAATCGGCCCACGGAAACCGAAACACGCGGACCGAAAAGCACCGTGTATAACCTGGCATCCACTCGACTAGAACCGCTAGGGAGGGGCGCAGATTGCGCCGAGCCGTAATTCCCGCCGAAATCCGCCACCAGACCGATCCAGGGCAGAAACTTGCCCTCTAGCGACCCCTCCCAACCATTGAAATTGACTCCAGACGTTGGAATCGTGGTGGGGAAAACATCGCTATCGGCCCTCATGTAGGAATACCCTGCAAAGATATTGCCGCGGGTTGGTAACTGCGCGCATGCGAGCCCCGCAACAGAAAAAACAAACAAAATCAGTCGTGCGGCTTTGCGCATGATGACCTCCTATGCGTTGTAAACCCGGGGCCTGGTACGATGCAATGCAGAGACACTACCCTAGGGGTTAAATGTGGTCGTAGCGTTCTTTACTTCTCCACCCGCATGAACTCACCACTGGTGGCATTCACGGCTACACGCAGCTTGGGATTCTCCCGGTCGCCGTAAATCACGTGCCAGATGAGTTCGCTGGTAGCGCGGCTCCAGTCACAAACGTAAACGATGGGAGTATCAGGATCTTTGCTCAGGATTTTGTCACCACCGTGTTTTTGCGCCATCTCTAACGCTTTGTCGGAGTCGATCTTCAGGAACTGGGTGTCAAACACTTGCGTAGAAGAGTTGCTCGGGCTGTAGTTGTCTTCAGTGCCGGGATTCATGCCTCGGCTGGGTGCGTCGGGGGCATCCTCGCCCGACCAGGTATAAGCCTTCACTCCGCGCTGCAGTGCTGACGCGAACGCTCCGCGCCAGACTGCTGATTTGCCGTCCTTCCCTTTGGAATCGGCTGTGGTCATGGACTCCAAACGATAAGGCTGGGCGTCGCGCGCCCAACCGCGCGCGGCGATGTAAACTTTCTGGAACGCGGAGCGGCCGGTAAGGAGTTCCGGCGGTTTGGGCTGCGGCTTCTCGCTTTGTGCCGGTTTCGAAGGCTCAGACGTGCAGCCGCCCGCAGTCATGATCAGAGACAGCAGCGCCAGCGATAGCATTGCCATGACCAGCTTCTTCATAGCCGTTTCCTGAAAATGAAATTTTGCAGCAAGAAATTGTCGCGCTTATTCTACTAGATGAAAGAGCGAGGACTGGCATGGATTCCTGTCTTGAGCGGTTGCTTAATGCGATTACCTCAGCGACACGTGGCATGACGGTGGAAGAGCTGACGCGGCATTCAGAAGGGAAGTGGAGCAGCGCTCAAATCCTGGAGCATCTTTATCTCACTTACGCGGGGACGGCAAAAGGCTTCGAGCGCTGTTGCGAAGCGGGTAAGCCGCTGGCAAGTTCGTTGAAATTAAAACAGCGGTTAGCGATTGCTGTAGTGATCGAGGCCGGCTATTTCCCGGCTGGGCGTGAAGCGCCGGAACGGACCCGTCCGCGGGGAATGCCTGCGGAGAAGATGATGAGCGAGGTAGAACGCCAGATTGCTCGAATGGACGAATGGATTACAAAGTGCGAAGCGCGTTATGGAAAGAGGACAAAGTTAATCGACCACCCCATCTTTGGGGCGCTCACCGGACGGCAGTGGCGGAAATTCCACTGGGTGCATGGAAGGCATCACGTGCGGCAGATTGTTCGGTTACGGCATCAGCAGGCTTCTAATTGAGGGCCGATTTCCAGCGAATCCGCCGTTTCTGCTACATGAGTTGAGTACTCTCGCCCTACTCCCGCATGCCTGCCGGAACCCCCGCCTTGCGAGCCTGCTCTTTAAGATCTTCGAGTTCCTGCTTGGCCGTGGCCAGTTCCTTTTGCTTGGCATCGAGCTGTTTCTTATATTGGGCGTCTTCTTTGTCCCAACTGCCCTGATTGCGGAGGCGGTTGCCGGCGTCGGCATAGAACGCGGCGGCGCGCAGCTGATATTCGCGTTGCATCACATCGAGCTCGCGCGTAAGCAAATCGACTTGGTGGTTCTGTTCGGCAATTTTGCCTTTCCACTGCTGGTTCTTGGATTGGCCTTCTTTCTCTTCATCGCCATCAGCAGGTTTTTTTCCGGAGTCGCCGGATTCTGCTTCTGGTTGCGCTTCGGATTTCGCTTCCGGCTTCGCTTCTGACTCAGATTTGCTCTGACTTGCTTGCTCAGCGGATTTCTCCGAGGCCTGCGGCTCGGGCTTCCCCACCACGCTTAGCTTGTCCGTCTTGGGCAGGTTGTCGTTGTCGAACTTTTTAGGCGTTTCTTTCTTGTCTTTGCGGGCGGCGCGAGCAGCATCGGCGAGCGAATCGGACTGCGCTGCCGCCAAACCGAGAAAGGCGCCTAGAAGAACTATTACAGCCATTGAGAAATATGCGATCCGTTTCATTGTTTGCTCCATCCTTACAACGGAAAAATCTAAACCTCTGGGGCGGCTCGCGCGGTTGTGCCGGCCAGGAATCCGCCGATCGTACGATCAAGGTGTGCCGCTTCGGCGGCGATATCGGAAGCCAGTTGCCGCGCCAGTTCCGGGTCGCGACTGGCCGCGAGCTGCTGCGCATAACCAGAAATGGTGGTCAGCGATGTGCGCAGTTCGAGCGCCATCTCGGCGGACATTTCTCCCCGCAGTTCTTGCTGACGACGAATCTGGAGGAACTCGGTTCGGTCATTGATCAGGCATGCGGCGCCGAGAGCCTCACCATCCGGCCCGTGCAATGAGCTGACGGTGATCTCCAATTCTCGCTCCTCGCCGCGCGGCGTGACATATTCAGCTTCCAGGCGGCGGTAAGGGGATTTCTCTCGTAGGGCTGCCTGCACCGCTTCCGCTAATTTGGTCCGCGAGCTTCCAAGGAGGTCGGCATCGCGAAACAGTTCGGCAGCACTCATTCCGACCAGCGAGGCGAATCCTAAAATATTTTTAGCAGAGCTGTTCGCCTGGCGAATGAGGCCGTTTGCAGTAAAAAACACAACTCCGCAGGGAAGATGTGAAAGCATCGCGGCGCTGATGCTTTCTGAGGTCTTGGCGCGGCGCCGCTCGGATTGCTGCATGCTTTGCAGTTCGTGTTTTTGCTGTTTGAGTTGCTGGATGACAGCATGATACGTATGCAACGGCAAGCTGTCGGACTCGCGCGGTGTGTCGAGAGAAAAATCTTCGTCAATCAGGCCTTTGCGCAAACGGCGCATGACCAGCAGTGCCGCAACGAATGCGAAGACTGCTGTGAAGAACACCGCAGCCATCCGCAGAAAAATTGGGTTGGTCAGCAGCTTCATAGCAGCCCCCAATACCAGCGCAGAAATCGATTGCCGAAGAAAAACGCGACTACGGCCATACTGCCGAGAAATACGCCGAAGGGCATCTGATGGCGACGCAGGGCGATGGTGGCTGACTCCCAGGCGCGGCGGAGCGCCTGGCGCGCTGACTCATGCTGGCGAGCCATGCGGCGGCGAGCGCGTTTGATCCAGACTGCGAACACGGTCCAAAGTCCAAAGAGAGATCCGGCGATCGAAGCGGTAAATAGGGTGAAGATGGCCAGCTTCATTCCCAGGAAAGTCCCGATCATGGCCATCAGTTTCACATCACCAAACCCCATGCCTTCAACGCCGCGTGCCCGAAGGTAGATGGCGCCGGCCCCATAAATAAAAGATGCACCCACCGCGGCTCCTAGAGATGCATCGATGAATGACAGCAAATGTGAGGAAACATCAGAGCTCACGGGAAGTGAAATCAATCCGGGCAGCATCTGCGACGCCAAGTCGTTCACCGGCACGATGAGGCTAAACAGAAGTCCCACTACGAGCCCGGACATCGTCATTGTGTCGGGGAGCAGATGGGTTTCGGCATCGGTGAAGATCAGCCCGAGCAGCAGGAAACCAAACGCGCAATATTTCAGCATGGCCAGGGTGAGTCCGAAATGCGCATAGCACGCCACGAACATCGCGCCAGTGAGGATCTCCACTATGAGATAGCGTGCCGAGATGCGGGCCTTGCAGTTTCGGCAGCGACCGCCGAGCACCAGCCAGCTCAAGACGGGAATATTGTCATAAAAACGAATTGGCGTTTTGCACTGCGGGCAGGCTGATCCGGGATGAACCACGGATAAATGCCGTGGCAACCTGTAGATACACACATTCAAAAAGCTGCCGAAAGCCAGCCCGAAGACGAAAATCGCCGTTGCCAGAACAGGGTCCACCCGTATCCTCTACATAAGAGTGCAGATTCTAAGCCAGTTTGCAGTGATTATAAGTGGATTCCCGGCGTGGAACCTGGGTACTAAAGGCACTGTCCAGGTGGGAACTGGATAAGTTCAGCTCACGATAATCCCCGCGTAACCGACGACCATGTTGCGGTCTCCAGAGACGTCACCGGAAGTAGCGTACTTGATCAACTCGGCCTTGGTGGCGCCCAGGCTGAGAGCGGCGGTGAGCATGGCGACAGTTGGTCCGAATCCGCACATGCTGATTTCTGCTTTCATGACGACGTCATAAAGTCCCCGCGGATTGAGAGCGAGAATCTGGTCAATGGCTTTGTGGTCCTTTATGCGGGTGATTTGGTCGTTTTCGTAATGATTCATATCGCTGGACGCAAGGATAAGAATGCCTTCCTGCTCGTGCGAGACGCTCTTCGCGATAGCCTTGCCCAGAGCCTCAAGCGTTTCGTAGCGGCCGGTGCCGAGGGCGATGGGAACGAAAGTGATGCCCGGTTTTAACGATTGCAAGAATGGAAGCTCAACTTCGGCGGCGTGCTCGGCGCGATGGGCGCTTGGGTCTTCTTCGAGGGCAGGGAAGCCGTGCCTCAGTTTCTCCGCCAGCTCGTGATCAATATTTACCGGCCCAAGCGGAGTTTGCCAGAGACCTTCGCTCACAATCGCAAGGGGATGGCCGACGCCAGTGTGGTTGGGGCACATCAGGATACAGCGGGATGGTATTTCCAGTTTAGCGAACACCGCGCCGGCGACGTGGCCTGAATACATATAACCGGCGTGGGGAACTACGCAACCGATTGCGGTGGTCGGCGACTGGCGTGTAGAGAGATAGGATTGAACGTCCGCGAGCAGAGTTTTGGGATCGCGTGGATAAAAGCGGCCGGCAACAGCGGGCTGGCGGATGGTAGGCTGCATGGGTGATCCCTTGCTGAAACCGACCTCACTTTCCGGTACCGTTTAGCGCGCGGAACAGGGCTGCGCTCTTTTCCAACGATAACGTTTCAGCACGCACAGTAGGCTTGACCGCGGTCTTCTCCAACGCGCTTCGCAAGACGTCCGGCGGATATTGCGATTTGAGATTGTTCCACAGCGTTTTTCTTTTTTGCCCAAAAGAGAGCTTGAGGAAATTAATAAATTCGTCTTCCGGCACACGCAAACTTTCAATGCGGGGCGCAAGCGTCAGGCGAACTACCGTCGAGTGCACTTTCGGCGGTGGCGAAAAGGCGCCGGGAGGCAAAGTAAATAAGTTGTCGACGCGTGCATACAGCTGAGCCGTCGCCGAAAGCAGACCGTATTCGCTCGTTCCCGGCCCTGCTGCCAGGCGTTCGGCAACTTCCCTCTGCAGCATGATCACGATAGTTTCAAAATACTGGCGATGAGCGAAGAGCCGCAGCAGAATCTCCGAAGTAATGTAATACGGAAGATTTCCAACGACGCGAACCGGCTCAGGTTTGAAGTCTATCCCGGGCCGCGTACTGCCAGGTTTGGGACCAAACAACGTACTGAATTCAATCGCAAGAATGTCGCCTTCAATTATTTCGACGTTTGGCCTGAGGGCAAATTTCATGCGTAACTGCGCCGCCAGCACGCGATCCAGTTCGATGGCGATTAGTCTGCGGGTTCGCGGTGCCAGCAGGGAAGTGATGATTCCTCGCCCCGGGCCAATTTCCAGGACTGTGCCTTGAGAGACATCGCCGAGCGCCTCAACAATCTTGCCTGCCGCCGAATGGTCCGCGAGAAAGTGTTGGCCCAATTTGGGTTTACGTGGGGGGCGCGGAGGTGATGCTGCGATCTTCGGCACGTTGACCCTCTTTCTTCCCGGCGTTTAGACTGACATGTTGTCCTGCAAAGTCCTCTGCGGGGCTGGCTCAGCACTCACTATGATAGCGTGTGCCGCAGAAGCAGGGCGATGAGTTTATAAGGAGCAGTCTTCATGCATATTGCGTTTGCGGCTTCGGAATGCGTGCCTTTTTCCAAGACCGGTGGATTAGCCGATGTAGTAGGTGCTCTGCCTCGAGCGCTGGCCGCGCTGGGACATCAGGTTAGCGTTTATGTTCCACGCTATCGCCAGACCAAACTGAGCGACGCCAAAACGGTGGTGCGCAGCATCACGGTACCTTTCGATGACCGGTACCGCTTCGCATCGGTGGTGTCCGCCGGC
>Ga0307472_100001211_pt1 | contig 10169 bp, 10 predicted proteins | sample atmos_gasesAM5C__2_FD_204582 | JGI IMG/M metagenome (GOLD analysis project Ga0307472, IMG submission 204582) | Hardwood forest soil microbial communities from Morgan-Monroe State Forest, Indiana, United States - atmos_gasesAM5C_05 | ecosystem: Environmental > Terrestrial > Soil > Temperate... | reverse complement strand
CTCGCGAGGCTCATCCCGGCGAGAATTTTCCTGCGCACCGAAGCATTGAGCAAAAGCTTAGCCACGCGACGATCTTCAAAGAGCAGTTCAATATCCAGCGCCCGATCTTAGTTGACGATTTAGTCGGCACAGGTCACAAGCTATACGGCGTGCTGCCGAACATGACCTATCTCATTGGCCGCGGAGGAAAGGTGCTCTTTCGCGCCGACTGGACTGACCCGCCCACAATCGAGATGATGCTTCAGTATGTCATGACTTCCCGAGGGCGAAAGCGACAGGGATTGCATTTGGCACCATTCTACGCGGAGATCGTCGGCTATCGCTGGAGCGATATCGCCAAAGCGCACGAAGGGTTAAGCCGTGCTGGACCAAAGGCGGTGGAGGACTATGAGCGCGTTCAGCAACGGTGGCGCAAGCGAGGGCCTCGGCCCGGACGCATAGAGATCGACGATTAAAATCACGCGCCTCAAACAATAGGATCTGTGACGCCGGTCAAGGGATTTGGCACATTGGGGCGGACGCGAATGAGAACCTGCTTGTGAGTTCTGATCCGCCTTCTAATTGAGAACGCAATAAACGCCATGATCAACGGATGCGTCTTCCAATAAGCGCGGTAGACCCGCCAGATGGCCTCACTTCCCATAAAAATTTCAGCGGTGCCTGAGACAGACGGACCATCTTTATCACCGATATAACAAACCACGCGCGGATTCCGACGTATCCGCTTAACTTTGTAGGAATCATCGAGGGTCAGAAACTCGATGGAGCCGTTGTTGACGGTGAGCCAAACCGGGATCTTTACGAGCTCACCCGATTTCTTGTAGGAACCGAACCATTGATTATAGCGCTTGACGGCGTGTTCCAGCTCTGGTGTCATCGAGTAGGTCCGGTTCTCAATTGGAGTCCGAGGCAATAAGACGAACCATAAAACCCATGCTATCACAGATGGGAGTAATCACCGATCGGATATATTGTGTCGTAGGATAGCTTGCGGAGAAACTAACGCCATGAAGCCTTATGCATTGTTCCGTTCAGTGCTGCTCGGAAACCGTTCGTGGGAGCAATTTCCGATCCTGCTCGCCCGCGTTTCGCTCGGAATGTTTTTCGGTATTTCGGGAGGAAACAAGCTCTTCGTTACCAGCCGCACCCGCCAGATGTATGAAACCCTTGCCGGTGCCGGAATACCCTTTCCGTATTTCATGACTTATTTCGTCTCCTCGATCGAGTTCATAAGTGGCTGCCTGCTCATCATTGGGTTGCTTTCGAGCCTGTGCTGCGCTGCTCTCATCATCCAGATGATCGTCGCAATCACGACGGTCCAGCTTGCAACGATTCCGACTGGGCTCTCGTTTCTCGATTGGCTCGACGATTTCCTCTATCTGCCGGAAACCATGTACATCATCATCTTAATCTGGTTGATCTGCTCTGGACCGGGAAGGGTCAGCTTTGATTACCGGATTGCCCGCGCGCTCGAGTATCAGGATGGATAAACTCGGGAGAGTGCCGCAGGAACATGATCCGAGACGCCCAAGGTGGCATGAGATGCTAGTTCAGTTTTCGAACGGAAGCCCTCAGCACCAAAACCGGTCTATCTTGCGCTGTAACGGTGTCTTCTTGCTTGTGCGATGAACTACCTATTTCGCATGCAGTGTGTGGAATTGATCGGCCGCCTTTTAGATCGTTCGCAAACGACGGCCGCGCCCGCTACGAGGATTTTCAGTCCTCATGCCGTAGCGGGACTATATGTCACTATCGGTCGCTATTGGTATCTATTCAAGCGTTTAATGGCGCTCTAAGCCGGTCGATCTTACCGATTCGAACACATAATAGCAGAATAGTTCTGGCAAAGTTTTGGCAAAGTAGCGATCGCTTGGGGCAACGGTTGTCGTTATTTTATCAGGCCAAGGTACCGCCAGTACGGAATGGCGACGACAATGCTCACCAGGTACGCGAGAGCGAAGAACGGATTCACGCGGCACATGAGAGGGTAGCTGAAGCCCTTTCCTTCGGTTGTCGCATACGCCAGCGTGTGCCAGTCGATTTGATAGCGGAAAAACCACAGCTCCGATCCGATCAGAATCACCATGGTCACCACCCACGGGTTTACGTTCAAGCGCGCAGCCAAAGGCACTAACGCGATGACCAAGGTAAGAACTGTCAGCCTTTGACTGAAAACCAGCTTGAGGGCAAAACCGATCAGCGCGATCACGATAAAAGTTATCACCGGAGTCTTAATGAAGGGGAGGACCAAAGGCAAAAAGGAGCTACTCAGCCACGTGTCGATTTTCGCTTTCGCCAGTAGCTCGGGCAGGCTTTGCGTTGCGCCGAGGTAAATAAGAAATTCCCAATCGATGCTCTTTTTGAATGCCGACCAACCCAACACGCCCGTATTGATCAGCGCGCAAAGCGCGATGAGGGCAATCCAGGCGCCCTGGATGTGGTGGTAGGAGAAAGTTAACCAGCCAATCACTGTAGTGCACAAAACTCCAAGGGTAATCCACTCATGCGCCGACAATGGGCCAAGAATTTCGAGCTGGTTGCGGATCATTTTATAAGAGACGGCCGACTCAGTTTCAGGTCGATAGAGAAAGTATGTGCTGGTCAAGACGATGATAATAGTGACCAGCGCGGGTGGAAATGCCGCTAGAAACCAGTGACCCCAATTGAAGGTCGCGCGCACGTCTGTTGGGAGTAATCCCCATGCGAGCAACGTCGCGGTGGAGCCGGTTAGAAAAAGGAAATTTAACTGGCCAAGGCCAAGAAAACTGGCGGCAAAAAACCCCGTCGAGGCCTTTGACGGCGTTTTGTAGCCGAGGCTTTCAGAGAGGTTCACTAACATCTGGCTGATGATTGTCGCGCGCGCGCTCTTTTGGGGGATCAGCGCGGCTACGGTTACTCCCATGACCCCCAAAGCCAGGTTTTGCGAAAAAAAAGTTAAAGGAAAACAGCGGACCAGTTGCAGCGACATTCGATAAAACAGGCCGGATCCGGTGATGGCTGCGCCAAGCCCCAAGACGCCCAGGCTCATAAACCAAGTGCTGCTGGCAAAACCGCCAAGGACGAGATCCGGTGACTCTAAGTTGCAGAGAATCAATCCGAGGGCAAAAATAAGCGCCACGCCATGCTCCGGCAACACCCAGAAAACCCAAAAGACTAACGCTAAGGACAGAAACGCCAACTGCTTAAGCGCGACCGGCTGAAGACCGATTTGCGGCTTGGCAAACCAAAGATAAGCCCAAATCGCAATACCCAAGACTGCCCCGATTGACCGCTTGATTGACGATGTTTGAGCATAAACCGTCGCCCAATGAATTACCCTTTCGCGAAACGAGGTCCATAGGCGCGAAACGCCGATAGATACAGCGGCAGGCAACTCAGCAGTTCGCTGTTTGCTGCCGAGCATTGTGGGAGGGCTGCCTGCCTCCAACTCGATCAGTTTGAGCGCACTTTGAAGGCATTGAACCGCCTGTGAAAGATCTCGCCGGCGCGCAAGTGCTTCCGCCATGCTTCGGTACCCCGCAACGGCTTCACTAGCCGCAATATTGGGTCCGGTCCTGGATAGCCCGTCCCTGTAAGTACGTATCGCCGCTGTTAGGTTGCCTGATCGCGCCTCACAGTCAGCCTTTAGATGAACCAGCGAGAAATTCGATAACAGGTAATCCGGCGGGAACTTGGCGAGCGCATTCCCCAAACTTACACTGTTTCCATCGAGCAGTTCGTTCTTGCAGCTCAGCATGAGACGGCCGGCGCACTCCCACTCGTTCGCCTCTAAATAATGATCGATGGCCTGCATCCAAGATGCGGTGGACTCATAGAGAGTGCCCAGTTTCTTGTGGATCGCTAAGGCTTGTTCCCCGCCTTCGTGATCGAGAAGTTTGTGCCTTAAAAAATCTCTAAAAAAATGATGCAACTCATATCCCGCGTCAACTTGTCGACATAGCGGCGGTCGGCAGTCTTCCAGTGCGCTGAGAAGCGACTTAGCTTCTTCAGCTCCGTAGAGCGCAACAATTTGCCCGGGACTTATTGTGCCGAGTAGCGAGACCTGACGAAGGAGTCTTTGCGCAGCGGAGCTCTGCCCGGCGTAAAATTCCTCGGCCAGGGATTCAAAAGCGTCGCGCCCGTGAGAAAATTGTTGGTCCAGCCTGGAAAGCCTCTTGCTCAAGGTTACGCAGAAATGAAGCAGCCAAGTCGGATGTTTGTCGATTAGCTCTTGCCAAGACTCACGGCTAAGTCTCCATGCTAATGTGTCTTTGACGACAGTAATCGTTGCTGAGCGCGCCTCGCCCGAGAGCAAAGCCATCTCGCCAAACCATTCGCGCTCACCCAGCACGGCGAGCACTTCCGATTTTCGTCCGGCTGACTGCCTGACGACTTGTACGGCGCCTGATTCAATCAAATAAAAAGCATCGCCGTTATCGCCCTGTGAAAAAATGGTCGCGCCGGATTGGAATGACAAGGGTTCCATCTTGCCGACAACCTTGGCAGCGTCTTCGCGCGAAAGGGCAGAAAATAAGGGTACAGCGCTTATGATTTCGACAAGATTGCTCATGTGCTGAGTTCACGTAGCCCTGCTTCGATGCGGGCCGCGAGCACCAAAGTGATGATCATTCCGGGCTAACTTTGTAACTGAATTATCTATCGAATTACCTTATCTACTCTTGCTATGCTCAAGGCACACTGCCCGTTGGCGATCAGATCAAGCCAACCGTATACAATCCACTAGCGAGTTCAATCGCTGATCTGCTTCTGCGATATGCCAGTCTCCCTACGAGTCATGATTTTTTCTTCCGCGGAATTATTCCCAGCATCTTCAAATTTATTTATAGGGTTCATCTCAACGAATTTAAACTTTTTATACGAAGATGAGCCGATTTATATCGACCGAACGGACCGGCCAATCCTTCGAACAATTTTAATCCGCACCTGATATAAGAGGCGTCAAGCCCCAAGACTTCACAGATGTTCTCAAACGCAAAAACCGAATCGCTCCCCTCCCATTGAACCACTGCCAGGACTCCCAAAATAATTTCTGACGACGACCGCTTCGCGCGCGAAAGTATCTCTGAAAGCAAAACAGAGCATCCTGTAGCACGGCGAGCATGAGCCTTTCTCGGGTTCCAAGCGATTCTGTGACCGGTGGATGTCAAAATACTGGTGAACAACCGTCACGTCTTCTTGAATTAGGTAGCTAGCCCATTGTTCCGTCCAAGAATCCACTTTCGTCTGCACGTGACGGTGACTCCGGATCGGCTCAGAATATTCCCCGAAAAAAAAATTTTTAGCAGGAATGAAGTACTGAACAGGGACAAAGAAGCACCTAGCGGTATCGCTGACAGGGATTTCTGGATTGGGATTTTACCGGTCAAGAGTCCCGTTTCCCCAAGAAATTCTCCATATCCAACATCGTTGGTCTCTTAAGGAATTTTTTGCCTTTGATCGCAGTCTAATCGACGAGACCAAGCAATTGGAAAACATGCCGCTCAAGCTTTATTGACCGGAGAAATTATTAAAGGAAGGAACGGAGCGATGTTAACACATCAGCGGCAGACAGGCGGAGCGCTTCCGTGGTGCTTGGCTTGATGTTCACACGGGCCTATGTCTTCGCCGATGCGCCAGACCCGATGCCTGGGAGTGAGCAACTACGACGCCACACGGAAAGCCATCTGGGCGAACGACTTCAAGTCCGCTGTTGTGTCTTTAATGGAAGCTGTTCAGAGGAACCCAAAATATGTCGATGCTCACACCATGCTCGGCTACAGCTATCGCAAACTCGGCACCTTCGACAAATCGATGGAGCAGTACCGGATAGCGCTGAAGATCGATTCCAATCATCGGAGCGCACTCGAATATCTTGGCGAGCTTTACCTCGAGATGAATCAACCTGCCAACGCCGAGAAGCAACTCCAGATACCGAAAAAGGCTTGTCCCTTCTTTGGAAAATGCGCGGAGTACGACGACCTCAAGGAAGCAATCAATAAGTACAAAACGAATAATTCTCGCGCGCGCGAGAGCTCTAAGGAAAACCTTTAAGGGCCGAGCCACTTTCCACGGGAATATTTATTCAAATGAAAGAGTCATACAGATATGCAGAAGAGCTTTATAAGGAGGTACTAAGAAAATGACAACGCATAATATACAGATCGCTAAAGGGTTTCGGTGGCTAGGTGCTTTGATGGGAGTTAGCTTCCTTGCGCTGGCTGCCTGTAGCCAGATGATGCAGCCGGCCGCCCCCACTCAGCCGGCCAAGGCCTACGTAGGCCTATTCAAGGACAACGCTGTTGCGGTGGTCGATACCGGCACTAACCGGGTGCTCCGCACCATTCCGATCCCCGCTGGTCCGCATGGCCTGGTAGTTACACCAGACGGTCGTAAGGTCTATGTGAGCAGCGATGGAGCCTCAACGGTAAGCGTCATCGACACCGCGATGGACGGTGTTGTGGCTAACATAGAGGTTGGATCGACGCCGCATGGCCTGGCGATTTCGGCTGATGGAAGCGAAGTACTCGTGTCGGGCTTCGGTAGCAACCAAGCCATGATCATCGATACCGCGACGGATCGCGTAGTCGGAAGGGTTCCCGTAGCACAGCCTCATAACAGCGCCATCAGCCCGGACGGACGCACCGCCTACGTCGGATCCCAGCAACAAGGCGCTATGGCACTCGTCATCGTTGATCTCGTCAAAAAGGTCGAGGTCGGCCGCGTGCCTTTGGACAAGACGCCCCGCGCGCTCGACATCAGCCCGGACGGCAAGTGGCTCTACTTCACAGTGGCCGGTGCCGACGCCGTGCAGGTCCTCAACACAGCGACTAATAAAGTGGTGGGTCAAATCCCCGTGGGAGCCTCGCCTCACCATCCGCTATTCACGCCCAACGGAAAATCGGGCCTGGTCGTCAGCCAGGGTCCTGGGAATCTCGAGATTTTAGACCCCAGCAGCAATACCAGAAGCGCCAACGTCACTGTGGGTAAGTTACCCCATTGGATCGCGGTGAGCTCCGATGGACGCACTGCTTACGTGACGGACGAAGGCTCCAATGACGTATCGGTTGTAGACCTCGGCGGCCAGAAGGTAACAGCCACCATCCCTGTTGGCAATGCCCCACGCAAGATCGCGGTGCAGCCGGGTCCGACTGCTTCGACGGCAGGCATCGCGCTCGGCGGCGCGCCTTCGAACGAGCAACCCAGAGCGTCTCTTGGAGCTGGGTACTAAGAGCCCCATGGCTGCGGTTTGGGGGCAGAGGCTTACCCTCCCCTCGGGCTGGTTTAAACAAATCGATCGGTCCTTTACGAGTAGATAGAAAGGAAGATGTCATGACAAGAATGTCACGTGTTTTAATGCTGGCTGCATCGCTTACCTTTACTCATTCTGCTATCGCGTCTTCGGCGGAACAACCCAAGATTAAGGACGTGACAGGGCTAGCGGAGGTGGATTTGGAAGCCGATGAATACTACTTCGAGCCCGCCTTCCTCAGGGGGACTCCCGGACAAAAGCTTAGGCTGGAGATCGAGAATGAGTCGAGTACGTTGCATAGCTTTACCGTCGCGGAGCAAAAGCTCGATATGGATATCCCGCCAAAGAAAAAAGTGGCGGTTGAAGTCATCTTCCCGCCGTCTGGAGTGGTGCGCTTTTTTTGCAGATTTCACTCAGAACTGGGCATGGATGGCGAGCTGCTGGCCGGAGATGCCAAGCCTCGGGCCCTACGGAGTCCCAAATAAGACGAGTCGGGACTATGCTCAGCACGAACGGTCAATGAAAGTTAGTTCCAATACTCAACCGGTCGTTCTGAGCGCAGTCGAGGGGGTTGTCAGTTGCTTTTCACAAAGTCTGGCAAAAGAAGAGATACAAGGCCTTGCAATGATAAGAGAGAGCTGGCGGTTATTTTTGCTCTTTTTCTTTTTTCTGATCCATTCTGGCGATGCTTGGTCTCAAGAGCACGGTAGTGATCTTGTCCAGCGAGGTCAGTATATCTTTTCGTTGGCTGGCGGCTGTGCCTGTCACACCGTGCCGAAGGGAACCTTCAATGCCGGCGCTCGCGCTTTTCCGATTCCGCTCGGAAAAGTTTACAGCACGAATATTACCCAAGACAAAGAAACGGGGCTCGGCAGTTGGACGGACCAACAGATCCAGGACGCCATCGTTAAGGGAATTCGACGCGACGGCCGCAACATTATCCCTGTGATGCCGTATGAAGCCTACTCGGGTATGGCGGAAGAAGATCTGAAAGCGCTCATTGCCTATCTGAAAACGCTCAAACCCGTTAAGAAGGCAACGCCGGAACTGGAAAACCGGGCACCCCTTACTCGCAGTTTAGGAATACCCACTTATCTAAAAATCTTTGGCAGTTTTTCGAACTCGCCCGCTCAAGCCCCCAAGAGCGGTATCGAGCGAGGGCAATATCTAGTAGAGCACGTTTCTCTGTGTGGCGATTGTCACACGCCGAGAAACTTTATCGGAGTGCCGAATCGATCCCTGTATCTCGCTGGCGCGCGAGCTAAAACTAGTCCGCTCGGCGAAGACATTCCGAATATTACGCCTGACAAGGAGACAGGTATCGGCGACTGGAAACGGGAAGATATCGCTGAGCTGTTGCTAACGGGGACTAAGCCCGACTTGGATAATGTCCAAGGCCTAATGGCCGAAGTCATCCAAGGAGCGCCGCATGGCTTCAAAGACATGAGACGGGAAGATGCTCTCGCCATCGCAGATTATTTGAAATCGATCCCGGCGATTAAGAATAAAATTAAATGATTGAGGTCGTGTTTGAAACATGGTTGAGACGCTGGCCCGCTCAAAATCCGCGAGTGGTAGAAATGTAGGATAATGCACTCGTTCTGGTACGGTCTTTTCTGTTTCGCGACATAGCTCCAATAAGTAAGCAACGGTTCCCCCCGAAAGCGCTAACATGAGCCTTTTCTCCGGCCCTAACGAAGATCTCTCGGGAAAGCTCTCTCAAGCTCCTGAGTTGGAAGAACAATATAGGGCGAAAAATAGAGAAGTCTTTCGCTGACGCCGCCTCATCTTCACACAATTCATAAATAGTTTTCCTCCGAAACGATTCCGCGGCGCCGAGTTTTTAAAGAATATTTTCTCGCAGGAATATTTTTCGGTGCGTTCTTGTCAAACAGACAGAGGCCGCGAGTTGGCCGGAAACGCGGTGAATCGAATGAAGATCGCAACATCGTTTTTGGCAGTTCTGCGTCTCGTCGGTAGTCTGATAACGGGGTGTGGCTGTCTAGCTACTCAGAGTTACGATCGAACTGAGTGCCGTAAATACCACACTTACTGGGTTGTGTCGGGCTACCCCAACGACTAGGCAGCGAATGAGGATTTCCCATGAAAAGAAGACCGGGAGGGAAAACGCATTTCTGGGAGGAGACGTACTGTGCTGTTTGTGAATCCGACGTGGTTTCTTCCTGCAGTGGCGCCGGTGGAGCTACCGATCGGGCTCAATCACTTGGACTCGGATTTCTGTTGGTGTGATCCGATAATTGAGGTCGATGGAAACGGGCAGGAGATCGTGCTTCATAGGCAAGTCGCATGGAACTGAAGGCTTGATCGGACTGAAAGGGATAAGTCATGCAATTCCAAAATAAAATCTATTTGATCATGTTGGGGCTGGTCGCTCAGTTATTCTTTTTTGGCTACGTAGCCGCAAAACCTCTAGAAGGTGACAATCCATCGGGGCAGGAGATCCGTCTCCCTGCTACGGCGTCCGATCGGCATACGCTTACTCTGGTCTCATTTTCCCCGCTAGTTGTTGAAGGTAAGATCGTAGGGACTGTGGCTGAGTATCACGATTCCACCACCAAAAGGCCTGTCGATTACTGGGAACTCTACAACAGTGAAGGCGGCCTCGCGGCAATCGGTTGGTTTGATCGATTCGGCATCGAAAGGATGGCTGTAGATCGTGGGATACTTGATGGCGAAGACGAGCTAGAAGGAGTCTTTGTATCTCTTTTAGAGGGAGACTCCATATGAGATTGGCAGTGATTAGATGAAGGCCTTTTCTATAAGCTTGCCGCTTCTTTTGGGCGGCTTTCGAAATCGCGGAGAAAAGATCATGAGCCCAGGACCAACACGGATCCTCATCTTGGGGGGTGGCTTCGGTGGGGTCTACACCGCACTCACCCTGGAACAGCTCCTCCGGCATGACCTCCGACGTGGGGCCGTC
>Ga0307472_100001209_pt1 | contig 10170 bp, 8 predicted proteins | sample atmos_gasesAM5C__2_FD_204582 | JGI IMG/M metagenome (GOLD analysis project Ga0307472, IMG submission 204582) | Hardwood forest soil microbial communities from Morgan-Monroe State Forest, Indiana, United States - atmos_gasesAM5C_05 | ecosystem: Environmental > Terrestrial > Soil > Temperate... | reverse complement strand
CGAGGCTCGGGGCCGAAGCCGTGCCGGCGGAAGTCCGCCTCCGTCGCCAGCACCGCGTCGGGGGCTTTCTCGAAGATCGCCAGCTCGCGCACGAGCGCCAGGAGAATGCCGACGTCCTCGGCGGTGGCGAAGCGCAGCGTGATCTCGGCCATGGTTATTCTCCGCCGCCCGGGAAAGCCGGGAGCCAGCCCCAATAGGCCAGCCAGAAAATGGCAAAGGCCATGGAGATCAGGGTAATGGGGACGCCGGTGCGGGCATGTTCGGCGAAGCTGATGCGCACGCCGAAGCTTGCAGCCCGCTCCACCACGATGAGATTGGCGAGGCTGCCCACCACCAGGAGATTTCCCGCGAGGCTCGACAGCAAGGCCAACCCATAGAGCACATTCGGCGGCGCGTCGGACCAGGTCTGCAGGATCAAGATCACTGACGGCACGTTGCCGATGGTGTTGCTCATCAGCAGGGTGAGCGGCGTCAGCATCGCGAGGTTGTCCGGCATGAGCCCGTGGCTGCGAAGCGAGGCGATGAACTGGTAGGGAATGCCGGTGTCGCGGAGCGCGCCGGTCACCGCGAAAAGGCAGGCGAACAGCAGGAGCAGGGGCCAGTCGACCGCCGCGATCATGGCCCGGCTCGTCACCTTGCGGCTCGCGAGCAGCAAGGCCGCGATCAGCAAGGCGCCGCTTTCCGGCCTGTTCGCGGTCATGAAGCAGGCCAGCAGCGCCACCACGGCCAGCACGCCTTTCAGACTCTGGATGCGGTCGTGCGGATGGAGCGGCACCTCCGGCAGATCCGGCGGAAGCGCCTCGATGTTCTCCATCCGCCGGCCCCAGCGGAACCAGATGACGCCGAACACCACGGCAAGCGCGACCAGCGCCGGCACGCCGCACGCGCCGAGGAAGGTCCAGAAGCTCAGGTTCCCGACCTGGCCGATCGCGATGTTCTGGGGGTTGCCGATCAGCGTGGCGGCGGAGCCGGCATTGGTCGCGGCGGCAAGCGCCAGCATGAAGGGACGTGGGTCGAGCCGGCGCCGGCGCACGCCAGCGATCAGCAACGGCGCCATGCTGAAGAGCAGGATGTCGTTCGCCAGCACCGCCGAGAGCCCGCCGCACACCGCGACCGTGAGCGCCAGCAGGGCCGTGGGGCCGGCGCGGACCGCCATCACCCGCTGAACGCAGAGATCCAGAAAGCCGGAGGCCGCGAATTGCGCCGAGATGATCATCAGCGCGAACAGCAGAAACAGAGTCTCGGGATCGATGCTGCCGATCAGACTGTCCATGTTGCTGGCCCCGGTGACCAGCAGCAGGATCACTCCGATGAGCGCGATGCCCGTGCGGTCGACCTGCAGCCACGGCAAGCGGCCGGCGGCCATGCCGAGGTAGGTCAGCACGAAGAACAGGACGACGATGGCGTTCTGCATCTGGGGGAGGGGCGGGAGAGACGGCTTCGAGGCTCGATCGGGCCCTTGCTATATAGCGAAGCTCGTCGCGCTGTCCACAAATCGGCGGACGAAAGCGCGCTGCCTCAGCCCGGTATGGCGCTGTAGCAGCCGCGCCCGACGGCCACGAGCTTGCCGCCGTCGTCGTGGACGTCGACGTCCACCACGCCCATGGTGCGGCCGGCGCGGCGCACGCGGGCCGTCGCCGTGAGCGCCGTGCGCGTGGCCGGCCGGAGATAATCGACCCGCAGGTTGATGGTCGGCACCGGTCCGCCCACCACGAGCGCCAGCGCGAAATCGCCCGCCACGTCGATGAAGGTCGCGATGACCCCGCCATGGTATTGGCCGGTGCCCTTGCCGCGCTCGAACTCCGCCCGCATGGGAAGCTCGAGCACCACCGTCTCGCGCTCCGGCTCGACCGCCTTCGCGCGCATGCGCATGAAGGCGATGAAGGGCGAATTGTCGAGATAGGCCTGCAGACGCTCGAGGGTCAGTGGTTCTCCCATGGCCGCTCAGCGCCTTTCGTGCGGCGATAGGAATTCGACGATGGCACCTTCCGCGGCCTCGGGTCCGATCCAGAGCCGCCCGCCGCCTTCCTGGAAAGAAACGCCCTGGCCGCGGAGATAGCGCGCCGTCGCGGCGGTATCTCCGACCGTGAAGCGCGCCGCGGCAACCATCGGCACAGCGCGCGGCTCGACGCCATAACGAGTGGAAAACTCCCGCCGATCGATGATTTCGAGGGTGCCGCGCGCCAGCGTGAAGCGGCTGCCGGCGTCCTCACGGCCAAGGATGCGGCTCAGCTTTTGCCGGGTCTCGGCGGGCGAGGCGACGCAGAGCACCGCGCCCGCAAGCCCCGTGACGCCGTTCGGCTGCTCCAGCAGCGCCGGCTGCCACAGCACCTCGGGCGTCGCATGCTCGATGAGGAAGAGTTTCGCCTCGGTGAAGGTGCCGGCCGGCAGGCCAACGATGCGAAACACGGCCGGCTTTGTGCCGCCCTCGGCCTGGGGCACGTCGCGGCCGAGCTCGCGGATGCCGAGCTCGGCGCCGAGCCGCTGACCGAGCTCGCGCGCGGCTTGCCGCGCGTCGCGGCATCCCAGCGCCACCAAGTGCAATCCGGCGTATCTCTGAAGCTGCGGCGTCACCTCGCCCGTGTAGCGTTTGGGGTCGGTGATCCCCAGGAGCTCCAGGTAACCTTCGGAGAACATCGCGCAGTGGTTGCCGCTGCCGAAGAGCTCGAGCGGACCGCCGGGCTTGAGCGGTCCTTTGTGCGAGCTTTGGGGCGTCAGCCGGAACCCCAGCCGCTCATAGGTCTGGCCCGCGCGCGCGAGATCGGGGATCACCACGGCGACATGGTCGAGAAAAAGCTCGTCGTTCCCGCTCATGCGGCGCTCCCGATTTCGGCGCCGAACTCGGCGACCAGCCGCCGCTTCACCTCCAGCCGGTCGGTTTTGGCGGCGCCGTTGAGCGGCAGCTCGGGCACCAGCAGGATGCGCCGGGGATGGGCGTAGGCGGGCCCGTTTTTGAGACAGTATGCCTTGAGGTCCTCGACGCTCGCCGAGGCGCGCTTGGCGAGCACCACCATCGCCACGGGAACCTCTCCCTTGGTCGGGTGCGGCAGCGGAACCACCGAGACATCGGCGACCTCGGGATGGGTCAGCAGCAAGTTCTCGACCTCCTTCGGGTAGACGCTCTCGCCCCCGCTCTTGAACATGTCGTCGGTGCGCCCGCGGAAGAAATAGAAGCCGTCCTTGTCGCGGCTGAAGAGGTCGCCGGTCCTGAGCCAGCCATGGACCAGCCGCTGCCGGTTCACCTCCGGCAGCTGGTAATAGCCGGGGGTGACGCCGGGGTTCCTCACCCAGAGCTCGCCGTAGTCGCTCTCGCGGCCGGCGCTGTCGACGATCTTGACCTCGCCCTCGGGCCAGGCGACGCCGCAGCTGCCGAACGGCGCCTTGCGGCCGTCGAGCGGCGCGCCGATCATCACGGGGCCGCCCTCGGTCAAGCCGTAGCTCTCGCCGACGGGCACGCCGAACGCCTTCTCGACGGCGGCCATCAACTCCTCCTGCACCGGCGCCGAGCCGATCTTGAGACCTTTCAAGGCGGAGAAGTCGAGGCTCTCGATGAGATCCTTCTGCTGCAGCAGCAGCGTGAAGACCGCGGGCACGCCGCCGGCATGGGTGCAGCGGTACCGCGACAGCACCTGCAGGAAGCGCCGGGGCTCGAAATTGGGCAGGATCACCACGGAACCGCCCATCGGCAGCATCGGCTTCACCGCGCCCGCCATGGCGTTCTTGTGATAGAGCGGCACCGCCGCGAGCGCGCGGTCCTCGGAGGTCGTGGGCCAATATTTGTTGACGCAGCGGATCCACCAGAGCTGGCCGCCATGGTTCAGCACCACGCCCTTGGGCCGGCCGGTCGAGCCGGAGGTGTAGGGCAGGAAGGACATGTGCTCCGGCGACAGCTCGGGCGGATCGAACCGCGGCGGGCTCGCCTGCAGCACGGACTCGTAGCGCTCCCATCCCGGCGGCGCCGGATCGAGCGCGATCTTGGTATCGAGGCCGATGGCATCGACCACGCCGATCAAGGCGGCGCACGCCCCGGGTTCCACCACGGCCGCGACACAGCCGGCGTTGCGGACGATGTAGTCGAGCGTGTCGGCGCCGAGCCGGGTGTTGAGCGGCACCGGCACGATGCCCGCGCGCATGGCGCCATACATGATCTCGACGAACTCGAACCGGTTGCCGACCGCCATGGCGAAGCGGTCGCCGGGCTTGAGCCCGTGCGCCGTCAGCAGCGTTGCCACCCGGTCGTGGCGCTGGTCGAGCTCGCGATAGGAGACCTCGCGCGGCTCGGTGCCGGAGAGGTCGATGATCGCGGTCTTGTCCGGGAAGCGCGGCACCGCCGCGCTGAAAAAGTATCCGAGGTTGTCTCGCCGCCGATCCGTCATGGTCCACCCATAGAGGCCGTCAGTCTTGCCAGATGCCGCCGATTTGTCCAAGCGCGGGACTCACGGGATCAAGACGATCTTGCCGAAGGCGCGGCGGTCGATGAGGTCGCGATAGCCTTCCTGGATCTTCGTGAGCGGCAGCTCCGCGTGGATCGCCGGCGCTAGGCGGCCGTCCGCGATCATGTCGAGGAGCGCCGCATGGTCCTCGCGCGTCCAGCCGTTCGACCCGATGATGTGGAACTCGAAGGACCAGATGTAGCGGATGTCGGTCTTGGGGTCGTAGCCCGCCGTGGCCCCGCAGGTCAGCAGCCGGCCGCGCAGGCGCAGGGTGCGGAAGCACTCGGCCCAGGAGTCGCCGCCGCTGTAGTTCACGACCACGTCGACCCCGCCGCCGCCCTCGTAGGTCCGCGGCTTGCCGTAGGTCTTGATGACTTCCTCGACGTAGCTCGCCCGCGAGGTGTCGATCACGTGGTCGGCCCCGAGCGCGGCGAGCTTCTCGGCCTTGTCGGGCGAGCTGGTGACGGCCACCACATGGCAGCCCGCGAGCTTCGCCAGCTGGACGCAGCAGGTGCCGACCCCGCCGCTTGCGCCGAGGATCAGCACCTTCTCGCCGGCCTGCACCTGGCCGCGCGTGTACATCATGCGGATGGCGGCGCCATAGGCCGTGGGCAGGCAGGCCGCCTGCGCGTGCGTGACCTTGTCGGGGATGGGCAGCAGCCATTCCGGCGAGATCGCCATCAGCTCGCAGGCGCCGCCGCGGAGCGTCTCGCCCATCATCCCCGTGGGTTTCCGGTTCGGGATCACCGCGACCCGGTCGCCCCGCTTCCAGCGCGCGCGGTCGACCTCGGCGCCGAGCTCGACGATCTCGCCGGAGACGTCGGCGCCGGGGATCATCGGCATCGGCGTCCGGAGGCCGGGGATGCCGCGGAGGATCATGGGATCGAAGCCGTTGAGGCTGACCGCCTTGACGCGGATTAGGCACTCGCCGGGCGCGGGCCGCGGATCGGGGATGTCCTCGACGCGAATATTCTCCAGAGGACCGTGCGCGTGGAAGACGACGGCTTTCATGCTCGACACCTCGATTCAAAGCAGCCCCTCCCCACGTGAGGGGAAGGCAGGGAGGCGGGTGGCGCCGCGACAGCGGCAAAATATCTTCCCGATATCTTCAATGCAGTCACGCGCCATTCACGGTCTCCGATCGAGGCCGTATTTCGTAGCGATTTCGGCTTTTCGGACGCGATTTTTGCGGCTTTTCGCGGTTTTCCACGAAAGCCAGTTACTGAAAGATCTAGCCTTATCATTGGCTTGAGCAATGACTTCGGGTTCGTTCGCGCAAAATTCGGGTTCGTGCGCCGGCGCTGCGGACGTCGAAAGCGGTTGCAGCAGCGGATGACGGTCTGGCCAGGCATGATTGTTCTCTCGATCCAATCCCGTGCGGGCATAGGCGCTGTTCTACGCTGGAGGCGTTCAGGCGGACTGAATTATCGGGAGCGCCCGCTTGTCCATTGTCACGCCGCCGGCTCTCGGGCGGCTCCGCGCCCCGCGATCTGTCCGCCGATGAAGCATTCGGCGAGGTTGCCGCCGGACATATAGAGATGTCCGAAGGCGCTGCCGAGCTCGCCCGCGGCGTAAAGGCGCGGGATCGGCGCGCCGAAGGCGTCGATCACGCGCTGCGCCTCGTCATGGCGCGGGCCGCCCTGGGTGTTGGACACGATCGGCCAGAGCTGGGCCGCGTAATAGGGCGGCTCGGCGATCGGCATCATGCTGCTGGGCGGGCGGCCGAACTCCGGGTCGTCCCCCGCAGCGCAGGCCTGGTTCCAGCGCGCGATGGTATCGGCGAGGATGGCGGGGTCGACCTCCATCGACCGCGCCAGCTCCGGCACAGTCGCGGCCCGCCGGACGATGCCCAGCTCGATCTCCGCCGAATTGTCGGCGCTCCAATCGAAGCTCACGGCGGGATCGTTGTGGGTCGGCCGTCCCAGCGGATAGCGCTTGCGCCCGGCCTCGTCCGTGATCAGCCAGCAGGGGATCCGACCGTAGCGCTGGCGGTCGGCGTCGTAGGGCTCGAGCGGGCGCGCGCCGGTATCCTGCAGATAGGGGGGATACTCGTTCATGAACCGCCGCCCCGCGCGGTCGACCACGATCCAGGTCATCACGACGTCGCCGCGCGGACCTTCGCCCGGCAGCCAATCCGGCAGGCGCTTAGTGCGGATGCCATAGGGATGGCCGGTGTCGGGGTGCCGGAAGCCGTAGGAGCCGTGGTAGTGCCACATGTGCCAGAGCTCGGCGCCGAGCTCCTGCGCCATGCGGATGCCGTCGCCGGTGTTCCCGCGCACCGCCGCGGAGAGCACGGGCTTGCCCTGCCAGAACTGCGCCTGCATCTCCGGGCTCGCCTCGAAGCCGCCGCATGCCAGGATCACGCCGCGCCGCGCGCGTATCGAGCGCAGACGGCCGCCGGTCTCGATCTGCACGCCGCGGACACTACCCGCGGCGTCCGCATAGAGCCGGCGCGCGGGCGTCTCGGTGCGCAGCTCGATGCCGCGCCGGCTGAGGTTCTGGTGAAGCACATGGAATAGCAGCGCACCCGGCCTCGATCCCCGCACATGCGGATAGAGGCGCGTGGGATCGATTCCGGGGACATCGTCGACATAGACGAAGCCGAAGGTGCGATGGCCCACGAAGGGGTAGTTGCCCGCGGCCGTGCGGCGTGTGATTACCGCGCCGGTCTCGCGGCCGAGCGCGCGCACGAACGCCTCGACCTCGGTCATGCCGTTTGCCAGGGTCCGCAAGACGAGGTCGGGCGCGGTGGCGCCGTTGGTCTCGCGGAGATAGGCGAAGGCGGCGTCCGCATCGTCTGCCACCCGCACGCCGCCTGCCGAGCAGACGGAGATGCCGCCGGGCTCGCGCATTTTCTCGACCAGGGTCACGCGGGCGCCGGCATCGAGCGCGCTCAGCGCCGCGACGGCGCCGGCGTAGCCGCAGCCGACCACTACGACGTCCGTCTCCTCGTCCCAACTCTCCGGCAAGGCAAGGCGCGGCATTGAGGTCAGCCCCTGAGATCGGGGTAGAGCGCCACCAGCCCCTCGACCAGCTCGCGCGCCATCTCCACGAGGAGCGCGCGGCCCTTGTCCGCGGAGGCCAGCGTGGGGTCGCCGCGCACGCCGGTCCGGCTGTAGTCGGGGCCGCTGGCGGAATCGCCGCTGAAGCGGGTCGGCCGCCGGAACACGGTCCTGGGTTCCGCCAGCATCGAGCCATAGTCCTCGGCAGCGCGGTCCATGTGCACGAGATCGGGCTCGATGGCGAGGATCGTCGAGGTCTCCCACTCGTCGCCGTGCCCGCCCAGTTTCTGCGAGCCGCGCGCGCGCACGGCCGAGCCGAGCTGGCGGATGTCCGCGACGGCGATGCGCACGCCGGTCGCGGCCAGGAGGTCGCGCACGACGATCTGCAGCGGCTCCTCGGTCGAGACGCCGGTGTTGAGCACCGCGATCCGCTGGGCGCCGTCGGCGATCAGCTTCGCCAGCAGCTCGCGCATCAGCGCCGAGAAGGTCTCGGCCGAGAGATGCTGGCTGCCGGGATAGCGCGTGAAGGCGGGGTAATAGCCGTGCGAGACGACGGGCGCCACCAGCACCGGCAGCGCGGCCGCGACGCGGCTCGCGAGCTCGCGCGCCACCAGCCAATCCGTCTTCATCGGCAGATGGTGGCCGTGCTCCTTCGCGATCGCGCCCACGGGCACCAGGAGGAGGGCGCCCGCCTTGAGGCGCGCCTCGACCTCGGGCCAGGTCAGGTCTTCGATCCAGGCGCCTCTCACAGCCAGCGCTCCAGGAAGCGGCGCACGTCGGCGCCCCAGACCTGCGCGCCGCGGCTCTCGAAGAGGTGGCCTTCCTCGGGCGTCAGCCCCCATTGCGGATAGATCCGGGACTCCACGACCTTGCCCGTGCCCTCGAGCGACTGCGCGAGTGCCAGGGTGGGACCGATGCTGTAGTCGTTCGCCGCCTGGATGAAGAAGATCGGATGGCTCAGCTCCCGTGCTGCCGCCAGCATGCGCGCGCGCAGCACGGGCGTGCGCTCCCAGTTCATCGCGGCGCCCGCGAACTCCACCGCGCAGCGGAAGCGGTCGGATTTCGCGGCGGCAAGAAGCGTCGTGGTGCCGCCGAAGGAGCTGCCCATCACCCCGATATGCTCGGGCACGACGTCGGGGTGCGTGATCAGCATGTGGAGCGCCGCCAGCACGTCCCCCGCTTCCAGATCGAGCCGGCGGACCAGCTGGCTGTCGTACTCCGCCGTGCCGAACTCCGCGGTCACCTCCGTGCGCCAGGCCTTGCCTGGCGAATTGCCGTAGCCGCGGCGGTGCGGCAGGAAGGACGCGATGCCCCAGCTCATGAGCAGCGCGGCGGTGCCGGGGCGGCAGACGTCCTGGGTCCCCTGCGCGATGCCGCTGCCGTGGTTGGTGACCATGCAGGGAAACGGGCCCGGCCCCGGCGGCCGATAGAAATAGCCCACGAGCTCGAGCTCGCCGCTGCGGAAGCGAATCTCCTCCGGCACGATCGCGAGATCGATCAGGTCGTGCTCGCCGCTCCAATGCGCCTCGCCCATGCCGGCGTCGCGCTCGATGCAGCGTTCGAAGCGCTCGATCGCCGCGCGCATCTCTTCGCGCACGGCCTCGAACTCGGGGCTGGCGGCGCGCGCCGCCAGGTCCGCGGCGTGCTCGACCTCACCCGGGAAGGCGCATTCCCAGCTCACGTCCGGCCCGTCGCCGCCGGCCTTGACGCGGATCCTGCCCGCGGGCAGGCCGATCGCGATGCGCACCAGGCAGGCGCGCCGGCGGGTCGCCAAGACCTGCTCGACGAGGCCGGGCTTGGCGTAATAGTGCGTGCGCTCGACGATCATGGCTTGGCTCACCCTGGAAAATGACAACGCACCCAGCGGCCGGGCTCGGCTTCGCGGAACTCGGGCACGACGGTCCGACACTCCGCGGCCGCGCGCGGGCATCGCGGATGGAAATGACAGCCCGAGGGCGGATCGATCGGGCTCGGGACCTCGCCCAGCGGCGCCGATTGGCGCGAGCGCCGCCGCGGGTCCGGCTGGGGCACGGCGGCGAGCAGCGCCTGCGTATAGGGATGCAGCGGCCGCGCGAAGATCGCGGGCTCATCGGCGAGCTCGATCAGCCGGCCCAGATACATCACCGCGACCCGGTGGCTGACGTGCCGCACCACCGCGAGGTTGTGCGAGATGAAGAGCAGCGCGAGGTCGAGCCGGCGCTGCAGCTCCGCCAGCAGGTTCAGGATCTGCGCCTGCACGGAAACGTCGAGCGCCGAGACCGCTTCGTCGCAGACGATGAGCCGCGGGCTGAGCGCGAGGGCGCGGGCGATCCCGATGCGCTGGCGCTGCCCGCCGCTGAAGGCGTGCGGGTAGCGGCGCGCAGCGTCGGCGGGCAGGCCGACGGTCTCCAGCAGCTCTGCGGCCCGGCGCCGCCGCTCCGACCCGCCGACGCTGAAATTCCGCAGCGGCTCCGCCACGATCTCGCCCACGCGCATGCGCGGATTGAGCGAGGAGAACGGGTCCTGGAAGACGGCCTGGAAGCGCCGGCGCAGCGGCCGCAGCTCGGCTTCCCGAAGATGGCTGATGTCGCGGCCCTCGAATCGAATGCGTCCGGCGCTGGGCTCGAGCAGCCGGAGCGCCAGGCGCGCGAGCGTGGTCTTGCCGCAGCCGCTCTCGCCGACCAAGCCCAGCGTCTCACCCGGCTGCAGCGAGAGCGTGACCTCGTCGACGGCGCGCAGGCGAGCGCGGCCGCGCG
>Ga0307472_100001208_pt1 | contig 10171 bp, 8 predicted proteins | sample atmos_gasesAM5C__2_FD_204582 | JGI IMG/M metagenome (GOLD analysis project Ga0307472, IMG submission 204582) | Hardwood forest soil microbial communities from Morgan-Monroe State Forest, Indiana, United States - atmos_gasesAM5C_05 | ecosystem: Environmental > Terrestrial > Soil > Temperate... | reverse complement strand
GAGCATCGTCGACGTCGAGCCCTTCGTCAGCGTCAAGCAGTCGGCCAAGGACGAACGCCAGCGGCTCGCCTACACCTATGGCGAGGACAACGTCCAAGCGGTGTGGGGCGGCAAGCACGCCCCTGACGAGATGGAGGCCGAGAAGGTCAAGTTGAAGGCCGGCGTCAAGTGGATGAACCCGCTTTCCGGCATGGTCGAGGAGACCACCAAGGACGGCACCAAGGCAGTCAACCCCAAGGCGACGCCGGTCATGCCGAAGCCCGAGAGCCGTCCGCTCGCCGAGGAAGAGCCGGCACCCGGGCCTGAGGTGGTCGGCGATCCGCGCGAAGGCGTTCCCGAGGAGGAAGCTTACGAGGGCGAGCCGGAACCGGAGCCGGTGGAAGAGACAGAGAAGCCGCAGCCCAAGAAATCCACCTCCAAGAAGAAGTAAGCCCATGCGCACCGATCAGCTGCTCGTCATGGTCAAGAACCTGCGCTCCGAGGCAGGGCACTCGCTCTCGGTGGCGCAGGGCGTCAATCAGGTCGACACGCTGAAATACCTCTTGGCGCGCACGCAGGAGGAATTGTGGACGGCCTTCGTCTGGCCCGACCTCGTCATCCGCGCCGACACCCAGATGTCGCCGGGCCAGTATCTTTACAATTTCCCCGCCACCCTGAGCTACGACATGATCCGCGAGACGTGGGCGTCGGGGGCGTCCTCCGGCAGCTGGGACACGCTCGACTTCGGCATCGACGAGGACAAGATCGTGCCGGGGACCGGGACCAACACCAACCGTGCCGACCCGGTGCAATTGTGGGACATCGAAGGCAGCCAGTTCCGGGTGTGGCCGACCCCCGACAGCAACGGCAGCTGGGTCCGCTTCAAGGGCAACAAGGCGCTCGCCCCCCTCATCGCCGACACCGATGTCTCGACGCTGGACGCCACGGTGATCGTGCTGTTCGCGGCAGCCGAACTGCTGGCGCGGGCCAAGGCCGAGGACGCCGCCGGCAAGATGCAGAAGGCGCAGCGGCACCTCCAGAAGCTGCTGGCCAACAAGATTTCAGCGAAGATGAAGGTCGCCACGCTTGGCGGCGGCTCCCCCGACCGTCGCCTCCGCAGCGATGTCATCAGGATAGGAGATGGAAGCTGATGCCAACGCTCCCTCAAATCCTTTCTTCAGCAGTTCGACCCCGAAAGGACGTGCAGCTGGTTGGAACCGGTGAGCCCGACACACCGCTGCCGGTCTATGAAATCTGGTCGCGCAGCCAAAACAAGAAGGTCGGCGAAGTGACCACCCGCGAAGGGGCGACCCGTGCGGTTGACCGGCGTGACATCGCCCATGGCGGCTATGATCATTACTTCAAGCGGCCCGGCGACAAGTGACGTACCAACTTATAGAAAACTTCGCTGCCGGGCTCGACACGCGCAAGAGCCCGCTGACCGCGCCTGCGGGGACGTTGCTGCGCCTCAAGAACGCCCAGATCACGCCGGGCGGCGAGATCGCCAAGCGCCGCGCCTTCGTCAACATCGCCACCCTGCCCTCAAACTCGTTCGGGCTGGCGGCGACCGAAAGCTCGCTCGTCATCTTCGGCCGCAACGTCACCGTGACGCCACCGTCGCTCGGCGTCACTGGGGTCACCATGAAGGCGCTGACGGTGCCGGACGCCGCCACCGACCTCGTGCAGTCCGACTTCGACGTGTTCGACGGCCGCATCTACATGGTCGGATCGAAGCCGTCCGGTGCCGATGCCGCCGCCAAGAACCCGCATTATCTCGACGACGGCACGGCCACCATGTTCGCCGTCACCGAGGGCAACGGCAAGGGCTACTACGTCCGCACCTTCCAGACCAAGATGTACGCCATCTCCGGCAAGTACCTGTATTTCTCTGCCGTCAAGCAGCCGAAAGCATGGAATGTCGGCTCGCCGATCCTCGATCCTGACGGCAAGGCGACCACCGGCATGGGCTTCATCAACCTGTCGATGCAGGATGCCGACAGCGAGGTGCTGACGTCGCTCGAAGTCTATTACGACAAGCTCGCCATCTTCTCGTCGGAGGCCATTCAGGTGTGGGCGGTCGACCCCGACCCGCTTCAGAATTCCTATCTCCAGCTGCTCAGGGGCTCCGGCACGCTGGCCTCACGCTCGCCGCTGCAATACGGGACCGGCGACGTCTTGTTCCTCGATCACTCCGGCGTCAGATCGATGAAGGCCAGAGACAGTTCGAACTCGGCTTCCGTCTCCGACATCGGCTCGCCTGTCGACAGCCTGCTGACCCAGCTGGAAGTCGACCTCGGCACGTCCTTCACGTCCAAGGCCATCGCGCTTCTGGAACCCTTCGTCGGCCGCTTCTGGCTAGCCTACCCCGACCGCATCTACGTGCTGTCATACTTCCCCGGCCCCAAGGTGACGGCATGGTCGAACTTCACGCTGCCTTTCACCGTGCAGCACGCCGTGACCTGCGGTGGCCGCATCTTCATTCGTGATACGGCTAACAATCTCTGGCTCTATGGCGGCATCGACGCCAAGACCTACGACAATTGCGGCGTCGAGGTGAGACTGCCTTACTTGGACGGCAAGAAGCCGGGGCACCGGAAGCAGTTCAATGCCTTCGACGCGACCATCTCCGGCACGTGGCGCGTCGCTGTCTCCTTCGACTACAACAACCCCGACGCCGAGGAGACCATCGGCACCTTCAGCACGCCGACGTGGAGCGCCGGCCGTGCCGAGATGCAGGGCTACGACAGCCACTTCAGCCTGCGCTTCTACAACGACGACGCCTTGCCGGCGACGATCTCCAACTGCGCGGCCCACTACGAGATGGCGGACGACGAGGCATGATCGAGATCACCGACGCCAAGCCCAACGACATCGCCCTGATCGCCGCCCTGCTGTGCGACGAGGACGTCAAGGAAATGTCCTGCACCCGCAGGGTCGGCGACGTCGTCCGGCTGGTCTCGGACACCATGGAAAGCGAATACTGCAAGGTCGTCACCGACGCCGGGCTGCCGATCATGGCCTTCGGGGCCAAGCGCTTCCCGTTCGATCCGGGCTTCGCCTTCGTGTGGGGCTTCAAGACCGATCTCGGCTGGCGCGCCGGCCGTAGCGTGACGAAGCACATCAAGCGGACTATGATCCCGGCGTTGCGTGCCAGCGGCGTCTCCCGCGCCGCCTGCCTCGTCCACCGGGAAAACGGCACTTCATGCCGCTGGCTGTCGCACTTGGGGTTCGCCCCCAAGGCCACCCCGGGCGTTGGCAGCCCTCATCGGGACCTGATCCTGTATTTCTGGGACGACGTCGATGCAGCCTGAAGCCAAGGCCGACCGCATCGAGTTCCGCATCGCCGGGGAAGAGGACATCGACAACCTGCTGGAACTCCTCACGCAGTTCTTCGTGGAGAGTGACTATCCCAACCTCGGCCTGACGCCGGACCTCGAACGGGCGCGGCAGTGGCTCGCCAATGCCATCAAGTTCGGCACGCCGCAGCACCTCGTCGCCATCGACGAGGAGACAGGACTGCTGGTCGGCGTGCTTGGTTACTGCATCGACCACACCGCCACCGTCGAGCCCTTCGCCTATCTCGACAAATTCTATGTGCGCACGGGGTGGCGCACCCGCAGGGTCGGGGCGACGCTGCTGTTGTCGGCGCTTCATCTCGCTAGGTCTGAAGGCTGCGCCGCCTTCCGCGCCGGCCTGTCGTCCGGCATCCCCGGCGGCGACGCCCTGTTCCTGAAAAACGGCTTCACGGAGACGCCCAACTCCGTGCTTCTGGCTAGGAGATTGTGACATGTGCCTCGGCGGCTCCAGCGACAACTCGGCGATGATCAACCAGCAGAAGGCGGAAGCCGACGAAGCCCGTGGCAAGGAGGAAGCGCGGAAGGCGCGCATCGCCCAAGGCCTCGGCAACATCAAGGCGATGTTCGAGGGTGGCAACACCTATTCAACCACGGGCGGCACGCCAGCGTCCACGACCGCCGCGACCACCAAGCAGGTGTGGGTCCCCGGAGCGACGGGCGGCGGTGGTGGCAATCCGAACAGCACGAAGGGTGGCAGCTACGGCACCAATGCCGGACAGGGCGGCTACTACAAGACTGTGACCGTGCCGGGCACGGCGGTCGCCGCCACGCCCGGCCAGCAGGTCGTCACCGGCACGCAGGCTGGCTTCGGCGAGGACTTTTTCAACAAGTTCCGCGACAGCATCAACAACTACTACCTGCCGCAGGTCAAACAGCAGTTCGGTGACGCCTTCAATGAACTGACCTACCGGCTGGTGCGCAACGGCCTTGGGCAGTCGTCGGCCGGCAATACCGAATACGCCGACCTCACCGAGCAGAACAAGCTCAACGAGGCCAACGTCAAGGGCAAGGCCGACACCGCGACGGCAGGCCTCAAGAAGTCTGTCTCCGACGCCCGCACCGCCGCCGAGGCCCAGCTTTACGCGACCGAGAACCCGGATGTTGTCGCCAATTCGACGCTCGCCAACATCCGCAACATCTCGGCGACGGAACCGGACCTGTCGCCGCTCGCCGATGTCTTCAACGTCGCCAGCGTCGGCGGTGCCGGCGCGCTCAAGGGTTACCAGAACGCCAAGTACCGGGCGCAGGTGCCCGGCTACAATTCGTCTGGCGCGACCAGCATCGTCAGTTGAGGAGGCACGGCCTTGTGCGACCCGGTTTCCCTGTCCATCGCCTCGACCGTCGCCGGCATCGCCGGCAGCGGCATCAACGCCATGGGCGCGATGAACGCCCAGAAGAAGCAGAAGCAGGAGGTCGAAGCTTGGGCGCAGCGTCAGGACAGGATGCGCGCGGCCGAGAAGGTGCGGCAGGAAGGCATGCGCCAACAGGCCGAGGCGGCGCGCGTCGCCGGCCTCGAACAGGTCGGTGCCGAAGGCCAGAAAAAGACACAAAGCGAGGAAGAGACGCGGCTCGCCAGTTACCTCCAAGGTGAGGACGCGACAGCTGCCGCTCCGGCGGCGACCACCCCTGTCTCCGCCGCCGACGCCAACCTCACGCAGACGGCCGGCGGCCAAGCCGACCCGCAGAAGACCGACCTCGCCAAGAAGATCAACGAGGCAACGACCAGCGCCAAGCAGCGCATCGCCGCGATGGCCCGCACCAGCAGCTACACCGGCAGTTCCGGCGGCCTCGACTACGCCGTAAGCAACGCGCTTGGCCGATCCGGTGCCGGCATCGACCAGCAGAACGAGTACCGGCGCGGCTCGATGGCCGCCTTCGACCGTGAGAAAGGCGTCGATCCCGTGCAGGTCTCCTATCAGGAGAGCCCGCTGGCCGGCATCTTCGCCGACATGACGTCGCTTGGCGCGCAGGGCCTCGGCAACGCCTACGGCAATGCCAAGTTCGGCAAGTTCCTAGGCGCGCCAACGCCCAAGAAATTCATCGGCCCGTCCAAGCCGCTGCCCGCCTACCTCTCGACGACAGGCGGCCTCTTCTAGGAGACACACCGTGGCGTTCATGTCGGCCAGAATTAATGCCGCCCCGCAGCTGGGCGGGACCGGGCTTGGGGCTGAACTCAGCAAGGCGATGTTCGGCGACCTCGACAGCGAGATCGCACTGGCCAAGATGCGCAGCCAGATGGCGAACGACGCCTACCAGCGCCAGCAGGCGTGGGCCGCCGCCGAATACGACCGCGCCCGCACCGAGAAGGAGCAATGGGAACTGCACGCCCGGCAGGGTGCCGTCGACCCTTACGGCAAGATCATCTACGACGCCCAAGGCAACCCGGTGGAGGCCCCGGCACCGGTCGAGCCTGAGTTCCAGCTGCCGGCCGAGACCGGAGCCATCCCGCTGCCGCGCATGAGCGACATGCCGGCCGTCGTCGATCCGGTCGAGGCTTATCGTGCCGGGCAAACTCCGCGCGAACCGTTCGCCACCATCCCCCCTGTCTCCGAGCCGTCGCCGCAGGACCCGTTCGCCCAAGTCCCGGCAACTGCCGTCCTTGGACAGGCCCCGGCCGAGCCCCTGCCGCAGGAGGTCGCGCCGACCACTGTCCTCGGTCAGGCCCCAAGCGACCCGTTCGCCCAAGTCGCGCCGGTCCCGGTGACGCTGGAGCCGGATGTCTCCTTCGACACGGCGGCGCGCGGCCCCGACCAGCCATTCCTCCGCCAGTTGGAGATGGCGCGCCAGCAGCTGCCGGGCGGAGGTGCCGCCAGCAGCCCCGCTGAACTGGCGGACTGGTGGCGCAGCCGCGCTGGGCCGGACGTCACCCGCACCACCATCCCCGGGCGCGAGACGCTGATGCGCGACCGCCCGCCGCCGCCGTCGCTGGAACCGGTGCCGGTTGCCGACGAGACGATGGCAGACCGGCAACCGCCGCCGTCGCTGGGGCCGCAGGTCATGGCCGGCGAGACGATGGGCGACCGCCCACCGCCACCGTCGCTGGAGCCGGTGCCGGTGCAAGGCACCGACCGCCCGCCGCCGCCGTCGCTGGAGCAGCAGGCCCTGCCGACCGGGGACGTCATGCGCGACCGTCCGCCGCCTGTCTCCCCGGATTATCCGATTGCCGCCAACGCCTATCCGACGACGGCGACCGGCGACGTGATGATCGAGCCCGACACCGATACCGTCGTGGTCAAGACCACGAGCAGCGGTCCGGTACGGCTGACCCGGCAGGAAGCCAATGCCATGGCTGCCGGCATGGTCGCCCAAGGTGGCGACGTCGCAGGCCAAGTCGGCAAGGCCGCCGGCCTCGTCGGCACGATCTACGACACGGGCGCGAGCCCGGACCAGCAGCGCATCAACTCCATGCTGTACACCGGCAATGCGCCGACCACCTCGACCATGATCACCTCCGAGGACACCGCGCCCAACGTGTTCGAAGCGCAGAAGGCGAAGGACGTGGCGGCGGCCGAGGCCCTCAAGCCGGAGAAGCTGAAGGAGCGCGTCGTCGAAGGCAAGGACGGCCAGTTCTTCCAAGTCGGCGACGACGGCAAGGGTGGCGTCATTCTGACCCCGATCACACCGACCGGAGGCGCGCCCGTCGCGGCTCCGGTGATCGAGGACCTCGCTCCCAACCTGCCCGGCACTGCTGCCGAGATCGCCTATCTCAACACGCTCGCCGACATCAACGAGATGGCGCGGCGGGGGCGGCCAATCGACGACAACGTCAAGGCGATCTACTCCAGCATCTACAATCAGCTGTACGGGACCAAGACCAGCACCACGCGCGACGCCAGCGGCCGGCAGGACATCATGGCGATCTCGCCAGAGCCGCCGGTCGGCATGCTCACGCCCGAGCAGTTGAATGCTGGTGGAGCAACGACCCCGGCTCCTGCCACAGCGGCCCCGGCTCCTGCCGCAGCGACCCCGGCTCCTGCCGCAGCGACCCCGGCTCCTGCCGCAGCGGCTGGCGCTAACGCAGCCATCCCGACAACGACGACACAACCAGCGCCTGCCGCAGCGGCGGACGTCAATGCCCCGACGGTGACCCTCGACGCGGAAGGGCGTCCCGTCTCCACGGCGCACATGTCGAAGGTCGGCGAGGCCACGATCAAGAATTATGGCGGCTGGACCGGGGACGGCGAGGAACCGCCGCGCGCCACCACGCGCGAATACGTTCCCGGCATGGGCTGGGTCGTCCGCACTAGCGTCGGCAACGCCAAGAACCCGGTGCCGACCGAGAAGGTCTTGCAGAACGCCAAGATGCTGTCGGAAAGCATCTACGCCGCCAAGCTGCTCGACGACATGTCGATCAAGGGCGAAATCCCCAACACCTTCCGCACCGTGCTGCGCAAGATGGGCGAGCAGGACAGCGTCGCGTGGGACCAGATCGACCTCTTGTTCAGCGACGACGAGAGCCGGCGCTGGGCGCGCGCCATCTACACCTTCATCAACGGCCAGCTGCGTCCCGACACCGGAGCGGCGATCACCAACAAGGAAATCAGCAACTACGAGAAGCGCTTCGTGCCGCCGGCCGGGGCTTCGCTACAGGACATCGTCGACACCCGTGCCAACCGTGTCTCCTCGATGCGCGCCATCCGCATGGCCCTCAACGGGCAACTGTCCGAGGACCGCCTGCGCGAGATCGACACCCAGATGGGGCATTACGGCTACGACCTCGACTGGACGCCGGAGGCCGCGCAGAAACAGATCGACGCCGACAAGGCCGGCAAGGCCGGCAGGCCGGCGGGGACAGAAAAGAAGCAGACCTTCTTCAAAGACGAGAACGGTAACTGGCGGTCGAGATGACGAAGACAGTCCGCGTCCCCGATACCAACATCGACCTCGAAGTGCCCGACGAATACGGGCCGGAGGAAGTCGCGCGCCATGTCCGGGAGTTTCAGGACTGGAAGGCCAAGCAGCAGCCTTCCGAGATACCGCAGGTCGATCCCTACACCTACCACCACGTCGACCCCTATGCGGAAGACAGCTGGCTGACGCGTGCCGGCAAGGGCCTCGGCGCGTTCGCATACGGCACCGGCCGGAGCCTCGCCACCGCAGGCGACATCCTCGCCAGCGCGCCGACGACACTCTACAACGACATCCTCGCCATGACCGGGCAGGGCGTCGAGCGCGACCCCGGCGGCAAGATCACCTCCTCCAACTATGCCGACTACAAGGCCCCGGTCACGCAGGCCTACGAGGCGACGGTGCCGGCGAAGCCAGAAGGCCGCACCTACCAGAGCATCGCTGACGTCGGGGAAGTCGCAGGCCCGGCCGTCGTCGAGGCGCTGCTCACCGAAGGCACGTCGCTGGCGCGCGGCAGGACTTCCCCGCTGATGTTCCCGGTGAAGGCCGCCGCCCGTACCGCCCGCGACGTCGGCCTCGGTGTCGGCGGCGGCGAAGTCGGTGGCGAGGTGGCCGCCCGCATCGGCGGCGAGGAGAACCGTGACCTTGGCCGCCTGCTTGGCGGGGCCACGATGGCCTCGACGGTCCCGGCACTGGCGCGCGTGACCGCGAGCAAGATGCTGCTGTCGCCGGACAGCCTCGGCAAGCTGCGCAAGATCGACGCCGCCAATGCCAGCCTTCCCGCCGACGCCCAGATACCGCCGACCATCGGCCTGATCGGCAACAAGTCGGCGAGCGCGCTGGAGGACGTCACCGGCCGCACTATCTTCTCGCAGGACGCAGCCCGCGCCCGCGAACAGCAGTTCCGTGGCATGGAGACAGGCGTGCAGCAGGCTGCCGAAGGAGCCCGAGGCGGGCCGGCCACCGGCCCGATCACGCGGGAGACCATCGGCACTGAAGCCGGAACCGCCATCAGCAAGGCGCAGGACAAGGTCACCGCCCGCATCAAGCAGATACAGACTGACCTCGAAAACAAAGTCGGCGCGACGTCCCCTGTCGGGCTCCAGAACACGGTGCGAGAACTCGACGACATCATCCTGAACCCCAAGCAGTACGACACCGGCACCATCCAGCAGGCCCGCGACCTGCGCGGCCAAATCCTGTCCAACATGCAGCGGCCGGCGGGTGCCGGCAGCAAGCGCACGCGTATCTCCGCCGGCACCGCCGGCTACGGCGCGACCAGAAAAACGCGCTCGAAGCTGGGGCGCATGGCCGACCGCAACCAGCGCCCGCTGGAGAAGGCCGTGCAGGACCGCGCTTATGGCGGCCTGACGCAGGACATGAAAGAGGCCGCCGCCCGGCAGGGTGTCGACCCCGAGGATTTCGCCCATGCTCAGACGGAGACAACCCGCCTCTACAACCAGCAGTCGGAACTCGAAAAGCTGCCGGGCACCAAGGGCGAGGCCACCACGCACCAGAAAACCGTCGGCGGCACGGACACGTCGGTCCAGCATCTGGCTCCGCTGGTCGAGCATACGCCCGACGAGGCGCTGAAGCTGCTCGCCGACGATCTCGAACTGCGCCTACGCGGCAGCACGGCCGGGGGACCGGTCAGGCCGGACCTGTTCGAACCGAAGAACCTTGAGCGGTGGCGGTCCATGTCTCCGGATCGCAAGGCGCTGCTGGCCAAGAACAACCCCGATGTCATCCAGCAGATGGACAACCTCGCCGACGTCGCCACCATGGAGACCACCCGCAGCGGCCGGCGCACCCGGCCCGGCACCACCGGCAGCACGATGGGCGTAAGCATGAACTATGCCATCCCGGGAGCGGTGGGGTTGGCCAAGAGCTTGGCGGCCGGCATCGGCACCCTCGGCATCCCCAAGGCCGTCGGCATGCTGGTGACGTCGCCGCGCTTCGCCCGCTCGCTTGCCGACCCGCAAGGGACC
>Ga0307472_100001207_pt1 | contig 10171 bp, 3 predicted proteins | sample atmos_gasesAM5C__2_FD_204582 | JGI IMG/M metagenome (GOLD analysis project Ga0307472, IMG submission 204582) | Hardwood forest soil microbial communities from Morgan-Monroe State Forest, Indiana, United States - atmos_gasesAM5C_05 | ecosystem: Environmental > Terrestrial > Soil > Temperate... | reverse complement strand
CAGAGTCACAATACCGTTCTCGGCGTGGATTTGCACGGTCGTCAGAGAAATCGCCTTTGTTGAGTACAATTCAAATTCCACCCGGTGCGCGAGTTTTTCGTCGGCACTCTCAGGGGTCGCCTGCGCATTGGTAGTGCTGAGGTTGTCCTGCACCCCTTGCACACCAGGAACCTGCCATGCGATTTGCTCCGCCGCATACTTCTGACTGGCTGTCTCGACCGATCCGCTTAACGTCACCATCCGGTTTTTAACTTCCGTCTCGACGCGTTTTTCTCCCACATCCGCATTCTTAGAAAGAGCATCGTTGACCAGAGTTTCGATTTCGAGATCCGCCACCCGTTCTCGCAGGCGCTCTGTTTCAGGGTTGCGCTCTGCCGACGGGTTGACGCCCAAATTGTTGTGCACTTGCTTAACGCCGGCTGTGTCCAGGGCGATCGCTCCCGCCATGGCTTTCACTTCTTCCGAAGGTACCTGGCCCTGCAAGGTGACTTCCCCCTGGCTTGTTTTCACTTTGATATCGAACGGAGAGACTTGTTTCGACAGGAGCAGGGCAGTGCGCACCCTGGACGTTGCGGTCGCATCTTGTGTTGATTCTTTTACGGAGTGGAATGCGTTCTGAAGAGACGAATTGTGCCTAAAGATATAGTAGATCGCCCCTACGACAACGAGAAGAACAACCAGAGCGAGAACCGTCCGACCGGAACCTCTTTCGCCTTTTCTGGAAGATTCCAACTTATCCTTCCTGGGTGCAGCTGGACTCTAGCCCTTCCCGTTGAAGTCAGGTTAGTACGCCCCGAGGCGTACGGGGAAGACTGTTTGGCTAGGTGGCGTTCGCAGCGGTTCGCTGAATAGTGCCCCGTACTGTTCAATGGAAGTGATATCACGCATGAGTTTGATGGTCAACGCAAGTGTCGTTCCCCCCTTACCGCCTTGCCCGACCGAAGTTCTGCTTTTGAGCCTTACGATCAGGAGGACTTAGCCTTTGCTCTAGGCGAATCACCTGAATCGTAAGAACGAGTAAATTCGTCAACCTGCTTTTCTGCTTCCTTCGCGATTCCATAACGTTGCTGAATTTTCCCGACGAGCTGGTCCCGCTTGCCGTTAATGGCAGTAAGATCATCGTCAGTTAGTTTTCCCCACTTCTCTTGTCGCCGACGAGACCTCCACGGCGGAAGCTGTGAACGAGAAACGAGTTTGTTCAGATGAGCTCAAGCGTGAACGTCGTGAACATCGTGTAAGATGCGAAGTCCGGTCCGCAGCCCGGTCTGGCCGACGTGGGAATCCGTTGTTCCATGTGCGGCGTCGGAGGACGGGTTCGTATCGAAGCGGTCGAAAAAAGGTACGACGGCCCAGGTGCCGGAGTTTGCGATGACATATGCGACCGGAACCAATAAAGCCGCGTTGTTCGCTGTGCGCAGCACGGCTCTGCAGACTGGTGCTGGCCGACGTGGTCCGAGATGAGGTGAAAGAAAATCTGTTGCTCCATGCGGTGCGCCTACGATCCTTGGAAGCCGACAAAATCATTGAGCACTACCGGCATTTGGTCAAACTGACCGATCCTGAAATAGTTTCCTATCCCGATCAGGCACAAGCTCTATTTCATGGAAGGCCGCGAACTGGAGACCAGACCTTGCGCTTATGTAATTGGGTCCGCTGCAAGGGTGATTCGGGCCGCGATAGCGGGGTTGCGAAAGCCGATTCCGAATGACTCGCGCGGGAGTTCTGGTACGACAGGTAGCAACGTCACCGAAAAGAAATTACCTAACATCCTCCCGCTCTCGTGCGTTCATAGTTCCGAGGCAACCCCCTGGAACTTCAACTGGTTGATTTTGCTGGGCTAATTTACCGTTAGTGTCGTGGAACCGGAAATGCACTCAGCCTGAATTGCATCTCGACGGATAGGGATGGTGATAGGACATCGATTGGAGGAGGCCGCAGCTGATTTCTTGGCCCCGGACCCCCTTTGCGCCAAAAATGCGCCAAAAGACGGCGCTGGGTTTCACTCCCTCCGAGACCGAGGAGGCTCATTGCTGGACTTCAGCGGTGTGGAATTTTCGACCGATACGGCGGAGAGTTCTCAATCGGAATTGTGGGCGTTGCGGCTGGAACCGTGATTCACGTCCTCCAAGTCCGCAAGGCTCTACAGGTTTCGCAGGATGGCAGGTCCCGCACCCGACTTCTAGACTTTAGCTGTCAAGGCGCAGCCGGGCTAGGTTTTGGCTTTGCTCCGCGGATGCCGACTCACCGCGGCGATCACAGAGTGTGAAGTGTGAGCGCTCGACAAATAGACGATGGCGTGAATGCTTTGCGTTTGGCGGTTGACTGCGCCAGCTTTCGGCATTTGTGTCCCGAGTTCGTCAAGCGGATTTGGGCGAGAGTTTTGTCGGATAATTGCCTAGATTTAGCGGCGCAAATGTCGTTTTACTTCGTGCTTTCGATATTTCCCTTTTTCTTGGTCGTTGCCGCCATCGTTGGCTGGTTGCCGTCGACAAACCTTTGGCACGCACTGGTGCAATGGACCACTGACTATCTGCCCCAAGGCTCTCGCCGCCTGCTTTTCTCTGTGATTCTCGATTTAACCAACGGATACACGCGATTTCTTTCCATGGGACTGCTCGTGACGGTCTGGACGGCGTCCTCAGGGTTCGTGAGTCTAATGGAGGCGCTAAGCATCGCACACGGCGGGAGAGATACGCGCAACTTCTGGAAGAAGCGATTGATCGCGATCATTGCGACGCTTGTATCGGCGATTTTCTTTCTGGTCATATTTGGTCTGGCCACGATGAGTCGCGGAGCTGCGGGCATGCTCTCGGATCATCTACGGGCCCTTACGGTCTCCAAAGCGGCGTGGGAAATCGCTCGGGGGCTTGCCAATCTTTTGCTGATCTTCCTAGCGATCAGCTTGGCCAATTATTTTCTGCCGGACGCCAAGCGGTCATGGCGCTGGCTGACGCCTGGCACTTCATTCGTGGCGGTTACGTTCGTCCTGGCTTCAGTCGCATTCAATGTCTATATCCAACACTCTCCGAATATTCCGCGGGTCTATGGGACGCTCGCCGGTTTCATCGTCTTTATGATGTGGATCTATATGGCCAATCTGATCCTTTTGATAGGCGCAGAAACAGACACCGCGATTGAAGAAATGCAGAAGCAGGGGCTTGCCGCGTGAACAGTAGCGGACTCGCTTCGCCCAGAATGGAGCCCGCGCGACCTAAGAGAGTACGACGTGCCATCTGCTTTCTGGCTCTTTTGGTTTCCTGGAGTCTTCCTGTATCTGGTCAGGAGGGCGAGCCGAGCGGTGGCGAGAAGTTCGAGGGCCAAAAGGTTTCGAAGGTAGACGTGAGCGCGAAAGCCTCGATGGATGTTGAAGCGTTTCGCTCCTTGATTAAACAAAAGGCTGGAGAGCCGTTTTCTATGACAGCCATCCGCGACTCGGTTGCCGCGTTGCAACAGACGAAACTGTTCTCAAAGGTTCAGGTGAGCATTCAGCCGGAACAGCCGGGACTAAACATTCTGTTCATTCTTCAACCAGCCTTATACGTTGGGATGGTGTCTTTCCCCGGTGCGGCTCGAACCTTCCCGTATACAAGACTATTGCAGGCAGTGGCTATTCCCGAGCAGGTTGCCTACACCGATGATTTGCCCTCACAGGGAACGCAGGCGCTGCTGAAATTTTTTCGCAGCAACGGGTACTTTACTGCGTCGGTTGAAGCACATATCGAACGCGACGAGGCGCATCGCATCGTCAACATCTTCTTTGACTGCCACCTGAACCGTCTGGCAAAAATCGGACAGGTGAACATTGCGGGAGCTTCTCCCGATGAAACTGCCGACGTGCGTCGAGCGCTCGAGTCGTTCTGGGCGACGTTGAAGGGCGCATCGCTGAAATCGGGGAAGAAATATTCTCAGCAGCGAATCACGAAGTCGGTCGATTACATTCGGGCCCATCTTCGGAGCAAAGGCAGGCTTGCCCCGGTAGTGCGATTCATTTCCCCTGAGTATCACGCAGAAAACAACCGGGCAGATCTGAATTTTGAAGTCAATCCGGGACCGATGCTTTCCGTCCGCGTCACAGGGGCCCGAATTTCAAAGAGGACTATCAAGCGCCTAATCCCCATTTATGAGGAGAACTCAGCTGACAAGGACCTCGTAGATGAGGGCCGGCGCAATCTCCTTTCTTATTTTCAATCCAAGGGATACTTCGATGCGAGCGTCGATTCACATCTGGACCAACAGGCCAACTCTGTCAGCGTTGTCTATGAAGTGGGCAGGGGCTTGAAGCACCGGGTGGAAGACGTCGTATTTAAAGGCAATCACCATTTCGAGGATAAACAGTTAGCGAGACTGGTTCTTGTCAAAAAAGGTCGCGTTGCCTTTGGACATTTCTTTTCTCGCGGGGAATATAGTGACGATCTGCTTCGAAAGAGCGTGAACGCACTCACGGCCGCATACAAAGACTCTGGGTTTGCCGACGTAGTCATCACTCCCAAAGTCACGGATCACGAGCCTCGTGTGGACGTGACGTTCGAGATCGCGGAAGGCGAGCAATACAAAGTCAACACTCTAAAGATGGAGAACAGCAGGACGCAGCCCGTGCAGGCGGACACCGGCAAGCGTCCGCTCAATCTCCAGCCTGGCAAGCCGTATTCAGCGCACCTTCTTCAAGAGGACCGCAACAGCATCCTCGCTCGCTACTTGGATCTTGGTGCCTTGAATGCGCAATTCCACTCGAACGTTACTCCTTCCGCAAATAATCCGCATTTGGTCGATGTGGTTTACACGATCGACGAAGGTCCGCGAGCGCAAATTGGTGAAGTGGCGGTCCTAGGGGCGAAGAGAACGCGGCGGACCTTTATAACGAAAGTGGCGGGCCCGAAAATAAGTGAAGGCCAACCGATGAGCTTAGGAGATTTTCTGAAGTCTGAGAGCGATCTTTACAATCTCGGTATTTTCGATTGGGCGAGCGTCAAATCAGTCGCACCCATTAGCGAGCAGAGGCGGGAAGAAGTGCTTGTCAAAGTGGACGAATTGCCTCGTAACTCGGTGGATTTCGGTGGAGGGATTGAGGTAATTCCGCGAAGCGGCAACATTCCGGTCGGAACGGTCGCTCTGCCGGGAATTCCTCCGATCGGGATTGGTACGAAGTTCAGAGGCAGCCAGCAGAGCTACTGGGGTCCACGGGTTTCATTCGAATTTGCCAGGCACAACCTGCGCGGGAGTGCCGAAACTGCCGCGTTTGGGCTCGTCTATTCACGTTTGGATCAGCGCGCAACTTTCACGTATACGATCCCTCGACTGGGCGGCTCCTCGTGGGGTTCGCTTTTCAGCCTCTCCGCCGAAAGGTCAACGCAAATCTCCATTTACACTGCAGAAATCGGAGGGGCCTCTTTGCAAGTACAGAAATCTCTCGATGCCAAGCGTACCCGGCATCTGATCTTCCGCTACAGCTATCAGCGCACTGCACTGACGAACATCACGATCCCTGATCTCGTTCTGCCTCAGGACCAACACGTGCGACTCTCGACGTTCGCCGCCGAGTACGTTCGCGATACCCGAGATAAGCCGCTGGATGCCCATCACGGCGTCTACCAGACCTTTGATTTTGGAGTGTCGCCGACAGCACTCGGATCGAGTGCGAATTTCGTCCGCTTTTTCACCCAGACGTCCTTCTATCGGCCAATCAAGCCCTGGTTGACCTGGGCTAACAATTTCCGTTTGGGACTGGCGATACCTTTTGCGGGAAGCGCTGTCCCGCAGAGCGAACGCTTTTTCTCCGGGGGTGCAGATTCGCTCCGCGGATTTCCAATTAATGGTGCAGGCCCGCAACGGCCCGTGTCTGTGTGCAGTAATCCGGACGATCCATCGACCTGCTCTCTGATCAGCGTGCCTGTCGGCGGCGATATGCTGGCCATTTTTAATTCGGAGCTTCGGTTTCCGATACCGCTGAAGCAAGGTCTGGGCGGAGTGCTTTTCTATGACGGTGGCAATGTCTACAAGAACATTAATCTTCGGCAATTCGGCGACGACTACACCCACACGATCGGTTTTGGCTTTCGGTACAAAACCCCTGTCGGACCGATTCGTTTCGATGTGGGTCGGAGATTGACATCGGTGCCTGGCGTCAACGCGACGCAATACTTTGTGACTCTGGGCCAAGCATTCTGACCTCAGGTAGTTGTTGATTGATCGGCCTCCCCTCCCGCTGATCCCGTCTTCAGTTGCGTGGCATGCAGAGCTGTTCGGAGTGAGAAATGAATTGGAAGAAGGCGAGTCGATGGATCGGCGTGGTGCTTCTGAGTTTGCTATCCGCTCTTTTCGTCGTTGGCTACTTTTTTGTTCATTCGAGAATGTTCAATCAATTTGTGCTGTCTCAAGCGGAAGAACAGACACACGCTAGGACGGGCGCGCGATTGAACATTTCGAGAGTAGCCATTGACTGGCCTCACCTGGCTGTCGATCTTTATGGCCTGACTTTACACGGCGCTGAACCCCGCATTCAGCCCCCGCTTCTCGCAATAGAACACCTCCGCATAAGATTGAAAATCGTTTCCCTTCTGAGGTCCAAGGTTGACCTGGCTGAAATCGTAATCGATAGGCCTGAGGCTCATATATTTCTGGACGCACAGGGCCACTCAAACTTGCCGGAAATCCCGCCCGCAAGCTCATCGAGCTCATTTCCCGAGACTATTTTCAATTTGGCGGTACAGCACTTCTCAATTAATGACGGCCAAATTTACTACAACGACGAAAAGATTCCGCTCGCTGCTGAGCTCCGTGATTTCCGGGCCGAAAGCAGCTTCAACAACTTGTCCAGCGAGTATCGCGGCTCTCTTTCCTACAACAATGCTCGTATCGCAGCCAAGAATTTCAATCCGGTAGAGCATGATCTTCGCCTGCAATTCGCGGCAAATCGCTCCAGTTTGACGATCAATTCGCTGACCTTGGCCGTCGGCAAATCGCACGTAAGCGCTCAGGGAAAATTGGCGAATTACGACAGGCCGTCCGTCGAAGCTAACTATGAAGGAGTCGTCGTTACATCCGAGCTCGCTCACATTTTAAAAGAGCCCTCGCTGCCCGAAGGTGAGGTCGCGCTAACGGGGAACTTTCGCTACCAGAATATTCCGGGGGAAAAGAATTTCCTCGACAGCGCGTCTCTGGAAGGGGTCGCGAGCAGCCGGGGGTTTTTGGTTCGAATCGGGCAAGCCTCAATTCCAACGCGGGGCATCCGAGCCGTCTATCGGCTCCATGATGGCGATCTAAATGTCAGGAATATCGAGGCGCAGCTGCTAGGTGGGCACCTCAGTGGGAATTACGAACTGCGAGACGTAAGCCGCGCCCCCGCCTCGCGCTTTGACGCTGCAATCCGTAATGTCTCCCTCGACGCGATCGATCTCGCCGCTGTCGCACAGAATCGCGAAGCGGTTCGACTGTCAGGCCGTGCAGACGTTACCGCGCAAGCGTCATGGTCGTCCAGCGTTCAGGATGCCTTGGTTCGGGCGCGCGCAGAAATTCACGGTCCGAATCAGCCCGCTGCTGGCAGCTCGACGATTCCGCTCAATGGCCTCGTCGATGTGACCTATGAGGGCGCTCGCAACGCGGCTTCGTTCGGACAGTCATATTTGCAGACCGGAACTACCAGGGTCGCGGTTTCCGGCATTCTGAGCAAGCAATCGCAATTGAGCGTACAGGCGAACACGAACGACCTTAACGAAGTGGCCGTTCTGGTGTCCGCTCTCGGTGGCAGGAGCGGATCCGCAAAAGGTACACCCTCACCACTACCACTTGACCTTCATGGGTCAGCGCGCTTCAGTGGGCACGTGCTCGGCGAAGCGAAGAACCCGCGGATCGGAGGCGAGTTTTTTGCGAACGATTTTGACGTACGCGACGTGCACTGGCGTGCTTTGCACACGAGCATTGATGCGGGGTCGTCTGGCGTTGCTTTAAGCGATGGCTCTCTGCAGGGCGCGCAACAAGAAAAAATCAAGTTCAGTGCTCGCATTGGTTTGAGCTCATGGTCCTTCACCTCTGCAAGTCCGATCTCATTGCAGGCCAGCGTAGGGCAAGTCTCGATCGCTGATCTTCAGAGACTCGCGCAGACGAATTACCCGGTCGACGGGACGCTTACCGCAGGCATTTCTGTTCACGGTTCGGAGCAGAACCTGATAGGAAGCGGCTCGCTTCGTGTCCTTCACGCTTCTGCGTGGAACGAGCAGGTTGCGAGTTTTACCGCCGACTTTAAGAGTGATGGCAATGCGATTCATTCAAACGCGCAGCTGCAAATCCCCGCGGGCCGTCTTGCAGCTACGCTGTCATTCGTGCCAAAGACCCAGGAATATGAAGCAACGTTAAACTCGTCCGGGCTCCAGTTCGATCAACTCCGGGCCGTTCAGAGGCGCGACCTCGGCATCAGCGGGATAGCGGCACTGGCCGCCAAAGGTCGTGGAACCGTGAAGGATCCGCAGCTCGCTGTAAATTTCCAAATTCCAAAGCTTCAGGTTCGCGATCAAATTATTTCGCAAGTGCAGGCGGAATTGAGCGTCGCACATGAGCGTGTAGAGTTCTCACTTGATTCGAGGGCTGACCAGGGCTTCATCCGCGCGAATGGAGGCGTTAATCTGACGGGCGACTACCCTGCAAGTGCCTCACTTGATGTGCGTGCTCTTCCGGTTGCTATTGTGCTCGCAAGATATTTGCCTCGAAATCAGAACCTGAGAGGCGAGACGGAAATTCATGCCAGCTTGAACGGTCCTCTGAAAGATCTCAAGCGTGTAGTGGCGCACGTCGAAGTTCCGAAACTGGACATCGCTTACAATTCGGTTCAGTTAGGCCTCGTCAGCCCACTGCGTGTGGATTACCGCGAAGGCGTCGCGAAGTGCGAGCGTACAGAACTGAAGGGCACGAAAACTGACCTCACCCTGCAAGGCACCATTCCTGTGAAAAGCACGGTCGCATTGAACGTGTCCGGAAACGGCACCGTTGACTTGTCGTTGCTGCGAGACTTCGTTCCGAGCGTACAAAGTAACGGGCACGTCGACTTCAATGTTTCAGCGCGCGGCGATTTTTCGCATCCGATGATGGAAGGGCAAATTCACATTGTCAACGCAGCTCTATCGACCGAGACAACTCCGATCGGTCTCGAGGGAGTGAATGGGGAGTTTCAAATTTCCGGTGACCGCGTCGAAATCAAGCAGTTCTCGGGCACGGCAGGCGCAGGAAACGTTGCGGCGCGCGGCTTTATGACATACGGCAAGCAGCCGGCGTTCGATCTTGGCCTCGAAGCGAAAACTGTACGGGTGCGCTACCCGGAAGGTATTCGTTCGATCCTGAGCGGCAATCTTTCACTGAAAGGAACCGCAGCGGATTCGCAATTGACCGGGCGCGTTCTGATTGACCGGCTCTCTTTTACTCAACAATTTGACCTCGCCAATTTCCTGGGCCAGTTTTCCACAGAAACTCCCGGCACAACGGCTTCGCCGCTCGAGGAAAATATGAAATTGAACGTAGCGGTGTCGTCCGCCCAGGATCTGAATCTTGCCAGCAGCAAAATAAGTATCGCAGGAGCCGCGAATCTTCGGCTCAGCGGTACGATGGCCGATCCAGTAGTGCTTGGAAGGACGAACCTAACAAGCGGCGAGGTTTTCTTCCTGGGGAAGCGCTACGAAATTCAGAACGGAACGATCGAATTTGCCAACCCGCTTCGCACCACTCCGGTAGTGAACCTGTACGTTAAAACAACCGTTCAGCAATACAACATTACACTCAGTTTTGTGGGGTCGATCGACCACCTTCAGACGAACTATACGTCCGATCCCCCGCTTCCTTCTTCCGACATCATCAACCTTGTGGCGTTCGGTAAGACGACCGAGCAGGCAGCCACGAGCCCAAGCACGCCCGCGACGGTGGGAGCGGAATCGGTGCTTGCGCAGGGCGCAGCGGGCCAGGTAAGCGGACAAGTCGAGAAACTCACGGGGATTTCACAGTTGACGATCGATCCGCTTGCGAGCAATAGCCAGGCGAATCCAGGCGCGCAAGTTGCGATTCAACAGCGCGTTACCGGTAATATCTTGCTGACGTTCAGCACGGATGTAACAAGCACTCAGAATCAGGCGGTTCAGGTGGAGTATAAGGTGAAGAAGGATTTGTCGGTTTCCGCGCTGCGCGACGAGTACGG
>Ga0307472_100001206_pt1 | contig 10178 bp, 10 predicted proteins | sample atmos_gasesAM5C__2_FD_204582 | JGI IMG/M metagenome (GOLD analysis project Ga0307472, IMG submission 204582) | Hardwood forest soil microbial communities from Morgan-Monroe State Forest, Indiana, United States - atmos_gasesAM5C_05 | ecosystem: Environmental > Terrestrial > Soil > Temperate... | reverse complement strand
CACGACGCTCTGCCGCGCCCGGTACTCGGCGCGGAACGCCTCGGGCACGCTCCCCCCCCCGCGGCGCAGCAGGCGAATGAGCTTGACCGAGCGCGGGAACAGCTGCGACTGGCGGAGGACGTAGTCACGGTAGACCCGCGCGCCGAATCGCTCCAGCAGTGTCTTCGGCTGATGGGGATCTAGGTCTTCCGGCAGGTCCAGCTCGCCGCGGTTTCCGATGCCGATCGAGAGAAACGCATTCCGCACGAAGTCGACCGCCGCGCTCTGATAGGTGTGGGCCAACCCCGCCGCCGCCACGAGCAGGAATGCGCCCGGCCACCAGTAGCCGGCGTGGATCAGGCGGTAGATGAGGTGAAAATAGAGGTTGATGAACCGGAGGCTGTCACTGGCGCCATCGAGCGCGCGGCCCAGCCGTGTCGACGCGCCGCGTAGGCGCGCCAGCTGTCCGTCGGCTGAATCGAAGATATCCGAGACGATGAACAGCCCGAACCCGATGAGGTTCGTCCAGCGGTCCTGGTACGCGAACAGGTGCCCGGCGACCACCCCGATCACGAGCGACCACAACGTGACCTGGTCCGCGGAGATACCGGTGGGCACCAGCGCCCGCGCGATCCGGATGCCGATCGGCCGGAAGAAGTGGAGATCCACCCACTCCTCGACGGCCTGGCCCTTATGCGATAAGTCGCTCTGCGGCTTCACCCAGCACGTCCTTCATGGTGGCCAGCGCACCCATCGCCTGGTCCTCCTCGATCACGAGGGGAGGATTGATCCGAACCTCGGGGTTGTAGATCATCGCGAGCACGCCGCGCGAGAGCAGCGTGTCGAAAATCCAACGCGCCGTCTTCTTGTCGAGGAGCTTGCGCGTCCCCGGGACGACCAAGTCCATTCCCAGCAGCAATCCGCGTCCGCGAACGTCCGACACGATCGGTAGCTCGGCTTCCCAGCGCTTCATTTCCACCAGCATCTTGGCGCCAAGGCGGCGCGCGTGCTCCACCAGGCCTTCCTCCATGATCGTCTGGATCGTCACGTGCGCGGCGGCCGCGGCGAGCGGGTTGCCGCCGTACGAGGATGAGCTCCCGCTCGGATTGGCCCACGGCTTCGAAAACGCGATCTCCTCCCGGGCGATCACGCCGCTCATCGGGAACCCGCCACCGAACCCCTTTCCCACCGTCAGGATGTCGGGCAGAACTCCCTCGTGCTCGATCGCGAACATCTTCCCGGTGCGCCCGAAGCCGGTGATCATCTCGTCGCAAATCAGCAAGGCGCCGAGCTGGTCGGCCAGGTCGCGCAGCAGCTTCAGGTAGCCCGGTGGAGGCACGATGTTGCCGGCCGTGCCCTGGATCGGCTCGACGATGATCGCCGCGACGTCCTTCGTGGTTTCGAGCTCGATCTTCTTGCGCAGAAACTCGACACAGTGCCACTCGCACGACGGGAAGGTCTTATCGAAGGCACAGCGCGCGCAGGAGGCGTACGGCGAGAGGTAGGCGCCGGGCATCAGCGGCCCCAGCGCCTGCTTGAAGCTCGATCCCAGGAGGGGGAGGATGCCACCCGTCTTGCCGTGGAACCCGCCCCAGAACCCGATGATTTCCGTGTGCCCCGTCCGCGACTTGGCGAGCCGGAGCGCCGCTTCGACCGCCTCTGCGCCGCTCGAGTAGAACTGCGTCCGGTTGAGATCGCCGGGCGTGAGCTCCGCGATCAGCTTCACGAGCGCGGCTCGATGCTCCGTGGTGAAGCTGCCCACATGCACGCGGGCGATTTGCCGCTGCATCGCCGCGACGTACCTGGGGTGCGCGTACCCGAGGCTCGCCACGCCAACCCCCGCCAGCAGATCGACGTACCGGTTGCCATCCACGTCGTAGAGGACAGCGCCCTCACCGCGGTCAATCGCAAGCTGGCTGAACAGGGCCACGCTCTGCGTGCCCGGCGCCAGGAACAGCGCCTCGGCGTCGAACAGCGCCTTGGACTTGGGACCGGGAAGCCGTACACTGCGCAGGGTATGAGTCACAAATGTTTCCGATGAGCGAAACGATGGGTGATGTAGGCCGCGATCGCCCGCGCCGCGTCGTCGCGGAACGGGGCGAAGCTCGGCCAGTCGTTGATGTCGATCAGGACCGGACGGTCCGGCTCGGGAAACGCGACATCTCCGCCGAACACCTCGAGCCCGAGAATGGCGGCGGCCTCGAACGCCAGGGCCTTCAGTCGGTTCTCGTCCACCGCCGGCCGCTCACCGCCAAACCCCGCGTCGGAGCCGTACCAATTGAAGAAGCGCCCGTCGGTCACGCCGTAAAACTTCACGACCGGCCCGGGCACGTGCTCCTGCAGCGCGACCCACGGGATGCCACGGCCCGTGAACGCCTGCAACGCGACGGCCGCGTCCTCAAGCGACGTGGCCAGCACGTCCTCAGGGCGCTCGGCGTGCACGTCACCCCGCTTGATCCACACCTTCTGGTGATCCGGGCTCAACGCGCGCAGCTGCTCCGCCGGGGGTAGAGGCGCGGAGCTCGCGTGGATCAAGGTGCGGGGAAACGGCAGCATGCTGTCGCTCAGACGCTTGACCAGACGGTAGCGGTGGCAGTTCAGCGCGCTGGACGGTCGGTTGACCACCACGATGCCGTCGGACTCGAGCGGCATCAGCTGCTCGGCCGCGAGCGACCCCTGGCACATGTTGAGGTACAACTCCGCCGCCGGGAGCCGCCCTTGCTCCACCTCGCGCTCGGTGGTCTTCACCGCGCGCCAGCCCTGGGCCTCGAGCTGCCCGACGGTGGCGTCGAGAATCGCGGTGTCGTTCACCCGGTGCTGTTGCGGTGAGTACGACGGGCTGCGGTAGATCGCGACCAGTTGGGCCAAGGCGGCGTCGCTCCTCGGGTCGACGTTCAGGCCTCGCGCGTGGCGAGCCACGCGTTGGCGTCTTGGAGATCTGATGGCCGATCGATATCGATGATGCGCGGGACTTCCACGGCCTTCACGCGCCGCCCCTCGGCCACCACCGCCTTGAGGAAGCCGCGCATCTTGTTGCCGCCGCGGGCGACCATTTCCCCCGCGGCGGGGCGGATCCCGGCACTGAGGCCGTAGACACCACCCGTGACGCACCGGGGTTCGAGCGGCTCGTCCGAGACGGTACGAACGTCGCCCTCTCCCTGCCGGCTCACGTACACCGGAGACTCGTCATCCACGTACGGCGTCACAGCGAGCACCATGTCCGCGCCCTCCCCGAGGTGCCGCTCGGTGGCCCGATACACCGCTCGCCAATCCGCGGGCCGCATGACCGTATCCACCATGCTGCAGAACACCGGGCCCGCCGGAACCGCCTCCAACCCCGCCACCAGCGTGTGCAGTGACGAGGGGGTGCGACAGTCTACCAATGTAAGGGGCGGGCCAAACCGCCGGGCGTCAAGCAACCGCCGGACGTCCGGAAAATCGGCCCGCACCGCACACGTCAGGCTCCGGCACCCCAGGGCCGCGAAGGTTTCGAGCAGCCCCACGATCTGGGGCCGGCCGGCGACCTCCACCAAGGGTTTGGGCACCGGGATGCCACCGGCCGCCAGTCGCGACCCCTCCCCCCCGGCCAGGATCAGCCCGTGCACGTCAGGCGAGCACCCTTTCGACGTCCGGCAGACGATGAATCCGCGCGGTGGGAGCCGGCCCATCGGGAGCCACGCGCTCGGCGGGCGCGAGCCAGCAGGTCTGCATGCCGAGGTTCGCGGCGCCGCGGATATCGGCTTCGAAGTTGTCGCCCACCATCCACGCGCGCTGGGCCGGCACCTCGAGCGCAGCCAGCGTATGCGCGAAGATGCGGGCGTCGGGCTTGCTCCACCCGACGATCGTGGAGTCGCTGACCACGACGAACAATCTCGCCAGGTCGAGCTCCTCCAAACAAGGCTGGAGATTACCGGTGAAGTTGGACACGATCCCGAGGCGGTAGCGCTGCCCGAGGCGCGCCAGCACGGGCCGGTTCCGGTCGACGATCGCGATCGCGTCGGAGTGCAGTCGCTCCGTCATGCCCTCCACGTCCACGCGATCCGGCAAGCACGCCGCGAGCAAGCGGGCCTGCGCGCCGATGGCGGCGCGAAACCCGAGTGTGCGAATGCCGGGCAGCCGCGCGAGCGCCTCATCCGTCGCCTTGAACACGGGATCGAACGCGGCGAAGTCGAGAGCACCACCGGCGGCGCGATACGCGGCGTGAAACCGGGGACTCCAGTACACCCCGTCAGCGTCCAGCGTGCCACCGAAGTCGAACAGCACGACCTCGGCCGATGGTCTAATGGTGGCCGTGCCCGGCGGGCTCGTGCACGGCCTTCATGGGCATGGACATCGGCTTCCCGCCCATGTCCATCATGTCGTGGCCGCCCTCGAGCCGCATGTAGTGGCGATAGTCTTGTTGATAGAGCGAGTCGCTCCGATCGGCGGCGGGCCATGGGACGCCGTGGTCGGGCACGAAGAGCCCCCCCACCACACCCATCCCGCCGTCCGGGATCGGCTCGCCCGTGGGGTTGTCGTACGAGACCGTGACCCGGTAGCGGTGGTCCGGGACGATGTGGACGCCCAACCGGGTCCAGCCGTACAGCATGGCGATCGGGATGGATTCGATCCGCCCCGCGGAGTCGGCGATGGGAGCGGCGCGGTAGATAGTCTGTCCCGTGGTCGCATCCGCGAACTCGATTACGCGGCCGTAGTCGTGCATGTGCCCACCCAGGCCGACGATCTTGCCGGCCACCGCCGGGTGGCCCTCGTAGGTGCGCGACGAGCGTCCCGGCGGAAGCGTGAACGACTTGTCGCCCACGGGAAATGCCACGTCCATTTGCCACGGCGATGCGCGGAAAAACGGCCACGGCCGCCCGCCCGGCGTAAAGTTCATCACCAGCCGCACCCGCGCTTGGTGGTATGAGGTGGCCGTGAGATTCTCGACCATCGCGCTCGCCACGACGTGCTCGCCCTGCTGCAACGGCAACCCAAAGAGCAGCCACGGGAGGCGGATCGTCCCCGTCTCGTGGCCGGCGGCCAACAAGCGGCGCGAGATCGGGAGAAACAGCTCGCGATGATCGGGATCGATGAGATTGTAGTGGTGGATCAGCTCGTCGGGGAGCTTCGCGCCCGTGCTGTCGACCACTTCCACCCGGAACCCGTAGATGAATCCCGTCTGCGGAATCTCGAGCTTGGCCACCGGCGGTTGCGCGATCGCGTGATGCGGTGTCCGGGCCGGCAGATCCACGGGCGCGAGGTCGATGACGAGCGCCTCCGACCGTCCATCGACGAAAATGCGGGCGCCCGGTGCTTCCGGCGGGACGGTTGGGCCGCCCAACGGGAGCAACGCGAGCAGGCCAAGAAGAAGGCGTGCCATAGCGCGGGAATTGTAATCACGAGGCGGAGCGCCGGGCAACGGACCTCTTTCACGGCGTCCGCATGCGTGCGACCGCGGCTACCACCACTTCCGGCCGCTCCTCTTGGATGAAGTGCCCGACCCCGGGAATGCTGTCCAGAATGAAGGCCGGGAGGGCCTCGGCAAGAACCATCACTTCACCCGCCCTGATCCCTCCGTCGTGCGGTGCCGTGCCGACCAGCAGCCGGACGGGACACCGTATCTCTGGCAGATGGGGTTGCAAACGCTCCGGCTCACGTCGCTGCGCCATCGTGACGAACGCCTTGAGGGTTGCATCCAGGTCCCGGGCCGCCCCCTGTGTGTAACCCTCTACCACCGCATCGCTCACCCACGAGGTGTCCGCCGACTCCCTGATCAATTGGGCGCGGATCTTCCTGCGAACCCGGTTGATCCCGCCGAACAGCTTGATCCACGGCGCGAGCTCCATCGCACGCCGAAACGCCGGGGTGGCGGCTCGCTCGGCCGGACCCCCGTCGATTGAGACGATGCCCCTGACCAAGTCGGGGCGCCGGTAGGCCATGCGGTATGCCATCGATGCACCGAGCGAGTGGGCGATCACGATCGCGCGGCGCACGCCCAGCTGGTCGAGTGCGGCGGCGATGCGGTCCGCCTGGGCGGTGAGCGAGTAATCGGCGTGCTCCGGGCGCGTCGATGTGCCGATGGCGAGCGGCTCCACCACGATCGTGCGGAAGCCCGCATCGGTCAGGAGCGGGATGAGCCGGCGGTACGCGAAGGCCGACCCGAACAGACCGGGCACGAGGACCACGGGGTCCCCGGCGCCCGCCACCGTAACGGTGAGCGACTCGGGTCCCGATAGCGCCAGCGGGAACGTGCGAATCGTGTCGGTCAGCAGCGCCACCGCGAGCAGCCACATAGGTCATTCCATTCGCCCCGAGGTAGGTCCGAGGAGCGGCGCGTTGACGGCCCCACGGCGCTTGCGCAGCCAGCTGACCCCGGCGAGCGCGTGACGTCGCCCAAGCCCGACGACCACGAGGACCAGCCCAGCGCCAAGCAGGAGCCACGCCGGAATCGGGACGAGCACGCCGAACCCGGCGATGAGGAGCAGGCGTGGAAAACGACCGATCGCCACAGCCGCGAGAAATCTGGGGAGCGGGTAGCTCCCGAGCGGCGCGAGGATCCGCACGGCGGAATCGGGAATCGGTGAGAAGATCACGATCACGGTGGTCCAGAAGGGCGCACGCAGGAACGCCCCGATGCTCCAGCGGACCGCTCGGCGCGTCTTGAGCGCGGCGAGCTTCGGCAGCTCGGCGGCCCGGTCCACCAGCCAGTAGTTGAGCGCCTCCGCGAGCGATGCACCCAGCGTGCCGACCAGCGCCAGCAGCCAAGCGGGGTAGTACTGCACGTAGTAGAGCAGCGTTGTCTCGAACGCGGTCGGCAAGAGTGGCGACAGCGGCCCGTGCACCAGGACTGCGAGCAGGAGGAACGCGAACAGCTTCATGCCAGCAACCCGGCGTATCGCCACGCCACCACCGCGAACACCGCCCCTTCGAGAATCCACGGCCAGGGCTGGCGATAGTAACCCGCGTACATGGCCCGCCCCCAATACCCGGTGTTCTTCCAAAGATTCAGCGAGAAGCGGCGTCGACTGAAGGGAAGCAGGAGGGGGATCCCCGTGTCCGTCGGCAGGTCCGCGACGACGTGCGCGGTGATGCTCGCGAATGCGAGTCCGCCGAGCCAGGGACCGAACAGGACGGCGGCGAGCACGCCGACGGCGGCGCAGAAGGCCAAGCTGTGGCTCCAGGTGCCATGAAACTCCGGTGGAGCCAGGCCGGCGCGGATGACGAGCGAATCTGCGTTCGGCAGGAATTGCGCCGCGGCGACCACGGCGAACGTCTCGGGGCGCGGGTCGAGCGAGGCGATCGCGAGGGCGATACCGAGGTGGCCGAGCTGCATCGTGTCTCCCGGTGACTGGTACCGGGACACGATCGGTCTACGGTCTCAAGCTGTTTTCAAGCGGATGACGCAGCGCGATACCGACGGGCCTGTCCGGGCGTGATCATCTCCTGGAGCAGCACCGCCCGCTCGATCGGCGCCGCGAACACGTACCCGCGGCCATCAGCCACGAGCCAGCGGTTCCATTCAAGCAGATCGAGCGCTTGTTCTACGACCGTGCGCGCGAGTGCCGTCGCGCGCTCCAGACGAGCCGCGCTCAGCCGGTCGCCGAGCGCCGCTGCGGCACCGAGTACGTGTTGCACGGGCTCGGGAAGGTCGCGGAACCGCTGGCAGATGACGCCGATCACGGACGGCGGCAGGTCGCCCGGCAAGGAGTCAATAAGGGTGCGTTGGGGCGACGGCCACGTCCCTGTGCCGGGTGCGGACGGAGGCGCGAAGCCACGGGACACGGCCTCGAGCATCGCCACAGCGAGGAGCGGAATGCCCGCGGTGTCGCCTTCGAGACGGCGGGTGAGGCGCGCGGCGTGAACGCCCAACGGACGAGCTCCAAGAGTGCGCTTCCGTCGAGCCGCCCGAGGCGGATCACGGCGCCTTCCAGATCGCGCCCCAGGTGGGACCGCAAGCCGTCGAATCGCTGCGCGTCGGGCGACCCGCGCGCGATACCCAGCAGCAGCAAGGCCGCTCGCGCCGTGAGGTCGCGTGCGAGCGCGGGCAGGCTCGAGAGCGTCTCCCCGTCGAGCCATTGCGCGTCGTCGAGCGCTAGGAGGATGGGCCGCTCGGCCGCGACCGCGCGGACAGCGGCGCCGAGCGCGTCGCCCGGCGCCATGGCGGACAGCGCGGTGCGAAATCGGCCACCGAGATCCGGATCGATCTGCCCGAGCGCCGCGAGGGCTTCGGGCGGCGCACCGGTGATCCCGGGCGCGTCCGCCAGCCCGCTCGCCAAGAGACCGGCGAGGGCGCTCCACGGCGTCGCCACATCGGCGGGTACCGCGCGGGTCGCCGCGACCGTTGCGTCATCCAGCCGCGCCCGTGCGAGTAGCTCTTCGAGCAGCCGGGTCTTCCCTTCTCCCGGTTCTCCCTCGACGATCACCACCTGCCCGCGGCCGGCCTGCGCGCGCCGCCACGCCTCGATGAGCTCCGCGAGCTCCGCCGCCCGGCCCACGAGCGGCGCGCGCGCGCGCGCCGCGGCAGGTGCGCCGATCACCCGCCGTCCGATTCGCGCTTCTCGGATCCGCTCCGCGAGGCGCGTGGTCTCGGCACTCGGCTCGGCCCCGAGCGTCGCCCGGAGCGCGCGCGCCAGCTCTTCGGCCACGTGCAGGGCGCCGGCCCGGTCGCCGGCGAGCGTCAGCGCGCGCATCGCCGTGCGCGCAGCTGCCTCGGACGCGGTATCGAGCCTTACGGCGCGCAGCGCGGTCTGAGCCGCGGCGGGCGCGTCACCCTTTTCGAGCTCCGCTGCGGCGCGTCGCTCGAGCGCCTCGAGGGCGCGCGTCCGCCAGAGCATGCGCTCGGCCCCGAGCCAGTTCTCGAAATCGCTCGCCTCCGGAATCGCCAGCCCTTCGAGGAACTCGCCATCCACGAGCGCCGTCGCCTCCGACCAATCGCCACGCTCGCACAACTCCACGAAGCGATCGCAATCGAGCGACACTGCGTCCGGGGACAGACCGACCTGATCAACGTCGGCGCGAACACTCGCGTCGCCCAGCACGCGGCGAAGGACGCGGAGCGCTTCGCTGAGCGAATGCCGGGCCTGCTTCTCATCACGGTCGCTCCACAGCAGGCCGACCAGGTGCTCGCGCGTCCGACTCCGGCGGGGACTACGCGCCAGATACACGAGGAGGGCAACGTGCTTGCGCCAGAGCAGCTCCGCGGGGGCGTCCATCCCCGCGACAGTGATACGGACCGGGCCGAGGACGCGGCAGGACACGGCGGGCATGGCGCCCCGGAGTATCGGGGCCGCTGCGACCAAGGGCAAGCGCGGCTACATTCTCAGCCGGATGCAACCGCCTGCCCTCGATGCCGTGCAGCGCGCGGTCGGCGATCGGTACGAAGTCTTGAGCCTCGCCGGCGTCGGCGGCATGGGTGCGGTGTTCCGCGCCCGCCACCGCACCCTCGGCCACATCGTGGCTGTCAAGGTCCTGCCCCCCGAGGTCGCGGCCAGCGGGATGCGTCGCGAGCGCTTCCGCCGCGAGGCCACCCTCGGTGCCTCGCTCGATCATCCGAACGTCGTGCGGGTGTACGACTTCGACACCCGGGATGGCATCAGCTTCCTCATCATGACATTCGTGCGGGGTGATTCGCTCGAAGAGCGGCTCCGCAATTCGGCGCGCCTGACCACCGATCAGGTCCTCCGCATCGTGCGGGAAATCGGCGACGCGCTCGGCTACGCCCACCGGCGCGGGATCGTCCATCGCGACATCAAGCCGGCCAATATCCTGCTCGATGAAGACAGCGGACGCGCGTTGCTGGCCGACTTCGGCATCGCCCGTGTCGAAGGAGCCGAGGAGACGTCCCTCACCCAGCCCGGGGCCGCGATCGGCACGCCGGGCTACATGGCTCCGGAGCAGACGATGAGTGGCCGCGTCGACGGGCGCGCCGACCTTTACTCCCTGGCGGTCGTCGCATTCGAGGCGCTGGCCGGTGCACCGCCTCTTTTCCAGAGCCGACCCGCTTCGCTGGCGCGGACTCTCCGGATCGGCCCATCGAAGGTGTTCGCCCGCCTGGCCGCCGCGCTGGTCACACCGCTGGCGGGGCGACCGGAGGACCGGCCGGCCACGGCGAGCGCGTGGCTCGCGCAGCTTGACGCCGCGCAGCGCCGGGCGTGGCGCCCGTGGGCGGCGGCCGCCATCGTGGCGGTGACGGCCGCGGGCGTGCTTCGTGTGGTCACAGG
>Ga0307472_100001205_pt1 | contig 10183 bp, 7 predicted proteins | sample atmos_gasesAM5C__2_FD_204582 | JGI IMG/M metagenome (GOLD analysis project Ga0307472, IMG submission 204582) | Hardwood forest soil microbial communities from Morgan-Monroe State Forest, Indiana, United States - atmos_gasesAM5C_05 | ecosystem: Environmental > Terrestrial > Soil > Temperate... | reverse complement strand
CCGAGATCATTCGCCGGCTGGGCGTGATTGCGATGAACGGCATGATTGAGGCTGACATTTACGGCAATGTGAACTCCACCCACGTGATGGGATCGCGCATTCAGAACGGCATCGGCGGCTCCGGTGATTTTGCTCGGAACGGATATCTCTCGATTTTCATGGCTCCCTCGACCGCGCAGAAAGGCACCATCTCGACAATTGTCCCCATGGTCTCGCACGTCGACCACACCGAGCACGATGTGCAGGTGATCGTCACCGAGCACGGATTAGCGGACCTGCGTGGCCTCTCACCCCGCCAGCGCGCACACCTGATCATCGAGAAGTGTTCCAGCCCGGACTACAAGCCACTGCTGCTTGATTACTTCAACCGCGCCAAGCGCCTGTCGTATGGCAAACACACCCCGCACCTGCCCACGGAGTCGCTCGGCTGGCACAGCCGATATCTGCGCAGCGGGCAGATGAAGCCACGAGAGGAAAACTGAAGATGGAGGGACGGGCGTCTCGCCCGTCCAGCGGGCGGGGACGCCCGCCTCTCCACAAGAACGAAGGCCCTGGCTTTCTCTCGCATCCGGTACTCACTACTCGCAAGCCGCCTCTATTCGCGTTCTAAAATGATTCCGTGCTCCGTATCCTCCACACCCTCGGGTGGCTGATCTGCGCCGCGTATTCCATGGTCCCGGGCTATTGGCTCCTGATTCATCCGCGAGCGAACTACTGGCGAGCGCAGCAGCGTTCTCCGTACCGAGTGCTTCTTCCAGTCTCGTTTGTGATGATGGCGGCGGTGCTGGGAATCACGCGGCACTTTCGAAGCATGGCTCTGTATCAGAGCGGCTGGGCGTGGTTGCCAGCGGCGCTCGTCTTTTCTCTTGGTATCTCGCTCTACAAAATGGGAGGGGCGAACTTCAGCCTGAAACAACTACAGGGACAGCCTGAGATCAGCGGGCACAACCATGAACAGCGACTCGTCACCAGCGGGATCCGCGCCCGGGTGCGGCATCCAATCTACCTCGCACACCTCTGCGAGATGCTGGCATGGAGCATCGGAACCGGACTCCTGGTTTGCTACAGCCTGACCGGTCTCGCGATTGTCACAGGCGCGTTCATGATTCGCGCCGAAGACGCCGAGCTTGAACAGCGTTTTGGAGAAGACTATCGCCAATACCGCAATGCTGTGCCCGCGGTGCTCCCCAAACTGGGAAACACCGTCTCCCGTCTATAATCCGCTGTTGGGCCGCCTTGCCAGGAGCTAACGGCTAAGAGCTAACAGCTGTTTTCCATGCGCTTCGAACTTTTCGTTGCAACCCGCTATCTACGCGCCAAGCGCCGGCAGGCGTTCATTGGCGTGATCACCGCGATCTCCATCCTCGGAGTGGCCGCTGGCGTAGCCTCGCTGATCGTTGCGCTTGCGATCAATAACGGCTTCCGCCAGGACCTGCAGCAGCGTCTGCTCGGCTCGACCTCACACGTCAGTCTGCTGCGCGTGCAAAGTGATGGCATCAAGGACTGGCCAGCGCTGCTCGATCGCCTAAGCCACCAGCCGCATGTAGTCGCTGCCGCCCCTGCCATCTACGAGCAGGTCCTGATTTCGCGAGGTCCACGCGCCCGCGGCGCCGTGCTGAAGGGCATGATTCCTTCATACGAGCGCAAAGTCAGCGATCTGCTCAGCACCGTGAAGTTCGGGTCAGCGGAGGCGCTGGAGGAGAGCACACCAAACCCAATAGATGAAAACATTTCCCGATTGAACGCGGGCGGCGGCGTGAAATCGAAAATAGCCGGCGAGGAGGCCGACGCTGCAACTGCCGATTCTCTCGGCGAGGTCCAGCAGAGAGTCGCGGCCATGCCGCCCATTGTGCTTGGCAAGGATATGGCCGACGACCTGGGAGCAACGGTGGGCTCGGTCGTCCTCGTTACCAGCCCGCAGGGGGAGCTCACGCCTTTCGGCATGGTTCCGAAGTACAACCGTTTTCGCGTGGTCGGAATTTTCAACTCAGGCTTCTTCGACTACGACACCTCATGGGCGTTCACCCGCCTCTCGGACGCGCAACGCCTCTTCGGGCTCGGCGACCTCATTTCCGTGATTCAGTTCAAGGTAGATGACATCTACAAAGCAGACGTGGTTGCCAAAGAATTGGAACCAGCCGCGGGCAAGGGCTTCATGGCTACCAGCTGGATGGAACAGAACAAAGCACTATTCCGCGCGCTGCGGCTCGAGCGCGTGGTTACGTTCATCACCATCGGTCTCATCGTATTCGTGGCCGCGCTGAATATCCTCATTTCGCTCACCATGATGGTAATGGAGAAAACCAAAGACATCGCGGTCCTGCTCTCGATGGGGACGCGCAAATCGCAAATCCGGCGCCTGTTCATCGCGCAAGGCGTTCTCATCGGACTGGTCGGCACAGCGATCGGCCTGGTCTTGGGCTATGCCTTGTCTTGGGCAGGCGCACGCTACCACCTCATCTCGCTCGCTCCTGAGGTCTACTCCATCGACTATGTGCCGTTCGCGCCTCGCGTAGTGGATGGCCTGCTGGTGGGGTTGGTTGCAATCGGAGTCTCTTTTGTCGCAACCATGTATCCTTCGTGGTCTGCCGCCCGCATTCTGCCTGCCGAAGCCCTGCGCTACGAGTAATGCCGCGACAGTACGAACGAGCGGGGAATCCCGTAAATCGGCCACAATTTCCCCGGTAAAAGATGCACGAATTTTTTGATTGTGACCAACGTCACATTGCGCTGTTCAAGAACAGGTATACAGTTTGCTTCATATAGTTCCGATATTAGGAATTAGGTTTCGGTGCGGTCCGCGCGCCCCGTGTTTTAATGACAGCAGGCAACCGGACAGCATCTAAGGTTCAGCGCACATTTTGCGCGGGGTCCGGTTGCAACTGCCCCCTGTATCGAAGGAGACGCAGATTGCATCTAATCTCGCAGGACCCGGTGTTGCGGGTCGAGAACTTGAAAAAGGTCTTTCGCTCAGGCGAGTCAGACCTGGTGCTCTTTGAGAATTTGTCCTTCGAAGTACGCAAGGGAGAGATGCTGGCCATCGTAGGCGAGTCGGGCTCAGGCAAGAGCACCTTACTTCACATCCTGGGCGCTCTTGAACGTCCTTCTTTCGGTGACGTATACTGCGCCCACTTGCAGCTGAATTCGCTGGCGGATGATGCCGCCGCCGATTTTCGCAATCGTGAAATCGGTTTTGTGTGGCAGTTCCACTATCTGCTGCCCGAGTTCACGGCACTGGAGAACGTGGCCATGCCCCTGCTGGTGCGCCAGCAGCCTTGGCCCGAAATTCAGGGGGACGCGATTCACTGGTTGCGCGAGGTGGGACTGGAGCCCCGCGGACACCACCGTTCCGGAGAGCTTTCCGGCGGCGAACAGCAACGCGTCGCTTTAGCCCGGGCGCTCATCACCAAGCCGAAGATCTTGCTGGCAGATGAACCCACCGGCGACCTGGATGGCCGTACGGCCGAGGCGGTTTTTGCATTGATCGCACGGCTACATCGCGACTATCAACTCACCTCTCTTATTGCTACTCACAACCTTGCCTTCGCGCGCCGGTGTCATCGCGTGCTGCGCCTGGACCAGGGGCACGTCGAGGAAGTCTCGCCGGAATCGTTGCCGGTATGACACCGAACGCAAAAATCGGTGAGGAAACGAAGGACAGACTACAGTTTCAGGACGAAGAACGAAAACAGAAATGGGGGCCGAGTCCATGGCACGGTAGTGCCATTCGTAATTCGCCCTTAAGAAAAACGTTTCAGGGGGTTGGGTTTCTTGGCCTCTTGATTGCATAATGTGGGTAGGGCCAGGAGTTCTCTGGGGCTGGGCGGTCTGTTCCCATTCCGGGCGAACTCAAGGGGGAAGGGGCTATATGTTTGAACGTTATACGGAGAAAGCCAGGCGCGTCATTTTTTTCGCGCGGTATGAAGCCAGTCAGTTCGGCTCTCCTTACATTGAGACCGAGCATCTTTTACTGGGACTGCTGCGCGAAGATAAGGCCCTGACCAATCGTTTCCTACGCTCTCATGCCTCGGTGGAATCCATCCGCAAGCAGATTGAAGGACATACTACGATCCGGGAGAAGGTCTCGACTTCGGTTGATCTTCCTTTAAGCAACGAATGCAAGCGAGTGCTCGCTTACGCAGCGGAAGAAGCCGAGCGTCTGTCGCATAAGCACATTGGGACCGAGCACCTCCTTTTAGGCCTGCTGCGGGAAGAAAAGTGCTTTGCAGCCGAAATTTTGCACGAACGCGGTTTGCGCCTGCCCACGATTCGCGAGGAGTTGGCCCGTAGCAGCCAGGAAAAAGCGCAACCCCAGCGGCAGCGTGAATCTTCGCTGCTCGCCGAGTTTTCCCGTGATCTGACCCAGGCCGCCATGGATAGCCAGCTCGATCCCCTGGTGGGCCGCGAAGGCGAAGTCGATCGTGTGATCCAGATCCTCTGCCGCCGCACCAAGAACAATCCAGTGCTCATCGGAGAGCCGGGTGTCGGCAAGACTGCCATCGTGGAAGGATTGGCGCAGCGCATCGCCGATGGAGAAGTTCCATCGTTCCTGGCTGACAAGCGCATCCTGGCCCTTGACCTCTCACTGATCGTGGCCGGAACAAAATATCGCGGCCAGTTCGAAGAGCGTCTGAAAACCATCATGAAGGAGCTGATGGAGTCGCAAAATTCCATCATCTTCATTGATGAGTTGCACACGCTGGTGGGCGCCGGCTCGGCAGAAGGCTCGCTCGATGCGGCCAATATCCTGAAGCCCGCGCTTTCGCGCGGCGAAATTCAGTGCATCGGCGCGACCACGCCCGGTGAGTACCGGAAGTCGATCGAAAAAGATCGCTCGCTCGAACGCCGCTTCCAGGCCGTGAAGGTTCCACCGCCCAGCGAAGCCGATGCCACCAAGATTCTGTTCGGGATCAAGGATCGCTACGAGAAGTTCCACGCCGTCACCTACACCGACGACGCGATCAACTTCTCCGTTTCGCACTCGAATCGCTACATCCCGGACCGCTTCCTGCCTGACAAGGCGATTGACCTCATCGACGAGGCGGGCGCGCGCGTGAAGCTGCGCCAGACCTCGTTGCCCGAGGAGATCACTGAAGTCCAGAAGCGCATCAAGTTCATCGTTCACCGCATGGAGAACGCCATCGCGAATCACGAATTCGAGAAGGCGCGCTTCTACTCGGACGAGGAACGCAAAGAGCGCGAGAACCTGCGCGCTCTTCGCGAGAAATATCATCTCGACGAATCTTCCACCGGCGTGGTCGGCCGCGAGGACATCGAGGACGTCGTGTCCCGCTGGACCGGCGTGCCCATCATGTCGATCAAGGAAGAGGAGTCCGCGAAACTGTTGCGCATCGAGGAAGAGCTGCACAAGCGCATCATTTCGCAGGATAAGTCGATTGTCGCCTTGGCACGCGCCATCCGCCGCAGCCGCGCCGGCCTGAAGAGCCCGAATCGCCCGATCGGCTCATTCCTGTTCCTGGGCCCAACCGGCGTCGGTAAAACTGAAGTCGCTCGCACTCTGGCGCAATTCATGTTCGGCAGCGAAAAATCGCTGGTGCGCTTCGATATGTCCGAGTTCATGGAAAAGCACTCGGTCTCGAAGCTGATCGGCTCGCCTCCGGGATACGTTGGGTACGAAGAGGGTGGCCAGCTGACCGAGCGCGTGAAGCGTGCACCGTACTCAGTCGTCCTGCTGGACGAAATCGAGAAGGCGCATCCCGATGTCTTCAACATCCTGCTGCAGGTCTTTGAGGACGGTCAACTGAGCGACGGACTGGGCAACACCGTCGACTTCAAGAACACCATCATCATCATGACGTCGAACATTGGCGCCCGGCACCTGCAGCGCCGCGAAGGCCTGGGCTTCCAGTCGACCAAGGAAGAGATGGTTTCGGAGAAGATCGAAGACCTCGTAAAGAACGAAGTCAAGCGCACCTTCAATCCGGAGTTCCTGAACCGCCTGGATGAGATCATTCTGTTCAGCGCGCTGAGCGAGCAGGATCTGATCCAGATCCTCGAACTCATGGTCAGCCAACTGAACCAGAACCTGGCGCAGCGTTCGATCACAGTCACCGTGGCCGACGCGGCCAAGCGCTGGATCCTGAACCAGACGCTCACCGATCGCAGCTACGGAGCCCGTCCGCTGCGGCGCGCGTTGCAGAAGTACATCGAGGATCCGCTGTCAGAAGCCTTGATCCAGGGCACCATCACGACGCGGCCCGCCTTCATCGAGGTCTTCCTCGATGGCGAGAAGCTGTATTACCGTCCGGTGGATTCGGAGAAGAACGAAGGTGTGTTGCTCTACGAGAACTAGCTTTTAGCTTCTAGCTCTTGGCTTTTAGATTTACAAGCCGCCGGCAAAACTGGCGGCTTTTGCTTACTTCACGGCTGACGCCTCGTCCTGCTTGGCCGTATTCAGTTCGACCACTTCCAGCCCGGCTGCCAACACGGACGGCTTTCCCTTTTTTGCAGGAGCCGGGGCAACCGTCAGTTTCTTCTGGACCATTCCCCACAGCCGCTTGCGAATCTTCCAGTACTCCATCACGGCGGGCACAGGATCATCCCATGCAAACATGTCCGAGTGCACGTTCGGCGCGAACCCACTCAGGTATTGCAGAGCGGCCTGCACCTTGGTCGGATTCGTCCCGGTCGCTGGAATGTCTCCGCCACGCCAGAAATTGAGCAAGGCAATCAAGTCTCCCAGGCGCCAACAAGTCAAGCTGCCAACCTGGATGGGCCTCGGATTCGGCCGTTGCCCATGCAGGAAGTATTGATACACCCAGTACGGAAAATCCCAGCCGGCATGCACGGAACCTTGCACTGACGCCCAGAAGCGTCCATTGGTTTCCATGTACCACACGCGGTTGCGCTTCTTGTCGACGAAGAAGCCCAGGTGCGCGACGCCGTCCCAGCGCAATGCCCCCAGCAATGCGCGCGCGTACTGCAACAGATCCTGGCTGGGTTCGATGATCTTGCGGAAAACACCTGCGCCTTCGAGCCGGCGAATCGACTGGTACTCGTGTGCCGCCAGTACCTCGCCTTGGGCCGCAAAACAGCACACGTTGTGAATCTCGCCGGTCGCCATTTCCTGGAACAACGGATATTGCCCGTGGGCACAATGTTCGGCAATGTAACCACGCAACTGCTGTTCGTTCTGCGCATACAACACACGGAAGGAGAACGACGGGACTGTCTTGTCGACTGGATCTCCGGGCCTTTTCAGGACAATCGGGGAGCCGAGCGTAGCAATCATCTCTGGGATTTGCTTCAAACTCGTCAGCTCGAACTGCTTCGCGCAAGGCACACCGAGCTTGACCGCGAGACCCAGATTGACACGCTTATCAAGTGCCGAGCGCAGCGCCATCGGTGCTGCCATGGCCACCCGCGTCAGGCTCTCGAATCCTGCCCGATATTGATCAAAGAGGAGAAGAGCCTGGTCGGTGATCGGGATCGCCAACTGGATCCTGTATTTGCGAATCGCCTGCAGAGTAAATTCGACGAAGGCCTCAGGCTCGTTCATCGCCGATGGAGAGAGAAGCACATTCTGCAGAATGCGTGAGTAGAATGCCGGGCTGCCCACTTCAGAGCATAGCCCCAGTACCCGCACGCCCTGCCGCGCCAGAGACCGCGCCACCGCCAAGCCAGCCCGCGTCTGGCAATCCGTCACAAGAACTTCAAAAGTCCCCACGTCCTCGGTCATATCCACTCCGCCGCATACGAATGAGTCAACACCGGCGCGGTGATGCGCCTGCGCAATCCACAGAAACTGGAGGGGAGTTACAGAGATTCTAGTCAGGAACGGGATGTAAAGAAGTTACGGAAATACCACCGACTAAAGTTACTACCGGGCGGCCTGGGGGCAAAATCGTACTGCAGTGCCGCCGAGGTCTCCCAGGCACGGTGCCCAGGTTCGCGTCCGCTCTTCGGACGTTAACCTGGGCATAGGATGGACAACTGTTTAGGATTGTTCCCCTAAGCACCTGGCGAAAATTGTCCTCGGCTCCCTGGCTTACTTCTGATCAGGCGTGGGATCGGGTTCAATCGAGCCGGCCTTGATCAAGTCTGTCTTAATCTCGAATTTCTGATTGGCCACGAGATTGACTTCGGTTGCGAAGTTTTGATATCCCGGCAAGCTGATTCTGATCTTCCTCTTGCCAGGCGCCACCAGCAAGGCTTTTCCTACCCCGCGGAACTCGGCTACGTGCCCGATGAAAAGATCATCCACAAAAACCGCAGCCCGTTCCGGATTGACCATCAACTTGATCTCGGCGGTGACGGTTGGCACCGAAAGGCGGGAGTCTTTTTCCATGACCACGCGAAAAATCTGCTTCTGTCCAGGTTGAACCGCCACCTCAATGGGCACGTCCTTATATCCCCCTTGACGGACAATAATTTCGTGCTTGCCCGGCAACAGTAGAATCTTCTTAGTGCCCTTCAGCTCTTCCAGGTAACCGAGATATTGGCCGTCCACCCAGACCCCTGATGTTTTCTCGACCTTGGTGGCACCCACCAGTTCGACTTCCCCCAGAACTTCATTCGTCTGAGCAAAAGCAATGTGCGGGATCATGAAGAACGCGCACATTGCCAGCATGAATCTTTCCTTGCGGAGACCGGAATAAAGTCTCATTTACTGATCACTCCTCTGGATTAGCAGATCGAAGCACGCTGCCCCAGGTTAGCGTCCGCCCTTTGGACGCTAACCCTGGCATCTTGAATTGTGATTCACCAATTGTAGGCTCCTCTGCGGTTGAATGTTGAGTGTCTATTCGTGTCCGGGCCGACTGGGAACCCAACTTCCTGCGACCTCGGCGAGAGTTCGGGAATCAAGTAATTTTGCCTCGCAATGCAGGCTGCGGAGCCCTTTGCTAAGAAGGAGATTTCCATGGAAAAGGTAAACATCGCCGACAAATTCAAGAAGATCACCGAATATTGGAGGCCCTATATTGCGGGCGAACTCAACGGCCAACTCGTGAAGCTGGACAAGTTGAAGGGAGAGTTCGTCTGGCACCACCACGAGCATGAGGACGAGTTGTTCCTGGTGGTCAAAGGCCGTTTCCGCATGGAGCTTCGCGACCGCCACATCTGGCTGGAAGAAGGAGAATTCCTGGTGGTTCCACGCGGCGTGGAGCATCGTCCTGTCGCTGACGAAGAGGCCTGGATCGTACTGTTTGAGCCGGCAACGACGCTCAATACCGGCAACGTGCAGAACGAGCGGACCCTGCACGAACTGGAACGCGTCTAGCGCGTCGGATCAAATTGTAGAATCGTAGGCTTCCGATTGATCAACAGCGATCCCCTTGTGATCATGAGCAGCGCAACCACCACCGATCTGAAACTCGCCAACATCGAGCAAGCGGCAAGGGTCATTGACCCGGTCTTTCGCAATAGCCCGCAGTTCGTCGACGAGCAGCTTTGCGCCGCGCTGGGGCGGCGGACGATCGTGAAGGTCGAGACCGCGAATCCGATTCGCAGCTTCAAAGGCCGAGGAGCCTGCTTTCTGATGCACGGCCTCGATCCGGAGCTCAAATTGGTCTGCACGTCGGCCGGAAATTTTGGGCAGGCGGTCGCCTACGCGGGCCGCAGTCGCGGCATGGCCGTGGAGGTGTTTGTTCCCACTGACGTCAATCCTAACAAGGTGGCGAGAATGAAAGCCTTGGGAGCAACCGTCAGCATTATCGGGGCCGACTTTGATGCCACGAAACAGCATGCGCGCAGCAAGGCAGCAGAGGATAAACGATACGTCTTCGTCGAGGACGGCGAAGATCCGTCTATCAGTGAAGGCGCTGGCACCATCGGGATCGAATTGCTTCTTGCTGGGAGCATCGACACAATTGTGTTGCCGGTCGGCGATGGAGCTCTCATCACTGGTGTCGCAACCTGGGTAAAGGAGCATTCGCGGCAAACCAAAATCATTGGTGTCTGCGCGACTGGCTCGCCTGCCATGGCGCAAAGCTGGCGTGCCGGCAAAGCGATTTCCACGGAAGCCGCGACCATCGCGGATGGAATTGCGGTCAGTGCTCCCATCGCCAGATCAGTGGAACGCATGCGCGCGCTCGTCGATGACATGGTGCTCGTTGACGATGCGCAGCTTCTGGACGCGATGCGACTTGCATTCTCCACGCTGGGGCTTGTTTTGGAGCCTGCGGGCGCTGCGGGACTGGCGGCCATTCAGGCACATAGTCTT
>Ga0307472_100001204_pt1 | contig 10185 bp, 9 predicted proteins | sample atmos_gasesAM5C__2_FD_204582 | JGI IMG/M metagenome (GOLD analysis project Ga0307472, IMG submission 204582) | Hardwood forest soil microbial communities from Morgan-Monroe State Forest, Indiana, United States - atmos_gasesAM5C_05 | ecosystem: Environmental > Terrestrial > Soil > Temperate... | reverse complement strand
GGGAAAAAGCAAAAAGCGATGCCCGGAGTTGCCGAACATCGCATTTTTCCAACTTCTCGCCCCGCGTTTCGTAACAGACTCGGGAGAGCGGGGCTTTCTTTGCTGATCGATGTACTGGACAGGTCCAGGTTAGCGCCCAAAGAGTGGGCGCGAACCTGGGGCAACAGGCTTCCGGCGGCCCAGTGTTCTCCAGTTCATCCTGACCGGTACCGACAATCCAAGGAGACCCGTGGCGATCAGCGCTAATGTGCCAGGCTCCGGAACCTCTACGAATCTGCTGCCCGTATACCAGAGTCCGTTATAGACGTAAAAGTCGATATACCCTAGCGCCCCGCCGCCCACGTCAAACGTCTGGCCTGTGTCCGGGTTAAAGCCAACTGCCGAGAAGTCGACCTCCACCAGCGGGCGAAAGTTCGTGCCCTTTGTAGGAAAGGTAATCGAGCTTACGAACAAACTAGGTCCTCCCTGATAGAAGATTTCGAAGCTCGTCCCACCGACTTTCGCAAAGCCGCTGCCGAGAAACAACTCTCCGCCGACCGGCCATACCGAACCCGGCGCATAGCCCTCGGTGAAGTTGAACAAGGAATAGCTCAATCCACCTTCGCCCGAAAAGTAGTATCCATGTCCGTAGGTGACAAAACCAAAGTTATCGCCCGACCCATCATTCGGGACCATGAAGATGATGGTATTTGCGAACGCGCACCCCGACAGGAGCGTGGCAAAGAGAAGAGCGGTCAAGACACTGCGCTTCATAAGACCACCTCTTGGGGCACACATGTTACACCCGTGCCAAACCGATTTAAACGGCGAAAACGGTGGCGCACTGAAGCCCGATTTTGGCTTGAGTTCCCTTGGCCCTGCGGCCATGGACATCGAAGTTCCAGCTAGGCCTGCTGATTCCAAATGAGTTAATAGCGCTTCCGCCAGAACACGGTGGATGCGCTTTGGACAGTCCATCTCACCCAGGTTAGCGGCCACAGAACGGCCGCGAACCTGGGGCACCCGGCTTAGGGTCGCGGTTGAGCGCCGCGTTGCCTGCCGTGCTCCACAGGTGAGCGCGGATTAGAGATGAACAAAAGACGAAAGTGCAGAATGCCCCTCTCATGGACGAGGCCCGCAAGCGCGTTCTGCTGATTGCCGCTGCGATCCTTGCAGCCCGCAAACTGGTCCAACAATCCCCAGGGCGTACTCCCGCAACCATCTGCGCCATCTCAGACGCAATCGAGTTCGCAAAATGAGATCACTACCCCTAATCCCCATGCTCATCAGGCGGGTTAAAGCTCGACCAGAAAACACCCCAACCAAAATCAGGCGTCGGGTTCGGTACAGAAAACAAGCCCTTGTCCGTCATCAACCCAGCCTGAGCCTGCGAAGAACAGCTGATTTCAAAAGTGAAGCTAAAGTCGATGCAGGACGAGGCGTAGTCTGCCAAAAGGGTGGGGTGCTTCAAGTCCGTCACTTGGGCGATCGCTTGGGTCTCGGGACTATAGGGGCCGCCAACATCCGGGTTTGGTTGGCTTGTGATGATGTCGGAAACGTCTTGCAACAACTGAGGACTGGCGTCCTGTGGCCCTAGGATGACCGGGTAGGCAAGCTGACGGGAGCCGTCCGGGGCAAAAGACCCGAATCCGGCAGTCGCCGTGTTCGGATTGAAGAACACAAAGAGCTGGCCTGGTGCGAATTCGGCGCTGATGGTTTGAGAACCGCTGGTGATCACGACGCGGGCAGTGCCGTGATCATTGACATACGCATTAGGGCCAACTCCGGCGAGCGGTTGGACCTTTGAGGTATGGGATCTGAAAGAAAGATTAATCTTCGCGTTGCTGAAGGACTGGTTGCCAAGGGAGACGTTGGAAACGAAGAAAAGGTTGTAGGTGATGGAACTTGTGGGAATCTGAGTTGACGGCTCGAAGACCGAATAAGGGAGAGTGTTATCCGACCAACTCGTATCGGAGAAGAAGAAGCCTGCGTTGGAAGATTTGAATTTCCCCTCCCAGTTTTCCTCCTGGTACATCTGATAAAGATATAGGTCCCCTTTATCAGTCTTCAAGGCCACGTTCGGAGACGGACAGAGGCTGTTGTAAGCGGAGTCGGGCATTCCAAAGTCGATGCAGGAAAAACTACGGCCAGTAAAGCCGTCGAACTGAGAAATCCCAAATGGGTACACGGGCTGAAAAACTGGCGGGAGAACCGGCGGAACGGAAAGAAGGCCCAAGCAGTTGGGGGAGCAAACCCCGAGTCCAATCCCGTCGTTCCAATGATCGAAGCTCATGAAGATTTGTTGGTTTGGATCATTAAAAGTAGCGTGGACCCTCTTATCATCTCCGACGATTGTGATCGCAGCTCTGCCCCGTATGTTGAAATCAGCAGTAACATCCGGGGGAAACTGCACGTTCGAGTGGATGTAGTTGGTGTCACTCACGAAGGTCAGGATCACACGGGCGTTGTGAAAATACCATGATCCGAGTTGGCCGTCGGTAATGGTGAAGCCGGTGTATTTGATGGGTTGCCCCATCACCAGGACTGACATGAGAAAAAACGCGATTGTTACCAGGACGAACGCACGAATACTGCACGGGAAGTTGCGAACGAATGGCGGCATACAGTTCCTCCTACAAGATTTAATCTCAAGAACTTGAATCGATTCTGGGCCAGGTGACTGCGGGAGCCGAGGGCCGGAGACGGAGGAGAGTTTACAGATCGCGCGCAGGAGTCTAGCGACCCTTCCTTCTCATGTCAACCTCCAATCGAAGGTAATTCCGAAATCATTGGACTTACTTTGCAGTTTGTTCGTCGCGGGTCTGGGTGTCGGAATGACAGGGGGATTGAGAGGGATAGCGGTCGGAGTCAGACGGGCGAGACGCCGGGTCCTTACAATCCAGCTAAAGCGGTATCCAAAATATTTGCTTAGAGTTGTGATGGCGGTCACTGGCTGCGTCACGCGTCCCGGGTAAACTCGGCGTTCAGGAGTGGAAACGCAAGGTCCTTCCACTTCGCTTCGCTTCGGTCGGGATGACAGGGAGGCAAGGATTGTGAAGCGGCGGAAGGCGAGGATGATCAAGGAGCCTAAGGCACGCGGAGAGTGGGGCGAGTCGGTGTTCATGGTGCGCGCGGTGGAGCATGAGTTGCCGGTGAGCCGCCCCTGGGGAGATTCCAACAGTTTCGATTTCGTGGTGGGCAAGCCGGGACGTTTCGTGAGCGTACAGGTGAAGTCCACCACGGTGAAGAACGGCGGAGGCTACGTGTGCTCCGTGCGGCAGAACAATGCGAAGTATGCGCGCGGGGCGTTCGATTTCCTGGCGGCCTATGTCATTCCGGAAGACGTGTGGTACATCATTCCGGCGAAAAAGCTAGCAGGAAGAGGATATGTGACCCTCTGCTCGGATTCGGAGGGAGCGAATTTTGAGGAGTATCGAGAGGCGTGGCATCTGTTGCGTGAGGCTGCGGGGATAGAGGAAGAGACGGCGGCGGTCCACCCGGAAGAGAGCACGGCTGAGGCCGAGGAAGATGCGATGCGTCCAGCGGTACAGCGGGTGCAGAACTCGTTTGATTTCGTCCGACGTCAACTGGAGAAGGGTGGGCGGCGTTAAGGATCCAAATTCCCTAGCCTACACTCGCAAACAGCGCGAGTGCAGGTTGGGATAGTTCGACGACACCGCGCACTCCATATGGGGGCCGGGTGCCCCAGGTTCGGCGATGGTAACAGCAGAATGTGACGAAACGACTTTGACCACTCTGGTGAAAACGTGTCAACCCCCAAGGCATGAAGACAATCTAGTTTGTCAGCTGGGTCGTCGTCCGTGACGCCTGAACATCCCCACTCAAGCCAAAACCAGGCTTGAGTGGGCCACCCGTCGTGACTGCGAAAACCCTGCACATCAGAGTACGCCGAAAGCAACTCGCAAAGTCCCCCAGCCCCAGGCTGGCGGCCCAAGGGCGGTCATGAATCCGCGTCCCTTGCGACGGGCCAGCCGGTCTATTACTTTGGTCATCTTTGCTTCATTACGAGGGTGCAGCACAATGGGCCGGTCCGAAATTCAAACAAGTTGGTACAGATATGGCTCTCCCCCTCCTCTCCAAACTCTGGTTCGACGACCAGGGACAAGATATCGCGGAATATGCTGTGACGCTGGCAGTCATACTCGTGATCGTGGCTGGAACCATCCGGCTGGTCGCAAGCAATACCAATGTTGTGCTGTGGTCTTCGTCCAGTTCGGTTCACTAGCGAGTGAGTTTCGGCGCTGCCGCATAGCGTCTCTCGTCGCACACGTCTCCAATTATTCTCCACAAGACTGTTCTTGCGTCGGCGCGTGGATGGGCGACTCCAACACGAAACCGGCGCCTGCGTTTGCGTTGACCAGGACGCGAACTTGCGAAATGCGGCTGCCGCATGCAATCTGATGGAGCATGCCGGAACTGCCCGATATCACCGCTTACATCGATGCTCTTGAGTCCCGAATTGTGGGGCAACCGCTTGAACGCGTCCGCTTGGCAAGCGCTTTTCTGCTGCGAACAGTGCAGCCGCCATTGCACAGTGTGGAAGGGAAGATCGTGCGGCAATTGCGGAGGATTGGGAAACGCATCGCGATGGGGTTTGAGGGCGATCTTTGGCTGGTGCTTCACCTGATGATCGCAGGGCGACTGCACTGGAAAGCACGCGGAGCCAAACTATCCGGTCGACAGAATCTGGCTGCATTCGATTTCCCGAACGGCTCGTTGGTATTGACCGAGGCTGGAGCGAAGCGGCGCGCATCGCTGCACGTCGTGTTGGGCGAGGAAGGCCTGCAGTCGATGGACGCAGGAGGTATAGACGTCTTCACCAGCAGCTTCGAGTCGTTTCAGTCCGCATTGATGGCGGAGAATCGCACGCTCAAGCGGGCCCTGACCGACCCGCGCGTGCTGAGCGGCATCGGCAATGCTTACTCGGACGAGATTCTGCACGCGGCGCAGCTGTCGCCCATTGCGCTCACTCACAAGCTGAAGCCGGAAGAGTGGCAGCGCCTGTTCTCGGCCACTCGGCAGACGCTCGAGTTCTGGATCACCCGCCTGCGTGGCGAGGCGAAAACTGCATTCCCAGAGAAAGTCACGGCATTTCGCAAGGGCATGGCGGTGCATGGACGTTATGGCGAGCCCTGTCCGCGTTGCGGCGATAAGGTTCTACGGATTCGTTACGCGGACAAGGAGACCAACTACTGTGCGCGCTGTCAGACAGGCGGGAAGGTTCTCGCCGATCGCGGTCTCTCGCGTCTGCTGGGATCGGATTGGCCGCGCACCCTCGATGAACTCGAGGCCCTCAAGCGACGCTGAGAAGGTTGGGGAAATCCCCACCCTGACCCTCGCAACGAACGCGAGGTTACGATGAGGCATCGGCACCCGATGGATTGTCGTGCAGAAGAGCGTCCGTGCCAGATGGGAGTTCTTCTCTGAGGTGGTATCCGCTGGTCTGCCGGTTCATCATCTGCTCGACTAGATGAAGGATGCGGGCGCTCGCTTGTGGCACGGGCACGCCACGAGCGTGGATGTTCGAAATCAGATTGCGATTGGCGTCGGTGTGGGATTCGCGTGGTTCGTAGGCCAGGTAAGCCGAAAGACTTTCGGCGGTGGCCAGGCCCGGACGTTCTCCAATGAGGAGTATGACCACTTTCGGCCGGAGTAACTCGCCAATTTCGTTGAGAATCCCGACGCGGCAATAGTGGATCGCGAACACTTGTCCAAACGTCCAGCCGCGCTCTTTGATTCCTTCGCACAGAAGTGGAACGAGTCCGGGGACTTGAGCGGAGATAGCCGCGATCGACAGTCCGTCTCCAATGACCACTTGCACATCCTTGCCGCTCGGACAGCGCTTCAGGATGGTTGCACGACATTCGGTCGTGAAGTGTCGGCCGCGATCTGGGCGCAACAGGTACTCATCTTTGTTGGCCGCCTGCGTGGATACCTCGAACAAATCCCATTCCTCCAGAAATAGCGCGCCCAGGTCTCGTTCGAGATTGAGTTCGCAGCGGACTGCGTCTCGCGCCGAAGCGTGGGCATCTCGTAATTCCAGTTGGGTGGCCGTTCGATAAGCTGCGCCGACACGGCCAGACAGCAATCGCGCCGGGGTCTGCGACCGGATCTTCTTCATTAGAGCAGACCAATCCTGCGCGACCAGCGCATCGTGCCGGTCACGGGCCATTCAAACCGTCCTTTCGAGCGAAGATTCGAAGCCTTGCAGAAGGCGGCGGCGTGCGCTCACGTCCGGCGCCGAAAGCCCTCCCTGGCGGTAGATGCCGACAGTTTCCAGCCAGCTGAGGAATTCGGGCGCCGGGCGCAAGTGAAACAGCCGCCGCACGGCCACCGCATCGTGATAGCTGGTGGACTGATAATTCAGCATGACGTCGTCGGAACAGGGAACACCCATGAAATAGTTGCAGCCGGCCGCGGCCAGCAGCAGGAGGAGATTGTCGGCGGAGTTCTGGTCCGCCTCGGCGTGATTTGTATAGCAAACATCGCATCCCATGGGCAGCCCGAGAAGTTTTCCCATGAAATGATCTTCGAGCCCGGCACGCGTGATCTGCCTTTCGTTGAAGAGATACTCCGGCCCGATGAAGCCAACTACGCTGTTCACGAGAAACGGGTTGAATGTGCGAGCGACGCCATAGGCGCGGGCTTCCAGGGTGAGTTGATCGACCCCATGATGAGCCTCGGCCGATAACGCGCTACCCTGGCCGGTTTCGAAGTACATCACGTGATCGCCTTTCCAGGGCACGTCGCGACCGCGATGGTGAGCGAGAACCTGCTCGCGTCCGTCGGTAAGCATTGCGAGTGTGATTCCAAAGCTGGTGTTGGCGGCTTGAGTTCCCGCTATGGATTGGAACAGTAAGTCGACCGGCGCTCCCCTACGCATGGCTTCGAGTTGAGTAGTGATGTGGGCCAGGCAGCAAGCTTGCGTGGGAATCTGGTAAGCATCGATGAGCCGCTGTAGAGCGATCAGAATCCTGCTTACGGTCTCCACCGAGTCGGTCGCGGGATTGACGCCTAGCACCGCGTCGCCACAGCCGTACAACAATCCTTCAAAAGCCGCGAGCAGGATTCCGTCAATATCGTCGCCTGGATGATTGGGTTGCACCCGGATTCCCAGAACGTCGCGTTCTCCCATGGTGTTCCGGCAGAGCGTGACATTGCGAATTCGCGCCGCGGCAAGAACGAGGTCCTTGTTGCTCATCAGCTTGGTCACGGCCGCGGCGATCTCGGGAATGATCGCGCGCTGCACACGCTCCAGGTCCACAGCCGTGGTCTCGTCGTCGAGCAGATACTCCCGGAATTGCCCGACCGTCATGCTGCGAAGAGAATCGAATGTGGTCCGATCGAAGGTGTCGAGCAGCAGGCGAGAGACATCGTCAGTATCCGGATCGATCAGTGGCTGACGAACAATTTCATCGAGGGTCAAATCCGCGAGTTTCTGCTTGGCTGCAACCCGCTCTCGTTCGGAGCGAGCTGCCAATCCCGCCAATTGGTCGCCGGACTTCTCCTCATTGGCTTTCGCGAAGAGCTCGCGGAGATCGGAGAAGGAGAAACGCTCGATCATGGCGACAGGAGATGGATCTACGGAATGATCCATGGTACAGAAGAATTGGCCGTTGGAAGTGTAGCTTTGTTGAGAGAGCGCCGGAAATTTCTTGGCTCTGCGAAAAAGTCCCACCCTAACCTCGCAAAGGCGCGAGGTTAGGATGGGGCGCCCAACGAGGCTAGGATGGTGCGCCCGCTAGAACTCCAGATGCAGCCGGAAAGATGGAATCAGCACGGGTCCGCGGTCGCGATTGTAGCCGGGATTCTCGATGTGCTGCAGCCCCGGTGCCACGTATATTCCGCGCCAGACGTGCGCCGTGTAGTAGGTCTCTACGATATTTTCGCGGCCGTAATTGAGTCGGCCGTCACCGATCAGAAAGCCGTAGCCTCCATGTGCCAGATAGCTCTGGTGATCTTTTGAAATGGCGTTGGTCACCACAGCCAGGCCGGCTCGATCGAAGCGGCGATGCCACATGGCGCCACTTGCGCCCAATCCTCCCACGAACGTTTGATCGACTTCGGTATAAGCGAAGGATTCGGTCTTGCCATTGTCCCATCCGAAACGAGCAAATGCGGTCAGATTGCGCGCCAGATTCTGTTCCACATTGACGCCGAAACCATATTTACGCGTGATGTGCCAGGGATGATCGGTGATGTCGGGCGCGGGAACGAGGCCCTTTTCGAACTGCGCGACCGCCTCGCGATAGATCCCCATGTTGGCGTAATTGGTGTACGCCAGCAGCCGGAGAACGCCGGCTTTCCGCGGAATAAATCCTCGGCGTAACTCGTATTCGAAGTTTTCGGCATGCACCTGCCAAGGTCGCCACACCAGGTCGATCCCGTTAGCGACCTTGGGCATGAGGGCTTCCGCGAAGCGAAATCCCCAATTTCGATCCTGGAATTCGGCAACCGCGCCAACGGTGTAGCCGCGCGTATCGGCAGCGTAGTCGTAGGTGCCGTTGTTGTCGACGGTCCAGTTCGCAAATTGAAAATGGGTGTCCGAGCCCACCGAATTCTGGTCGAAGAAATCGGCCATGCTGAACTTGCCGAACCGGATTTCCAGGCGACGGCGGGGGACTTCATCGAACAGCGATAGAAAGCTGCGCTGGTTTTCCACCTTATCTTTGCTGAGCGCAAACACTTTGTGAATCATGCCGCGAGCCAGGTAGGGAGCCTTACTGAGCAGCGGATTGCGAACGATGTCCAAATTGGGAGCCCCAGCGAGACCCAGGCCGGTGCTCAGCGCCGCTCCACCTGCTTCCTCGATGTCGACCAGCAGTTCGGTGGAGTCGTTCAAGCGCACGCCGGTGTAGAGGGTCAGCACGCGGGAGGTGGCTTTTTCGTAGTTCGGGTTCAAGCTGTTCTGGCCGCTGTACGGTGCGTGGAACGGAGGGTGAGTCTGAAAAATAAAGTTCGCCTGCCCAGAGAGCCAAAATCGTGTGTTACGGATGCGTGGGAACATCGATTCGACGGGATTGTCATCCGGAGGATCGGTGGGTGATTCGGGCGCGGCCGAGCAAGTCTGGGTAGCCTGGCCGTCGTCTGCACACGCGGGCTGGGCACCCGTATTTTGCGCGCGAGCGGGAACGGAAACGAGCAGCACGATGTAGATCCCGATAGTGAACGCCGCCCCTCGCGCGATGGCGCGCCTCCAGACACCGAATTTCGTGCTGCGCCGTCTCATTTTCGTCAAACCCAAAATTCAAATTTATCAGCATATCTGGAATGGATTAACAAAGTGTTACAGCCTGGCGATATCGGCGCGCGAGGGTACGTATGCTGATTGGGTGAGAAACGCTCTTTATTTAGCTAAGAACGGCAGCCGGAAGTTCATGAGAACAGCGGGAATTGCTCGGCCCGACCATTTTGCATTGTCCAGCCCCAGCGAGTGGTGACGCGTGTCACTGAAAATTCTTTTATGGAAGTTTTGTAATGAAGTGTCCCCACAGGGAGGTACATCGTGACCACAATTCATGACGTCGAAGACTTTCTTGCACTCGACCGCATCGCGATGGTGGGCGTGTCGCGAAATCCCAAGGACTTCAGCCGCCTGCTCTTTCGGGAAATGTGCGACCGCGGTTACGACATGGTTCCTATTAATCTTGTGGCCGAGGAAATTGACGGCCGCGAGTGCTTTCAGTGCCTGCAGGCCGTGAAAGAACCAGTGCAGGGCGTGCTGGTAATGACGCCTTGCTCCGAGACCATTCGGGTGGTTCAGGATTGCGCGGCGGCAGGCGTGCGCAACGTCTGGATCTACCGCGCCGGAGGAAAAGGCGCCGTGAGCCCGGAGGCGATTGCGTTCTGTAAGGAAAATGGCATCCGGGTGGTGGATGGACACTGCCCGTTTATGTTCTTCCCAGAGACGAAATTTGTACACCGGGTGCACGGCTTGCTGCAGAAGATCACGCGACGGTATCCGGCGGCCGCTTAGCGAACAGGTGTCAGGTCTCAGGTCTTTGTCTCAGCCCGAGTCTCCTGACAGGAATTTTTGCTTGCGACGATCCACACGCGAACTAAACGGGGCGCCTCAAGCAACTATCAAGACGCCATCTGGGACCTGGGACCCGATATCTGACACCTGCACCACAAACAAATGCGGTCCAGGCCAGCCACCTGAACCGCATTGTTTTCGCGGAATGT
>Ga0307472_100001203_pt1 | contig 10193 bp, 8 predicted proteins | sample atmos_gasesAM5C__2_FD_204582 | JGI IMG/M metagenome (GOLD analysis project Ga0307472, IMG submission 204582) | Hardwood forest soil microbial communities from Morgan-Monroe State Forest, Indiana, United States - atmos_gasesAM5C_05 | ecosystem: Environmental > Terrestrial > Soil > Temperate... | reverse complement strand
TACATCCGGACCGGCCGCGCCAAGGGCGTGGCGTCCCGGCCGCTGCTCTTGAAGCACGCGCTCAAGAACGCGGCGGTGCCGATCGTCACCGTGATCGGCATCGGCGTCGCCCTCCTCATCGGGGGCGTGGTGATCACGGAGACCGTCTTCAACATTCCCGGCGTCGGCCGACTCGTGGTGGACGCCATCGCGCGCCGCGACTATCCGATCATCCAGGGCGTGATCATCGTGTTCTCGGGCATCTATGTGCTGGTGAACCTGCTGGTCGACCTCTCCTACACGCTGCTCGATCCGCGGATCCGGTACTGAGATGGCCGCGGTCGCCGAGGCTCCACGCGCAGAACCCGGCCGGCTCGGGCAATTCCGAACCTTCGCGCGCCGCAACCCGACCATCGTCGTGGGCGCGAGCCTGCTCTCGCTCATGACGCTGATCGCCGTCGCCGCCGGGCTGATCGCGGGCGATGCGCAGTTCATGAACCCCTCCGACCGGCTGCGCGCGCCTTCGGCCGCTCATTGGTTCGGCACGGACAACCTCGGCCGCGACGTCTACGCCCGCACCGTCTTCGGCGCGCGCGTCTCGCTGGCGGTGGGCCTCGCGGTAGCGACGCTGTCGATCGCCTTCGGGTTGGTAATCGGCCTTGTCGCCGGCTACTACCGCCGCCTCGATGCCGTCGTCATGCGCTTCATGGACGGGCTGATGGCGATCCCCGCGATTCTGCTGGCGATCGCGCTGGTCTCGCTCAACAAGGCCAGCGTCGGCATCGTCATCGTGGCGATCTCGATACCCGAGATCCCCCGGGTGGTCCGCCTGGTGCGGTCGGTGGTGCTGACCACGCGCGAGCAGCCTTTCATCGAGGCGGCGATCGGCGGAGGCAGCCGGCACCGCAAGATCATCCTGCGCCACATCCTGCCCAGCACGATCGCGCCGCTCATCGTACAGGCAACCTATGTCATGGCCTCGGCGATCCTGACCGAGGCCGGTCTCTCCTTCCTGGGCGCGGGCGTGCCGCCGGAAATCCCGACCTGGGGCAACATGATCGCCGCGAGCCGGCTGTTCCTCGCGAACGCGCCCTGGACGATCTTCTTCCCCGGCACCTGTCTGGCGCTGGTCGTCCTGGCGGTGAACCTGATGGGCGACGGTCTACGCGACCGGCTCGATCCGCGCCTGGCGCGGCGGATGTGACCATGCCGGACGCGCTCCTTCACGTGGACGATCTGCACACGCACTTCTTCACGCTCGACGGCGTCACGCGCGCGGTCGACGGCGTGGACCTGGCGGTGCACGCCGGCGAGACCGTCGGCATCGTCGGCGAGTCCGGCTGCGGCAAGAGCGTCACGGCGCTCTCGATCATGCGACTGCTGCCCGCGAAGCTCGGCCGCGTCGTCTCCGGCACGATCCGCTTCGATGGCCAGGACCTCCTGGCACTCTCCGAGGCGGAGATGCGCGAGATCCGAGGCAACCGGATCGCCATGGTTTTCCAGGAGCCGATGACCTCGCTCAACCCCGTGCTCACCATCGGCGACCAGATCGCCGAGGCCGTGATGATCCATCAGAAGAAGAGCCGGTCAGACGCCATGGCGCACGCCATCGAGATGCTGCGCCTGGTGCGGATACCCGATGCCGAGCGCCGCGTGCGCGACTATCCCCACCAATTCTCGGGCGGCATGCGCCAGCGCGTGATGATCGCGATGGCGCTCTGCTGCAACCCGAAACTGCTGATCGCGGACGAGCCCACCACCGCGCTCGACGTCACGATCCAGGCGCAGATCCTCAGGCTGATGCTCGAGCTCAAGGGGCGGTTCGGCGCGGCGGTGATGCTGATCACCCACGACCTCGGGGTGGTCGCCGAGACTTGCCAGCGCGTGATGGTGATGTACGCAGGGCGCAAGGTCGAGGAAGCTCCCGTGTTGGAGCTGTTCGACCGGCCCATGCATCCCTATACCCGCGGCCTCATGGCCTCGATCCCGCGCCGACGACAGCAGCAATCCGCTCGCAGGCTGCGGGAAATCCCGGGCATCGTGCCGTCGCTGCGCGAGCCGATCGCCGGTTGCCTGTTCGCGCCGCGCTGCGGCTTCGCGACCGACCGCTGCCGCAGCGAAGCCCCGCCGCTGATGGAGCGAGCCTCCGGCCATCGGGCGGCGTGCTGGCACGTCGACCGCGTGCTCGCGGCATGACCGGCGGCGCCGTTCTCACCGTAGAGGGGCTGAAAAAGTACTTCCCCGTGCAGCTGGGGCTGCTGCGCCGGACCGTCGCGCAGGTGAAAGCGGTCGACGGCGTCTCGTTTTCGATCGAGGCGGGCGAGACGCTCTGCCTCGTCGGCGAATCCGGCTGCGGCAAGTCGACGGTCGGCAAACTCATCCTGCGCTTCATCGAGCCGACCGAGGGCCGCGTGGTGCTCAACGGCGTCGACATCACCGCGCTCGATCACGACGCGATGCGCGCCTACCGCCGGCACGTGCAGATGGTGTTCCAGGATCCTTACGCCTCGCTCAACCCGCGGCTCACCGCCGGCGCGATCGTGGGTGAGCCGCTCGAGAACTTCGACCCCATGCCGGCGGGCGAGCGCGAGTCGCGGGTCGCATCGGTGCTGGAGCGCGTGGGCTTGCGCGCGGAGGCGATGCGCCGCTATCCCTTCGAGTTCTCCGGCGGGCAGCGCCAGCGTCTCGGCATCGCGCGCGCGCTGGTGGTGAGCCCGGACCTCATCATTGCCGATGAGCCCGTGTCCGCGCTCGACGTCTCGGTCCAGGCGCAGGTGCTGAACCTGCTCATGAACCTGCAGGACGAGCTCAAGCTCACCTATCTCTTCATCTCCCACGACCTCGGCGTGGTCGAGCACATCGGGCATCGCATCGCCGTCATGTACCTGGGTCGCATCGTCGAGATCGCCCGCAAGGAGGACATGTTCGCGAACCCGCTCCATCCCTATTCGCAGGCGCTGATCGAGGCGGCGCCGGTTCCGGATCCGAGGGTTCGGCGGACCCGGCTCGTGATCGAGGGCGATGTGCCGAGCCCGATCAACCCGCCCGCGGGCTGCCGCTTCCACACGCGCTGCCCCTTCGCGATCGCCCGCTGCCGTGAGGAGGAGCCGGCGCTGCGCGAAACGGTTCCCGGGCGCATGGTGGCCTGCCACTTGCGCGAGGACGGCCGGACCGAGCCGCTGCGGGCAAAAGCTTAGAAAGCGGCGCTCAAGCGAGCTTGACCGCCCGCCCCTCCTCGGCCGAGCGGAGCAGCGCCTCGATCAGGACCTGCACCTTGAGCGCCTCGCGCCCGTGCGTCACGGGATTGCGGTTGCCGTCGATGGCGTCGAGGAAGTCGGTGATGAGCGCCTTGTGCGCCTCGTGCGAGAAAGCCATGGGATCGGCGCCGCCGCTGTTCGAGGCCTGGCCGCCCTCGCGCAGATGGCGGCCGTTCTTGAAGAACACGTCGAGTGTCTCGGCGTTGAGCTGAGCCGTCGCCTTCTCGCAGGCGAGCTCGATCCGCTCGGGGAATCCGGGATAGGCGACGGTGGTCGCATCGATGGTGCCGATCGCGCCGCTCGCGAACCGCACACCCGCGCCCACCATGTCCTCCGTGTCGATCCGGCGCAGCGGCGAGGTCGCGGCGAAAGCCGAGACCTCGGCGATCTCGCCCGCGAGGCTCTGAAAGAGATCGAGGGTGTGGATCGCCTGGGTCAGCAGCACGCCGCCGCCATCGCGCGCTTTCATGCCACGGCCTGGCTGGGCGAAATACTCCGGCGGGCGCCACCAGCGGATCGAGGCCGAGCCCGAGATCAGCCGCCCCAGCTCGCCCGAGGACACGAGGCCGGCAAGCCGGCGCGAGACCGCGCGGAACCGGTGCTGCAGCACGATCGCGAGCCGGCACCCCGCGTGCTCCATCGCTTCGACCGCGCGGCGCGCCCGGGCGACGGTGCCGTCGATCGGCTTCTCCAGCAGCACGTGCTTGCCGGCAGCGGCGCAGCGCTCGACCAGCTCCAGATGCGTATTGGGCGGCGTCAGGATCACCACGGCCTCGATGGAGCGGTCGCGCAGCGCGCTGTCGAGGTCCGCAACCACGGGATAGCCATGGGCGGCCGAGAACGCCTTCCGGCGCTCCGCGCTGGGCGCATAGCAAGCAGCGATCTCGACCCGGTCCGACAATTCCTCGAGGCTCCGGATGTGCGGCTTCAAGGCCATGCCGAGACCGACAATGGCGACGCGGCGGCGAGGGCTCACGGTATCGGCTCCTTCAGGTCTTGAACTCGCAAGCCCGCATCGAGCGGGTCGTGTGATGGACACCCCTTCACCAGGACCGGGAGCGAGTGGTTTGCGCGCTCGTCACGGCTCGGCGATACCTCGCCCTGGCAGGCGTGGCGGGCAACAGTGGGCGCGCCTAATTGGTGCCGATGGTAAGTCAGGAATGGACGCGGCGTCACGGAAATTGGAACGATCTGAGAACGGAGGGCGAGCGTGCGGCGCGTGACCGCTGGCCTCCCGATCGTCGACGGCGCCACCCGGCTTTGCGGCATCATTGGCAACCCCATCGCGCAGGTGGGCTCGCCCCGGCTCTATACCGAGCGCTTTCGGGCCGCCGGCCGGAACGCCATCCTGGTTCCCCTGCACGTGCTGCCGGACCGGTTCGAGGAGACCGTTCGCGGCCTCAAGGCGCTCGCGAATCTCGACGGGCTCGTGATCACGGCTCCGTACAAGGCTCGGATCCTGCCGTTCGTGGACCGGCTTCGACGCACGGCCGAGACGGTCGGCGCCATCAACGTGATGCGCCGCGATAGCGACGGCCGCTGGACCGGCGACATGTTCGACGGCCGCGGACTCGTCAAGGCGGTGCGCACGCAAGGCCGCGCCGTCGAAGGCCGGCAGGTGATGCTGATCGGCGCCGGCGGAGTCGGCAGCGCCATCGCAGTGGCGCTGGCCGAGGCCGGCGCAGCGGCGATCATGATCTTCGACGTCGAACGGACCAGAGCCGTCGCTCTTGCCGAGCGTGTCGCCCGCGCATTCCCGGCCTGCCGCACGGTTGTTTCGGCGGCCACCGCCGAAGGCCACGACATAGTCGTGAACGCCAGCCCCATAGGCATGGCACCGGGCGACGGGCTCCCTGCCCCGCTCGGCCCGTTGGATGCGGGGACCCTTGCCGTCGATGTCGTCGTGAAATCGGAGCCCACGGCCTTCATGCGTCATGCACGGAGTTTCGGCTGCACGGCGCTCGGCGGCTACGCCATGATGGCGGGCCAGTTCGACGCGGCGCTCGCATTCCTGGAGGGACGCACGTAAGAGCGGCCGGGCTGCTGGGTGGCGGACCTGTTCGCCCTGTCTTAGAATGATCACGGCTTCGCCGGCGTCTGCGAGCCGTTCCTCAATTTCCACCGAGCACGGAGCCTGCCATGATGGTCAATGTCCGGGCGTTGGAGCCTCTGGTCGCGCTCATCGCGGGGATCCTGATCCTGCTCGCGCCCCGGCTCCTGAACTACATCGTCGCAATTTACCTGATCCTGATAGGCCTCTCAGGCTTGGCCCCTCACCTCATGAGATGATGTGGGGCGCGCCAGATGCGCCGAGAGCGCGCGCCGGATCAGAAAAGCGAAGCGGCCGGAGGTTTCCCTCCGGCCGCTGCCGTCATCCCCCCAATGTGCTCGCGTACTCCTAGAGCATGATCTCCACACGGCGGTTGCGCGGCTCGCGCACGCCGTCGGGCGTCGGCACCGCCGGGTTCTGCTTGCCCCGCCATGCCTCCGCGATTGCACCGTCAGGCACGCCCTGCCGCACCAGCGCCGCACGCACCGTGTCCGCGCGCCGCTTGGAGAGGCCGAGGTTGTACTGCTGCGTGCCGGCCAAGTCCGTGTAGCCCGTCACCGCGATCCGCGCCGAGCCCGTCTGCTTGTAGGCCGCTGCCGCGTCCTGCACGACCTTGGCACCCTCCGGCGTCAGATCAGACTTGTCGAACTCGAAGTAGACCACGAACTGCCGACCCGGCGGCGGCGGAGCCGGCGCAGGCGGCGGCGGAGGCGCGGCAGCCACCGGCGGCGGTGGTGGCGGCGGCGGCACGAAGTGATACGCCACGCCGAGCAGGATGTTGTGGGTATGGTATTCCGTCTTGGCCGGGACGGAACCTATCGCGCTAGTGAGCGTGAGTTTCGGATCCAAGGTGCTGAAGTAGCGGTAATCCAGGCTTAGCGAGAGATTGGGCGTGAAGCTGTAGCGCACGCCCGCGATGCCCTGGTAGGCGAACTGCCAGTCGCTGCCGCTGAACCTCATCCCGCTCAAGGCCGGTATTCCCACATCAGTCGCCGCCACATGCCCGGCGCCGACACCGGCTCCGAGATAGGGCGTCCATGGACTGTTGGTCAGGAAATCGTAGTAGCCGTTCACCATCAACCCGACTGCGTCGATGCTGCCTTTCGCTCCAAACGAGCCCGGAGGAGGAAAGAACGAGCTCGATACGGATTTGACGTGGTTGCTGTGATAATTGATCTCGGTCTCGACCCGGATCTCCGGCATAAACAAGCCCTCATAGCCTGCGCTCAAGCTCACCCCGAAGCCGAGATTCATCTTCGCCTTGAAGGATGGATCGACGATGTTTAGCGGGGTGAAACTCCCTGACGGGTCCTGCATGAGCGTGGGGCCAGCACCGCCTCCGACGTACCAGCCGGGGTAAAAGCCCGGCTGCTGGGCATGCGCGCTCGATACGAGTCCGAGAGCCATCGCTGCTACGGCAAGTACGGCCAACCTTTTCATGCTCTTCCCCCGAACGAACGATTCCAACGGCTCCGACCGGAGCGGCCGACGTCGATTTCTAACATTAATTCTGAGGCCTGCGCCGCCCCTCAACCGGCTTTCCCGCCCCTTCAAAGTCAAATTCTTGATCTCTGTGATATATTTGCCACGTCGGAAGCGGTGCCGCGATCAGTCCGCCGCCCTGGTCGCAGAAGCCTCCCCGAGCCCTGAAAGGTCAATCACATCGCTCGCGGCATGGACCCATTCCGGCTGATGCGAAATAGCGACGATGGTCAAAGGCCCCACTCTTTCGAGGAGCCGTTGGCAGACCGCCCAAGTGGTCCGCGCATCGAGTCCGGTGGTGGCCTCGTCGAGAATCAGCAGCAGCGGGTCGTGAACCAGGGCGCGTGCCAGCGCGAGTCTCTGGCGTTGGCCGCCCGAGAGCTTCGCGCCGCGCTCGCCGACCGGGGTTGCAAGCCCCTCCGGCAACGCCGACACGAACTCCCATGCGCAAGCCGCGCGTAATGCTGCTTCGACCCGGTCGGCGCCGATATCGCTAGCATAGAGCCGGATATTCTCTAAAACGGATTGATTGATGAGCACTCCCTCTTGCGGGACGTAGCCGATGCGCCGGCGCCAGGCCGCGAGATCGAGGCGCGTCAGCGGCGTTCCATCAATGCGGATCTCGCCGGAGTCGGGCACGTAAAGGCCGCAGAGCAAATCCACCAGGGTGGTCTTGCCGGCGCCGGAGGCTCCGGTGATGACAGTCAACCTCCCGGCTTTGATCGAGAGTGTCAGGTCTCGAAGCACAATTGCCGAACCCAGGCGAAGGGTAATCGCGGCCAGCTCGATGCCGAGCTTCAGTGTCGGCTGACCGCGGCCTGAATGCGACTCGCGTGCCGCCTGCGCACGCTCGATCGCATCGACCACGAAAGACAGCGTGTTCCCGGTGCTCGTCACCAGGACGTAGCCCCGCTGCATGGCGGCGATGCGCGATGAAATCCGATAGAGCAGAAAGCCGATGGCCGCCAGCGCGTCGATCGGGACCGAGAACCACAGGGCCGCAATCATCAGCACAGCCACGATCCCGATCACGATGATCGGCTCCTGGAGGATCATGGTGGCCTGCTGCGTCTCGAGCAGGCGGCGCATCGTCCGCCCGAGGTCATCGGCCTCCTGAGCGAGTAGAGGCCGCAGCAGCGCTTCCCGGCCCGAGGCCTTGAGCGGCTTCATCCAGGCAACGCTCTCGATCAGCCGGTTGGTGAGCGACCAAAGGACCGCGGTCCTCCGACGCCCCGCCACTCGCGAAAAGCGCGTCAGTCCGTTGAGCGCCACGATGACGACTGTGCCGATCGCGGCGGCCGCGGCGGTCAGCTGCCAGGACACGATCAGCGCAAATCCCAGGAAGACGACGACTTGGAGCGTATCCGCCAGGAAGCGCGCCGCATGCAGAAACACCTCTGCCGCGCGCTCCGCCTCGCCGCCGACCGCGGTGGCGAGCCGGCCGGCCGGCTGCTCGACGAAATAGCCCCAGCGGGCGGATACCAGGGCGTCGATCAGCGAACGTCGGAACTGGTGCGCGATCCGTACGACGGTATCGGCCACGTGCCGCATGACCAGCAGCAACAACCCGGCTTTCAGCACGATCACGATGACGAGCAGGGTCAGCAGCGTCCCGATGGTCACCGGCAGTCCGAGCGCCGCCATGGCATCCCCCATGGCTCGACTGATGGACGATCGCTCCGCAACGTTTTCCTTGAGCGCGATGAAGAGCGGAAGCAGCATCGTAAGCCCCACGCCCTCCGCAAATCCGGCCAGCAGCAGGAGGAAAGGCAGCACCACGCGCCAGGCACCACCCTGCTCCTGGTAGACGCCCCACATCACTGCAATCAGATCACGGATCCGGCCGGCGCCCGCGGGCTCTAAGCGCATCACCGACCCCGGGGACGTGCGGTTCGCGGGACCGGCAGGATACCGGCGGAACTCGTCCGCCACTGCGCGTCCGCCGCTGCGGTGATCATCTGTCCCCTCGCCAAACGCATGGTCTTTATCATCGGGCGTCGAAGCGTGAAAGTGCCGCTGCTGCCACAGGATGGAGAGCCGCCGGCCGAGGTCGCGACTCGCTTGGCAGAACGCCCGGCTTCGGCCAGTTTACGCTGATAGGAGTGCGAATGAGCTTGCGGGGAGTCGGGGGCGCGAAATCGCATTGACACTGAAAACCACGGGTGCCGGCTCGGCGGCGCACAGCATCGGCCGACTTTGGCGGCTATCGCCGAGCGCGTGGCTCATCGCGGTGGCGATGGCTGCCAGCGTGGCGTTTCACTTGATCCCGTTCTATCTCCCGGCAGCGGACATCTTGGCCGCGAAGTTCATCCGCGAGAAGGCAACGGCAGACCTCTTGCAAAGCGACCCCGCGGCCGCCCGGCTCGGCCCGAGCGAACTCGAGGCCGCGGTAACCCGGTGGACTGCACGGCATGCCGATACGCTGATGCCGCTCGAGCGACAGGCCGAGCAGGAAATCCGTGACGGCCTGACATTCGAGGGCGAGGACGGGGAGCGACACGTCTATCTCGGCGATGAGGACGGCTACTACTGGCTGAAACTCGCCAAATCGCTGCTTGCAAAGGGCACCGTGTGCGACCGGATCGAGCTGGGCCAGTGCATCGACGCCCTCGCCAGCGCGCCAGTCGGACAGCCGATCGAGTACACGGTGTCGCCGCACGTCTATTCGATCGCGGCGCTGCACCGGTTCGTGACGTGGCTACGGCCCGGGTTTCCGCTCAGCAGCACAGCCATGCTGGTGCCGCTGGTGCTCTCGACCTTGGTCGTGATTCCCGCGTTCCTGATCGCCGCAGGCGTGTCCAATCCCTTTGGCGGATTGACCGCCGCGCTCCTGCTCTCGTTCAACGCCGTGGTCTTTCTGCGCAGCAGCGGGGGCGACGACGATATCTGGGTCGTGGCACTGCCCGTCTTGTCCATGGGATTGATCACCGCCGCGTTCGGGCGACGCCGGTGGAGCGCCCGGATCCTTTTGTCCGGCCTCGGCGGCGTCACGCTGGCGGTCCTTGCCGCCGCGTGGAAGGGATGGCCGCTTTTCGCCCTATACACGTCGGCAGGGCTCATCGCTGTCGCCGCGTGGGCCGCCCTTGCCGCCCTGATCGCACGCGCACGGGGACAGCCGGGCACTTACGCGTTGGCTGGAAGTGCCGGTCTGTGCATGCTGGCAACCTTTACGGGAGTCGCGGCCGCGGGTTGGCTGATTGGAATCCAGGTCGATTTCGGTGTCATCACCGGCGGCATCTCCAATATCGTCAGGCACGCGGCCTCCGGGCCCGGGCCCATCAACACGGCGCCGATGCCGAACGTCTTTCATTCGGTTGCAGAGCTCAGGGCCGTCGATGCCGCCAGCCTGCAGAAATCCATCGGGCCCATCGCGACCGGCATCGGGCTCCTGGGATTTGCGCTCGCGCTATGGCCTTCACGCGGAC
>Ga0307472_100001202_pt1 | contig 10193 bp, 7 predicted proteins | sample atmos_gasesAM5C__2_FD_204582 | JGI IMG/M metagenome (GOLD analysis project Ga0307472, IMG submission 204582) | Hardwood forest soil microbial communities from Morgan-Monroe State Forest, Indiana, United States - atmos_gasesAM5C_05 | ecosystem: Environmental > Terrestrial > Soil > Temperate... | reverse complement strand
GAGCTCGGCATCGGCGTGCACGAGATGAAGAGCTACGTCGCCCAGCAGGACATCGAGCAATGGAACCCGCTGGTCACCTGGCTGACGGGAGCCCCGGACAGCACGCTGAGCCCGCGCGGTGCGCCCACGGGAGGGGCCGAGGACGGCGCGCTGCCCGCGGAGACCGGCCAGCAGCCCACGGAAGCCAGCCAGCCCACGGAAGCCGCTCCGCCCACGGAAGCCGGCCAGCCCACGGAAGCCGGCCAGCCCGTGGGAGAGGCCGCGCCGCCGGCCGCGGAGACGGATCACGGCACGCCGGCGGGACCGGCGCAGCCGGAGACGGCGGACGAAGCGGTGGCGGAGGAAATGCCCGCGGACCTGGTCGCGGCGCAGGTGGGCTGAAGGCCCTCAATCGCGAGGCTGTGGAGCTACTTCTTCGAGGACTTCGGCGGGGCAGTCGAGGCCTTCAGACCAGCCTCACTCCCCTGCCAGGAATCGCGGACCTGATCGGCCCAGCTCTTGTAGTTCGACCAGGTGTAGAGATTGCGGGTGATCGCCGCCTGGCGCGCGCGCGCGCGTTGCATGCGATCGAGCCACGTGGCGTAGGCGTCCGCGCCTCCCGGGGGATCGCCGCCGCCCTGTGCCGCCGGCTCGTGGCCCGCGGGGACGTCGTCCCGGCTCCTGTTCGATGAGCTCATGGAAAGCTCCTGAATACTCTTGAGCGCAGAGTACGGTCTTCGCTCAGCGAGCGCAGGACCTGGTTCACAGACAAACTCAAGCGCACTATCGCGCGACTACGGCTATGACACAGCTCTCGCCTGGCGCCCGCCAAAACGTGCGCCGCTGCGCACGTTATGTAACAGCCGCGGGTCTCAGGCTACCAGCCGGTACACGGGACGATAGGCGCTGCCGGGCAGCCGCATGCGCTTCTGCGCGACGAACGCGGCCAGGAGCTCATCGAGCAGCTGCATGATCGCCGGATCGCCGGCGAGCTCGTACGGCCCGAAGCGCTCGATCGCCTGGATGCCGAAGTCCTTGACGTTGCCGGTGACGACGCCCGAGAAGGCACGCCGCAGGTTGGCGGCGAGCTCGTGCACCGGCTGGTCGCGCCGGAGCTCGAGCGCGCGCATCGACGCGTGGGTCACCTCGAAGGGCCGCTGGAAGTCCGCCGGCACCTGCAGCAGCCAGTTGAAGTTGTAGGAATCGTTGCGTTTGCGGCGGAACTCGCGCACGTCCTGCATGCCGCGCACCATGCGGCGTGCGACCTCGGGCGGATCGTCGATGATCACCGTGAGGCGCTCGAGCGCCTCGGGCCCCAGCGTGCCGCCGATGAAGTGACAGATCTGCTCGAAATAGGCGGCGCTGTCCTTCGGTCCCGTCAGCACGATCGGGAAGGGCTGCTCGCGGTTGGCCGGCTCGAGCAGGATCCCGGAAAGATAGAGAATCTCCTCGGCGGTGCCGGCGCCGCCCGGGAACACGACGATTCCGTGCGCGAGGCGCACGAACGCCTCGAGGCGCTTCTCGATGTCCGGAAGGATCGCGAGCTGGCTCACGATCGCATTGGGCGGCTCGGCGGCGATGATGCCGGGCTCGGTGATGCCGATGTAGCGGCTGCCCTCGATGCGCTGCTTGGCGTGGCCGATGGTCGCGCCCTTCATCGGGCCCTTCATGGCGCCGGGGCCGCAGCCGGTGCAGACGTCGAGGCTGCGCAGCCCGAGCTCGTAGCCGACGTCCTTGGTGTACTGGTATTCCTCGCGCGTGATCGAGTGCCCGCCCCAGCACACCGTCAGGTTGGGGCGCGCCTTGTGGTCGAGGATGCGGGCGTTGCGCAGCACGTGGAACACGGCGTTGGTGATCGAGGCGGAGTCGGTGAGATCGAAGCGGCCGCTGGCGACGATCTCGTTGGAGGTGAACACCACGTCCCGCAGCACCGCGAACAGGTGCTCCTTGATGCCGCGGATCATCTGTCCATCGACGAAGGCGGAGGCCGGCGCGTTCGTGAGCTCGAGCTTCACGCCCCAGGCGTGGCGCACGATGCGGATCTCGAACTCGCGGTAGCGGTCGAAGATCTCCTTGGCGTTGTCGGTGCGGGCGCCTGAGTTGAGCACGGCGAGCGCGCAGCGGCGGAACAGCGGATAGAGGCCCGCCTGCCCGGCATCGAGGAGCTTGTCGATCTCCGCCTGGGAGAGGTTCTCGAGACTGCCGCGCGGTCCGACGCGCGCGTCGACGAATGCTGAGAGGTCGCTGGCCACGGCTTGGAAGCTTATGTCATACGGCGGGCGCTTGCGGGACGATGCCGCACGCGCCTCAAGGTCGGGGCGCGGCCGCGCGGCGCTTCTGTCAGGGATCGATGTCGATCGGGACCGAGTCGGGAAGGAGCATCCAGATCTCCACCATGTCCGCGTTGGTGACGGCGATACAGCCGTCGGTCCAGTCGTGGTTCTGGTAGTAGTCCGGATCGTGCCTCATGAGGTTCGGAAGCCCGTGGATCATGATCGAGCCGCCGGTGTCCCAGTGCCGCGCGCGGGCGCGCCTCACGTCCGCTTCGTTCGGATACGACACTTTGATCGAGAGGAAATAGTCGCTGCGCGGATTGCGCACGTCGAGGCGATAGCTACCCTCGGGAGTGCGGAAGTCGCCCGAGCGCTCCTTCTGTCCGATCGGCGACAGGCCGAGCGCCACGTGGTAGGCGCGCACGACGTTGCCGCCGTGCATGAGCAACATCCGGCGCTCGGATTTCTTCACGACCACGCGGTCGACCGCCGGCAGGGTCTCGCTGGTGAGGGCCACCGGCTCGGTCACCGGCAGCGAGTCTCCATGGGCGGCTACCGCCGCACAGGCGAGGGTCAAGCTCGCAGCCAAGTTCCTGAAAATCATGACGTTCCGTAGTCCCACAACACGCTTCGAAAGATTATAGCCAGCGTCAAGCGCTGCGCCATGTGCCTGGATCACAGCCTTCAACTAGTCCCCCCTACGTCCTCGACGCGCGGGATGACGATCTGCATACCGGCCCGCAACTCGCTGAAATCGACGTCCGGGTTGTACTGAACCAGCAGCCACTCGGGCAGCTGCCTGGCGCGCCGGGTCACCGTCCACAGCGAGTCTCCGGAACGCGCGATGTAGATCTCGGTGCCCGCGATGCGGTGCGCGGCGAAATATGCGGCCTGCAGCTGCTGGTGGTACTCGCGCCGGTGCTGCTCGAAGACATCGTGCGACACCTTGTGAAAATCGAGCTTGAGACGATGACCGACCAGCACGGGTTTCTTCATGGTCATGTGATTCAGGTCGCGCAGGTGCTGGGCGCTGACGCCGAGCCAGTCGGCGTAATGTCCGAGCGTCTCCTCGGCGGCGACGCGGATCGAGTCATCCGCACGGACGCTGTAGTCGGTGGGGTCAGCGCTCTGCTGCACATCGGCGCCGGGACCGAGCGCCGGGCTCAGGGCCTCCGCCTGCGCGGCCGACACCGGCTGCTCGCGGCCCGCGACCACGGTGATGGTGGCAAGCGCCGCCGCATCCTCGGCGCTCTCGCGCTGCGCGACCGCAGCCGGCACCGCGCCGCCGGCAGCCGTACCACCGGCAGCCGCTCCACCGGCAACCGCTCCACCAGCGGCCGCGCCACCAGCGGCCGCGCCACCGGCTCCCGGGACGGGTGCGGCGGAGGCCACCTGGACCGTCGCGCCTTCCGGCAGCTCGATGGTGCGCCCGACCCGCAGTGCCGCGCTCACCCGCAGCCGGTTCATGCGCGCGAGCGTGTCGATCGGCACGCCATAACGGTCGGCCAGCCCGGCGAGCGTGTCGCCCGCCTGGACCTTGTAGCGCTTCGGCTGTGGCTGGCCGGCGTAGAGCTCGTGCGGATTCAGCTGGTGCGCGAGCAGCTCCGGCGTCCACTGTTCGCTGTCGGTCGGCAGCCGCAGCCGGTAGTCGCGCGGCACGCGCAGCTGCCCATCCCACACCGGGCGCAGCAGCGCCGGGTTGAGCGCGCGCAGCGCGTCGGGCCGGACATTGAGTACATGCTCGAGCGTCGCCATCGACACGTAGCCCGGCACCGGCACCACCTGGAACTTCGCCTCGCTCTCCTTCTGCACGGCGCCGAAGTACTTGTCGGGGTTGTGATCGATGTCGAGAGCGGCGAGGAACGACACGTAGAAATTGCGCGAGGCGAAACCGAAGGTTCGGCTGTTGTAACGGCGGACGATGGTGACGATGTCGTCGGTGCCGAGGGACTCCTTGGCGCGCAGCATGCCGGCGGAGCCGTGGTTGTAGGCGGTGATCGCGAGCGGCCAGGTGCCGAGCACCCGGTAGTTGTACCCGAGGAGCTGGGCGGCGGCCTCGGTCGAGCGGAACGGATCGAGCCGGTCGTCGACCGAGCGGTCGATGCGCATGTAGCGCCGGCCGGTCGAGCGCATGAACTGCCACAGGCCCGCCGCACCGACCTTGGAGTAGGCAGCCGGGTTGAACGAGGACTCGACGTGCGGCAGCACCGCGAGCTCGGCAGGGAGCCCGCGATTGGCGAGGGTCTCGGCGATGTGCGTCTCCCAGGCGCCCGAGCGAATCAGCCCGGCGCGGAAGCGGTCGGACTGCCCGAGCTGGAAGCGGATGTCGTCGACCGCCTCGCGCAGCCTTCCTGAGCTCGCCGAGCCCCACAGGTCCCTGATGCGCTGGTCCTCCTCGGAGAGCGGCGTGTCACCCGCGGCGGCAATGCGGCGCAGCGCCGCGACGATGCGGTCCCGGTGCGCCTCCACCTCGTGCTCGCGCGCGCTCTGCGACTCATCGCCCGCGAAATGCAGCGTCTCGTAGACGACGCCGAGGTTGTACTGGTCGTGGAGGAAGCCCGCGTTGGTATCGACCTGCGTGTAGACGCGGATCCAGAACTGCACGTCGGGCTCGAGCGCTGCCGGCCGCGGCATCGGACCCTCGGAGGCCGGCGCCGGCGTGGCGAGCAGAGCGCAGAGCGAAGCCACAACGCCTGCGAGACTGCGTGTTTGACGGGGTGTCGGCTTCATTTACACCCCATGAGGACTCATATTCTCAATAAAATTCAACGACTTGATGTTCACCCGGCCTCCCTGCCGAGAAACGCGTCCGGTGGAAAGCGTCGAGTATTTTGACATTCCCGCTGTTTCGGAGCGCACCGCGGGCTTTCGCACGGGAGGCCGCACGCGGGTTGGACCGTGAAAAACGGCCGCGGATCGTGCGCCGCGTCACATTTGTACAGCCCCCGGGCCGCAACATGTCGCATCGCTTCAGTGGCCTGGCCCGCTGGCACGCGTGTTGCTCATATCCAGGCATCAGCGGCGCAGCCGCACCTTTGGGAAGCCAGCGAGCCAGGGCAACAGACAGAAGAAATGCCGGGTCCGGAATAAAAGCAAATCGCCGGACACCGCGCGCACCGGATAACAACGAGAAGACGCTCCTCCACACAAGCAAGCGACCGACAACCCCGCGTAAGCGGGGTTTTTTTTCGCCGTCCGATCGTCGGTGAAATGCCCGCGACTGACAAGTGGCAGAATCGCGTGCATGCGGCGCCACTTCGCGGCTGCGGCTCTCGCGGCCATCGGGCTCGTTGCGCAGCCGGCGCCCGCTTTCGCGGCGCCTGACACGCCCACGCGGCCCGCCGCCGGTCTCGAGAACCAGGTCGTCTTCAGCGATTATTCCCCGCTCTCGGCCAGCGCGGAGGTCATGCGGCGGCTCCTGAGCCCGCTCGCCGCGCGCGCGGTGCAGCGCTCGCTCGAGCGTTCGCACGAGCGCCTGCGCGATCAGTCGATCGATCTCGCCACCGAGCACTTCGTGCTGTACGTGCCGGCGCACGCGCCGTCGGCTGGCTACTCCCTGCTGGTGTTCATTCCGCCGTGGGACGAGGCGCAACTGCCGCGCGACTGGGGCCCGGTGCTCGAGCGCAGCGGGACGATTTTCGTGACCGCGGCGCACTCCGGCAACGATACCGACCCGGTCGGCCGGCGCGAGCCACTGGCACTGCTGGCGGCATACAACGTGATGCGGCGCTACCCGGTGGATCCCGAGCGCGTATACGTCGGCGGCTTCTCGGGCGGCGCGCACATGGCGGAGCGACTCGCTCTCGCCTATCCCGACCTCTTCCGCGGCGCCCTCCTCAATGCGGGCAGCGACCCGCTCGATGCCGGTCCGCCCACCCCGCCGCCCCCTGAGCTCCTCGAGCGCTTTCAGCAGTCGACGCGCGTCGTGTACGTCACCGGGGAACACGACGATCTGCGTCTCGCGATGGATCGCGCCAGTGAGAACTCGATGCAGTCGTGGTGCGTCTTCGACGTCGCCGCCGATATCACCCAGGGAGCGAGTCACGAGATCGTAAGTCCGCATGCGCTCGCGCGGGCCCTCGACCAGCTCGGGAGCCACGTGCGCCCGGATGCGGTCAGGCTCACCGCCTGCCGCGCGGCCCTCGATCGGCGGCTGGCAGCGCAGCTCGCCAGGGTGCAGTCGCTGATCGATGCTGGCAACCGCTCCGAAGCGCGCAAGCAGCTCGAGGTGCTGGACCGCCGCTTCGGCGGTCTCGCCGCCCCGCAGAGCGTCGCGCTCGCGGCCGCGCTCGAGTGACAGTGGCGGGCGGGCGCCGCGCGCCAGGCAAAAAAGAGGCAGCCGCATGGCTGCCTCATGGACCTAACGCACTGTCAGTTCGGTCGGTCTGTCGTACGGAGCCGCTCAACCACACTTTGAATCGCCGCAATTGAGGCACGTCATGCAGCCGTCCATCATGACGACCGCCGCCGTGCTGCAGCGGGCGCACAGCTGCGCGCCCTCGGGGAAATGCGTCTTGGCGAAGGCATCGGTCTGCTTGGCACGCGCCGCGGTCACGGCGCGCGGCTCGTCGACCAGCTTCTGCTGGTGCGTGTCGAGCTGCGTCTTGCGCATCAGTCCGATCGCCTGCAGGTGCTTCTCGATGACGTGGCCGAGCTCGGCGATGATCGAGGGCATGAACTTGCCGCCGGGCTGCCAGTAACCGCCGCGCGGATCGAACACCGCCTTCAGCTCGTCCACCAGGAAGGTGACGTCGCCGCCCTTCCTGAACACCGCGGAGATGATGCGGGTGAGCGCCACGATCCACTGGTAGTGGTCGAGGTTCTTCGAGTTGATGAAGATCTCGAAGGGCCGGCGCTGCTCGTACTCGGTGCCCTCATTCAGCAGGATGTCATTGATGGTCACGTACATCGCGTGATCGGAGATCGGCGTCTTGATCTTGTAGGTCTGCCCGATCAGCATTTCCGGCCGCTCGAGCTTCTCGTGCATGCGGATGACCTTGGCGGTGCGCCCGTTGCGGTCGCGCACCTCCTCGGACTCGGCCGCCGCCGGCACCAGCTTCATCTCCGGCGCCTTGTCCTTCTCGGCCGGCTTCTCCGCCGCCTTGTCCTCGGGCTTCTGCACCTGATACTTGACGATCTTTCGCTCGATCTTGATGGCCATGGTCATTTCCTGGATTCGCGTTAGGCGCTTTTCAAGGCCTACATACGCCCGTAATACCCGTCGCGCATCGCGTCAAACAAGTTGGCGGCGGTATGGATCTCGCCGTCGTAGTCGATCTCCTCGTCGCCGCGCGCCTCGATCACCGAGCCGTCATCGAGCGTGAACCTGTAAATCGTGTTCTTCAGGTCCTGCTCCTTCACCAGCACGCCCTGGAACGCCTCGGGGTTGAAGCGGAAGGTGGTGCAGCCCTTGAGTCCCTGCTCGTGTGCATACAGATAGATGTCCTTGAATCTCTCGTAGGGGAAATTCGTAGGCACGTTCGCCGTCTTAGAAATCGATGAATCAACCCACTTCTGGGCCGCAGCCTGCACTTCGACATGTTCCTTGGGGGTGATGTCTTCGGAGGCGATGAAGTAGTCCGGTAGTCTCTCAGCATCGGTCGTGCCCCCCGGCGTGGCGTTGGGATTGACGAGCTCGCGGTAAGCGAGCAGCTCGAACGAGTAGACGTCCACCCTCTCCTTGGACTTCTTTCCCTCACGGATGACATTGCGGAAATAGTGGTGCGCGAACGACGGCTCGATGCCGTTCGAGGCATTGTTGGCGAGCGACAGCGAGATCGTGCCGGTGGGCGCGATCGAGCTGTGGTGGGTGAAGCGCGCCCCGGTCTCGGCGAGCTCGTGCACCAGGCGCGGCGCCACTTCGGCGACCCGCTGCATGTAGCGGCTGTACTTTGCGTGCAGCAGACGCCCGGCGATCTTCGCGCCCGGCCGCCAGCCGTCACGCGCCATCTCCGGGCGCTTGCGCAGCATCTCCTTCGTGACCGTGAACTCCTCGCTCATGATCGGCGCCGGGCCCTTCTCGCGGGCGAGCTCGAGCGCGGCCTCCCAGCCGGCAATCGCCATCTCGCGCGACACGTCCTCGGTGAACTGCACCGCTTCGGGCGAGCCGTACTTCAGGCGCAGCAGCGTCATGGTGCTGCCGAGCCCGAGGAAGCCCATGCCGTGCCGGCGCTTGCGCAGGATCTCCTCGCGCTGCTTCTCGAGAGGCAGGCCGTTGACCTCCACGACGTTGTCGAGCGCGCGGGTGAAGACCTTCACGACCTCGCGGTACTCGTTCCAGTCGAACTCGGCGAAGTCGGTGAACGGATGGCGCACGAAGCGCGTCAGGTTCACCGAGCCGAGGAGGCAGGAGCCGTAGGGCGGCAGCGGCTGTTCGCCGCACGGGTTGGTGGCGCGGATGTTCTCGCACCACCAGTTGTTGTTCATCTCGTTGACGCGGTCGATGAGGATGAAGCCCGGCTCGGCGAAGTCGTAGGTGGACGCCATGATCACGTCCCACACGCGCCGCGCCGGCAGCGTCTTGTAGACCTTGCAGGCCACCAGGCCCTCGTCGTTCACGACGTAGCCCTCGTGGATCGACCATTCGCGCCACACGAACTTGCGCGCGTCGCTCAGATCGGGGCGCTCGGCCTCGAGCTCGCGCAGCGTCAGCGGGAAGGCGAGCTTCCACTCGCGATCCTCGCGCACCGCCTGCATGAACTCGTCCGTGATCAGCAGCGACAGGTTGAACTGCCGCAACCGCCCGGCATCGCGCTTGGCGCGGATGAACTCCATGACGTCCGGGTGGCCGACGTCGAAGGTCCCCATCTGCGCGCCGCGGCGGCCGCCTGCGGATGAGATCGTGAAGCACATCTTGTCGAAGATATCCATGAACGACAGGGGCCCGGAGGTGTAGGCGCCTGCGCCCGAGACGTACGCGCCGCGCGGCCGCAGCGTCGAGTGCTCATAACCGATTCCGCAGCCCGCCTTGAGGGTCAGTCCCGCCTCGTGCACCTTTTTCAGGATGTCGTCCATCGAGTCGCGGATGGTCCCCGACACCGTGCAGTTGATGGTGGAGGTCGCGGGCTTGTGCTCGAGCGCGCCGGCATTCGAGGTGACGCGCCCGGCGGGAATCGCTCCGCGGCGCAGCGCCCAGAGGAAACGCTCGTACCAGTGCTCGCGCATCTCGGGGTTCTCGACGTCTGCGAGCGCGCGCGCGACGCGCTTGTAGGTGTCGTCCATCGTCTTGTCGATGGGCGTACCGTCCTTGGCCGACAACCGATACTTCTTGTCCCAGATATCGAGCGATGCCTCCTGGAACGGAATGGCATCGAGATCCTTGGGGTCGATCTTCACTACGGTGTTCATGGAATCCGCGGCGCTCCGGAAATCTTATTGACGCCTAGTCCAACGGATTGCAGGGAAAAACCAGCCGATGGCAGCGCTCCAAGAGCCCCGAGCCTGACCGGTACCCGACTGTCCTTGCTGAGCTGGAACAGTTCAGGGCCCTGAAACCTCCCCCGACTGCGTGACCCTCTTCGCTCTCGCGAACACAAGATCTTGTGTCGGGGTCAAAAGCCTAATGAGCATGCGCGGGTGCGTCAAGATTGAGAACCGTATTTTGTCGTATCATTTTTAACAAGAGATTTCATCAACTTACAGCATTCTCCGCAGTAAATTGCACGATAATTTTTGAGCAGGCGGGGCGCTTGGGTAGTCGACCCCAGACCCCCATATATTGTGCTCAGGTCGAGCACAGCTTTTGCACAGACTTGCCCACAGAACGAGCTATGTGGGGATGGTTTTCGCGATAGTCAGGCAGGCGCGGGTGCGCTCCGCGAACACCGCGCACCGCCGCCCTTGAAACCCCCGCCGCTCATCCGCACATCGGAACCCAAGCGCAGTTGCGCAGCGATTTTTTCCACTTCAGTTCCGAGAGGAGACATCTCAATGACTATCGTT
>Ga0307472_100001201_pt1 | contig 10197 bp, 11 predicted proteins | sample atmos_gasesAM5C__2_FD_204582 | JGI IMG/M metagenome (GOLD analysis project Ga0307472, IMG submission 204582) | Hardwood forest soil microbial communities from Morgan-Monroe State Forest, Indiana, United States - atmos_gasesAM5C_05 | ecosystem: Environmental > Terrestrial > Soil > Temperate... | reverse complement strand
GATGGCGCCCGAGACATCGGCGCCGCAACGCTCCTTGCCGCCCATCGCCGCGGGCATCGTGCGGCAGGAGAAACTGTTGATCGTGAGATTCACCGGCTTGGTCACGCCGTGCAGCGTCAGCTCACCATGCACCTCGGTCGGGGAGCCGTTCTTGAAGCGGGTGAGCGTGCCCTTGTAGACGGCGGTCGGGTATTTCTGGACGTCGAACATCTCGGCTGATTTGGTGTGCTCGTTGAGCTTGGCGTGGCCGAAATCGATCGAGGCCGTCTGGACCGTAATGTCGACGGTGCCCGTGCCCGCCGCCCTGTCGAGCACGATGCTCCCGGAGGAGCTGTCGAACTTGCCGCGCCACACCGAGAGACCGCCGAAGTGGTCGGCCGCGAAGCTCGGATAGGTATGAGCCGGATCGACCTGATAGGTAACCGGTGCGGCAAGAGCGGCACCCATGGCGAGGCTCGCCACGGCGAGCGGCAACACGATCTTCATCACGAACCTCCGGTGGTTCAGGCAGGGGGCCGTAAGCCTACGCCCTGCGCGCGATGGCCGGCCACCCTCCTTTCTGGGGAGGAACGCTGATGCGCTCGCGGACGCTCAGTCCAGCGGCCGGGCCTTGAGCCCCAGCGCCCGGGCGACGACCTCGTGCGTGATCTCGCCAGCGTGCACGTTGAGCCCGCCAGCGAGCCCGGGGTCGCGCTTGAACGCCTCGCGCCAGCCGAGATCGGCCAGGGCGCGAGCGTAGGGCAGAGTCGCGTTGGTCAGCGCGAGCGTCGAGGTGCGCGGCACCGCCCCCGGCATGTTGGCGACGCAGTAGTGGATCACTCCGTCCACGACGAACGTGGGCTCGGCGTGGGTGGTCGGGTGACTGGTCTCGAAGCAGCCCCCCTGGTCGATCGCGATGTCGACCAGCACCGCGCCGGGCTTCATGGTCTTCACCATCGCGCGCGTGACCAGCTTCGGGGCGGCCGCGCCCGCCACCAGCACCGCACCGACCACCAGATCGGCATCTTTCACCAGCTTCTCGATCGTCTCGGTGGTCGAGTAGGCGGTCTGAATCGTCGAACCGAACTGGACCGAGAGCTCCCGCAGCCGATCGACCGAGCGGTCGACGACGGTGACGCGGGCGCGCAGCCCCACGGCCATCTCGGCCGCGTGAGTGCCGGAAACCCCGCCGCCGAGAATCACGACGCGCGCCGGCGGCACCCCGGGCACGCCGCCGAGCAATATGCCGAAGCCGCCCTGGGCTTTCTGCAGGCTCGCGGCTCCGACCTGGATCGACATGCGACCGGCGACTTCGCTCATCGGCGTGAGGAGCGGGAGCGACCCCTTGGCTCCGGTCACCGTCTCGTAGGCGATCGCGGTGGCGCCGGATTTCATGAGTCCCCTCGCCTGCTCGGGATCGGCGGCGAGATGCAGGTAGGTGAACAGCACCTGTCCCGGGCGCAGCATCTGGCACTCGACCGGCTGCGGCTCCTTCACCTTGATGACCATCTCGGCGCGCTGGAACACCTCGGCGGCGCTCGGTGCGATGCCCGCGCCGGCGGCGCGGAACTGCGCGTCGTCGACTCCGATGCCATTGCCGGCGCCGCTCTCGACGAGCACTTCGTGTCCGGCGGCGGTGAGCTCGCGCACCCCGGCCGGCACCAGGCCGACCCGATACTCATGAACCTTGATTTCGCGCGGAACACCGATGCGCATGACGGTCCCCCCGTTTATTGGTTTGTGATCTGTCGGATTAGAACCCGGTAGCGCCGGCACCCGTTTGCGTAGTCCCAGCCCTGGAACGCGATTTTGTGGCAGAATCTGCCACTTACTGCGCCAGTCTCGAAGGATTCTTGCGCCATGGAACTCGACCGTTACGACCGCACCCTCCTGCGCCTGCTGCAGGAAGACGCCCGTATGACCAACACCTCGCTTGCCGCGCGGGTGAACCTGTCGGAATCGGCGTGCCTGAGGCGCGTGCGCGCGCTCGAGGAGTCGGGCCTGATCGAGGGCTATACCGCCATGGTCGACCCGCAGCGCGCGGGATTTCCGGTCAGCGTCTTCGTCAGCATCACGCTCGACCGCCAGAGTCAGACGGGACTAGAGGCTTTCGAGAGCGCGGTGCGGCGGGTGCCGGAAGTGATGGAGTGCTACCTGATGACCGGCGAGCACGACTACCTGCTGCGGCTGGTGGTCGCCGACCTCGCCGACTTCGAGCGTATCCACAACCAGCATCTGACCCGGCTGCCGAGCGTCGCGCGCGTGCAGTCGAGCTTCGCGATGCGCACCGTCACGCGCTCGCGCAGCCTGCCGGTGAGATGAGCTAACCGCGCGCCGACGCGTAAGCCGGCAGCCCCCGGGCAAACTCCGAGAGCGCACCGATGCCGCTCGCTTCGGCACGGCGGCACCAGTCGCGCAGCCGCGCGAGCGAGTGGCTCGCCGACGTGTCCTCCCAGGCGAGCTGCAGTCCCTCGCGGTACTCGACCACCCGGCGCAGCACTTCGTAACGCTCGAGGAGCTCCCGCAGCCGCCGGCGCGCCTCCTCGGCGAGGAGTGCCGGGTGGCGGATCAGCAGTCTCGGCGTGCCCGCCGGCACCGCCGGCTCGCACCGCTTGAGCTCGCGGCACACCGGCAGCACCACGCGCCGCGCGTAGGCACGCAGCACGTACAGCCGGTTGGTGAAGAGCGCCTTCACCGTATCGGCGTCGACCTCGCGGCGGCGACGCTCGAGATGCGGGCGGGGGGCGACCCAGCGGACACGGGCCAGCCCGAGCGCGCTGAAGAGGCGTATCCACAGCCAGCCGATGTCGATCTCCCAGCGCTGCGCGGCGAAGCGCGCCGATCGCGGGAAGGCGTGATGGTTGTTGTGCAGCTCCTCGCCGCCGAGCAGCAGTCCCCAGGGCACGAGGTTGGTCGCGGTCGAGGGCATCTCGAAGCTGCGATAACCGACCGCGTGGCCGAGCCCGTTGATCACGCCGCCGGCGAAGAACGGCTGGGCCGCCAGGTGCACCGCGATCATGATGATCCCGGGCGCGCCGAACAGCACCAGGTGGCCGATGACGAACAGCGCGATGCCGGCCCAGGTGCAACGGCTGTATACGTGCCGCTCGAGCCAGTCGTCCGGCGTCCCGCGGCCATAGTTCCTGAGGGTCTCCGGGTCACTCCCGGCCGCGCGATACAGCTCGAAGCCCTCGAACAGGACGCGCCGCAGGCCATACACCACCGGGCTGTGAGGATCGCCCGGCAGGTCGGCATAAGCATGGTGCTTGCGGTGCACCGCCACCCACTCGCGGGTGACCGCGCCCGAGCTGAACCAGAGCCAGAAGCGGAAAAGATGCCGCAGCGCCGGGTGCAGTCTCAGGCCGCCGTGGGACTGATCGCGGTGCAGGTAGAGCGTGACGCCGAGAAACATCGTCTCGACGGTGACGAAGGTCACGAGGACATAGCCCCACCAGGGCAGCTCGATCAGACCATACGGGGACAAGGTCATGGATTCTCCGTCGAGTTCTTATGTCGAGTCTGGCGCGGTAGGGTACGGCAATTCCGTGAGCGCTATGCGCCTTTTTCGCCGCTATTGCGGCGGCAATTCACACTTTCAGGCGTCGAGCACGATCTTGCCGATGTGCGTGTCGGACTCCATCAGCTTGTGCGCGCCGGCGGCATCGGCGAGCGGGAAGCGCGCATGGATCAGCGGCTTCAGGCGCTTGGTGGCGAACAGCGGCCAGACACTCTGGCGCAGGGCCGCCGCAAGCCGCCCCTTGCTCTCCACCGACTGGGGCCTCAGGGTCGAGGCCGAGATTTGCAGGCGCTTCACCATGAGCGGCCGCAGATCGATCTCCGCCTTGGCGCCGGCCATGTGGGCGATCACCGCGATGCGCCCGCTGGTCGCCGCGGCCGCGACGTTGCGGGCCACGTAGTCGCCCCCGACCATGTCGAGTATCACGTCCGCCCCGCGACCGTCCGTCGCGCGCAGCGTCGCCTCGACGAAATCACCCTCGTGATAGTTGATGGCGTGATCGGCGCCGAGCTCGCGGCAGGCCGCGCACTTGGCGGCGCTGCCCGCCGTGATGATCACTCGCGCGCCGAAGGCCTTGCCGAGGAGGATGGCCGTGGTGCCGATGCCGCTTGCGCCGCCGTGCACCAGCAGCGTCTCGCCGGCACGAAGCCGCGCGCGCTCGAAGACGTTGTACCAAACGGTGAAGAAAGTCTCGGGGAGCGCGGCTGCCTCCTCCAGGGTGAGCTGGGTGGGTACCGGCAGGCATTGCACCGCCGGCGCGGTCGCGTACTCCGCGTAGCCCCCGCCCGCGAGCAGCGCGCACACCCGCGCGCCGACCGCCGGATCGCTCACTCCCCCGCCTGCCGCCACTACCACGCCGGCGACCTCGAGTCCCGGGATATCGCTCGCTCCCGGCGGCGGCGGGTAGGCGCCCTTGCGCTGCAGGACGTCCGGCCGGTTGACGCCGGCGGCCGCGACCTTGATCAACACCTCGCCGGGCTTCGGCTGTGGCACCGGGCGCCGCGCCGCGCGCAGCACCGTCGGCGGGCCCGGCTCGCGGATCTCGATGGCCGTCATGTTTACCGGCAGCACCCGCAAATGTTGCGGTCGCCCCCGTTCGCGCGTCAACACCCGACGCGCGGCGCCGCCCGATGTCAGGTCTGCGTGCGCTCATCCCCCGAGGCGGGCGGCTCCCGTCCCCGGCCGCAGCGCTCCATGAAGCGCTCACGCAGGCGCGCCCGCTCCTCCGGCGTCAGGCTCTCCCAGCGCCCGCGCCACATATGCCGCCGCCAGTGCCCGTGCGATCCGCGCCAGCCGCGCAGGCCTCCGAAGAGGAGGCGGCAAAGCACCAGCAGGGCCAACGCCTGCCAGTAGCCGATGACGGGACCGTGGAACACCGGTGGCACCAGATCGTTCCACAGGAGCATCACCGCCCCGCTGAAGAGCGCGATGAACACGACCACGGCGACCGCAATCGCGATCCCTTTCGCAACACCCCTCACTACCCAAGCCACCCGACTTATCACGATTCCCTCCTCATTCCGACAACCAGTCGTCATACACCGCCTGCAACCGCTCGCGCAGCTGCAGCACCGCATAGCGCTTGCGTGACAGCAGCGTGTTGATGCTCTCGCCCGAGCGCTCGGCGAGCTCGCGGAAGGTGAGCCCGTCGAGCTCCTGCGCGATGAACACCTCGCGCTGCTCCCGCGGCAGCTCCCCGAGCGCCGCCTCGATCTCACCGAAGAGCACGGCGCGCATCGCCTCGGTCTCGGGCGTGCCGTCCGCGGCCGGCAGCAGCTCGTCCAGCACCCGCTCCTCGTCCGCTCCGACGGCGGCGTCGAGCAGCAGCTGCGGACGCTTCTTGCGGAAACGGTCGACGATGCGATTGCGCGCCACGCGCAGCAGCCAGGCGCCGATCTGCTCCACGGCGGCGCCTGCGCGCTCGGCCGCGACCAGCTCGTAGAACGCGTCCTGCAGGATGTCCTCGGCCTCCGCAACGTCGTCGATGCGGCGGCGGATGAAGGCCAGCAGGCGCCCGCGCTCGCGCAGCATCGCGGCGGCGATTTGCCGGTCCTGACTCATGGGGTCGCTAAGCGCGGCGGCGTCCATCTCCAATGAGGAGAGACGATCGGGGGGCTCCGATATTGTGGCGGCCTCAGGTACCGCGGCCCGGGGCCTGCATGGCGAGCGTTCCCGATCGGCCCGCGACGCTTCCGGCGACGATGCGGTGGCGCGGCAAAGCGGGGAGGTCCAGCCTCCCGGCATAGGCGGCGAGATCCGTGAGCATCTCGCCACGCGCCCTCCAGGCCTCGAGCAGCCGCTCGAAGGAGTCGAGGTAGGCGCCGCCCTCGAGCTCGGCATGGAGCGTGAATACCTGGTCCTGCCCGCCGGGCCGATCGGTCAGGGCGAGCAGATGATCCACGGGGTCCACGCCGCCGAGATCCTCGCGGCCGATGAGCTCATCGAGCGTCGGCAGCGTGGTCGGCAGTTGCGGCACCGCGGCGGTACCGGCCTCCAGGAGCGGCATGAACGGGCCGGTGCCACGGGTGTCGGAGGCGTAGCGGAATCCCAGCTCCTCCTCGAGCGCCGGAACGTAGCGATTCATCTGCCACCCGGCGGCGCCATGCACCTGCGGGGGGACGCCAAAGATCTCGGTGAACTCCTGCCGCGCGAGCGCGAGCTCGCGGCGCGTCCATGGTTCGCTCGCGCGGGCGACGCCGTCCTGCCAGCGAACGTGGTCCCAGGTGTGCACGCCGACCTCGAACCCGCGGCGGCCGATGTCCTGCATGAAAGCGCGGCAGCGGCGCCCGATGTGCGGCCCGGGCAGCAGCACGCCGTAGAGCAGCGTTTTCACGCCATAGTGCTCGACTACGGAGGTGCGCTTCACCTTGCCGAGGAAGCCGCGCCGGAATACGCGCTTGATGGCGCGGCCCGTGTGGTCGGGACCCAGGCTGAAGAGGAAGGTCGCGCGTGCATCGAGCCGCTCGAGCACGTCGGCGAGCCGCATGGCGCCCTCGCGCGTGCCGCGGTAGGTATCGACATCGACTTTGAGGGCGATGAGCGCCACGGCCGTGGTGCGCGAGAGCTTCAGTCGAGCGGCGCGGGATGCGAGCTGAGCGCGGGTGAGAGTCGCGGAAGATCGACCGGCGCGCCAGCTTTCGCCGCGCTGAGAAGCTCGAGCACCCCACCGCCCCCGCAAGCGGCGAACACGGCGCCGTCGGCGCCGAACAGCCACGCGCCGGGCCGCGGCGCCGCCTGTCCCGAGAGCCGGGTGCGGTGGATATCCCAGCGCTCTCCACCGACCCCGGCAAATGCCCCTGGGAACGGCGGTGCGACCGCGCGCACCAGGTCGTGAATCTCTCGCGCCGGGCGCGACCAGTCGATGCGGCCGTCCTCCGGGGTGCGCCGCCCGAAATACTGTCCCGGGAGGATCGGCTGCGGCCGCCGCGCCGCGGTGCCGGCGATCAGCTTCGGCAGCGAGCGCGCGAGGATGGTCTCGGCGGCGACGGTGACTTTGGCGGACACCTCTCGCGCGTCATCGTCCGCGAGTATGGGAACGGCGAGCTGATCGACGATGTCGCCCGCATCCACCTTGTCCACCATGTAGTGGAGCGTCGCGCCGGTCTCGCTCTCGCCCCGGAGGATCGCCCAGTTGACGGGCGCCCTCCCGCGGTACTTCGGCAGGAGCGACCCGTGCACGTTGAGGGCGCCGCGGCGCGCGCTCGAGAGCAGCGCCCCGGGCAGCAGCGAGCGGTAATAGAAGGAGAATACGAAATCGGGCGCCAGGGCCCGAAGATGCACCTCGAGCTCCGGGGTCGCGGCACTGGCCGGTGTGATCGTCTCGAGCCCGTAGTCGGCGGCGGTCTCGGCGACGCTCGCGTACCAGCGGTTCTCCTTCGGATCGTCGGCCACGGTGACGACGAGCGGAATCTCCACCCCCGCCGACAGCAGCGCTTTGAGGCAGCGGACTCCGACGTCGTGATAGGCGAAGACGACGGCCTTCGGGCCGCTCACTCCTGCCCTCCCCGCGCGCGCGGCAATGCGGGCGGCAGCGCCGTGATCTCCGCGCCGGGTGCGGGGCGCCCCTGGGTCAACTGCGCAGGCTCCGCGTCCCCGCCGAGCACCGCTGCGATGGTGTAACGCGGGCGCTGGCGCACCTGCTCGTAGATGCGCCCGACGTACTCGCCGACCACGCCGAGCCCGAGCAGCGCCATGCCGATCAGGAAGAACGCGATCCCGAAGAGAGTGAAGACGCCCTCGGCCTCCGGTCCCACGATCAGTCGCCGGACAGCGAGGAAGGCCACGAAGCCGAGGGATAAGAGTGCGATGACGATGCCCGCCATGGAGAAGAACTGCAGCGGCGCCACCGAGAAGCCGGTCATCAGATCGAAGTTGAGGCGGATGAGGCGCAGGAGCGAGTACTTCGACTGGCCCACGGTCCGCTCGGCATGGGCCACCTCGATCTCGACCGGATGGCGCGCGAACGTATAGGCGAGCGCCGGCACGTAGGTGCTCACCTCGGTGCAGTGGTTGACGGCGTCGATGACGCTGCGGTGATAGCCGCGCAGCATGCAGCCCTGGTCGGTGATGCGGATGGAGGTGGTGCCTTCGCGCAGACGGTTCATGAGGCGCGAGGCGGCCTTGCGCCACAGCACGTCCTGGCGGCGGAGGCGGATCGTGCCGACGTAGTCCGCGCCCGCGTCCATCGCCGCTACGAGCTTGGCGATCTCCTCGGGCGGATTCTGCAGATCCGCATCGAGCGTAATCACGTAGTCGCCGCGGGTGTAGGTGAAGGCGGCGAGAATCGCGCGGTGCTGCCCGGCGTTGCGCGCCAGCACCACGACCCGCGTGACATCCGGCCGCCGCTGATACTGCTCGCGTAGCTCAGCCACCGAGGCGTCCCTGCTGCCGTCGTCGACGAACACCACCTCGTAGCTGCGCCCGAGCGCATCGAGCGCGTGGTACAGCCGGTCGAAGAGCAGCGGCAGGCCCTCCTCTTCGTTGAAGACCGGAATCACTACCGAAATCGCCGGGTTCATTTGCTGCGCGCTCCGCGCACGATGTCGTTCACCGCCTTCACCACACGCTCGACGTCGGCGAGCTCCATCGCCGGAAACAGCGGCAGCGTGACGGTCTCGCGGCCGATGCGCTCGGCGTTGGGGAACTGCCCTTCGCGGTAGCCGAGCGCCCGGTAGGCGCTGAAGGTGTGAATCGCCGGGTAATGGACGCCGACGCCGATGCCGCGCCCCTTCATCGCCTCGATGAAGCTGAGGCGCGTGATTGGCAGCGAGTCGAGCGGCAGGAGCGGCGTGAATACGTGCCAGCTATGCCCCTCGTCGCCGCGCTCCGGCAACCGCAGCGGCGCGTCCTCCTTCCACAGCTCGAAGTAGCGCGCCACCAGAGCGCGCCGTTTCGCGTTGAATTCCTCGAGGCGCCTGAGCTGCCCGAGGCCCACGGCCGCCGCGACGTCCGACAGGTTGCACTTGCCGCCGGCGAGCAGCGTATCGAAGGAGTCGGGCCCGGACTTCAACTGCCCATGCCAGCGGTGCAGCTCGATGCTGCGCAGCTCCGCAGGCGAGCCGCCCGAGATCGCCCCGCCCTCGATGGTGGTGATGTTCTTGTTGGGATGAAAGCTGAAGACCACCAGGTCGCCGAAGCTGCCGATGCGCTTGCCCGCCCACGACGAGCCGATCGCATGCGCGGCATCCTCGATGACCCGCAGCCGGTGGCGGCTGGCGATCGCATACAGCCGCTCCATGTCGACCGGCATCCCGGCGAAGTGCACCGGCATGATGGCGCGGGTGCGCGGCGTGATGGCCTCCTCCACCTGCGCGAGGTCGAGGTTGCGCGAATCGAGCCCTACGTCGACGAACACCGGGCGCGCGCCCACCCGCACGATCACGTTGGCGGTCGCGACGAAGCTGAGCGCCGGCGTGATCACCTCGGCTCCCGGGCCGATCCCGCAGGCGAGGAGCGCCAGCTCGAGGCCCGCCGTCGCGGAGGTCTGGGTGCGTACCGGGCGTCCGCCGAGATAGTCCGACAGCGCGGTCTCGAGCGCCGCGACCTTCGGCCCGCTCGCGAGCCACCCGGAGCGCAGCACCTCGGCCACCGAGGCGATCGTCTCCTCATCGATCGAGGGGCGCGTGAATGGCAGGAATCTTTCCACGCTTTTCGCCGAATCGTTCATGAGCGCGACACCAGCACGACCCCCACCACGATGACCGCGATGCCGCCGACGCGCTGCACGTTGGGCACCTCGCCGAGCAACCACCACGCGAGCCCGATGTTGATCACGTAGCCCAGCGACAGCAGCGGGTATGCCTGGCTCACCGGGACGCGCGACAGGCCGACCAGCCACACGATGACACTCAAGCCGTAGGCGCACAATGCGTACCACAGCGAGGGCACGGCGAGCAGCTCGAGTCCGCGCTTGAGGACGGCGCTGTCGGTGACGACGAGGGGTCCCGTGACCCGGGTGGCGGCCTTGAGGCCGAGCTGCGCCAGCGCGTTCAGCAGCACGCCACAGAACAGGATCGAGAAATCACTGAGTTTCACAGACGACTCACTGCAACGGTGTAGTTATCGGCGGCAATCACGCGCCCGGGAAACCCCTGGCGCCGCCAGGAATCCCAGACTCCGGGATCGAAGAATGCCACGGCGTCGCGGCTCGTGCCCCAGCCGGCCTTGAAGGCCTCGACACTCAGGTCGTGTCTGCCGGGCTC
>Ga0307472_100001200_pt1 | contig 10197 bp, 7 predicted proteins | sample atmos_gasesAM5C__2_FD_204582 | JGI IMG/M metagenome (GOLD analysis project Ga0307472, IMG submission 204582) | Hardwood forest soil microbial communities from Morgan-Monroe State Forest, Indiana, United States - atmos_gasesAM5C_05 | ecosystem: Environmental > Terrestrial > Soil > Temperate... | reverse complement strand
GTTGGGACACGGCCAACAAAAGTTCCGAGTTGAACGATTTCAGCGTGTGCACCACTTGGGGCGTGCGGAAGGATCACCTTTATCTATTGCACGTGTTCCGCAAGCGTTTGGATTACCCAGATCTGAGACGAGCGGTGAAGCTGCAGGCTTTGTTATATAGAGCCAAAAATATCCTGATCGAGGACAAAGCGTCGGGCACACAGCTAATCCAGGATTTGCGGGATGATGGAGTGCACGGCACGACTGGTTATGCGACGCCAATGGATAAGGTCATGCGTGCGCATTCAGTGAGTAGCACCATCGAGAATGGATTTGTCCACATTCCCGCGCAAGCCGATTGGATGCCAGAATATCTGCACGAAATTGCTTCATTCCCGCGGGATAAATATGATGATCAAGTAGATTCAACCTCTCAGGCGCTCGATTGGTCGAAACAGGGAACGGGTCGCCTAGGATATATCGAATTGCTGAAGAAGATAGATGCAAACGGTGGAGTTCACGCCCTGTTTGGCGGCGGAAACAATCGACCGGGCTCTGAACGGGTTTCCTCTGATCAACAAGCAAGGAAGACCAATGTTGACCTGAAACCTCTAGCGCTAACAGAATCCAGACCGTGCGGCTGTGGCGGGACCATGACTCAGCGAATTCCGGGTGGGCTCCGATGTATGCAGTGCGCTGCACAGTGGTTGCATCCCGACGCGCGGCCGCGTGTCGCTTCCTTTTCCCGCGCGGATGTTTTGAATGCAATGACGAGATTCCGCTGATGTTACGTACAAGAAATCTATACAAGCCTAAGTCATCTTTTCAAAGCAACCGCACCGACAAAAGCGATTGGTTTAGCGTGCTCCATTCGGTATGTCTGTGCCCCAGCATCGTTTGACTCCACGAATTTTGGCCTTCGAATGAGTGAAATCGAATGATGGACGTACGTCGATCTCCTTCGCTTTAACGGAATAGACCCCATTCATGCTGTAGTGCGTAGCCTGCGGAGCAATAGGAAGCTATACGTCCAAGGGTGATTCGCGACGGCGGGCCCAGGCGCGGGCTCTTCGATGTGAGCAGACGGAAGTTTTTCCCTGTTAATCCCTGTTTCATTTTGGGTTTGGTGCGCTGACTGCCCGGTAATTTGGCCGAGATAGGACATTTACCATCGAAGGAGCTTTCCAACGGAGAAGTTTTCCCTGAATTTTTCCCTGTTACCGGAAAGAGGTTCGCAAACGATTCCATACGTTTCGATGAAACGATTCGGGGCGGCTTGTCACTATCCTACAGGATTGCAAAGGATAGGTGGAAGATGAGTTTCGAATATTGGTATGCGACCTCACCCGAAGGGAGAGTCGTTAAATACGGCTACAAGGAGCTGTCAGATGGAGTGGCGGCTATATCCGCGACTGTCGAGGGACGGTCGCTAATGATTTTGCAAAAGAGTTTGCGGGCGCCTTTGACGCGCACCCAGGTGGAAGCGCTGTTCGAAGAGAAGTCTACGATCAGGGATTTGACAGAAGAGCGTCTGACAGACGAGCACCATCAGTCGAGCGCTTCGTGTGGAAATTGAGGGCACGCGCCAACTGGCCAGGAAGCCAACCGTTCTTGGATCGCCAAAGCTCTTCCCTTGAGGTGCCCCACCCGCCGACGTAGCTGACCGCGCATCCGCACGGCCTGCTATCTTTTCACTCCGCGTAATTTCCTGAAGAACCCCACGTAATATATAGTTGTAGCATTCTGAAAGGGAAACTGTGGCACAGGTGTCTACAACTTCCAATTCGGTGAAGCCGGACCTGGGATCGCTGCGTATTGATGAAGGAAAGCGCCGCGGCCGCAACACCGGCAAAATGCTGGGCGCATTTGCCGCGATTTTGGGACTGGCGGTGATCGTCACGGGCGTGGTATTTGCGTTTCGGAACCAGACGCCGGTGGTGGAAATAGCGGCAGCGCAAAAGGCTACGGCGGGCCGGCCGACTTTGTTGAATGCGAGCGGCTACGTGACTCCACGGCGGCGGGCAACGGTGGCGGCGAAAATTACCGGGCGGGTCACCGGAGTATTTTTTGACGAGGGGATGCACGTGCCGCAAGGATTCGTGCTGGCGAGACTCGATGATTCCGACGTGCGTCGAGCGTTCGAATCTGCGGTGGCGGATCGCAACGCAACGGAAGCGCAGAGTACGGATTTCCAGGTGCAGCTCAAAAATGCGGAAATCGAGTTGCACCGCGCGCAGGAATTGCAGGCAGCGGGTGTGCAGAGCCAGCAGACACTCGATAACGCGCGAACGACCGCGGACAGTTTGCGAGCGAAGATCGCGTTGACGAAACAGCAGGTGGCAGCTTCGGAGGCGCGGATTCAAGAAGCGCAGCAGGCGGTGAACAACTGCGTGATACGAGCGCCGTTCGACGGGATAATCGTGTCGAAAGACGCACAGGTGGGGGAGATGGTGTCGCCGATTTCGGCGGGCGGCGGATTCACGCGCACTGGAATCGCGACGATCGTGGACATGAATTCGAATGAGATCGAAGTGGATGTGAATGAGGCGTATATCGCGCGCGTGGTGCCGGGGCAGCCGGTTACGGCGGTGCTCGATGCATACCCGGATTGGCAGATACCGTCGAAGGTGCGAACCGTGATTCCGACGGCGGATCGGCAGAAGGCAACGGTGAAGGTGAGGATTTCGTTTTTGAAACTCGATCCGCGAATTTTGCCGGACATGGGAGTGAAGGTTACATTCCTGGGCGATGCACCCGTGGAGAAAAAGGGCGAAGCGGCTCCGTCTGCGTTGATTCCACCGGATGCGGTGCGTGACGATAACGGCAAGAAGATTGTTTTTATCGTTAGGGATGGACGCGTGGAGCGGAGGGCAGTGACGACGGGCGGCACGCGGGGCACGGACCTGGAAATACTTGCGGGATTGAGCGCGGGAGATTCGGTGGTGGTGAAGGGACCAGCTAATTTGCGGGACGGTCAGGCAGTGGAAATCAAGAAATAGGAGCGGGCGACATGGTTCGAGTGGACCGTAGAGGAAACGGAAACAGCCTGATTCAAATACGCGGGCTCGATAAGAAGTACCGGCGCGGCGGCGAAGAGATTGATGTGCTGCGAGGCTTGAACCTCGATGTGGATCAAGGGGAATTCGTCGCGTTTATGGGTCCAAGCGGATCGGGCAAGACGACGCTGCTAAACCTGCTGGGCGGGCTGGATGTGCCGTCACAAGGAAGTATTAGGGTGGCGGGCGACGAGATCACGAATATGTCCGGAAGCAAATTGACGGAGTGGCGCGCGCGGCACGTGGGATTCATTTTTCAGATGTACAACCTGATTCCGGTGCTGACGGCGTTTCAAAACGTGGAGCTTCCGCTGCTTTTGACGAAGCTTTCAAAGGCAGAGAGACGAAAGCACGTGGAAGCGGCGCTTTCGGTAGTCAGCCTCGGCGACCGAACGAATCATTATCCAAGGCAACTATCGGGAGGGCAAGAACAGCGCGTGGCGATTGCCCGCGCAATTGTTGCCGATCCGACGTTTTTGATGTGTGACGAGCCGACAGGCGATCTGGACCGCAAGAGCGCGGACGAAATTCTGGGAATTCTCACGCAGCTTTCGAAGGAACATTCGAAGACGATTCTGATGGTGACGCACGACCCAATGGCGGCGGAACGCGCGCAAGCTACGCTGCACTTGAATAAGGGCGTACTGGTTGAAGGCGTGGCCAGCGCGGCCGGGAGCCTGGCATGAAATATAAGTCACTCATCATGGCAAATTTATTCCGGAAGAAGCTGCGGACGACTTTGACGATCGGGTCGTTCGTTGTGGCGCTGTTCCTGTTCGGGCTGCTTGTGGTTGTGCACGGCGCGTTCAACCAAGGTGTAGACGTGGCGGGCGCGGACCGGCTGGACGTGATTAACAAAACGTCGATCATTCAGCCGCTGCCGTATTCCTATCGCGACCAGATCCTGCGCATCCCCGGCGTGAAAGCCATCACGTACGACAACTGGTTTGGCGGCGTGTATCAGGACGAGAAGAATTTTTTCCCGCAGTTTGCAATCGACCCTGAAAATCAGCGCGTGGTGTTTCCTGAATTCGTGATTCCGGATGATCAGTGGAAGGCGTTCCTGGAAGACCGGGAGGGTGCAATCGCCGGTTCCGGAATCGCAAAGCGATTCGGCTGGAAAGTGGGCGATCGGATTCCGATCAAGGGAGCCATTTATCCGGGCGATTGGGAGTTCAACATCCGCGGAATCTACACCGGGTCGCGCGACAACGACGATTTGACGCAGTTCTGGTTTCACTACAAGTATCTGGACGAACGCCGGCAGTACGGCAAGGGGCTGGTGGGCTGGTACACCGTGAAGCTCGACACTCCCGATGACGGTACGAGAGTAGTGAAAGCCGTTGATACGATGTTCGCCAACTCGCCGTATGAGACGAAAACGGAAACCGAAAAAGCGCTCGCTTCGGACTTCGCGAAGCAGTTCGGAAACATCGGCTTCCTGATCTCTGCGGTCGGGAGCGTGGTGTTCTTTACGCTGCTGCTCGTGACCGGAAACACCATGGCGATTGCGGTTCGAGAGCGAATCGGCGAACTGGCGGTGCTGAAAGCGGTGGGGTTCAACGATCGCTTCGTTCTGTTTCTGGTTCTGGGCGAGTCGCTAATGATCGCAGCTATCGGCGGGGCGATCGGGCTCGCACTGTGCAAATTGATGACGCTCGGCGGAGACCCGACGCACGGCTTTCTGCCATTCTTCTACCTACCTGGGCCAATGATCCTGCTCGGATTTGGCGTTGCGCTCGCGGTGGGCGTGCTTGCGGGAATTCTTCCGGCGACGTCGGCGATGCGACTGCGCGTGGTGGACGCCCTGCGGAGGGTTTGAGCGATGGCGATTCCGATCATTTACAACCTGCGAAGCGTTCGAGCGCGCTGGGTCTCAGCGATCGTAGCGGTGCTGGGGATTGCGGGGACGGTAGGCGTTTTCATCGCGATGCTTTCGTTGGCGCGCGGATTTAAGGCGACACTGGTGGCTTCTGGATCGCCGGACAATGCTCTGATCCGCCGGGCCGGCTCGACCGGCGAAATCGACGGGACGGTTCCGCTCGACCAGGTGAAAGTGATTCAGGATGCGCCCGGAATCGCGCGGGATGGGGACCGGCCGCTGGTGAGTCCCGAGGTGGTTGTGATTGCTGCATTTCCGCTGAAGGCTACGGGGACGGACGCGAATGTGCAGGTGCGAGGTGTTTCGCCGGACGCGCTGAAGGTTCGCAGGAACGTGCACATGAAACAAGGGCGATTCTTCCAGCCTGGGTTGAACGAATTAATCGTGGGGAGGAATGTGCCGTCAACGTATGCGGGGCTGAATCTAGGAGACACGGTGCGGTTCGGCGGCGGTGATTGGTCGGTGGTAGGAGTGTTTGATGCGGGTGGCAGCGCGTTCGATTCCGAGGTGTGGTGCGATGCGCACGTACTGTCACAGGTTTACAAACGCCCGGAGAATATTTTTTCGTCGATCACTGTGCGGCTGACTTCTCCGGCGGCGCTGACTCAATTGAAGGACTCGCTGACGTCTGATCCGAGGATGCAGGTGCAGGTGGATCGGGAAATCGATTACTACGAAAAGCAATCGCGCGGGTTGACGACGCTAATTACGGTGCTCGGCACGCTCGTGGCGGGAGTGATGGGTATCGGCGCGATTTTTGGCGCGCTGAACACTATGTACTCAGCTGTGTCCGAGAGATCGCGCGAAATCGCGACGATGCGAGCCATTGGGTTCGGTGCGGCTGCGATCGTCGTTTCGTTTATTTTCGAGGCGCTTTTCATTTCTTTGATTGGCGGGGTGGTGGGCTGCGCGGCGATTTTGCCGCTGAACGGGTTCACGACGAGCGCGATGAACTGGCAGACATTCTCGCACCTGGCGTTTGCGTTTCGAGTAACGCCGCTACTGCTGGGGATTGGCGTTGGGTTCGCACTTTTAATGGGACTGGCCGGAGGGGTGCCGCCGGCGATTCGGGCTGCAAGGCGGCCGGTGGTGCTGGCGTTGCGCGAGCTGTAGAACCGACGACTACGATTATCTTCTTCTTTTGAACTTTCCTGATGGCATGCCGTGCCCCTGCCGAGCAAGGACTTACCCGCATCTCGTTCGGTTTACTAGAAGGAGGCGCAGCGGGAGAATACGCGCGTGCTGCGTCGATTGCGGATTAGAGTGAGTATTGGGCCATCTGAGTAGAGGCGGGGAATTTTATGGTGACTTCTGCGAAGAGACGTAGCGAGCGAGTCCTGCTAGATGTTCCGCTTTTCATCGAAGGAAAAGCGGAAGGCGCACAAGATTTCAAAGAGGAAACCTTTACGCTGACTGTAAGCGCGCACGGGGCGCTTATTGTGTTGGCGGCGAAAGTGGCGCTAGGGCAGACCGTTCGGCTTACGAATTTGAAGAATAAGGGTCACCACGAGGCTACGGTCGCTTTTCTTGGCCCGCCATATGCGGGTCTCGCGACCGTAGGGATTCAGTTTAGCAAGCCGGCGCCGGAGTTTTGGGCCATCAGTTCGCCGCCCGCGGATTGGAAGACGGCATAGCGCTTGTGCGGTTTATAAGTGAATCCCCACGACGAGACAAAACGCTCGTCATGGCTGCTTGGCCACAGACATATCTTCCTGTTCGATTTGATCCTAACGGTAGAAGAGCTGACTAGTCGGCCGAGGGGGCTGAAATCGCGGAGAGCTTGGCAAGTTCGTCATACGTGAAGACAAGCTGGCTGCCGTTTGATTCGGGCTGGATTTGGCCCAAACCGGCGCGGCGCGAGAACCACCGAAGATCCGCAAGTGAAAGGCCAAGCAAGATTGCGGCGCCACGTTCGCTTATGTGGCTGTTGTTATCGTCGAGCACAGACGACTCCGGTTCGAAGCACACTCGTTGGGATCCCAAGTATTGGCGCGGGCTACCCGGGCAAAATTTTTGAAGGGCCCAAAACTGCATCGTGGCCCGGGTAGTCCGCAGGAAGGGTTATTGCAATCAGCTAGCCATTACCTTCGTTTCCACATTCGTCGTTAATATCCTGTAACCATCATAAGGAACAGCGGGTTACGGCCACGCGGGCTCAATTCCGTTGCGAGTGCCGTCAGTTCGTTGGCCCGTGAACGGTACAAACGTGGAAGGAATGTGAATCGTTCTTCACAACTATTGGGGATTCCGAGGATGGTCTCGTTTCTACGCGCGCTGACAACGTCGAAGCGACGGAGCACAGAATGAGGCGCTGCCGGCGCGGATTCAGGGAGAAAAAGTGCTGAAAACCTTTGTAATTTTATCGTGCTTCGCAGCCGCATGTCTCATCGTTGGAATTCGGAGCAAGGATCCGGTTGTGCCGAGTGCAGCGGCGCAAGAAAAACCTGCGAAGAATGACGCCGCGGCGGCGCATACGGTTCACACGGAAATGCGCAACGTGATGTATCACTTCAACGACAAAGTTGTGGCGCACATTCGCACGCTGTCTGGTGAACTTGTTCCGATTGGCGGGAAAGAGATGCCAGTGTTCGACGACAAGAATTCGTTCAATCTGCGGATCGCCAACGCTGAAATTGCAATGAATACCGCGTCGCTCACGAATGCGTTCAATTCTTACGTCTTCGCAAATCCGAAATCGCCATTGAAAGACGTTACGATGACAATTGCGGACGGAAAGTTGAATGTAAAAGGACGGTTGCATGACAAGGGAGATATTCCCTTTGAAACCGACGGCGAACTGACGCCCACACCCGACGGGAAGCTGCGAATGCAGGCCGACAAGATTCAAGCGTTGCATCTGCCCGTGAAAGGGCTGATGGATTTGATCGGCGCGGACATCGCAGGCTTTATCAAAACTGAGAAGGTGCCAGGACTAGCAGCGGACGGAAACGGATTGATTTTCGATCTGAAGGAGACGTTGCCGCCGCCCCACATTGACGGAGCGGTGACGGCGGTGCATATCCAGGGACAGAACCTGATTCTGACTTTCGGAACGGCAGCGAAAGCCAAAGCCGCGCTCAGCGCCAGCGGGAACTACATGGCGTACCACGGGAATCAACTTCGATTTGGAAAATTGACGATGAACGACGCGGATCTGATGCTTATGGACATGGATCCGAGCGACCCTTTCGATTTTTATCTGGATCATTACCTGCAACAACTCCAAGCCGGATACACGAAGATAACAGCAAACTTCGGGCTGCGAGTGTTCACGAAAGATTTCGATAAGCTGCCGAAGCCGCAGGCAGACGCCAAGATAGCGAGGCGGTGATACAGACGCTTGCTCCGCGCAATGAGCTAGTTCTTTGCGGGATTGGAGACCGCGGATGTGCCGGCGAGTTCGTCCCGTATTTTGGCGGCTTTTTCGGATTGATTCATGGCGTTGTATTCAGCCAGCAGGTCGTTTCGGGCGGTCTGGACCCAGCGAGCGGGCGGAGTTGATTGTTTCATCAGAAGTTCGTACCCCATACGACTTTCCGTCTCGGCATCGGAGTACCGCTTGCCACGCAATAGCGTACCCCCGAGTCTGACGTGCGCGATGGCAATATTGAGGTGGCCTGCCGGAAGCGAATCGGCGTAGAGCTTGAGCGCGTCCCGGTAGAACTGCTCCGCTCTGGCATAGTCCCTTCGATCGGCATAGACTCCCGCTAAATTTGCAACCGCTGCTCCCAGTTGCTGGTTCTTCTCGCCGTACACCGTCCTGTAAATATCTGCCTGACGGTGGAAGTCCGCCTCGGCTTCATCGAGATTTCCCTGGTGCTGAAGGGCGAGGCCAAGCTCGCCGACTGCCAACGCAACGCGGGGATGAACCTTTCCGTAGTGTTTCTCCAGCGCAGCGAGCGATTCACGAAGAATTGGTACGGCTTCGTCGGCCCGGTCTTCCGCGATCAAGTACTTGCCGAGGATCGTCATGTCGTCGGCTGTCTCTGGATGATCTTTCCCGTACCAGGCTTGCATGATGGCGACTGCTGTGCGCTGAAGCCGCTCGGCGTCCGTGTAGTGACTCCACTGGTACTGAATGTCCGCGAGGTTCGTGAGGTCCTGGGCAACATTAGGATTGCGATCGCCATAGATCTGTTCGTCCATGCGGAGCGCGCGCTCGTTCAATGATTTTGAAACATCATAGTGACCCAGATAGTAATGCGTGTTTGCCAGTTCGCTGAGCGTGGCGGAAAGATCGGCAGGTACTCCTTTTGGGCCGGACTGAAGCCGCATGGCTTCCTCAAGAGTAGGAATGGCTTCGTCGTACTTGCCGCGATTATCCAGAATGCGACCAAGTGTCAGTGTGGCTCTGCCGATCACCGGATGGTCGGGAGGAAGATGGCGTTTGCTCATATCGAGGCCCTGACGGGCCAGGGTTTCCGCTTCTTCGAGCTGGGCTTGGTCATTGCGAAGATTCGCGAGGGCGACCAGGCTTTCGGCTACTTTGGCGCTATCCGGTCCATTGGTCGCCTTGCGCTGTGCGAGCGATGCTTTCAAGAGCGAATCCGCTTGCTCGTATTTGCCGAGCTGATCGTACATGGCGCCGAGAGTCTGATAGAGGTCAGCTTGAATCTCCGGCTCTTCATCGAGGGCGCGTGCTTGCTTTTCGCCGCGTTCGAGAACAGTGACGACGCGGAGATCGTCAGCGGGGCCGGTGGATTCAGCGTCGCCCTGAAACAGGTCCTGCATGAACTGCTCGACGCGCTGGGTACGAGCGGCCTCTGCGAGAGCCGCGTTGCGAGCTTTCGTAAGGCGCAGAGTATAAAAGATTACCAAGCCGACTACGAGCGAGAGGACGAGCGCAGAAGCGGCGACACTCGACCGATTGCGTCCGACAAATTTGCGCATTCGGTAGAGAGCGGAATCCGGCCGAGCCTCCAGCGGCTCGCCGCGGAGATAGTGATCGACGTCACGAATCAGCGCTTCCACAGAACGGTATCGGCGCTGGGGATCCTTATGCATCGCCGTGAGACAGAGGACATCGAGGTCAGCCCAAGCCGATTTGCCGATTGAGCCGGCCGTACCGGCGGCTTTCGTGCTCGTTTGATGGTCGGTCCGGCGAATGAGTAGCGACGGCTTCACTGGGTCGTGTTCGAGAATCGTCGCCTGGACTTCGACGGGCGTTTGATTCGATAAATCGAACGGAAGCGCACCGCATAGCAGTTCGTACAGAATGACGCCGAGCGAGTACACGTCAGACTGGATCCCGACTCCATCGCCTCGAATCTGTTCGGGTGA
>Ga0307472_100001197_pt1 | contig 10204 bp, 11 predicted proteins | sample atmos_gasesAM5C__2_FD_204582 | JGI IMG/M metagenome (GOLD analysis project Ga0307472, IMG submission 204582) | Hardwood forest soil microbial communities from Morgan-Monroe State Forest, Indiana, United States - atmos_gasesAM5C_05 | ecosystem: Environmental > Terrestrial > Soil > Temperate... | reverse complement strand
GGTACCGATCAACTTCCCACCCCAATCTCCGATGGCGCGTTGTTCTACAATGTGGGATGAGGGACGGTAATGATAGAGGCCATCGGGCCAGCCGACCAATCCTTGCGCGCAAAAGTGAAATTCGGTGGGATGGAGATTGCCGGAGGAAGGATTCACGCGCAGAGAGTAGACGGCTCCAGTGGACGAGACTCGCTTGGACGCGCTAATCGAAGCGGAATAAAACATTAACTGCGAGAGGAATTCCGCACCGTCCCGAGCCAGGGTAATTCCTGTTTTGCCTTCGAGTACTGCGAGAGCTGAGATCTGTGGAACTGGTGGGTCGGCCGGCAAGTCCAGGACGGGGACGCCCTCATAGTGTCGAAATGGATTGGGCATATTGGCCCAATCGAGATAGTGCTGAGTTCGCCGCAGCGATTCGACACTGTGTTTCGTCAGTTCATGGTACTCGCGCCAGCTCATGTGGGTTGAATCCTGAGAATACTGTACCGGCAATTCAGGCGTCCGGGAATTGTCTGCGGAAGGAAACTATGTTCAGCGGGCTAGTTGAAAATCCGGTCCGGATAGATGTCGATAAATCCGCTTCGCACCAGTAATCCTGCGACGCTTTCGCCGAAGCGCTGGAATGGTCTATGCCGCGCCCTATGAAGCGTAAGCTCCTAAGCACATTTGTGGTTTTGTTCGGGCTCTCCGGATGTAAGGCAGCCACGGAAAACGGAACGTTCAAGATTGTCCAAGGGGAAAGGGACGGTCATCCACTTTTCGCGATGATCGACAGCAGTCGCCATGACAACAAATTCAAAACCAGTTTCCCGTGGTTCCTAAGTATCTCGATCCCTCTTACAAATCCGACCAAGGACGGCCTCACGACAGATTCGGAAGCATCCGCTCTGAATGACTGGGAGGACTCTCTAGAAAAGGAATTTGCAGGGGCGTGCCGATTCGCATATGTCGGTCGCGTCACATGGAACGGCACCAGGGAGCTGTTGTATTACGTTGACACACCTGACTGTGTTGTTTCGAAACTGAGAAAATTCGCTAATGATCACCCAGCACGGGTCTTTAACACTCGGTGCGAGCGTGACGAGCGGTGGGAGAAGGTGAGCGTGTACCTCGGAACGGATCAATAACGCTCACCGCATCGCCGGTTACTGTTGATAACTTCGCACCACTAATCGCCAAGTCCGCTGCACGCAGCAGTCCACGCGGATAGCACTCGCACCTTTTTCACACCGCAGATTTTGATTTGCCGACTACTTCGGCGTCACTTCGCGCGCAAGACGGCTCGCGACTATCTCTCGCAAGTCAGCTCGTTTTTTCCCCGCTTCTATCATCGCCTCGCGCGTTCCATAGTGCTTGGTTGCGATCGATGCGCCCTTGGCATCGAGCTGGTCGAGCGCCGCCCAATTGGGATACATCACCGCGACAGCAACATCCCAATCGTGCGGGTGATCGACCTCCGGATTAGTGAATACCTTGTAATCCGTGATGAACCCCGCCTTCTTGAATTCTTCATATATGGGCTTGAAATTCTCGCGAAAGTCCTTCCAGAATGCGTCTCCCTGACCGGTCTTAATCGAGTAATAGCTCACACGCCAGACAGGTCCGACATCGTAGTTCGGGCTTTGTGCGCACGCGGCACTTGCAGTGAGCAAGGTCGCCAAGAATAGAAATATCGAAAGCGTTTTTCTCATTCGTATCTCCTCAGATTGTCGAGATGGTCGTTCTGGTCGGGGTTCCGTTGCCAACGGGGACAGCGCGAATCTACCACCGGCCACATCGCGCGTCAACGCTCGCTCGGTGCGGCTGAGGGTTTCCAATCTCGTTACGAATAAGTCTGTGACTTGGCGCGTGGTTACGACGGTCTGGTTCGGATAGATGTCGAGAAATCCGCTTCGCACCACGTATCTCAAGATGCGACGATTCCAGACGGGAACGAATTGATAGCAGCGGGACGCGACTTGATCTACGTGCGTAGGATTCTAGACGAGACTGCGTTTCTTTAACCTGACTCCTTGCCGGCATCTCGGTTGCGCCCAGGTTGCAGTTTCTGCCGGACTTTTCCTTGCTTTGCAGGGCTAAAGGCTTTATCTTCTTTCGCTCCAGAGGGCTCGGGAGAACTCATAATCCGTTGGTCCTAGGTTTGAATCCTAGCGGGCCCACCAACATTCCAAGGGTCCAACCCGGAGACATGGGTTACAGAATGTACCGGCTACATGAGTGACGACCTCGGACCGAACGGGTTGTCGAGCGGTTCCAGCCTCGAGTATCGAGATCTCCGATATGTGGCCGAGCCGCCAAATAGTCCACAACGACGCTCAGTTTTTCTTTCACCCACCAATCGTTTCCGTCGAGAAACGCAACAATGTCGCCCCGTGCCTCAGGAATGCCTGCATTGAACGCGGACGCCTGGCCGCCATTTGTTTTTTGAATCAGCCGAACGTGCGGCTGAAACTTGCGGACGATTTCGGGCGTGCGGTCAGTCGGCCCATCGTCCACAACGAGGATTTCAGTGTCCGCTCGTGGAAAATCCTGCTCCAGGACGCTGACGATTGCTTCTTCGATAAAACGCTCGTGGTTGTACGTGTCGATTAGAATTGTAACTGCGGGTATCCCCATCTCAACTTCTCACCCTCTCACCCTCGAGATCACATCTTTCTTCCCTGCCAGACAGTATAGAGCAACCAACAGAAGAGATTCAGAGAACGCATTTAAGACTGAATTTATCGGTCGGCCATCGCCCTGCCCCGGTCGGTGACAATTCGGCGCCAACATCCCGATATACGGGCCCTCGACTGCCTGCAGATGGGCAGCACGTCCCACGACACTTTCAAGTTCACAATGTTCACGAAGTTCACGCTTGTTTCGATTTGGCTTCGCTATCCCCTTTCTTTTCTGCGGGGGCTGGCTTTGAGTTCTTGCACAGCTCACAGCCGTTGGCGAAGCCTTGCTCCAGGAAGCGCCTTTCCCGATCGATCGCGTGATCATGGGCCAAGTTGTGGATTCGTTTCCGCGTCCTTACGTCAAGCCAAAGAATAAACCCCGCGTTCGTACGCTTTCGATTGGTGAAACCAAGAGATGTCAGGGCACGGCCGACCTCGTGCGCATTCAGCCGGAAGGTCTCTTGCAGCCGTTCAAGATTCAAATTCACTCCGAAGGTCAAATCTTTCTGGGCGCACTTTCCCTCCTTCAAATTCAAATGAATCCATACGTACAAGAATCGCAGAACAGCGGCGCAGGCCGGCGACAAAGGCTCCCGATTGATCTCCTGCTGCTTTTCAAAAAGATGAACAAGGTGTTCGCCGAGGCCTGAATCGGCCCCGAGCGGAAGAGCAAGCGACTGATACAGGTCCCGCGTGCGTGAGTGCAGGCGTTCGTCCCCTTCAACTTTCGGCACGCGTAGCGAATGGTACTTTTCTAGGCGGTACTGTAGGAGTTCCTTCCTCAGGTCACCCGCAAGGTCCAGGATCTTTTTGTCCGTTGGCTTCGCGAGATCAGTCCGATTTGTCTCCTGCATCGGGATAATCACGCATCGGCTATTCAAGGCTGCATCATTCGGAAGTTCTGTCCAGGTAATTACTTTTGGACCGAAGGCCTTAAGCGAACGCCCTTTGCGGAGAGTCACTGATCCACGCGTTGTTCCAGTTTTCAAAAGATGAAAAAGCTCGCGCCGATTCCCAGCAGTGAGCGTCTCGTCCACTAGAAGAGTTGGACCTAGTTTTTCGTAGACCTCGTAAAATGCGGCCGAAGTGATGTCCGCCGTGAGCAAAGGCCGCCGACACAGCAAATTCAAGACTTGAAGCAAAGTGGTTTTGCCGGATCGAGGCAGACCGACCAGCGCGAGGTAGGGCGCAATCGGCAAGCTTTCGATGAACCAAGTGCTCATGACAAACGCTGCAATCAGGGTCGCGTCGTTCGTACTAACGTCGGCACAGCCGAGAATAAGCACCGTAATTCCGGCAAGGAGCTCGATGGCGGATTTATACGGTTTAGTCCCCTGCGGAAGGCGCACGTGCTTGAAAATCGTCTCCTCCCGCAGTAAAGGTACGAGCAGCCGATTTGCGCACTCGACCATAGCCGCGATCTGGACGATCCCATTCTTGTAGACAGCAAAGAGAGAATTCGCAGGGTCATTCGGATCCTCGATCATCTCGATCAAAGTCCCATCCTCGATTTCGGCGAAATCGACTTCATGTTTAGGCAAAGGGCTTTCCGTTGGAACGAGTGCTGGACCATTTGCCGGAGCTGAATCTCGGAGGGTAGAAGAAGAAACGCGGGTTTTCGGTTTATTTACGAAACTTGCGGACGCGTGGCGTCTAGTCGATTTCCTCGAGTGCATGGAAGTACCCCGTGGACGACGGTAAATTGAAATCCAAGTCTTCGTCCTGGTAGGTTGTCAACGTGTTCCATCATCGAGTCATCGTCCAATCGAGATCCGCGGGGACCCCAAATCAGTTGAAGGTTGCTCAGGGGAACCGGTAATAAGCAAACGTATTTTAGCATGTTGGGCGGCGTTTTCGTGCGCCGTTTGACCTCGGATCGAAAGCGTGGAGCCTTTCGCCTTATTGCGGTCCTTGTCCTTCTGCATTACCTCGATGCGGTTGTGTAGGAGCATTCAAACTGGTATCCGCCGTACTTCGAACCGGCGGTCGTCCATGGCGCGCAGCAAGTGCATCCCGATCTCATTCGAAAAGCAAACGCGTCACGATTGCTGGGCCGGCACAGATGCAACACCAGTCAACTTGGGAGATTTTCCTGAGCGAAGCTGCCAGAACCGCTCCTTGAGCCGAAGAAAACGCGTCTCCAGGAATCGATAACTCAGGGGATGTGACCTAGTGAAAAATGAGAACGGCCCGGCCTTTCGGCGTGATTTCGAAACTTGACAGCATCTGTATACCCCGACGATACTTGCGCTGCTTGGTCGAAACGACCTAATGAAGAAGCCAACCCGAAAGAAAGCCTCTGCGAAGAGGACTCCGCCTCCACGCCCCGCGAAGCACGCGGGTGCCAAGCACCCTAGGTCACAACAAAACAAGGCTTCCGTCACCCTAGATGCTAACGGGAAACTTACTTTCAATCATGCCATGGTCTACGTGAAAGACGTGGAGCGCGGACTCACCTTCTACCGAGATTTGCTGGGGTTCAAGCTCATCGAAGATTTCCGGTATGAGAATAAGCCGGTGTATGCGCGCCTGCGCGCACCGGGCGGCGACGGTACGATCGCATTACACCAGACGGGTCCGGAAGCTTCCGTTTTGAGCGAAGGTGTGCGTCTTTACTTCGAAGTCCGTGAACTCGACGACTTCTGCCGCAATCTCCAGCAAAAAGGGTTCCACATCACCCAGCTGCCACGCATGATGCCTTGGGGTTGGCGGCATGCCTATCTCAACGATCCCGATGGCCACGAGATCAGCTTGTATTGGGCAGGCGAAAACCGTATGAAGAAAACGGTGATGAAGGCCGCGCAAAAGGCCGCCCGGGCTTGACGCCGGCATCTCGGAATCCCACGGGTACTTTCCTATAAGCCCGACCTTAGCATCGGCCAAGTTTGCGGCGTTAACGAAATCGCCCGGACGGCCCTGGGGTTCCTAGCCTCTAGTCTCTTTGCCCCGAATCAAATTCCCCAATTCCGGACGCGGGGGGGCGAAGGCTCTCATGCAATGGAAGTGCTGACACAAGGTGTTACACATGTCCTGAGATCCGACATCTCGGAACTGCTTATTGGGTTCGCGGTGCTTGTCACGCTCGCTGGCATGATCTTCCAGGCGATCGGCAATACGAGAGACGCGCGAAGGTTTCCTCCTCCCGGTCAACTGGTCGACGTCGGCGGCCATCGGTTGCACATCTACTGCATGGGTGAGGGCACTCCAGCGGTAGTGATGGACTCCGGGTTTCCCGGCTCTTCGCTAAGTTGGACGTTCGTGCAGCCCGTAGTGGCAAGGTTCACCCACGCATGCAGCTATGATCGCGCGGGCCTCGGTTGGAGCGATGCGGGCCCCATGCCCCGCTCCAGCCGGCAGATTGTTGAGGAACTCCGTGCGCTCCTGCTCAATGCTGGAGTCGAAGGACCGTTTGTGCTCGTGGGGCACTCCTTTGGTACCTTCACGGTGCGCCTCTATGCGAGCACCTATCCCGGCGACGTTGTGGGCATGGTCCTCGTTGATCCTATCCACCAAAACGAGTGGCTTGAGATGACCGAGGCAGGAGCAAGAAAACTTGCGGGCGCAATAAGGTTCTCTCGATATGGCGCGTTACTTGCGCGGCTGGGCGTCGCTCGTCTCATCTCCGCTCTCGTGCGTCTTGGTGCATCCGGGCTGGCGCGCAGTAGCGTTTCCCTGCTGACGGGCGGGACGATGGCGGAGGCAGAGCGTAGGATCGCCCCATTGGGAAAGTTACCTTTGGAGCTGCGGCCAATTATTGCGGCCTTGTGGACACAGCCGAAGTTTTTTGATGCGATTGCAAGCCAGGCCGAGTCGCTTCCTCAAAGCGCAGCTCAGGTTGCTGCCACTGGAGATTACGGTGACATTCCGTTGGTGGTGCTTTCGGCGAGCAGCTCTTCTCCTTCGGATATAAAGGGACATGAGGCATTGGCGCACCTGTCTTCCAAAGGGAAACACGTAGTTGCTTCCAAAAGTGGTCATTGGATCCAGCTTGACGAGCCCGATCTTGTGATTGAGTCAATTCGTGAAGTGGTTGAGTTAGTTGGTCGTAGAAGTCCGAAGTAGACTTCTCGGCCTTGTTTCAGGGTTTGTGAGCGTGGTGCCGGGATGGTGCCGAGCGGCGGCAAGCAATCTTGGCACAGCGTCTGACTATGTCGCCACAGCAAAAGGGCGAACACTATCCATTAGGTACTCAGCGCATCGGAGGATCGAAAGATTTCCGTGAAGATGCAAACACGTGATGCCGGCGGTCGCAATTCACACAACGGTGGGGTCTCAGGCCAGGAGTTGCGTCAAGCACGGAATCGCACAAACCGCTCTGTCCTGAGCGATGAAGATGTTTTTCTCCACAATACGGACACGCTCTGTCACCTGGGATTGAGATCCTGAGAATTCTCAGTCCTCTAACTGCCATCTTGGTTGGAACAAGAATCTTGGTTTCCGTTCGCGGAAAACTCTGTTCCAAAGCGCTAACGATAGCTTCTTCGATAAAACGACAGTGGTTGTATGTGTCAATGAAAACTGTGACTGTCGGTTTCGGCCCCGTCCCGCTGATGTGAAAGAAAACTGCGATTGTTTGCCTCGGCGCCGTGCCGCACATCGAGGTGACAATGCAAGGTAGATGCCATCTTATGCTACCGACACCTCTGGTTAACAAATCCTTTGTCCCTGAAGGAGGGCGTGGCGGCTACAAGAAGCCAAAAACGCTTACCGAATCATCTTTGGAAGAAGAACTTCTCCAGTGCGGTGGATACAATCGCACCGGTCGCACCAAGCATGTAGAAGCTCCAATCCTCAAAGTTACTGCCGCGAACCGCTGCGCTTTCGTAATGCTGGTCCCACCAAAATTCCTTTACTCCAGCAACCACCGCCAAAGTGCCAAATGCCCACCATACGGAACCTGGACCGAACAGAACGATTGAGCCCCATATGACGGCAAGTCCACCAGCGAAGTGACCAAGCTGCGCTACCTCGTTAAACAATTCTGGTGATATGGAGTCGGAAGTTTGTAGCTCTCGCAGCGATGTGGAAAGTTTTCTCATTGTTTGGATACCATTGCGCGCCCTCGGGTGTAGGTGGATTTTGCCACCGGAGATTCCGGGCATGCAATCTCGTCGGTCAAGTAGATTCCAGACGGAAACACTACAGTTCGCCATCCAACCTTTCCCCGAGAGTGAGTAGTCTAAGTAATAAGAGCGCCACCATCATTACTTGCTTGCTTTTGGTACAACCATCAGGAAGCCACCTCGCTGAATGAGCTAAGTTCTTCTCCCTAGCGCTTTCCCAGCGGCAACTGGGGTGGAGGGCGCAATCCGACAGGCTCAAGGTCCTGTTCGGCTCCGAAGAGCCGAGCAGGTGCCGTATGCACGGCGACAGTACAGACACCGACGAAAAGAGAGTCGTTACTCTGTTCCTCGCAGCTCTGGCGATTACTCTGGCTTGGGTGTCGTCTAATCTTCTTGCCACCGTCCATTTGGCGATGCCGTGGTGGGCGGATGCTCCTTCCAGCATGTTTTTCTACGGAGTGCTCTATGCCCTTTTTGACAGGCATCTCTGGCGGCATCCCCTCATGCGAAAGCTGGGACTGGTGAAGACGCCTAACCTCACGGGCTGCTGGCGAGGTTACCTCACGTCCTCGTATGATAACCATGCAAAGCGCCACGATTTGTCGTTGGACATCTTCCAGAGTTGGACGCAAATTTCCATATTCCTCAGCACTGTCACCTCCATCTCTCGGAGTTGTGTAGCAGTGATTCAGGTCTCAGACCCAGAGGGCATCGCGTTGATTTACCAATATGAGAATCAACCCCTGGCCGACGCGACGAGAACGATGCACATGCACTACGGTACTGCAATGCTGAGAATGCCGACTGGTAGTAAGCTGGCTGGAGATTATTACGCAGGACGCGACCGGGGAACCTTCGGTCGGATTTCGTGCCACAGAGAGTGAAAGCACGCCTTGGGTCCAAGGAAGTTAGCATCTGCGCTGCGCAACAATAGATTGCAGGACCAGCCATGGCGACAGCTTCACATACGAGCGCACCCGCCGCCGAAGAAAGAAAGTTTTCGGTGGCGCAAACAGAACGAATCTTCTACGACGGACCTTGCGGCCTCTGCCAGCGCTTTGTTCGGTTTGTGGTCCAGCGAGACCGCGCGGGCACCACATTTCGATTCGCGCCTCTGCACGGCCCCACTTTCGAGTCGGTTGTACCCCTAGAGCGTCGCGCACGATTGCCGGACAGTATGGTCGTGCTCACAAGCGACGACAGGCTTCTGATTCGGTCCGACGGCGTGATTCACGTGCTTCGCCGTCTTGGCGGCTTTTGGAAATTCATCGCTGTCGCATTTTCCATCATTCCGCGCCCGCTTCGCGACGCGGTGTACGATTTCATCATGCGCATCCGCTACCGGATATTCGGTCGGCTTGACAATGTTTGCCCCGTCACGCCGCCCGAGCTGCGCGCCCGCTTTGACGATTGATACCGGATGCCTTCAAATCACACGAATTGTGGATTTTGTTCGGTCACGCACTATCGCAATCGCGCAAATCGGATATATCTGGAGCCCGACTTATCACCCTGATTGTCCGGGCGAGCTTGGCGTGGTTTAATCTGCCACCAGCGAAGTGATACGCATAGAATGAACGGGGTGAATTTTTGTCTATCCCGAGTGCACCCTCATCCCAGCCGGTAAACGACTCCGGTTTTCTTGCTACGCTAATGCCTAATCGGGGGCGTACTCAGTTTCTGCGTGGTGTCACCCGACTTTTCCTAGTGATTGGGATACTCGGCTGTGTTTCCGTCAAGTGCAACGGTGTTTTCGGAATTTCATGCGCGGCATAGCTGGCCCGTTGCGCAGGGTGTAGTAGTCGCAAAGGATTTGAAGAGCAATAAAGGTAGCCCCGGAAACCTCTCGCGGTACACAAGCTACTGGATGTCTCACCGGCACAATCTCCGGTGACGAGCGGGAGCCGCTGCCTTGCTGGGGAGTCGTCCGAACGCGCAGCACAGATTCCCCGGCAACTGCGAACGAATGGCTGAAGCGCCATCCACTCAATTCAGCTGTTGGAATCCTGCACGACCCGAACGGGCCAAACACCAAGATTGTGGGTGAATCGGCCTGGCTCGTGTATCCCGTAAAAGAAATCTTGGTCATGTCTGGTTGGATGGCGTTTTTTCTAACATTTCTCAACATCACGCAGCGCCGGTTGCAATTCTTGGAGACTCTTCCCGAGGATTACGACGCATCTCCGCCGCCCTCATCACAACCTCCCGGACCGAACGATTTAATTGACCTGAAGCTCTCTTGATTCGGTGTATCCGGCTGCGATAACGCCATTCAACTCAAAACGTGCTCTCACACTTCTGCAGACTTGCGTGCCGTATGTTCAGGCTGGCCCGAACTGCCGGAAGTCGCTTCAGACGTAAACACAGGGATTGCAGAATATGTTATGGGTTTGGCCTTGAGGGCTATCGATTCGGCGTATCGTGGTGCGGCATAACAAACAAAGTGCTCGACACACACGTAGTATTCCAAGAACCTCGGCT
>Ga0307472_100001196_pt1 | contig 10209 bp, 7 predicted proteins | sample atmos_gasesAM5C__2_FD_204582 | JGI IMG/M metagenome (GOLD analysis project Ga0307472, IMG submission 204582) | Hardwood forest soil microbial communities from Morgan-Monroe State Forest, Indiana, United States - atmos_gasesAM5C_05 | ecosystem: Environmental > Terrestrial > Soil > Temperate... | reverse complement strand
TAGCCGCTCTGCGAGTTGGTTGAAATGCTCGCGCTGGAACAGAACTGTGCCCCAGTTATCGATAGTCGCGTTGTCGTTGGCGTAATTGTATTCTGTTGTGTGGATCGCAAGCCCGCCAACACGAAGGGTATTAAGAGAGTTTTCTATGAACGCCAATCCGCGTTTGATGCTGCCAATATGTTCTAAAGCGCAAATGGACCAGCAAAAGTCGTAATCGCGGAGTGTCGCGGGAATTGCGTTCATATCTACATAATTGAGACTGACGTATTTCATGAAGCGATCGCGGTCGACGAGTTCAGCCTTGTAAGCGTGTTCTAAAGTCGCGGTGTACTGATTAGAATCGTGCCAGCCGGTCTTTGCGCTATCATCAGGCGGGAGGTCGGTCACCGTCACGGCCACATCATGGGACGCGAGATAGCTCGGAATAGGCTCGATACCGCAGCCAAACCCCAGACCACGCTTTCCCGATTCCATGCAGCCATGTTCCCACAGGGCTTGCAGAACGTAAGCGAATTCCCACAGCTTGCGGTGGAAGACAACGGGCACTTTCAACTCACTGGCCCAGTAGGCAGCCCAATCACTCTCAAGATCCGACTGCGTTGATGCCTTGGATTTCAAGCCGACGTGTGTTGGTGCGAGCCCTTGTCGGGGCGGAAGAGCGGCAGCAAGTTGCCGCGCGATCTCGTAGCCGAAGAACTTGATGTTGAGTTTAATGAGATCAATGTCCTTGGCGATGCGCCACAGCTCATTGATATTCGGGTTGCCCTTGTTGTCGACGAGGGCCGTGAGTTCCCTGAACCGCTTTTCGAGGTCCGATGAAATAGGGACTTCGTCCTGCGAAATAGACACCTCTTCCGGCGCCGGAGGTTTCGCGGTTGCTACAGCTTTTATGCGATCAGCGAAGGACGATATCCCGTGGCCCATGAGTCTTCCCAAGCCGGGACGGCGTAGAGCACCACGAGCCCATTGAGCGACTGAACGGTTCGTCACGCACGCCCTCGTCCAAATTGATCATAAGGATCCGTCGACATCATCGTCCTCTCTTGGACGATGTCGACTTGACGCTATACCACATGTGCCAACGCCATGCACGGCTGTTCATATCCGCGATCGTTTCGCCTTCTCAAATTGGCCGGCGTGAGACATTATCGATATATCGATCACGGATCTGGTCGGCGTGTTGATACAGCATGCAGCCGCCGCGCGAGGTCATTCCTTATTCGATCGATGTGTTCTGGGTAATCTGGCGCGATGTCGTCCTCTTGGCCCAAAACCGCTGCGCCAGATTGTCGTGCTGACGGTGATCGCCCCGCCGGTGCGCGACCGATTCTGCTGCTGGTTCCGGGTTGCTGCTGATCGGCGCCAATTTTACGCGACTCATCGCGGCCGTGGGGTCGTGGCCGCCATGGCTGTTGTTGCCTCGTTGGTCACGCCGCCGTTACCCAGAACCCGAGGCTGACACTCGCGTGCAGTGTGTCCGATTTTCGAACTCTGGGTAGAAAGTAAGTAAAATCATATAGTTGTCACGCTTGCAGTGCAAAAATTTACGAAAATATTACGCAGCAGTCCCGCTTCCCCCGCGAAATTAACCAAAATACTACGCATTTCCACGTAATACTTTAAACGGTGATTCGTTACCGGAACTGGTGTTCCCTTACCGGTACAACCCATGCAAAGTACGGCCCTCGCCTCGCCGTTGTCAGGCACAAATTATCGCCTCGACGCGAATTCCATGGCTGGTGAGCCGGCTTGGCGAGTTCCGGACGTGGCGCGGGTTGACACCACGTTGGGTGTGTCCGACCGACCCGTAATGTTCGCCTACTGGGGGAGGCGAGGCGCACTTTCGCAACTCAGTTTAGACCTCGCACGTGTCGCCGCGACGCGTAAGGAAATTCGATGCACCGTTTCCGTATCGAAGCGGAACGAACAGTTCAACAAGTTCCGCTTTTTGCGCGATGATCTATTTGCGATCGATACGTGTCAAAGGCGACTGCACGCGTTTCTGTATTATGGGTATATCAGAAACTTAAGGGATGGTTTGAAGCAGCGTCTCCTGCGCGATAATACTCGTGCCATCGTGTCTTTAATGCCCCATGTGTGGTCACCTTTGGTTGCTCCGGTGATACGTCGGGCTGGAGTGAGACACGTCGCCGTGGTGCACGATGCCGATGCACATCCGGGTGATCGCTACGGGCTGATCAATTGGTGGCTGCTGCGCGAAGCCGCTGCAGCCGACCATGTCATCACGCTAAGCGAGGCGGTTGCACACCGCCTTGTTGCTACTCGTAAAATTCCAGCAAAAAAAATTACCGTTCTCTTTCATCCCGACCTGAGTTACGGCGCCCGCGTTAGGCCCGGTGAGAACCAAGGCAGCCCGCTGCGTGTCCTCTTTCTCGGTCGAATGCTCCCTTACAAGGGGCTGGGCCTCTTCGTTGACGCCGTTGCGCGCTTGCGCAGCGACGGGGTCCGGTTGAACGTCGGTGTCGTTGGGGACGGAAAAATCGACCCGATTATCCGGGCGAAGCTTTCCGCGCTCGGCGCCGAAATTGAAAATAGATGGATTCGGCACGACGAATTCAATGGCATCCTTTCGCGTTACGATGTCGTGGCCGCATCTCACACGGCGGCGAGCCAATCAGGGGTCATTGCAGCAGCCTTCGGCGCCGGCTTGCCCGTGGTGGCAACGCCCGTAGGTGGTCTTGTCGAGCAGGTGATCCACAATGAGACCGGCCTTATCGCGGACGCTGCTACGGCTCCCGCCTTCGCCGAAGCCATTCGGATGCTGGCCGCGTATCCTGCACTTGTGGCGCGGCTTCGGCACGGGATAGCCGCGAGACGTGAGGAGCGTTCGATCGAACGATTCTTCGACGACATGTGCGACATTTCTCTTCGCGGGACATGTTAGCGGTCATGGCGTTGGAGCTATCTGGTCGATCGATGCACCATTTCTTCTCGGTGATGCGCTGGGGCGGCCGAGCTGCATAAGGTAGTCTTGCATCAGAAAAACATCGATGAAGATCACAGTCCATCTCGGGGGGCGCCAACCGCGTCCGATCGTCGGTCCCGGGAACCTAGACACGCCCATGATGGGCACGATGTCGCGGTTCGATGCCGCGATATCGTCCGACTATCCCGTGCGTCCTCCGCGACGGCGTCCTACTTGGGGCGCGGTAATGCATGCTCTCGTCCATACCCTTCATCGTCATCTTTGGCAGCGTATCTCTTACCGCTGGCGCCGCTACGCGCTGTTTCGAGCAACCGCGCTGGCCGCACCGCGTCCGTCGCCGAATGCGACTCCAGCGTTGCCGGTCATCGTCGCGGGCGCACTCCGTAGCGCCTCCGGCCTCGGTCAATCGGCGCGGCTGTGCCATGACGCACTCCACCATTCAGGCCTCGACGTCTACGGCGTCGACCTGACGTCGGCGCTGATGCAGCCGCCCGATCTTCCAAATTTTGCATTCGCCGACGGCAGAGCAATCGAAGGCCCCGGCATACTTATCCTTCACGTCAATTCACCGCTGATACCGCTTGCCATGCTGCATCTCGGCCGCCGCCTTGTACGTAACAAGCGTGTCATCGGATACTGGGCATGGGAATTACCATACGTCCCCGCGGACTGGCGGCATGGCGTCCCCTTCGTCCACGAAATATGGGCACCAAGCGCGTTTGCTGCCGCAGCGATTAAGCCAATCGCTAATGGACACCCTATTCACGTCATGCCGCATCCCGTTGCACTCGCGAGAGAGACTCAAGCGTTGCAATACCGAAATGTACACGACCCCTTTACCGTGCTCACTGTCTTCAACATGGGTTCGAGCCTTGCCCGCAAGAATCCGTGCGCCGCGATCGACGCTTTCCGTCGCGCCTTCCGGGACGATCCGTCAACGCGGCTTATTGTCAAATACCTAAACGCAGGCTTGTTTCCGGGAGGAGTTACCCTGTTGCAAGCAGCATGCCATGGCGCTTCGAATATTGTTCTGATGGGTGATACCTTAAGTTCGTCGGGCATTGAGGCTCTTTATGACGAGGCCGATGTTGTCATCTCCCTGCATCATTCAGAAGGGTTCGGGCTTGTCATCGCCGAGGCTATGTGCCGGGGGATCCCGGTTGTTGCAACAAATTGGTCTGGCAACGTCGATTTCCTCAACGCGGAGACAGGCATGCCGGTCGGCTACGGGCTCGTCCCGGCATTCGATCAACAACATACCTACGACCACCCCGACATGGTTTGGGCCGAGGCGGATGTCGACGCGGCCGCAGCCGCGCTGCAAGAGCTACGCTCCAATCCTGGCTTGAGGCGACGACTTCAGGCCAGTGCTCTTGCAGTGGCAACGCAACTTTTTAGCCCCGATGGATACGCCAGACGCGTTAGACAGTTGTGCCATGTCTGATCGGTCGCATAGGATTGTCCCGTTCGATATTGAATTTTGACTCGCCGTGCGCGGTATCAGTTATCGCTGCCGCGGCCACGACGCGGGCATCGGCCGATGCAAAGCGCTGACACAGGCGGTCGATGAGCGTGGTGACGTCGGTGGCGTTGCCCGGCCACATCTGCGAGCACACCGGCCGGCCGTTCTGATCCATATGATGCCGACCACCATCTGGTTGCGGTGTGGCCGGGGGTCCTTGGCCTGGCCCGCGCTGACCGACTGAGTCGCCGCCGCGGTCCTCGACGTAGGGCGTCGCCGACCACATTTCCGCTATCCGAATTGGCGGCTCCAACGCTTCCCGGTGCCGCAGTCCAGCGGCATCCCCCGAAATCCGTCACCCAATCGGTTACGGCGCGCGTTCGAATCCCTCTTGCGCACCAATCTTTTCCGACACGAAATTCGACACGGGCGGCGCGGCAATCAACGCTTCGCCGCCAATCGCCGATTGGCGTCTGGCGCAGACACCGCCGCGCCCTTGGGCAGGTCATACATACCGCTTGGCAGCCCGTCGAGGAATGCGAGGACTTCGGCGGTCTTCACCACATCGGCGTATTTCGCGTTCATGTCGCACAGGTTGATAGCGTGGCTCGCCTGCGATCGGTCGAAGCAGCCTTCCTCCGCCAGCGCGACGCGATAGTTGAGGCTGAAGGCGTCGAGTACCGTTGCGCGCACGCAGCCCGACGTCGTCGTGCCGGCGACGATCACGCTGTCGCAGCCGAGCAGCGTCAGGTAGCTCGCGAGATTGGTGCCAAAGAATCCCGATGGCTTCTGCTTGTAGACGATGATGTCCTGCGGTCCGGGCGCGATCGGCGCCGCGATCTCATTGCCGTCGAGATTGGTGACATCCGCATGGACGTCTTCCGCCCCGCGCGAGTTCTTCCACAGCCATGAGCCGCCGTCCCAGTTGTCGGTGCGGCGCGTGCCGGTGGTGTAGATCACCGGTACGCCTTTCCCGCGCGCCATGTCGATGAGCGACTTGATATAGGGGAGCGCGACCCAGGCATCCTCGCCGCACGAATTGCGCCAGCGCTTGATCGACTCGAGGATGGGCTCGGGCTTGTCGCCACAGAATGCCCAGTTGACGTCGACCACCAGCAGAGCCGGGCGCTTGCCGAAGCCGCCGCGCACACCGTAGCCGGCGGTCGCGAACACTGCCTTGTCGCGCTCGGTGAGGAACTGGTTCCAGATTGGCTCGGACATGATCGCCTCCTCCTGGATAGAATGCTCACGACCCCGCGAACGCGATCGGCGCATCGACGAAAATCTTGTACTGCTGCGACTTGGGTTTATTCTTGTCGTCGTCGTTGACGTATTGGATCGAGCTCTTCCCGATCAGCGCGCGCGGCAGGATCATCACGCGGATGAACCGGCTCGGCCGGTCGGCCGCCGCCTGCGCGAACACGGGGACCGGGCCGGACTCGTACCACGCGCCGCCCGGGCCGTAGGATGTCGAATGCCCGTCGGTGTCGATCCGGATGCCGCCGTCGAGCAGGCAGCGGATACCCGGCCCCTGGTGCTTGTGCAGATAGGCGCAGCCGCCCGGTGGGAACCAGACGCTGTCGCCGCGCATGAGAAGCTCGCCGTGCGGCAAGGGGTCGAGGCTGGCCGCGAGCTTCTCGTGGGAGCGCACGCCGCGCCCGATCGCGGCACTGTTGCCGGTGCCGGCCAGTGCGAGCTCGAAGCGCCAGCACGTCACGCCGTCCTTACCGGGCTTGAGCGTCGCGCCGCATTCGCCGTGCCAGGCCTCGCCGTCGCCGAAGGTGCGATCGTCGATCGTCATGGCGCCGTGTACCACGAAGATCATGCGCGGCAGCGCCGGCAGGCGCATCGCGAGGTCCTCGGTATTGGACAGGCTATCCTCGTAGAGGCGCAGGACGGCGGGCATGGGCGAGGTCCGGCGGGACATGGTGATGGCACGACCGTACTCCCAGCCGGCGCGATCATTCAACATTCGATGGCGGTTGAGCGGCCGTGACGTTTCGGCCCGAGTAAGCGATTGCCGCGGCCGCCGGTCGTCCGCCGCCGGCGCGGTCGTGGCGCGCCAGGCGCGGCAGGTCTTGACGCACGCGCTCGACCACGCTGTCCCAGTCGCCAAGCGCCGGCTGTCGATAAAGCACGGCCGACAGTATTCCTGCCGGCGACGGTTGCCGCAGCGGCGCGCTCACGCGCTGCGCGCGCGGCCGCGCTGGATGCTTTGCCACACGCGCATCGGTGTCGCCGGCATGGCGATGTCGTCGACGCCGAGCGGTTTCAACGCGTCGATGATGGCGTTGATGATCGTCGGCGGCGCGCCGATCGTGCCCGACTCGCCGATGCCCTTGACGCCCAGCGGATTGGTCTTGCAGCGGACCTCCTCGAGCTCGGCCTCAAAGGCGGGAAGGTCGTCGGCGCGCGGCATGGCGTAGTCCATGAAGCTGCCGGACAGGAGCTGGCCCGACGGATCGTAGACTTGGTGCTCGAGCAGCGCCTGGCCGATGCCCTGCGCCACGCCGCCGTGGATCTGGCCGCGCACGATCATCGGGTTGAGCACGCGGCCGAGGTCGTCGACGATGAAGTAGCGGTCGATCACGGTCTCGCCGGTCTCCGGGTCGACCTCAAGCTCGCACACATGCGCGCCGTTGGGGTGGCTCGGTGGATTGGCGCTGTAGCTGCCGCTCGCTTCGAGGCCGACGCCGAGCCTTTCGGTATGCGGTCCCATCGGCGCATAGAACGCCTTGGCGACGTCGACGATGCCGATCGCCTTGTCGGTACCGGCGACGCGATATTGGCCGTCCTTGAACTCGATGTCGGCGACATCGGCCTCGATCAGCGCGGCGGCCATCGCCTTGCCCTTGTCGATGATGGTCTCGGCAGCGGCGCGTAGCGCATTGCCGCCGACCGTCGCGCTGCGCGCAGCGTAGGTACCGCGCCCAATTGGCACCTGCGCGGTATCGCCCTGTACGAAACGGATGGTCTCGAACGGCACGCCCAGCCATTCATGCGCGATCTGGGCGTAGACCGTGGCGTGGCCTTGGCCGTGCGAATGGGTGCCGGCGAGAATGGTGAGCGCTCCGCCCGGGTCGAAGCGCAGGTCGACGCGCTCGTTGAAGATACCGCCGAACTCGATGTAGTAGGTCACGGCCCGGCCACGCAGCTTGCCGTTCCTTTCCGACGCCCTCCTGCGCGCGGCAAAGCCCTTCCAGTCGCTGGTCTCCAGGCATTTGTCCAGCAGACGCGCGAACTCGCCGCTGTCGTAGGTCCAGAACGTCGGCGTCTGGTAGGGCAATTTGTTCGGCGGGATGAGATTGCGCCGCCGGATTTCTGCCGGATCCATGTCGATCGTGCGCGCGGCATGTTCGATCAGCCGCTCGGTGAAATACGCCGCCTCGGGGCGGCCGGCGCCGCGATAGGGCCCGCTCTGCGATGTGTTGGTGAACAGGCCCTGCGACATGATGTGGATGTTCTGGATGTCGTAGGCCGCTGGGATGAAGCGCAGCGAGAACGCGCCGGCGGCGAGCGCGGCGCCGACGAAGTACGCCCCGACCTGAAACAGGCACTGCGCCCTGAGGCCGAGGATTTTTCCGCGCTCGTCGAGCGCCATCTCGCCAAAATAAATGAGGTCGCGGCCACAATGGTCGGTCAGCATGCTCTCCGAGCGCGTCGCGGTCCATTTCACCGGCCGGCCGAGCCGGCGGGCGGCCCACAACGTCAGTGCTTCGTCGGGGAAGCAGCCGCCCTTGAGGCCGAAGCCGCCGCCGACGTCGGGCGAGACGATGCGGATGCAGTTCTCCGGCACATGGAATACGTGCGACATCTCCATGCGAACGCCGTGCGGGTTCTGCGACGTGGTGTAGAGCGTGTAGGTGTCCTCGGCGGCGTCATAGTGGCCGAGTGCGGCGCGCGGCTCCATCGCCACGGGAGAGAGGCGATTGTTTTCGACCCGCAGCGTGACCACGTGTTTGGCTTGGGCGAATGCCGCGTCGGTCGCGTCCTTGTTGCCGAACATCAGACGGAACGCGACGTTGCCGTTCGGATTGTCGTCCCACACTTTCGCCGCGCCGTCCTTCGCGGCGGCTTCGAGGTCGACCATCGCCGGCACGACCTCGTAGTCGACGTCGACCAGCTCGGCGGCGTCGCGCGCCTGGCCGACGGTCTCGGCGACGACGAAGGCAACGCGGTCGCCGGCGAAGCGGACCTTGTCGGCGTTGAGCACCGGCTGGAACGTTCGGTGGCCCTTCGGCGCGCCGAAATCCTCCGGCATGAGGTGGGCGGTGAAGCTGCCGAGCTTGTCGGCCACGGCGTCGGCGCCGGTCAGCACGGCGAGGACGCCGGGGGTGGCCATGGCCTTGGCGACGTCGATCCGCTTGATCCGGGCGTGCGCGTGGGGCGACAAGACGGCGACGCCGTAGCACTGGCCCGGCAGCGTGATGTCGTCGACGTAGCGGCCCTGGCCAGTCACGAAGCGCTGATCCTCGACCCGGCGCACTGCCTGCCCGATCCCGAACTTGGCCATGTCCTGCCCCTCTTGCGTGACGTTTCGCAGCAACGATAGCGTCGATGGCAAGGCCGGGGCAATTCCCGTCAGCGGGCGCCGAGCTCATCGGCAATCAAACGGCTACGACGCGAGCGTCGAGCGCCGCCGAATGAGGTCGTGGCTGGCAAACAAGTCGGCGATCCAGTCGACGAATACTCTGAGCCGATTGCTCAGGTGTCTATTCGGCGGATACACGATGTGAAGAGGCATCGCGTCCGGCGTCCAGGAGGCAAGCACGGGCTGCAGCGCGCCCGAGCCGACGTGCTGCTGCACCATGAAAGTCGGGACCTGAATGATGCCGAGGCCCGACAATGCGGCTGCGACATAAGCATTGCCGTCATTGACCGCGATGATGTGGCGGCCGCTGACCTCTTGCCGTTCGCCGTCGAGCGCGAAGGTGAACGGATAGTGCCGCCCCGAGCCGGCGTTGAAATAACCAACGACATGATGGTCTTGCGTGAGATCGGCGGGATGACGCGGCTCGCCGTGGCGCGCCAGATACGACGGCGCGGCGCAGGTGATGAAATGCAGCTCCCCGATTCGCCTGGCGATCAGCGATTGGTCCGACAGCGCGCCCGCGCGCACCACGCAGTCGACGTTTTCGCCGATGAGATCCACCGGCCTGTCCGTCACGCCGAGGTCGATCTGGATGGCGGGATATTGGGCATGGAAGTCGGGTATCGCCGGGATGATGACCAGCAGAGCCAACGACGTGCTCGCGTCGATGCGGAGTTTGCCCTTGGGGGTTGCTTGCGACAGCGTCATGTTGCCGTCGAGCTCATCCAAGTCGGCCAGAAGGCGTATGGCCCGTTCATAATATGCGGCACCGTCAGGCGTGACGGTGACGCGACGCGTCGTTCGGTTCAGGAGCTTGGTGCGCAGATGCACCTCCAGCGTCTGGATCAACTTGGTCACCGTCGGCTTCGGCATATCCAGCGAATTGGCCGCGCGGGTGAACGTCCCGGCTTCCACGACCCGGGCGAAGGCTCGCATGGCGGCGAGCTGGTCCATGGCGGCACTCCTTTAGCGGCAGGCGTTAGTTTTCGGGCGATTATTCACCAATAGAAACAGTGATACCACTTTAGCGCTATTTATTAAATAGATTGGCTAAATTATGTCTCCCTGCGACGCAGACAATGGGTTTGGCGGATGCGGCCTTAGGGCCCCCGCTACGTGACGCACGGGCGACGGCAATGGCGGCGGATAGCACCGAGGAACTCTGGCAGCTTGACGCGATCGCGATGCCTGTTCGCATCTATGGTAGCA
>Ga0307472_100001194_pt1 | contig 10214 bp, 1 predicted proteins | sample atmos_gasesAM5C__2_FD_204582 | JGI IMG/M metagenome (GOLD analysis project Ga0307472, IMG submission 204582) | Hardwood forest soil microbial communities from Morgan-Monroe State Forest, Indiana, United States - atmos_gasesAM5C_05 | ecosystem: Environmental > Terrestrial > Soil > Temperate... | reverse complement strand
CTGCGCGAGATCGATCGGGAGGTAGGCGCCGCCCGCCTTTAGGGTGCCGAGGATGGCGACGACCATCTCGGGTGAGCGCTCAAGACACAACCCGACGAGTGTGTCGGGTTTGACGCCGCCAGCGCGCAGGTAGTGGGCCAACTGGTTCGTCCGCTCGTTGAGCTGGCGGTAGCTGAGCGTACTCCCGTCGAAAGTGAGCGCCACCGCTTCCGGGGCGCGTTCCGTCTGCGCTTCAAAGAGTTCGTGGAGGCATGTCTCGGCCGGGTATGCAAAGGCCGGCTGGTTCCAACCTGAGAGGAGCTGGCGCAGCTCATCCTCGCCGAGTAGAGACTGAACGTGGTGCGGCTCATCGAGCCCTTCGAGCATCAGCTCGTAGGCGCGGACGTAGTATCTCCCCAGCCGCGCCATCAACTCCGCACCGAACACTGCCCGGTCGTAGATCAGGTGCATCGACATCAAGTCGCCGTCCCTGACGCGCGCGAAGTCGGCCAGCAGCTCGAAGTTCGTCTGCTCGAAGACGGTGCTGCCGAGGGACTCCAGCGCCCGTTCCTCACTCCGCGCCAGATCGTTGAAGACGTGAAAGTGCGTGTAGCTGAAGAGCACTTCGGACAATGATCTGCCGAGGTCCTGCTGGACTTTCGAGAGCGGGTAGCCGCGATGCTGCATGCTCGCCGCGCTCATCTCCGCCACTTGCGCGATTAGTTCGCGCCAGCTCCCCGCCCCCAGCTCCAGCGAAAGAGGCAGTGAGTTGAGGTAGAGCCCGAGGCTGCGCTCGCCGCCAGCCGTCTCCGGCCTGCCGTTCTGTGTGACGCAACTGACGGCGCGCCGTTGACCGCTCATCGTCGCGAGCACCTTCAGGTGGCCCGCTAACAGCACCGCCTGCACCGGCACGCCCAACTGCCGCGCCAACTCCATCAGCCTGCTTGACAGTGGGGTGAATGCCTCGACGGCTATAATGCCGTGCGTCGTTGTCCCCTCGGCAACCGCCCCAGAATCCGTGCTGACAGCATTGAGACGCGGCAGTTGCCGCGCTGGCGCGTCCTCGAGCATCCGCGCGAAGTAGTCTTTCGCCGCGGAATCCTCCAGCACCTGCTGCTCCTGCGCGACGAAGTCGCGGTAGGTCCAGTCCGTCTCTGCCTCTTCTAACTCACTGCCGGAGAGCAGCCTCTCGTAACGGTTATAGAGCGTGGTGGTGAACACGGCCCGGCTCCAGCCGTCGAGAACGGAGTGGTGGAAGCTGAGTACAAACTGGAAGCTCTCATCGGTGCACCGGAAGATGTTGACGTTGAAGAGTGGCCCCCGTTCCCACTCGAAGACGTGCTGCTTGTGTTGCTCGATCCAGCGGGCGAGGTACTGCTCCTGTCCCGCGAAAGTCAGGTCGCGCAGGTCCTCGATCGCTAGCGGCGGCTCTATATTCCGGTGCACGACCTGGAGCGGGCGCTCGCCATGAAGCAGGAAGCCCGTGCGCAGGACGGGGTATTGCTTCACGCAGGCCCGGAGCGCCTGCGTGAAGCAGTTCTCGTCCCAGGGGCAGCGGACGTACTCCGACATAATGTCGTGGTAGACGCCGGTGAAGCCTTCGAGTTGGGTGTGAAAGACCATGCCGGCCTGAAGTGCCGACATCGGGTACGCGTCCTCGTAGTCGCCCGCCAGCGCGGTGCGCTCCTCGTCCGTCAGCAGCGCGAACGGCTCCAGCTCCGTCGCCTCGATGCCCGCCCCCTCCCGCGCCTGTTCTGCCAACTGCGCGACGGTCTGGTGCTGGAAGATGTCCTTGACCTCGATGGAGACACCCCGCCTCTTGAGCAGCGACACCGCCCGAATGGAAAGGATGGAATCGCCGCCGAGGTTGAAGAAGTTGTCCTCAGCGCCGACCCGCTCGCGCCTGAGCACCTCCTGCCAAACCTCGCAGATGGCCGCTTCGACCGCGTTGCGCGGGACCACGTACTCCACGGCCTCCGCCTTCCCGGCGTCAGGAGCTGGCAGCGCCTTGCGGTCAACCTTGCCGTTAGGTGTGAGCGGCAGCTCGTCAAGTACTACGAACTGCGTAGGCACCATGTACTCGGGCAGCCGCGACCGCAGCGCCGCGCGCAGCACGCCCGTCTCCGCGACTCCATCTCCCTCGAGCGTGACGTAGGCCACGAGACGTTTCTGTCCCGGCTCGTCCTCCCTCGCCACCACGACGGCCGCCGCGACGCCATCCGTCGCCGCGAGCTGCTGCTCGATCTCTCCCAGCTCAATGCGGTAGCCCCTGATCTTGACCTGCGAGTCGTTGCGCCCCAGATACTCCATCTCACCTGCCGCCCACCTGCCCAGATCACCGGTCTTGTAGAGCCTGCCGCCCTTTGCGAACGGGTCGGGGATGAACCTCTCGCGCGTCAATCCTTCCGAGTTCAGGTACCCTCTGGCGAGGCCCGCTCCGCCGATGTAGATCTCGCCAGTAACGCCCTCCGGCGCCAGCCGCAGTTGTGAGTCAAGGATATAGACCCGTGTGTTGCCGATCGGCCTCCCGATGGGGGCCGCGGTCTTGCCTTCCCACGCGCTGAGCCCCGCTTCATCCGACAGCGTCCAGACGGTGCAGCCGACGATGGCTTCGGTTGGCCCGTACTCGTTGACGAAGGTTGCGGCGGGCAGTAGCTCGCGCTTCCACCGCGCCAGCAAAGCCGCTCCCAACTGCTCACCGCCGACTACAACGACGTGTGGCGCCCGGCCTGACTCAGCCGACCGCTCAACGTACTGGAGGGCTTCGAGGTGCGCGGGCGTCAGCTTGAAGAGCAACGCCTCCGCGGAGCCGAAGAGACGCTCGGACAGACGGCTCATCGCGGTCTCGTCGTCCGGCAGCAGCTCCACCCGCCGGCCCGCGAGCAGCGGCGCGAGCAAGGTGGTCAGCGTCGCGTCGAACCCGAGCGGGGAACTGACGACTGCGCCTTCAACCGCGTCCGTCAGGTAAGCCTCCGCGGCATGCGAAAGATAGTTGGTCAGGCCTCTGTGCTCGACCATGACCCCCTTCGGCTGTCCTGTAGAGCCAGAGGTGTAGAGCACGTATGCGAGGGTCTTTGCTGTGGGATTAGCCTCAAGCCGTTGCTGCGGCTCTCCTCCGAAATCAGCGAGCCAGTCTGGATCTGTCGAGGCGCCGTCCATCACGACCACGTCCACACCGCTCAGCGGCAGGCCCGCCATCAGTCCCGACTCGACGAGCACCCATTCGAGTCCGGAGTCCTCCATCAGGTACCGGAGACGCTGCTGAGGCAGCCCCGCCTCCAGCGGCACGTAGGCCGCCCCCGCCCGCAGCACGCCCAGTACGGCGATCAGCACCTCGGGCGAGCGCCGCAGGTGGATGCCTACGCGCGACTCGATCCCGACACCGGCCTCCGAGAGATAGCGCGACAGGCGGCGCGATTTCTCATCGAGCTCGCCGTAGGTGAGACTCGCCCCGTTGTAGGTGACCGCGATGGCCTCTGAGGTCCGCTCGGCCTGGCGGGCGAAGACGTCATGACAGCAGAGATCGAGCGGATAGCCAGTGGCGTCGCCCGTAGAGACGAGCAACAGTCGATGCCGTTCCTCGGAGCCGAGCAGGGAAGCGGTGTGGTGTGGCTCGTCGAGACCTTCGAGCATCAACTCGAAGGCCCGGGCGTAGTACTGCCCCAGCCGCGCGATCACGTCGCGATCGAAGACCCGCCGGTCGAAGTTCAATATCATGCGCAGCGAGTCGTCGTCGGTGCTGCGTCCAACGTCAACGTGGAAGTCAAAGTTGGTGTGTCCGAAGCTGGAGAAGCCGAGCACCTCCAGCGCCTGGCCTTCGCCGATCTTCAGGTCTCTGTAGGCATGAAAGTGGGCGTAGTTGAAGGTGACCTCGCTGAACGAGTTCCCCACGTCCTGCTGGATCCGCGACAGCGGGTAGGCGCGATATCGCATGCCGTCCGTCCACAACTCGGCCACCTGCGCGATCAGCTCGCGCCAGCTCCCATCTTTCAGCTCGAGGCTCAGCGGCAGCGAGTTGAGATACAGGCCGACGCTGCGCTCGGCATCCACGGTCGCGGGCCTCTCGTTATAGGTGACGCAACTGAAAGCACGCGTCTGCCCGCTCATCGTGGACAACACCTTGAAGTGACCAGCCAGGAGCACGGCCTGCACAGGCACGCCAAGCCGCCGCACCAACTCCATCAGTCTGCCGGAGAGTGGGGTGAAGGCCTCAACGGTCAGCGAATCGTGTGTACGCGCGTCGCCGCTCGACACCCGGTTGGTAGGCTTGAGCCGCGGCAACTGCTGCGTCAGAACGTCCCGCAGCATCTGCGCGAAGTACTCCTTCGCCGCGGGGTCGGCCAGGACCCGCTGCTCCTGCGCGACGAAGTCGCGGTACGTCCGGTTTACGCCTCCCTCGTCCAAGTCTCTCCCCGAGAGGAGGAGTTCGTAGCGGCGATAGAGTTGCGTCGAGAGGACGGCGCGGCTCCACCCGTCGAGGATGGCGTGGTGGAAGCTGACGACGAACTGGAAGCTGTCGTCGGTGCGCCGGAAGATGTTGACCTGGAAGAGCAGCCCCCGCTTCCAATCAAAGACGTGTCGCTTACGTCGTTCAGTCCACTGTGAGAGATAGCGTTCCTGCTGCTCCACGGACAGGTCGCGCAGATCTTCGACCTCGAGCGGCAGATCGATGCTCTGGTGCACGACCTGTAGCGGCCGTTCCCAGTCGAGCAGGAAGCCGGTGCGCAGGATGGGGTGTTCGCGAATACAGGCTCCGAGCGCGCGCCTGAACTGTTCCTCGTCCCAGGGACAGCGGACGTGCTCGCCCATGATGTCGTGGTAGATGCCGCTGAAGCCTTCGAGCTGAGTGTGGAAGACCATCCCCGACTGTAGTGCCGACATCGGGTAGGCGTCCTCGTACACGTTTCCGAGCGCGCTACGCTCCTCCTCCGTCAACAAGGCAAAAGGACGATTGGCTTGCAGGATAGCGACCAGTTGTTCTTTGCACTGCCTGATATCCTCGAGCAGCAGGTCGTCCAGATACTTCTTATGGCCCTGGATGCGCAGACCTCCGTCGGCATTGACGCCGAGCTTGATGCCCTTGCTACTCAACACATCTAACAGCTCGTTAATTGCCTTCATAACACTTGCCTCACCGACTTCTCACCAGGTTCGTTTACGTTATCGATCGCAGAAATGGGCCTGCGGAAGTGGTAAGCCTCACTCGCAGGTTGTTCACCGTGTCAAAATCGGGAGTGATGCGCAGCGACTCTAATATTTGGCTCATCGGCGTGCCGCCGGCCGCCGCCTCTACTATCCGGCGCATCTCGGGGTTTGCGGGCAGGCCGGGGTACGACAAGGTCGACCTGACCTGCGAGTATTTATTTTCATTGTTGAGGACGTAGGAACGCCGGGACACTGCGTTCCGCTTGAAACGCGTCTCCAGGAACGAATCGCAGATTTGTTGTTCTGACTTCCTTCTCAGCGGACCGTCGGTGCGCTTCAGGTAGAACCAGAGATGGGGCGAAGCCTCACACAACAGTAAATTCGTGATCTGCCACCGCCGGGCGTCGGGAAGTTTTTCGTAGGCTTGCTGAATCTCTGGTTGGCGGAAGCGCAGGTTCCAGGTGAGATGGTCTGCCCCTCTGTCCCAGGCATTAGGGGACGGGGTCCGAAATTCCAGGCCGCAGCGGTTTGCCATCTCTTCCAACACCTCGACCGTGTAGCTGTTTTCCACTGGCTGCATGAGCGAATCCGCAATCTGCGCTTCCGGCGCCTGCTTGAAGTTGTTCACGAACTGCACCATGATTCCCTTCCCAGGGAAGTCCTCGATGAGGGCCTGCGTGAACGAGAGTTCTTTCTGGAAGTCCACCGCCGATTCCGTGCCCGCGAGGAGCCTGACCGCCTTTTGGAAAGCGGAGGTCAGGATGCGGTGGTAGCGGTTGTAGACCATCAGTTCCAGCACCCCCGCGGGTTTGAGGGCCTTCATCAGCTTTTTGAGAGTGGCCTGCGGATCGGCGTTGTGGTGAATGACGCCTGTGCAGATGACGTAATCAAACTCCTGATCGTAGGTGACGTCGTTGATGCTCTCCCTGCGAAGCTCAAGGTTAGTGCAGCCGAGGTCTCGCGCGGTCGAACCGCAAAGCTCCAACGAAGCGGGCGAAATATCCGACCCGCGCACTGAGGCGGTCGGATAATTCAGGGCTGTGATCGCCGCCTGATTAGTCCCGCAGCCCGCCACCCAGATGCGGGGCTGCAGCGGCACCGTCTGGTGCGTCCAGTCGCCCAGATTCTGGTTGAGCATGACCCGCGCGAAGTCAGGGTCGGAGGTGCAGTCCAACGACTTCGGCCGCCAGGGAAAGGGGAAGCGATTGTAGAAGGACCCGTTGATTTGATCGACTGCCTCCGGCGCGTCTACCAGGGTCAAGTTGTCATCGATCTGATCCGTTATGATGGCCTCTTCCTTGACCGACTTCATAGGATCGTCTCCTGGGTGTTTTCATCCAGCACATCGTGTGCGTTTATCATCAAGTGCGCGATGTGACTTGGGTTGGGAATGGATTCGTGGTCCAGCCGGGCCCGGCCGACCTGTCCTGACAGTTGCGAAATGGTTGGGTGCTGGAAGATATCTATGACATCCAGCGAGATGCCGCGGCTCTTGAGCACCGAGGCGATGCGGATGGAGAGCATCGAGTCGCCGCCGAGGCTGAAGAAGTTGTCTTCTATGCCGACGCGCTCGCGCCTGAGCAACTGCTGCCAGACCTCGCAGATTGCCGCCTCCACCTCGTTGCGAGGCGCGACATACTCCACCTGCTGCGCCGGCCTCTCTTCGGGTGCGGGCAACGCCTTCCTGTCCACCTTGCCGTTCGGGGTGAGCGGCAGCTCGTCGAGCAGCACGAAGGCAGAAGGCACCATGTACTCGGGAAGTCGCGACCGCAGCGCGGCGCGCAGCACACCGGCCAACTCGACTTCGCTCGTGCCCTGCCTCGCCGCCTCCTCCAATGTGACGTAGGCAACCAGGCGCTTCTGCCCCGGCTCGTAATCGCGCGCCATCACTAGTGCCGACTTGACGTCTTCCAACGCCGCGAGTTGCTGCTCGATCTCGCCGAGCTCGATGCGGTAGCTCCTGAGCTTGACCTGCGAATCGTTGCGCCCGAGGTACTCCAACTCAGCTGCCGACCACCTGCCGACGTCTCCGGTCTTGTAGAGCCTGCCGCCCTCGAAGAACGGGTCGGGGACGAACCTCTCGCCGGTCAGCGCCTTTGAGTTGACGTAGCCTCTGGCCACACCTGCGCCGCCGATGTAGATCTCGCCGCTGACGCCCTCGGGCGCAGGCCACAGGTACAAGTCCAGCACGTAGACGCGAGTGTTGCCAATTGGTTTTCCGATGGGCGCGGCTGCCTTGTCGATGAGTTGCTCCAGCCCCGTCGCGTCGGAGAGCGTCCAGGTGGTGCAGCCGACGACTGTCTCGGTCGGGCCGTACTCGTTGACGAAGGTGGCCTGCGGTAGCAGCTCGCGCTTCCAGCGCGACAGCAACCGAGCGCCCAACTGCTCACCGCCAACCACGACGACATGTGCGGCTTCCCCGACGGGCGCCGGTCGCTCGACATATTGCAGTGCCTCCAGGTGCGCAGGCGTCAGCTTGAAGAGCAGCGGTTCCTGAGATCCGAAGAGCCTCTCGGCGAGCTTGCCGGTCAACGTCTCGTCGTCGGGCAGCAGCTCGACGCGCTTGCCGGCGACGAGCGGCGTGAGCAGCGTCGTCAGCGTCGCGTCGAATGCGAGCGGCGAGCTGACCACAGAGCCGGCAATGCCGTCGTTGAGGTAAACCTCGGCGGCGTGCGAGAGGTAGTTGGTCAGGCCGCGGTGCTCGACCATCACTCCCTTGGGTCTTCCGGTCGAGCCGGACGTGTAGATGACGTAGGCGAGGTTCTCCCCCGTCAGTGCCACGGCCGGATTCTGCGTACCGTCCGTTGAGATAGCGTCCGAGCCCGTGTCGAGGCAAAGCAGCTCGCCGTCATACCCGGCTAGCAGCGGAAGCAACCGCTCCTGCGTCAGCAGCACGCGCGCGCCGGAGTCCTCCAGCATGAAGCGGAGTCGCTCGCCCGGATAGGAGGGTTCGAGCGGCACGTAGGCGCCGCCCGCCTTGAGCGCGCCGAGTACCCCGACGATCATTTCCGGCGACCGCCCCACGCAGAGCCCGACGAGGGTGCCGGCGCCGACGCCCCTCTCGCGCAGGTAGTGTGTGAGTCTGTTAGCGCGGTCATTCAACTCCCGGTAGGAGAGGGTGGCGCCCTGAAAGGAAAGGGCGACCGCGTCAGGGGTGCGCTCGACCCACGCCTCGAAGAGCTGATGCAGGCACTTCGCCTGCGGGTATTCGGCCGCGGTCTGGTTCCAATTCACCAGCAGTAGATGCGACTCCTCATCGGTCAGCAGCGGGCGCGCATGGTGCGGCTCGTCGAGGTGGTCGAGCATCAACTCGAAGGAGCGGGCGTAGTAGCGCCCGAGCCGCGCGATCAGCTCGTCGCCGAAGACCCCGCGCGCGTATACGAGCGTCAGGGAGATCAGGTTGTTGCCGATGCCGCGTGAAAAGTCAGCGAGCAGATCGAAGTTCGTCTGCTCGTAGGCGGCACTGCCGAGCAACTCCAACTCCCGCGCGTCACTCTCGGCGAGCTCGTTGAAGACGTGGAAGTAGGTGTAGCCGAAGAGCACCTCGGAGAACGATCTGCCGAGGTCCTGCTGGATGCGCGCGAGCGGGTAACCGCGATGCTGCATGCTCGCCGCGCTCATCCCCGCCACCTGCGCGATAAGATCGCGCCAGCTCCCCGCGCCCAGTTCCAGCGACACCGGCAGTGAGTTGAGGTAGAGGCCGAGACTGCGCTCGCCGCCAGCCGTCTCGGGCCTGCCGTTATGCGTGACGCAACTGACGGCGCGGCGTTGGCCGCTCATCGTCGCGAGCACCTTCAGGTGACCCGCTAACAGCACCGCCTGCACGGGCACGCCCAACTCCCGCGCCGACTCCATCAGCCGGCCGGAGAGCGGGGTGAAATCCTCGACCTGCAACTGCCCCTGCGAGCTGTCGCTGCCGCCCGACTTAAGCCGCGGCAGTTGCCGCGCTGGCGCGTCCTCGAGCATCCGCGCGAAGTAGTCTTTCGCCGCGGAATCCTCCAGCACCTGCTGCTCCTGCGCGACGAAGTCCCGGTAGGTCCAGTCCGTCTCTATCTCTTCCAGCTCACTGCCGGAGAGCAGCCGCTCGTAGCGGTTGAAGAACTCGGTGGTGAGCACGGCCCGGCTCCAGCCGTCGAGAACGGAGTGGTGGAAGCTGAGGACGAACTGGAAGCTGTCGTCTGTCCGCAGGAAGATGTGGACGTGGAAGAGAGGGCCGCGCTCCCAGTCAAAGACGTGCCGCTTGTGTTGCTCGATCCAGCCGGCGAGGTAATGCTCCTGTTCAGCGAGAGACTGGCCGCGCAGGTCTTCGATCGCCAGCGGCAGCTCGATGCTCCTGTAGACGACCTGTAGCGGTCGCTCCAGGCCAAGCAGGAAGCCTGTGCGCAGGACGGGATGTTCTGCAACACATGCAGCCAGTGCTTGCGCAAAGGCGTCCTCGTCCCACGGCCAGCGGATATGCTCGATGACCAGGTCGTGGTAGACGCCGGAGAAGTTTTCGAGCTGGGTGTGGAAGACCATCCCGGCTTGCAGCGCAGACATCGGGTAGGCGTCCTCGTAGTCGTCTCTCAGTGAGCCGCGCTCCTCGTCCGTCAGCAGCGCGAACGGCTCCAGTTGCGGACCCTCGGCCATGAAGGAGGTGTCGCGCGCCTGCCGCGCCAGTTGCGCGACGGTCTGGTGCTGAAAGATGTCTTTAACCTCTAAGGAGACGCCGCGTGCCTTGAGCATGGAGACCACGCGGATCGAGAGGATGGAGTCGCCGCCAAGGTTGAAGAAGTTGTCTTCCACCCCGATCTGCTCCCGGTTGAGCACCTCCTGCCACACCTCGCAGATGGCAGCTTCGACGAAGTTCCGCGGTGGGACGTACTGCGCCGACTCGTCGCCCTCGCCTTCGGGCGCGGGCAGTGCCTTCCTGTCTACCTTGCCGTTTGGAGTGAGCGGCAGTTCATCCATGATGGCGAACGCTGACGGCACCATATAGTCGGGCAGCCTTGCGGTCAGCGCGTCGCGGTACATGGCGATCAGCGCCGGCCTGAGCGCCTCACGCTCCTTGTTCCCGTCGTCCCCGCTGGGCACGACGTAGGCGACGAGCC
>Ga0307472_100001193_pt1 | contig 10217 bp, 6 predicted proteins | sample atmos_gasesAM5C__2_FD_204582 | JGI IMG/M metagenome (GOLD analysis project Ga0307472, IMG submission 204582) | Hardwood forest soil microbial communities from Morgan-Monroe State Forest, Indiana, United States - atmos_gasesAM5C_05 | ecosystem: Environmental > Terrestrial > Soil > Temperate... | reverse complement strand
CTGGCAGGAGGCCAGCGCGCTGCGCGACGCCGGCTACACGGTGTCGATCATCTGCCCGACCGGCCGCGGCTGCGAGGCGCGCTACGAGGCGATCGAGGACATCCACATCTGGCGCTACAACCTGCCTGCCGAAGGCGCGGGAGCGCTGGGCTACCTCGTCGAGTACAGCGCGGCGCTCTTCTGGACGTTCGTGCTGTCGCTGCGGGTGCTTGCCGGCCGCGGCTTCGATGTCATCCACGCGTGCAACCCGCCGGATCTGTTCTTCCTTATCGGCGGCTTCTACAAGCTCTTCGGCAAGAAATTTCTCTTCGACCATCACGACGCGAACCCCGAGCTCTACGTCGCGAAGTTCGGCCGCCGGGACTTCTTCTACCGCCTGATGCTCGCGCTCGAGCGCTGGACGTTCCGCACCGCCGACGTATCGATCGCCACCAACCAGTCCTACCGCCGCATCGCGCTCGAGCGCGGCCGCATGCCGTCCGAGCGCGTGTTCGTGGTGCGCAGCGGGCCGAGCATCGAGCGGCTGCGCATCTTGCCGCCGAAGCCGGAGCTGAGGCGCGGAGCCAGATACTTGGTTGGCTACGTCGGCGTCATGGGCCGCCAGGAGGGCATCGATTACCTGCTGCGCGCGGCCGCGCACATCGTGCACGGCCTGCGGCGCACCGACGTGCACTTCGGCCTGGTCGGCGGCGGCACGTCGCTCGAGGAGATGAAGGCGCTCGCCGCCGAGCTCGGCGTGGCCGACCACGTCACCTTCACGGGGCGCGTGCCCGACGACGAGCTGCTCGCGATGCTGAATAGCGCCGACGTGTGCGTGAATCCCGATGTCGCCACCGAGATGAACGACATCTCGACCATGAACAAGGTCATGGAGTACATGGCGCTCGGCAAGCCGATCGTGCAGTTCGATCTGGCCGAAGGGCGCTATTCGGCGCAGGCCGCCTCGCTGTACGCGCGGCGCAACGACGCGCTCGACCTGGCGGCGAAAATCGTCGAGCTGCTCGACGATCCCGAGCGGCGTCGCCAAATGGGCGAATACGGCCGGCGCCGGGTGATCGAGGAGCTCGAGTGGCGCCACGAGGTTCCGAAGCTCCTCGCCGCGTACGACGCGCTCTGCAACTCTACGGCTGTGCGGCCGCTGAGGCCGCGGCGCTCTGCGGCTTTTCGAGATACACGTAGCGATCGAGCGCCGTGATCCGCGCGCGCGCGACACTCGCGCGGATGTGCGAGTCGTCCATGTAGAGCGGGCGGCCCTGCTCGTCGGCCGCGGGACAGGCGGCCGGGCCGCACAGCCACTCGGTCGGATCGAGCACGCTCGCGCCGGCGCGCGCGGCGATCGCCTTCAGCCGCTCGTCGATCGGCCGGATAAATTTCCAGAGCGCGGACTTGGGCACGGCCGCGAACGGGTGCGATACACGCACTTCGGTCCAGTCGCGTTCGATCACCGACTTGGGCGAGAAGGCGCTGCCGCGCGGCGAGGAAAGCACCAGCACCACGCGCTTGCCTTCAGCCACCAGGGTTGCGAGCTCGTGCTCGAAGCGCTCGAATACCCAGCTCGCAGCGGGCGAGAGCGGCTGCAACGGGCTGCCTTCCTCCTGGCCCACCTTGTAGTAATCGCCGCGGTTCACGAACCCGACCCACGAGGCAGCGATGACCACCGTGTCAACGGAGGGCTCGTGTGCGATCTTCAGCCCCTCGTCCACGAACCGGCTGCAGCGCTCGTGCTTGCGCTCGATGCCGGGAAACGGCGCGCAGCCGCCCTCGGTCTTGACGATCACCGTGCGCAGTGGTGCGCGGTGCTCCTCGATCACGCGGATGATGCGCGGCAGGTAGTGCTCCATGTGGCTGTCGCCGAAGAAGAGCACCGCGCGCTCGCTGTCGCCGGGGATGCGCGCGGTGCGGGTGCGCTGCCAGTCGGCCGAAGCGCGGGCGATCTCGGCGAGCTGCGGATTGGAGGCCGACTGTGCCGGCAGCTCACCGATCGTAACGACCACGCCGCCGCAGGCGAGAGCGGCCATGGACCCGGCGAGCGCGGGCACCGCGTGCTTCGCCCGTGCGCCGAGCCTTGCGCGGCGGATCTTCTTCTCCACCAGCTCGTAGGTGAGCACGGAGAGCACGAGCGCGAGCGCGAGGAGGCCGGCAAGCAAGCCGGCGGGCGGCTCCGCGCCGTGCACGATGCGCGCATAGGCGAGCAGCGGCCAGTGCCAGAGGTAGAGCGGGTAGCTGACGAGCCCGATGTAGACCGCCAGGCGATTACCGAACAGGGCGCGGTTGAGCCAGGCGGAGGGCCCGGCGCTGATGACGAGCATCGCGCCTGCCACCGGCGCAAGCGCCCAGACCCCTGGGAAGACGCTGCGGCCGCTAAGCAGGACGATCGCTAGCGCGATGAGCGCGGTGCCGGCGAAGCTAGCGGCGTCGCGCCAGCGCGCCGGCACGCCAAAGCCCAGGCACGCGAGCAGGCTGCCGCCAAGGAGCTCCCAGAAACGCGTGAGCGGCAGGTAGAAGGCGCTGCTCTGATGCCGCTCGACCAGCGCGACGTTCAGCAGGAAGGACAACGCGCCCACGACGAGCACCATGGCGAGCATGCGGCGCGGGTGGCGGCGGAAGAGGAACAGCGCGAGCGGCCACACGAGGTAGTACTGCTCCTCGATGCCGAGCGACCAGAGGTGAAGGAGCGGTTTCAGCTCCGCGGCCGAGTCGAAATAGCCCGACTCGCGCCACAGGGCGAGATTGGAGACGAAGCCCGCGCCGGCGGCGACATGTCTTCCGAGCTGCGCGAACTCGTCGGGCAGCAGCACGCGCCAGCCGAGCGCGAGGCAAGCGGCGAGCACCAGGATGAGCGCCGGAAAGATGCGGCGGATGCGCCGCCAGTAGAAGCCGGCAAAACTGAAGGCGCCGCGGCGCTGCTCCTCGAGGATGATCCCGGTGATCAGGAATCCCGAGATGACGAAGAACACGTCGACGCCGACGAAGCCGCCCGGCACCACGCCGGGGAAGGCGTGATAGCCGAGCACTGCCAGCACCGCGAGCGCGCGCAGTCCGTCGACGTCGGGACGATAAGCGTGTGCCGCGTCCGGGGTCACGCGGCCATTCTGGGTAACGGCACGCTGGCGGTCAGCCGCCGGCGCTAGTCCGAATGGTCGTGCCCTGCCGGCGGACTATGCGCCGATACGCGAATTGCGGCGCATGCGACGCGTGGAACATGATCTTGCACCATGATCGCATCCGAAATCCAGAAGCGGGTTGCGGCGTACTGGAACGCCAAGCCGTGCGATTCAGAATTCACGGCAATTGAGGGGCTTTCGCGCGAGTTCTTTTTGGATGTAGAGCGCGAACGGTATCGCCTGCAGTCGCATGTCCTCCGGGTCTTGGATCAATTTGACTGGTCGGGTAAGCGGGTTCTTGAGATCGGAACCGGCGTCGGCACAGACGCGCGTCAGCTAATAAGGCGCGGCGCGGCGTATACCGGAATCAACATTGATGCGGGGTCTACCAGGGCTACGGCAGGCGCGTTACAGACGTTCGGTTTGCCTGGTCGCGTGCTTGAGGGCGATGCGACAGCGATGGAATTCCCGGATGAAAGTTTCGATGTTGTTTACACATTTGGCGTACTCCACCACATCCCAAATGTAGGCGGCGCCATGCGGGAGATCAGACGCGTGCTGAAACCCGGCGGGACTGTGTTGGCGATGCTGTACAACCGCAACTCAGTGAATTACGCACTGGAGATTAGGTACCTGCGCAAACTCGGCGTGCAGTTACTTCGCTTACCCGGCGCAATTGGCTTCTCGGCGGAGCTCGGTCTTCCGCGCGATAAGCTGGAGCGGCACAGGCAGCTCGCCCAGCAGGCCTATCGCATGAGCGACCAGGAGTGGCTAAGCCGCAATACAGATGGGCCGGATAATCCTTACTCGAAGGTTTACGACGAAGCAGAGGCGGCAGCGCTTTTTGCGGAGTTCGATGTCGTCAGCCAGCAAGTGTTCTATTTCAATTACGAACACTGGGGTCCGCTAGGGCGCGCGCTATCTAGGCGGATGGTTGATGTGCTTGGAAAGAAGTGGGGGTGGCACCGAATCGTCCACGCGCGGAAACGGGGAAAGTAGCCCCGTATGCCCAGCCCCAGCGGCTTCGAATCTCGAAGACTTACAGGTAGCGGGCGACGAGCCGCGAGTGCGGCGCGAGGGCCCTCTTCACCAGCATCGGCAGCGCCACGCCGGCGAGCGTGAGCACCGGGAAGTACAGGAGGAAGTTCACGCCGTCCCAGGGCAGCACGCGCAGCAGCAGCCCCTTGGTGATGCCGATGGCGATGGTGTTGATGAGGTAGATGGTGAGGCTCGCGCGCCCGATCCAGGCGAGCCGGTCTTGCCACGCGGCCGGAAGCCGCCGCATCGCCCACAGCACCGGCAGCACGGACAGCGCGCCGACGAGCCACTTGGGCGCGGCGAGCGAGAATGCCAGCACCACGAACAGCGCCGTGCTGAGTGCCAGCGCCACCACGCCCGCGCGTTCCCAGTGCTCGCGCCACATCCACAACGCCATACCGCCCGCGAAGAACGGAAGGTAGTACACGACCTCGTCCAGCATGAACTGCTCGGGCCACGGCGCCAGGTTCAGCGCGAGGCCGGCGAGTAGCAGCAGCATCGGCCGGCGCCCGATCAGCTGGAACAGCGCCGGGACCGTCAGCAGGTACACCGAGAGCACGTAGATGAACCAAAGGAACTGGGCCACGCTCTCGGCAGGCAGCAGCAGCAGCCGGGACACGTCGACGAGGTCGCCGTGCGGGGGGTTGTCGACGTGCATGAAATGCGCGGCCACGAGCTTGCCCACCAGGATCAGCACGCCGAACGCCACGTATGCGACCAGCAGCCGCTCGGTGCGCTTCGCGGAGAACGCCGCGACCTGCGGCCAGGAGGAGAAGCGCGGCAGCGACAGCGCGAACGACATGCCGGTCAGCACCATGAACAGCGGCATGTGGAAGCTGTAGATCACATCATTGAGGTAGCCATACCAGTAATTTCCCGCCGGCCACCTGCGCGCGGCCACGTGGCCGATCACCACGAGGAAGATTGCGAGCCCGCGCGCGGCATCGAGGTACTGGACGCGCGATGCGGGCCGCGCCGCGGGGATTTCGGCGAGCAGGACACGGGACAGCCAAGCGAGGGACGTGCGCTCGCGGCCGGCCGATTGGACGGTGGCGGTCATGCTGTCCTTTTATCAAAGCGGCACGGCCTGCATGCCAAAGCCGGCTTGCGCCATCTGGCTCAGGCATGCGCCAGTACCCGGCGGCCGTCTCCGGCGGTCGGCGCGGACATGGTCGCGAGCGTGGCTCGCAGCCGCGCGGCTCGGCGCTCCCGCTTCGCTGATCGCCTGCAATCGAAGCTGATCCAATTGAACTACAAGGCTCGGCGGACGTTTGCCTCCCCGTCACGTAGGTTTTCACGTCTCAGGCACTTCACTAAGGCACTTCAGTCACTCGACATGTGCGGATTCGTACTGGCCTACGCGAAAAGCGGCGCTCGTCTCCCCGACCCCGGGCTGCTGAACCGGATGGACGGCGCGATCCGCCACCGGGGGCCTGACGAGCACGGTCAGAAGCGGCTCGGCGATGTCGTCATGGGGCACCGCCGACTTGCGATTATCGGAATCTCGGGAGGCCAGCAGCCGATGTGCGCAGCAAGCGGCGAGGCGTACATCGTGTTCAACGGCGAAATCTACAACTTCGCCGCGGTCGGTGAGCAGCTCGCGGCTGCAGGCTATCCGGTCGACAAGCGCTCCGATACGAGCGTTTTGCTCTACGCCTATCTGGCATGGGGTGAAAAATGCCTGGATCGGCTCAATGGCATGTTCGCGTTCGCGGTTTACGACCTGCGCGACCAATCGCTGTTCGCCGCTCGCGACCGGTTCGGCGAGAAGCCGCTGTACCTGATGGAACGGGAGGGCGTGCTGTATCTCGCCTCGGAATTGAAGGCTCTCGTGCAAGCGGGGCTGGTCGAGAAGCGGCTGGATCCTCTGGCGCTGTACAACTACTTTACCAATTCATACGTCATGGGGCCCCGCACGATCTTCCGCGGCGTGCGCCGCCTTCAGCCAGGCCATTGGCTCAAGGCGCACGGCTCCGCGGTGGTGGAGCAGCGCTACTGGGCGCCGCCCCGTCCTTCCGAAGATCGCAGCGACGAGCGCGGCATCGTGGAGGAGATCCTGCCGATCCTGCGCGACGCGGTGAGTTTGCGGCTCGTCGCCGACGTGCCGGTCGGGCTTTTTCTGTCGGGCGGCGTCGACTCCTCTGCGGTGGTCGCGATCGCGAGCGAAGTGGCGAACCACCGGCTCGAGACTTTCTCCATCGGCTTCAATGAGCCCCGCTACGACGAACGCCAGTACGCGCGCTACGTGGCCAAGCAGTTCGGCACGCACCACCACGAGTATGTCATCGAACCGGGCGACATCGACGTCATCGAGCAGATCGCCTGGCATGCAGACGAGCCGTTCGCCGATTCATCTGCACTGCCCACCTGGCACCTGTCGCAGCTCACGCGCCGCCATGTCAAGGTGGCGCTCTCGGGCGACGGCGGCGACGAGATGTTCGCCGGCTACGACTCATACCGCGGCCACATTCTGAGCGAGCGGGTACGGAAAATTCCCGCTGTGCTGCGCACTGCAGCGACAACGCTGATGCGCTCGCTACCCGCCGCCGCTGCAGGCCTGCGCATGAGGGGCCTTCATCTGGCCCGCAACATCGAAGACGCCGGGCTCGAGGCGAGAAGCCGGTTCGTCGCCAAGCAGCAGGTCGTGTTCCGACGCGAGTACCTCGCCGGGATTTCTCCGTACCTGGCGCAACAGGCAACGCCAGCCAGCGATCAGGCCTTGTTCGCCACCATGTTCGACAAGACCCTTTGCCCGCTTGCCGGCATGACGCTATGGCAGCAGACCGTAAGCCTCGTGGACGATATGCTCGTCAAGGTCGATCGGATGAGCATGGCGCACAGTCTGGAGGTGCGGGCGCCATTTCTCGACCATCGTCTTGCCGAGCTGGTGAACCAGGTGAAATTCGATGTCAAGTTGCCGGGGGGACGCCAGAAATATCTGCTCCGCAAGCTCATGGAGCGCTTTCTGCCGGCCGACTTTCTCTGGCGCAGGAAACAGGGCTTTTGCGTGCCGCTCGGCTTCTGGTTCAAGGAGGGTCTCAACGAGTACATCGGCCAGAAACTGCTGGCGACGCGCGCCATGGTGGCCCATGTGTTCGACCGGGCTGCACTGGAGCGCCTCATCGGCGAGCACACGCGTTCGAAGCGCGACTGGAGCGCGGCGCTCTGGGCGCTTCTGATGTTCGAGAGCTGGTGCGCTCGCTATCAAATCGGTCCTGACGCGCTCGAATGACTCGCAATCGAGCCAGGGTGTTGATGGTTGGCCCCTGGCCGCCGACCCGAGGCGGGGTGACCACGTTCATGCGCAATGTCGTGCGTTCTTCGCTCCGGGAGGCGTACGACTTCGTTCCTTTCACGACCTCGCGCCCGGGCAAGAGAAACGTAAACGGCGACAACTATGGATATGCGGCGGTCCTGCGCGGCGGTCTGAAGCGCGTCGCTCAGGGCATCTTCATCACCCTGTGGCATCTCGCGAGCTACCCCTGGATCGTCCTCGCACGGCGGCCTGCGGTCATCCAGGTCCAGGCGAGCGACTTCCAGGCGTTCTGGGAGGCGTCGCTCTACGTGCTGATGGGGAAGCTCCTGCGCCGGCCGGTGGTGATGCGGATCGGCGGGTCCTTCGATCGCTTCCACCAGGCGTCGGGTCCGCTCGCGCGCGCCACGATCCGATGGACGCTGCGCCAGCCAGCGGTGCTCGTGGTGCAGTCCGAATATTGGAAGAACTACGTCGCTCCACTGGCCCCTGCCGCGGCCACCGTCGTCCTGGCGAACTTCGTGAGCGAGACGCTGGTCGTGCCGCGCGCTTCGTCGCCGCCCGCGGCGCCGCGCTTCCTGCTCTGCTCCGGCGAAGTGCCTCACCTGAAGGGCGCGTACGTGCTGCTCGACGCCGTACGCACGCTGCTCGCTCGCGACGTCAAGGCGCAGGTCACGATCATGGCCGTCACCGGGCCGCTCCGCCGGGCGATTCTCGACGCCGGGCTCGGGGCGCGCATCAGGATGCTCGACTTCCTGGAGCACGACGCAGCGCTCGCAGCGCTCCGCGAAACGGACGTTTTCCTGCAGATCTCTTCCAGCGAAGGATTTCCCAACACGCTTCTCGAAGCCATGGCGGTTGGTTGCGCGGCCATCGTGACGCCGGTCGGGGCGGTGCCCGAAATCGTCGGTGCGGACGGCGAGTGCGCCTTCGTGATTCCGGTCGGCAATGCGGCTTTGCTGGCAGAGCGCATGGAACGGCTGGCACGTGAGCGGGCGCTGCTCGTCCGCATGGCGGCCGCCGCACAAAGGCGCGTGCTTGCGCATTACACCGAACGCAAGGTCGTGCCCGTGCTCGATCGCGTCTGGCAGCTGGCCCTGTCCGGGCAACGGACCGTCCTTGAAGCCCGCCGACAGCCGCTCGCCTAGCGCTTTCGGTACCCGAAGCACTAGGCGCCGAGGTTCACCACCAAGCCGGAGAGCCATGAACACGCAAGCCGCGGCCATTCGCCGCTATTTCGATGACGCTTCCGACCAATACGCGCGCGGCCGCGCGCAGGAGCACTCGTTCGTGGCGCAGAAGCGCATCGCGCTCGATTTCCTGCCGGCGCGCCTGGCACGCGTGCTCGACATCGGTTGTGGACCCGCGGTGCTCGCCGATGAGCTTCTTGAGCGTGCTGATGAGTACTGCGGCATCGATCTCAGCCCGCAGATGATCGCGCGCGGCGCCGCGCGCATGGAAGGACACCCGCACGCTGGTCGCTGCACCTTGAGCGTCGGCGACGCGGAGGCACTCGCGTTCGCCGACGGCTCGGTCGACGCCGTGGTCGCGCTCGGCCTGCTCGAATACCTGCCGAGCTACGAGCGCGCCCTGCGCGAGATATGCCGGGTGCTGCGCCCGGGCGGCGTCGCGGCGCTTGCCGTGCCCAACCGCGCCGCGGCCTATCGGCGCTGCCGGCGCGTTGCGGACGCGGCGCGCAACGCCGTCAAAAGTCTGCTCGGCAAGTCGCGGCGCGCTTCCGAGGGCTTCCACTGGAACCCGTGCATTCCGGCGCGCCTGGACGAGGAGTTGCGGCGCGCGGGTTTCGAGCGCGTGGCAGGCTGCTACTGCAATTTCATCTTCTATCCGCTGCACGAGCTGCATGCCGGCGCCTCGCTCGCCCTGAACCGCGCGCTCTCAGGCCTGTCGGATTCGCCGCTCGGGCACTGGATCGGCGCGCAATACGTGGTGAAGGCGCGCAAGCCGTGAGGCGCGTGGCGCTCGGCGCCGCAGCCGTGCTCGGCGCGCTGCTGCTCCTCGAGCTCGGGTTGCGCGCCGCGGGCTACAGCGCGCCCCAGCTCTATCAGCTCGACCCGCAGCTCGGCTGGAGCTTGCGCGCGACCAAGCGCGGCTGGCGCAGCTACGACGGCGACCGCGGCTACGCCATCATCAATGCGGCCGGCTTTCGCGATGGCGACCGCACGCTCGACAAGCCCGACCCGGTGTATCGCATTGCGGTCCTCGGCGACGAATATTCCGAGGCGGCACCGGTCGCGCTGCGCGACACGTGGTGGTGGCAGCTCGAGCCGAAGCTGCAGTATTGCGGCTTCCGGCCGGGAAAGCTCGTCGAGGTGCTGAACTTCGGCGTCGCCGGCTACAGCACCGCCCAGGAGCTCGTGCTGCTCGAGACGCGGGTGATGCGCTACGCACCTGATCTCGTGCTGTTGCAGGTCGCGCCCGACGACGTGATCGACAACTCCTCCGTGCTGGCGGCGAACAAGCTGCGCCCGTTCTATTTTCTCGATGCGCATGCCGTGCCGCGCATCGACGATTCGTTCTCGAGCCTGCCGGAATTCGAACGCGGCATGCAGACGCGCTATCGCCTCGCCGCCGAGATTGGCGATCACATCCGCGCGTTCCAGCTCGTGCGCGAGCTCGCGCGGCAGACGTTCATCGCGCCCGCGCATGCCGCGCCAGCGCCGCTCGGCCCGCCTGCCGATGCGCCGCATGAGGAGGCGTGGCGCGTCACCGAGGCGCTCATCGCCAGGATCAACGACTACGCGCGGCGTAATGGCGCCGAGCTGCGGCTCGTCGTGGTGCCGCCGGCGCGCCAGGCGAGCGGC
>Ga0307472_100001192_pt1 | contig 10219 bp, 8 predicted proteins | sample atmos_gasesAM5C__2_FD_204582 | JGI IMG/M metagenome (GOLD analysis project Ga0307472, IMG submission 204582) | Hardwood forest soil microbial communities from Morgan-Monroe State Forest, Indiana, United States - atmos_gasesAM5C_05 | ecosystem: Environmental > Terrestrial > Soil > Temperate... | reverse complement strand
TGAAACGATAGTCGAGTCCATAGAGCGCTGAGATGCGGAAACCCCAATCAATGTGATCGGTTTGATTTTCGTCCGGCAAACGCTCGAGGTAGAGGACGACCTGGTTCAGTTCCATTCGGTTCGAGCGCAGATCGTAAATCAGCGGAAAGTTCGCATTCTGTCCCCTGGAAGTGTTGTGGGATGTGCTGATGTTCCCGGAAAAATTGACCCAGCCGTAAATCTGAATCTTGCTGTCTTTCCAAGCCTGCCCGCCTGGTCCTTCGTAAATCGCCTGCATCAATGGGTAAGGCGCCAGCTCGCCAGGATCACCGATGATCTGACTACCGCCGATCTGCCAATCGCCTGCCGGAAATGGCGGCGAATCGAATGGCGCGGGCGGAATACGGCGCGGTGGCGGCGTCGCGCCCGGCTCCGGCTGCGTGTAGGCGGGCGTTCCCAATTGTTCCAGAAACGCTTCGTCCAGGCGTTTCAAAAATGGCTCTTTCATTTTGCGCGCGATAACTTCGGCTTTCGCTTGTTCTTCCTTGCTCTGGGCTTTCGCTTGCTGCTGCTTGGCCTTGGCTACTGCTTTCTCCCGAGACCGCCGGGTGGAATTTGCTGTGGCCCTTTCTTTTTCAGCCAATGTTTTCTCGCGTTCATTTAATGCTTTCTCGCGTGCGTCCAGCTCGGCTTTCCGTTGAGCAAGCTGTTTTTCAGCGGTCAAATCAGACGCTTCCTGCGCATGCATTGCTGGGACCGCGAACACGATTCCGGCGAACAGCGTGGAAACCACAACGAACAGGTACTTATTTCTTTTCAATGGTTCTCCTTTGGGTTGGTTAAATTTTCTTAGCGCAACTGATCGAGCGCGAGATTTAATTTGAGAACATTGACACGCGGCTCGCCCAGAAATCCGAGCTGCGGGGCTTCGATTGTTTGATCGACAAGGGTCGTAACTTTTTGGATCGACAGGTTGCGCGCAGCGGCAACTCGCGAAATTTGCAGGCGTGTTGCTTCCGGGCTGATGTGGGGATCAAGTCCGCTGCCGGAAGCAGTCAGCAAATCCACAGGTGCGTCCTTTCCAAACTTTGCACCGCGTTCGTCGATGGATTTTTTGAGATCCGCGCTCGTTGGACCTTTGTTGCTGGCGCCGGAAGGGGCGGTTGCGTAATCCGCCGATGAGGGTCGTGGCCAGAAGTAGCGCGGAGATTCAAACTTCTGCGCGATTAAATCCGAGCCCACGACCTTGCCGTTCTCGATGATGCGCGAGCCGTTCGCCTGTTTCGGAAAAAGAAGCTGCGCGACTCCAGTCATCGCCAGCGGATAGAGAATACCGGTCAACAAAGTCAGGACGAGGTAGATGCGTAACGACTGAAGAATTGTTTTCATTGTTTTGACTTCCCCGGTTGATTTGGCAGAAACCAAGTCCAAAAGGGATAAGAATCTCCCTTTCCATTTTTGCTCTCCTCGGCGGGTTTGGTGGGTGCGGTAGAATCCGGAAGACTGGCGAGACAGTCGGACAGGCGTTCCCTCAAACCTTCGACCCGCGTAATTGGAACAAAAACGAACACAATTGTTTTCATTCGTCAGGCCAGGTGGAGCGCAACCAGCGCAAGGTCGATGAGTTTAATGCCGATGAACGGCGCGATGAGTCCGCCAACGCCGTAGATGAAAAGATTGCGAACCAGAATCTGAGCTGCGCCAACGGCGCGATACTTGACTCCGGCAAGCGCGAGCGGGATCAAGGCGACAATGATGAGCGCGTTGAAAATGACCGCGCTCAGGATCGCGCTTTCCGGCGAATGCAATCGCATGATGTTTAGAGCGCCGAGTGGTCCAGCCGCTGCGCCCTTGGCGAGATAGAGAGATCCGAACATCGCCGGCAGAATGGCGAAGTACTTCGCAACGTCGTTGGCAATGCTGAACGTGGTGAGCGCGCCCCGCGTCATCAGCAGTTGCTTGCCGATCTCCACGATCTGAATGAGTTTGGTCGGGTTACTGTCCAGGTCGACCATGTTCCCGGCTTCGCGCGCGGCTTGTGTGCCGGTGTTCATGGCCACGCCGACGTCTGCTTGCGCGAGCGCAGGTGCGTCGTTCGTCCCGTCGCCGGTCATGGCGATGAGACGGCCTTCCGCTTGCTCCGTGCGAATGCGACGGAGTTTGTCTTCCGGCGTTGCTTGCGCCATGAAATCGTCCACCCCGGATTCGGCGGCGATCGCGCCGGCGGTGAGCGGATTGTCGCCCGTGATCATCACGGTGCGGATGCCCATCTTGCGCAATTGCGCGAAACGTTCTTTGATTCCGCCTTTGACGATGTCTTTGAGTTCGATGACACCGAGTGCTTGTCGATCTTCCGCGACGACCAGCGGAGTTGCGCCCCGCCGCGAAATTTCGTCGACGGCTTTTGTGACCGCTTGCGGGAACACCCCGCCGCCGGATTCGACAAAACTCTGAATCGATTGCGCAGCGCCTTTGCGAATGCTGATCGTCGGCTGTGCTCCGTTCGCGTGCAGATCGATGCCGCTCATTCGCGTTTGGGCCGTGAACGGCACGAAGGTCGCCGCGAGCTCGTGCATTTCTCGCGCGCGCAGGCCGAATTTTTCTTTCGCAAGCACAACGATGCTGCGGCCTTCCGGCGTTTCATCGGCGAGCGAGCTGAGCTGTGACGCGCCCGCGAGATAACCTTCCTCGACGCCCGGTGCGACATGAAATGCAACCGCCATGCGATTGCCCATTGTGATGGTGCCGGTTTTATCGAGGAGCAAAACGTCGATGTCGCCGGCTGCTTCGACCGCGCGCCCGCTGGTGGCGAGAACATTTTGCCTAACGAGCCGATCGATCCCGCTGATGCCGATGGCGCTGAGCAATCCGCCGATGGTCGTCGGAATCAAACAAACCAGGAGCGAAACCAAAACGGGAATGCTGACGTTGACCGCGTTTTTTTGCCCGGAAGCATTTTCGCTGTAATGCGCGAAGGCCGGCAGCGTGAATACGGCGAGAATGAAAAGCGCGGTCAGGCTGACGAGTAGAATGCTGAGCGCGATTTCGTTCGGCGTTTTCTGCCGGCGCGCGCCTTCGACCAGCGCGATCATGCGATCGATGAATGTGTTCCCCTGCTCGCTGGTGATACGAACAACGATGCGGTCGCTAAGCACGCGCGTGCCGCCGGTCACGGCGCTGCGGTCGCCGCCGCTTTCGCGAATGACCGGCGCGGATTCGCCGGTGATGGCGGACTCATCCACGCTGGCGATTCCTTCAATGACTTCGCCGTCACCGGGGATGACGTCGCCAGTCTCGCAAACAACGATGTCGCCTTTCTTTAATGCGCTCGCCGGAATTTTCTCTTCGCGGCCATTTTGTAATCGCCGCGCCATCGTGGTCGTGCGCATGCGGCGCAACGTTTCGGCCTGCGCTTTGCCCCGGCCTTCCGCCATCGCCTCCGCGAAATTTGCGAAGAGCAACGTGAACCAAAGCCAAAGCGTGATTTGAAAATTGAAACTGCTGAAGTGAAAGATCGTGATCGCGGAAGTCCAGATCGCGCCGATCAGCACGACGAACATGACCGGACTGCGCCATTGCACCCGTGGATTGAGTTTTTTGAACGAGTCCCAAATCGCGGGACGAATCAACGCCGGATCGAAGATAGAGGATGTCGATCTTGCGTCCATATTAGAACGTCCGTCCGGCTTGCATGAGGAAATGCTCGACGATTGGGCCAAGCGAAAGCACCGGGAAAAACGTGAGCGCGCCCACGATCAACACCACCGAGATCAACAACACGGTAAAGACGGGGCCGTTGGTAGGAAACGTGCCGCTCGAGGGCGGCGAAGTTTTCTTTTGGGCAAGGCTGCCGGCAATCGCCAGGACCGGCACGATGATCGCGAAACGACCAACCAACATGTTGATCGCAAGCATGTAATTGTACCAATCAGTGTTCGCGTTGATTCCGGCGAAAGCGCTGCCGTTGTTGGCGGCCGCAGAAGCGAACGCATAAACCACTTCGCTCAAACCGTGCGGCCCATTGTTATTTAGACTGTTGAGCGCCGCGGGATAGAGCGTCGTAAGCGCGCTGCCGCAAAGAACCACCACCGCGGGCGCGAGAACCGCGATGACTGCCCAGGTCACTTCACGCGCTTCGATTTTTTTTCCGAGATACTCCGGTGTGCGACCGACCATCAATCCCGCGATAAAGACGGTCAGCAGAACAAACATTAACATTCCGTAAAACCCGGCACCGACGCCGCCAAAAATCACTTCGCCAAGCATCATATTTATGAATGGGACCAGTCCGCCGAGCGGCGTGAGACTGTCGTGCATGGTGTTGACCGCACCGCATGAAGCATCCGTCGTCACGGTGGCAAAGAGTGCGGAATTGAATTGTCCAAAGCGGACTTCCTTGCCTTCGAGTGACGGTGCCGTCAGGCCGAGCGCCTGATTCGGATGCAACTCCGCCCACCACAGCGTGGCGAACCCCGCGAGAAACAGTGCAAACATCGCCGCCCATATCGCCCAGCCTTGCCGGCGATCGCGCGCCATCAGGCCGAACATATAGACGAGCGCGGAGCCGAGCCAGAAGATGACAAAGACTTCAACGAAGTTGCTTAGTGGTGTCGGGTTTTCGAATGGATGCGCGCTGTTCTGTCCGAAAAATCCGCCACCATTCGTCCCGAGTTGTTTGATTGCGATCTGCGACGCAACCGGTCCAAGTGGAATTTGTTGCGATGCGCCTTCGATTGTTGTCGCCGTTTGGTAGCCATCGAAGGTTTGCACGACACCTTGTTGGGCCAGCACGACCGCGATCAAGATCGATAACGGTAATAAAATATAGAGCGTGCAGCGGATGAGATCGGCCCAAAAGTTCCCGATACCACTCGCTTGTTTTCGCACGAGCCCGCGCGCCAGCGCTACTGCCACGGCGACGCCGGTTGCGGCGCTTACGAAATTGTGGACGGCCAGTCCGGCCATTTGCGTGAAGTAACTCATCGTGTTCTCGCCGGAATACGCCTGCCAGTTCGTGTTGGTCGTGAAGCTGACGGCGGTGTTAAACGCGAGGGGGAAAGGGACATTCGGCAGGTGCTGCGGATTAAATGGGAGCCATTGCTGCGTCAGTTCCATCACCAGCAGCAGCGCGCCGCCGGCGATGTTGAACACGAGCATCGCGATCGCGTACGCCTTCCACGACATTTCGTGCGTCGGGTCGACACCGGACAATTTGTAGATCGAGCGCTCGATCGGTCCGAAGACGCGTGCGAGAAAATGCCGCTCGCCTCCGAACACGCGCGCCATGAATCGCCCAAGTGGCGGCGTGATTGCGAGCAGACCGCCAATGAACAAGGCCAGCTGGCCAAAATCGCGTGCGTTCACGCAATCAATCTGACCGCGTGCACCCGGCAACGTTAGTTAAACCTTGGCTTTAATGTGCTAAAATTTCATTAAAATCTTCCACTCAGAGAATCGACCTAGCTCCGAGATGTTCGATAGTCGTCCTATGCTCCAAGAAACCGCTTGTCACTGCCAGAACCTCTGATGGACAGTCATTGTTTACCGCGCGATGGCTGACCTAATTATCACGGAGAGCGGTGCGGTGCATCGCCCGCGTAATGTCGACTGGAAGCGGGCGGCCGCGCTGCTTTACGGCGACTGGGGCACGAGCAAGGCCTATGTCATTGGTCTTGCTTTTTTGGCCGCTGGTTTTTCGTCGCTGCCGATCATTCTCGCGGTCTGTGCACTGACTGGCCTTGTCGGCATCAATTACATCGTGATCTGCCGCCATTTTCCTGATGGCGGCGGCGTTTATTCGGCGGCGCGATCACAGGGACGTTTGCTCGCGGTGGTAGGCGCGCTTCTTTTGCTGGCCGATCTAACCGTCACCGCTGCGCTTAGTGGCTGGTCGGCTTTGACCTACATCACTTCCGGCGCGGAGCACATTGCGTGGATCAAGCTTCTCCGCGACCACATCGCGCTCACCACCATCGCGGTGCTCTTGATCATGGGCGCGATCAATTATTTCGGCCCGAAACATTCCGGCAGTCTCGCGGTCGCCTTGGCACTGCCAACTCTTCTTGTCGTGATTGTCTTGATCGGGATCAGCGCGCCACATTTGACAACGCGTTTCCTTGAACCGCGCCAGGAAAGTCTGGGCACGCTTTGGGTCCAATTTGTTGGCGTCATTCTCGCGCTGTCCGGCGCCGAATCGATTGCCAACGTTACCGGGGTGATGAAGCTGGATAAGGGCTCGACCATGGAGCATCCAAGCGTCGCGCGCGAGTCCGTCAAAGCGATCATTCCCGTGGCAATTGAAGTTGTCGTCGGCACGGCGTTGCTTGGCTGGGCGATGTTGTCGTTGCCATCGGTGCTCGGAAAAACTCTGCATTTGTCCGATCCATCGTCGATCGCTTCGGTGCTGCAACTCCGGAGCGAGGACATGCTCCGCTTCATCGGAGAACAATTCGCGACCGCAACATTTTCACCGGCGATCGGCAATTTCTTTGGCTGGATTGTCGGGATCGTTTTCTTCCTCCTCCTCCTCAGCGCTGCCAACACCGCCATCGTGGCAACGATCGGGTTGCTCTACATGATGTCGCGCGATCGCGAGATGCCGAGGCAATTCCGAATATTAAACCGCCACGGCGTCCCGATTTATCCACTGCTCATTGCGCTCGGCTTGCCGACGGTCGTTCTGCTTTTCGTCGCAAGTTTCACTGCCCTCGCCGGTCTTTATGCAATCGGTGTAGTGGGCGCGATCACGGTCAACGTCGGCTCGTGCGCATTTAACCGCACCGTCGGTTTCACCTGGTACGATCGCGTCCTTTTCGGCGTCACGTTTGGCATTCTATTTTTTGTTGAACTGACACTGGCCCACACGAAATCGGACGCACTCTTTTTCGTTGTTGTGGTCGTGCTCAGCGGTTTAGCGCTGCGCGCTTACACCCAGAAGCGGCAAGGCCTGACCACGCTGACCGTCACGCGCGAAGTTGCGCAAATGGTGTCGCCAGATCTCGAGGCTCGCGTCCAACCACGCTTCCAAGAAGGCCAGAAAATACTGGTGGCAGCGCGCGGCATCACCCCGGTGCTCGGTTTTGCACTCGATGAGGCGCAGTTGCGCAAAGCGACTCTTTGCGTGCTCTACGTCAAAGAAGTCGCCGTTTATTATTCGGGCGGGCCAGCCTCGCTCGGCCGCGCCAAATGGCGGGACGATCCGGAAGCGAACGCCATCATGTCTTTGATGATGAAGCTCGGATCGGAGCGCGATGTTTGCGTCATTCCGGTTTATGCCGTCAGTCAGGACGCCGCCGCCACCATTGTCGATCTTTCCGCAACGATGGGCGTGGATTATCTCGTCATCGGCGCGACGCAACGGACTGCGCTGGCTAATCTGCTTCGCGGGAGCGTAGTGACGAATGTCGCGCAACATCTGCCCGACTCGATTCAACTTCTGATTTTCGGCTAAATGTGACCGCGCCTCCGGTTCGCATCGCGATGTGGTCGGGTCCGCGCAACATTTCCACCGCCATGATGCGAGCATGGGGCAATCGCGCGGACACGGCCGTGATCGATGAGCCATTTTACGCGTACTATTTAAAGAGGACCGGCAAGAAGCATCCCGGCTCCGAGGAAATCATTGCCGGAGGCGAGACCGATTGGCAAAAAATTGTGGCCAGTCTGAGAACAGAGTCCATCCCCTCCGGCAGACGCATTTTCTTTCAAAAACAGATGACGCACCACCTGCTGCCGGAAGTCGATCGGAAATGGATTGTCGCTCTTACGAATTGCTTTCTCATCCGCGACCCGCGCGAAGTCATCCTCTCGTATATCAAAAAAAATCCCGAGCCGACATCGGAAGACCTCGGGTTCGCACAGCAGTGCGAAATTTTCAATTTCGTTCGCGAACGAACTGGCAAAGCAGTTCCAGTTGTGGACGCGCGGGATGTTCTGGAAAATCCTGAGCGAATATTGCGAACTCTTTGTGACGCGATCGGCGTTCCTTTCGACGTGGCGATGCTGTCCTGGCCTCCCGGTTTACGCGACAGCGATGGGGTCTGGGCAAAATATTGGTACTACGAGGTCGCAAGATCGATGTCGTTCCAGCCCTACCAACCGCGAGAAGGAAATGTTCCAGACCGCCTCAGCGAGATTTATGAGCAATGCCATGAATGCTACGAAAGGCTTTACCAACACCGACTCTCATGAATCAGGAAAGCAGGAAATAAGGAAAAGTAAGCGAATCAGAAAGATATCTTTTTGCGCTTTCCTTTCCTGCATCCCTGTTTTCCTAATTCGATTTTCCTACTTTCATGTTGCAGAAATTTAATCCTAAGAACCGCGACCTCATCGTTAATATCAATGGTGAGCTCGTGCATCGGGACAGGGCCGGGGTTAGTCCGTTCGATTCGGCGGTGCAAGGCGGCGACGCGGTTTGGGAAGGGTTGCGTCTTTACAACGGTCGGATCTTCAAATTGCACGAGCATCTCGATCGACTGGAACGTTCCGCGCGCGCCCTTTCAATTGTCGATCTTCCACCGCGCGAAAAAATCATCGAGGAACTCAAACGCACGCTGGCGGCGAACAAGATGCGCGACAGCGTCCACATCCGGCTCACGCTCACACGCGGTGTGAAAATTACTTCCGGAATGGATCCACGGCTCAACCAGAGCGGTGCGACCTTGATCGTTCTGGCCGAGCACAAGGCGCCGGTTTACACAAAAGATGGTTTGAAGTTGATCACCGCATCAATTCGCCGGCCGCCATCAGAAGTTCTCGATGCCCGAATTCATCACGCCAACCTGCTCAATTCGATTCTAGCCAAGATCGAGGCCAACGAGGCCGGCGCGGACGACGCACTCATGCTCGACATCAACGGGTTCGTTGCCGAAACCAACGCCACCAACGTTTTTATCGTGCGGAAAGGCGACCTGGCCACGAGTAAAGTCGTCGCGTGTCCGGAAGGAATTACTCGCGCAACTGTGATCGAGATCGCCGCCGCCGAAAAAATCCGCTGCGTCGAAGCCGATCTGTCTCCGGTCGACGTTTATAGTGCTGACGAAATGTTTTGCACCGGCACAATGGGCGAACTCGCCGGCGTGGTTAAGATCGACAATCGCGACATCGGCGATGGTAACGTCGGCCCGATGACAAAACGCCTGGGTGAGCTCTACGCAATGCGTACAGCGACCGAGGGCGTGCCAGTTGTCGACGCTGATCCCCCGTCAGTAATTCCTGACCAGACGCGTCACGGCAACGAGGGCCGAGATAATCGGCCAGGCTGAAATTCCACTGATAAGGGCGAAGAGCAGGAGCTCTGTTGCATGATGGCGCCTATTGGAGCCCGCTTTTCGCGGCGCCCAGTCGTTTGCATGCCTGTCCAGGGATGCGGGGCGGATTCTAGTTGTAAGTGCCTCTTACAGTGTGAGAAACAGCTGATGAAATGTGTTGTGACTGAGCTCGAGCACCTCCTGAGTCTCTGCTCACGGGCCCAGCAATGAGAGCGAGCGATAGATCCACGTAATGCCAACGACGCGTACCGGTCATTGATTAGTTATGAATGCAAGATTTATGAGGATTGACGCACAGGTGGTTTCTGAATCAAAATAGAACTCGCCTGATGAAAGTCTGTCTATTTGTAGCCGTTGCTCTGTTGACACTGGCCGGCTCTGAAGCGGCCCGAGGGGTAACTATTCCAATCAACTTAGGACCTCCGGGTACTCTCGCGACTGATACGACAATTTCATTCAGCGACCTAAACGGCACCGGTTTGGTTGGTCAGAATCTGTCAGTGGATTTTGTATTCACGAGTTCGGAGTTCGTGCGTCTTTTCACCGTGACGACCGATTTTTCGGTGTTCATGACGCTCCAGACGAGTAGCTCCAGCTTCGTTGGGTTTCTTAGCGGAACCGGTTATTTAAAGGATAGTCTAGGCAACGCCCTAGAGCTGCCGGAAACGTTAGGAGCATCTTCGTTGAACGGCTCGATGTCGGTCGGCTTATTGCCGACAGTGGGCAGGCCACTTGACTTCTATGACGTGCATTTCGAGCTGACCTTCCCGACAAATCCCGCGGTTGTAACTGGAGGTCAATTCCGATTACTCAGCAACACCGGACCGCTTGGCATCGGCCCCCGTCTGCCCGCAGACATTGTTCCGGATACCGGAAGCACCGGTATTTTGCTCGGGTTGGGTTTTTTCGGAATTATTCTGGTGACTCACTGCTTGGATCGGACCGCACGACGCCAGTATTGAAAATCG
>Ga0307472_100001191_pt1 | contig 10220 bp, 12 predicted proteins | sample atmos_gasesAM5C__2_FD_204582 | JGI IMG/M metagenome (GOLD analysis project Ga0307472, IMG submission 204582) | Hardwood forest soil microbial communities from Morgan-Monroe State Forest, Indiana, United States - atmos_gasesAM5C_05 | ecosystem: Environmental > Terrestrial > Soil > Temperate... | reverse complement strand
CGTGTAGACGCGGAGGTAGGTGTTGAAGCCGAAGCCCGCGATCAGGAGCAGCCCCAGACGGTCGGCCTGGCGCCGGCCCACGGCGGTGAAGCTGGCCAGCAGAACTGTCGTGGCGATGGCCGTGTGGAAGGCGGCGCTCACCAGCATCCAGAATCGATCGGGGTCGGGAAAGTTGATGTACTCGATCGGAAAGAAGAGCACGCCCGCGGCGAGGGCGATCAGGGCCGCGGTGCGCACCCGGGGCAGGAGTGCGGGATACTCGCCCTCGGCGAGGGCGGTCGGGGCCGGGCGCCCGTTGTCCGCGCGCCCGTTCGTGGGGCGCCGCGCGGACGGTTCCACGTGGCGAGCCGTATCGCGGCCCGGCCGCGGAGGTCAAGCCGGTCTTGGGGGTTGTCCGGGCACCGGGCTCAGTGGACGGGCGCCGCGCTACACAGGAGGCCGTGATCCTGCAAGAAGCAGCCGGGCGCGCTGGGCGGCGGCGTCGCCTCGTCGTCGCGGTAGTAGTAGCCGGTCATGAAGCACATCTCGTCGTCGGTCGTGACGCCGAAGGTCACCGGGTGATCGTCGTTGTTCGTCCAGTTGCAGGTGAACCGGAAGACGTCGCCCTGCCGTAGATGAAGGGGGGTCGGCGTCCAGTACTCGTAGGGGTGATCCCAGTCGTCGTTCTCGAAGATCTGCCCCATGTTTTGGCCACCGGCGGTGAGGTTGATCGTGACCTTCGTGCCCCGCTTGTGCTCGTGTGAAGAGAGCTGGATCACGTTCAGGTCGTACGGTACCACCCATTCCGCCGTCGTCGAGGCCGCGGAGTGGGCCGGGATGTGGATGTCGTACGCCCCCACGGTCAGGTTCTCGGCGTGGTGGAGCACGCTCCCCTTCTTGGCCGGGATGACGTTGAAGAGGATGTCCGGCGTGAGCGAGTCGGTCAGCGAGGCGTTGATGTAGTGCGAGTTGAGGAACACGGGCTGGTGCGGCTCCAGGCGGACCGCGATGCCGGGAGGGAAGCGCGTGAGCTCGTGCGTGTTCGGGGCGCCGCCCAGGAGCGCGCGCTGGAAGCTGTCCCTCGGACCCAGGCCGATGCAGCCGGGCGCCTCGACGATGCCCCGGGGAAAGTCGGCCGCGTTCCGATCGCCCCCGAAGTAGGCCCACAGGGCGAAGTGGTGCGTCCCCGCGTTCATCTTGAACTCGAACTGCTGCACGTCCATCGCCTTGTCGTTGGGGAACGTGCGGTACTCGCAGACCTCGCGCTCGGTAGCGGGGGGAACCGTGAACTTCCCCATGCGCATCTGGAAGCCGCGCGGGGGGTGCCGGAGGTGCACCCGGCCGGCCGAGCCCGGCACGGCGAGGAGCGTCACGGCAGCGAGGGAAGCGACCACGCGACCGATGGACAGCATGGGCGCCAGTAACCAAAAGGCGGGCAGATCGTCAAGACGCGAAACGACCGTTCGGGCGATTCGTGGTGCTCAACGACCCCGTCGCGCCAGCAGACCGGATGCCCGCGCCGCCTGCTGCGCGGCCGTGACGCGCTCGCGAACCTTGCCGGTGTGATGCCGGCGGCCCGACGCACCGGTGCCGAGCGACGGAACCAGGCGCGAGGCGAGCTGGACGAGCCCGCGACCGAAGACCACCCCGGCGCCGAGCGCCGTGAGGAGGATCCGATACCCCAGGCTCAGCGCGTCGTGTCCCACGTCCCCCGCGATCGAGGCCATCGTCCTGCCATCACGTCCCTACCCTCATGAAGGCCGGGGAGCAAGGCGTCGCTGCGCCACCACGGAATTCCGTCGGGGAAATCACCCCACGCGGTGCAGCTTCTCGTAGAGATCCCGGAACATCCCGCGCGGATCGAGACGGGCCTTCACCTGCCGGACGGTCGCCTCGTCGTAGATGCTCCAGAAGCGCTCGGCGCTGTAGTGATTGCGGGAGATCAGCGTCTTCAGGCCGCCGAGCTCGTACGTCTTCTCCTCGAGCTGCTCGGAGCGATCCACGCCCGGATCGCCGTTCGGCATCCCGTAGACCGCGAGGTCGACGTAGAGGTCGCCCGCGCGCGCGCGGTGCCCGGCCGAGAGCCAGGGGTAGGGCTTCGGCACGCGGTACGGGACGACCCAGAGGGGGAAGTAGCGCAGCTCGCGCAGGTACCAGTCGTAGAACTCCGGCACGCGGCCGGCGGGGATGAAGTAGTCGCAGACCACGTCGGGCCGCCGCTTCAGGCGGAAGATCGGCCGCAGCCGCCCCGACCAGCGAATCATGTTGGTGGAGCCGAGGAAGAGCCGGCCGAGGAGGAAGCGGACCGGCTTCCACTCGAGCGGCGGCACCGTCCGGCTGAGCCAGTGCGCCTCCGTGTCGTAGCGGAAGAAGTAGTCCGGGGTGGTGAGCACGTCCTCGTCGAGCACGCGAGTGCTCTTGTAGTAGACGTCGAGCCAGCGGTAGGAGCTGGCGCGCCGCGCCCGCTCGACGAAGCGGCCCAGGCACAGGGTCCAGTGGTCGGGGGCGTGCACGATCCCGTCGATGAAGTCGACGTCCGCCGCCTCGCACCGCGCCAGCATGGCCGCGTGCAAGGAGGCGGGATCGCGGAATCGCCGGTACTCGACGTGCACGTACGGCTTGGCGGCGACGAGGGCGAAGCGCACGCGCGTGAGGATGGCGAGCGTGCCGTACGAGCCGTGGATCATGCCGAAGACGAGCGGCTCGTGCTCGGGCGAACAGCCCAGCACCTCGCCGGTGCCCGTCACGACCTCGTAGTCGAGGCAGGAGTCGTGAAAGCCACCGTAGCGGAACGAGCTCGACTCGACCGAGCATCCCGCGACGGCGCCGCCGAGCGTGATGCCCTCGAGCTCGGGCACGACCGCCGGCACGAGCCCGTGTCGCAGGGTCGCGTCGACCACCGCGCGGAACGTGACGCCTGGCTCCGCGACGCACAGCCGGCGCTCGACGTCCACCTCGAGGACGTGGCGCAGGGTGGAGACGTCGATGCGACGGCCCGTGAAGCGGGAGTCGCCGCTGGCGAGCGGCACGACGTGATGCACGCCGCCCTTGTCGATGTGCACCGGTCCGCGCGCGCCGACGAGGGCCCGCACGGTCTCCGCGACGGCGCCCACGCGGCGATCGTGCGCGGCGTCGGTCACGCGGCGGCCGCCGCCTTCGCCGGTCGACCGCGGGTCAGCGTCCATGACCACGATGTCGGCGTATCCTCATCGAGGCGTTCGAGGAAGTGGCCCAGGCGCACTGCCTCGAGCCCGCTCCGGCGCCCTTGACCCGCACCTCGGCCACGGCGTAGGTCACGGCCCATGGAGCTCAAGGGCAGGTGCTATTGCGGCGCGGTCCGCTATCGCGCCGAGGGCGAACCGATCTTCCGCGGACAGTGCCATTGCCGGGAATGCCAGTACATCTCGGGCGGGCATCCGAACGTGGTGATGGGCATGCCCGAGCCGGGCTTCTCCTATACCAAGGGCTCGCCCAAGGCGTTTCGCCGCACCGACATCGCCGATCCCGCGACGCGCGAGTTCTGCCCCGACTGCGGGACACACCTCCTGACCAGGTCGGGACGCCTGCCGGGCGCCGTCCTCATCAAGGTCGGCACGCTGGACGACCCTGGCGTGTTCGGCGGGCCTCAGATGGTGATCTTCACCATCGACAAGCAGAGCTTCCACCACGTCCCGGACAGCGTCCCCGCGTTCGAACGCCTTCCCGGCTGACGCTCCGCCCGATGTGAGACGGCGCGAGCCGCCCGCCACCCGCTCGACCCACCCGAGGCCCGGACAGTCTGCTATCTTCCGGCCCTCCTCGTGCGTAAGGGCGACCCTCGTTTCTGGAACTGGCTGGCAGCCGTCCTGCTCGTGTCGGGGGTCTATTCCGCCCTGCACACCTTCACGCGCTGGATTCCACACGATGAGGGCGTGCTCGCACAGATGGCCGAACGAGCGCTGTCCGGAGAGCTGCCGCACGCCGACTTCGACGAGATCTATTCGGGCGGACTGACCTTCTTGAACGCGCTGAGCTTCGTCCTCTTCGGCGCGCGCCTCTCCTCGATGCGTATCACCCTCTTCGTGTTCCATCTGGGCTTCCTCGCATCCCTGTTCTCCATCGCCACGCGCGCGGCGCGACCTCCCGTGGCCGCCCTCTTCACCCTCCTCTGCCTGAGCTGGGGCTTACCGAACTACTTCGCGGCACTGCCGTCCTGGTACCTCCTGATGTTCGCCATCTACGGCACGCATGCCACCGTCAGATACGTCGAGACGGAGCGCGAGGGATGGGTGGTCCTGGCGGGCTTCGTCGGAGGGGTGTCCTGCCTCTTCAAGGTGGCAGGGGTCTACTATCTGCTGGCGCTCCTGCTCTTTCTCGTCTACCGGGAGCAGCTCCGGGCCGAGGGCGCCGGCGTTGCGCGGTCGCGCTCGCTCGCGACGTCCCTGTCCGTCCTTCTCGTGCTCGCCTGCCCGGTGATCCTTCTGCTGGGACTGACCTGGGCGAGACTCGATGCGATGGAGGCGATCTACTTCGTGCTCCCCGGAACCGCCGTCTGCCTCTTCCTGGCGTGGAACGAGTTGCGATCGAACGACGCCGGGCACCAGCGACTCCGCAGAACCGCGCGCGCGTTCCTGCATGTGGGACTCGGAGCCGCCGCGCCGGTCCTCGTGTTCCTGGTTCCGTATCTCCTCAGGAACGATCTCCATTCGCTCTACCGGGGCCTCTTCGTGCTCCCGCAGCGCCGATACGACTTCGCCTTCTACCCCCTGCCACCCCCATGGGCTCTTCTCGCCACGCTGCCGATCGCGGCCATCGTCTGTCTGCCGATCGTCTGGCGCCCCCGCGCGAGCTGGGTCGTCGTGGGCGCGGTCATCGTCCCGATGGCAGCCGTGGTGAGCTTCGGCTTCGAGCAGCCGATCTACCGTTGGGTCTGGTACTCGGTGCGGCCCCTCGGACCCTTCGCGGCCATGCTGACGTGCGCGCTCCCCCTGCTCGGACGCAGGGAGCCCGCACCCACCATGGCGCAACGCCAGCTGCTGTTCCTCATGGGCGCGATGGCGGCATTCGTGAGCGTGGTCCAGTTTCCCTACTCCTTCGGGGTCTACTTCTGGTACGCCGCTCCACCCATCGCCCTGGCGATCCTGTTCGCGACGACGTACGCACACCCCACATCGTGGTCGAGGATCCACCTCTGCTTGCTGCTGTTCTATCTCGCCTTCGGCGTCCTCTGGTTGAACACGGGGAACGTGCGCACCACGGGCGTGCTCTACCTCCACTCCGACGCCGACCAGCTCCTCCTGCCCGAGCGAGCGAATCTGCGGGTGCGCGGGTCCGACAAGGAGGTCTACGAGACCCTGGTGCACGTGATCGACCGGCTGGCCGGCGGCGATCCCTACATCATGGCGACCCCCGATTGTCCGGAGGTCTACTTCCTGTCGCGGCGAAAAAACCCGACCCGGGTGCTGCACGAGTTCCTCGACCCCGTGAAGCCCACACCGCGACAGCTGCTGGAGCAGCTGACGACGAAAGGGGTCCGCGTCGTCGTTCTGAATTCCCGGCCGGAGTTCTCACAGCCCGTGTCGCACGAGCTCTACGCGACGCTCACCGAGGTCTACTCGCAGCACACCGACGTGGGGTGGTTCCGGGTGCTGTGGAAGGACTGAGGGCTACCGAGCCTTCGCGCGCCGGCGCTTCGCTCGCAGGCCCTTGACCCATGCTTCGTTCCCCCGCGACGCCGGATTGGACTCGACGCCGAAGCGGACCCGCTCCCCGCAGCGATCCACCGGAAGCGACACCCACACCTCGTGTCCCTCTGGCGCATGAAGGTTCTCGCGATGCAACACACCGCCGGCGCCATCGCACATCACCAGCGTCGAGCTCCATGGATGCCGGAGGACTCGCATCTCCAGGGCGTCGGGCGGGCTCGAGAATTCATACTCCAGGGATGAATCGTTCGCCGTCAGCACGAGCGCCCCGTCGTCCTTGCTCAGGACGTTGTGGGACGAGACGAGTCTCGGCGCCGCCCACAGCCGGCTGGGCAACACGTAGGCGCAGGGCGAGATGCACTGGAAGCCGTACGCCCGGATGTCGTCTTCCGCCCATACCGCAACATGTTCCTCGTGCCGATTCTCGTGCGCGTCCTTCTGCTCCAGCACGTGCCGGCCGAAGTCGTCGAACTCGGGCGGGAAGCTCAGAATGACGACCCGATTGCACTTGTGGACGAGCGTCTCCACCAGGCGAAGCCCCTGCTCCTTCGGGATGTGCTCGATGACTTCCATCGCGAAGATGACGTCGTACTCGCCGAGCTGGTCGATGACTTCGACGACGTCGCCCCAGTGGACACGGTCGTAGACGAAGGCGTGAACCGGGTTCTCGTAGCCCCGGAAGGCCTCCACCCCGTCGATCCTCGTCACCCAGTCCCTCCGGTAGTAGACACCGCGGTGATAGAAATCGAGCAGATCCCGCAGGAGGAAGCCCCACTTGCCGGCTCCACAGCCGATATCCAGGACCGACCGCACCGGCTCCTCCGCGTGCAGGATGGCGACCTCCTGCAGTATGGGGGAGACGTAGTGCCACGCCGACGTCGGCATCGCGGTGGGATTCCGGCGCTCCGCCGCGCCTACCGGCTCATCAGCTGGTAGGGCCCACCCTTCTCGATCCCGCGCCGGTACCCCGGCCGCGCGTGCATGCCGTCGCGATACGCGACCAGCCCCGGGTAGGGCGTCAGCCGGCTCCCGGCCGCTTCGAGGACGAACAGGAGCTGGATGTCGGCACCCGTCAGGTCGTTCCCGACGAAGAAGTCGCGACCCGCGAGCCCGTTCTCCATGTAGGAGAGGTGGTTCGCGATCTGACCGTCGATGTGCGGCTGCAACGGCGCTCCCCCGTCGCCGAGGAAGCCCATGAAGAGCGCCATCAGGAGGGGCATCATCGCCGAGCCCTCGGCGTAGTGCATCCACTCGATGTACTTCCAGTAGTCCTCGGTCCCGCGCTCCGGCTTCAGCCGTCCCTTGCCGTAGGTGTCGATGACGTACTCGACGATGGCGCCCGATTCCGCGATCGTCCTGGCACCGTCGGTGATGACCGGGGACTTGCCGAGCGGGTGGACCTCCTTCAGCTCCGGTGGCGCCATAGGCAACGGGGACATCCGCTGGTACTTCACGATCTCGTATGGCGTACCCAGCTCCTCGAGCAGCCAGAGGATGCGCTGCGAACGCGAGTTGTTCAGATGGTGGACTTTCAGCATGGCCCCTCCCTTGCGCCTGCGCGTATCGGACGGAAGGATTTCGCGCAAGAACCGCGGAGCGCGCCGCACTGCCGCCAGATTCGCGACGTTGCCAGGCAGGCGCCAAGGGCGCGAGTTTGATCGCCCTGCTCCTACTCGCTGCTTGCGCACGCGGTCCGGTCGTCATCGAGGAGGCGCCGGAACCGGTTCTGTGCCGGCGCGGCCCGGACTGCGAGACGAAGTGGCAACGCGTCCACGACTGGGTCGCGGCGCACTCGCGCTGGCCCATCCGACAGGACACCGACACGCTGATCACGACCGACGGCCCGGGCGACACGCGCGACGCCGCGTTCGTGATCCACCGGGTCCCGAGCACGACGGCACCGGAGGTCGACGTCATCGTGTTCGCCGCCGGCTGCACCGACCGGGTCCGGGCCTTCGTGGACCACGTGCCGGCCCGCGGCGACCGCTGGCGGAACGTCACCGGCCCGAAGGCACAGTACACCGAGTGCGAGCCCCCGGTGGACGAGCTGGAGGCAAGCTTCGTCAGGTTCGTCGAGGCGCGGGACGGGATGCCGACACGCTGAGCCAGGTTCCGACGACAGCTCGCGAAGCAGGTGGGAAACTACCGCCGCGCCCTTTTGACGGCCGACAGGCTAAAGCAGCGAGGTGTGTCCTTGCGGCGGCGTCACATCACGTTCCGATCCGTGAGGCGACAATCACCTCGGACGTGAGTCCCCACGCTGAGACGACTTCGTGATGCCGAACCCGCCAAAGGTCCTCACCGAGGAACTCCCGTAGCTCGATCGGCCGACAGCCACCCACCAACTTCGGGTTGAAGCGGTGAACCGTCTCCCATGCCGCCGAGACGAGCTTCGTCAGGAAGCCGTGGCCGCGCGTGAGGCTCACCAGGCAGAGCAGCCCCTCCCGCCAAAGGAGGCGATGCGCGTCGCCCAGTATGGCCGTGATGGCTGCCTCGCTCATGAGATCGAGGACATAGGTCGAGACGAAGCGGTCGTAGGCACCGGAACAGCACTGCGGCGGGGTCACCCCTTCGGAGCAAACAACCTCCGCTCGGTTCGCCCACGACTGCAACCGCTCGCGGGCGAGCGCTACCATGGTGGTAGAAATGTCCACCCCGAGATAGCGGCAGTTGTCGGGCATGAGGCTCGTCAACAGCCGCGCGGCGAGCCGTCCCGTGCCACACCCGAACTCGAAGATCGACTGTGCGTGCTGGAAGTCGGAGTGGGCGATGAGCGGGGCAAGGGCGCGATCCTCGTAGAACGCCTGCGCGTCCTGCTTGGCACCGAAGCGATCATAGAACACTCGGGCTTCGGCGGCGGTGAGCGTGCGGCCGTACGGGCGGCGCGATCCGTGCGGATCGCCCTGTGTCATCGCTCGCTGCCTTGCCATCGCTGGGCGGCGACCAGCAGTTCGACCCGCGCTCGAATCTCGTCGCGGATCGCACGCACCCGCTCGGGTGACTGGCCCTTCGGATCCGGGAGTTCCCAATCCTCACGTTGCACACCCCGGACCACCGGGCACGTTTCGCCGCACCCCATCGTCACAAGGAGCGTCGCCTGGGACCCAAGCTCGGGCGTCAGGCGACGAGGGTGGACGTGGCTGAGGTCCAGGCCGACTTCTCGCATCGCGTGGACGACTTCCGGATGGACGGCTTCCGCAGGCTCGGTCCCGGCTGAGATGGCGCTAACCTTGGTAGGGTCAGCCAGCGCATTGAAGAAGGCTGCTGCCATCTGTGAGCGGCCCGCGTTGTGAACGCAGGCGAAAAGAACCGTCATCACACCCGATCGCCCGCCTGAATCACAGGCTCGGCCTCTTTGCAGACAACGCGCGGCACGACACCTGGATGCACCAGAAGCCACCGAAAGAGTCCCGTGGCAGCCGCCGCTCCGAGAAGCTCTGCCGCAATGAAGCCCGGCACGTCAGCCGGACGGATGCCGGCGAAGGTGTCGGTCAAGGCGCGAGCCATCGTGACGGCGGGATTGGCGAACGACGTGGACGCCGTGAACCAGTAGGCCGCCGTGATGTACGCCCCGACGGCGAACGCGACGGCCGTCGAGGAGCGAAGCCGCGAGCAGCCCCAGATGACGCTGAGCAGGCCGAATGTCGCGATGAACTCGCTGAGGAGCTGCGCCGGCCCGTGGCGCACGTGCTGCGAGAGCGAGAACGCGGGCAGCTCGAACATCAGGTCAGCGACCGCGACGCCGACAACGGCGCCGATTATCTGGGCCGCAACATACCCGGCCGCTTCCCGCCACGGGAGCCCTGCCTGCGAGGCGTCGGCGAACGTCACGGCTGGGTTGAAGTGGGCGCCCGAGATTGGCCCGAACGTCAAGATGAGGGCCACGAGCGCGGCACCAGTTGCGAGCGTGTTCGCGAGCAGCGCCACTGCCACGTTCCCGCCAGCGAGCCGCTCGCCCATGATGCCCGAGCCGACGACGGCGGCGAGCAGCATCCCGGACCCGACGCCTTCGGCGAGGAGCCGGCGGGCCAGGGTCATCGACGGGGTCACGCGGAGCGCTTCGTGGCGACCTTGTCAGCGGGCAGCGCGAGCGCTTGCCGGAGTGCTTCGACGCGTTCCGGGACCAACCGGTAGAACATCCACGTTCCCCGGCGCTCGCGCGCAAGAAGCCCGGCCTCCGTCAGGACCCTGAGATGGTGGCTCACGGTCGGCTGCGCCAGCCCGAGCGGGCCGACGAGATTGCAAACGCACGCCTCCGAACCGCTCTGTGCGGCGATGTAACTGAGCAGCCGCAAGCGTCCAGGGTCGGCGATCGCCTTGAACGCCGTCGCGAGCGCCTCGGCATCGTTGCGTCCAAGGCGGGCGCGCAGCACGGGGGCGCAGCAGCGGGGCGCGTCCTCCTTGATCGACATGCGTAGATATTGACATAGATCGATGCGGTGTGCAAGCTACCGACATCCATCGCTTCCAGAAGGCCGTGAAGGTCTATGTCTACCCGACGATCGACCCCGAGTCCGGGGCGCTCGTCACCGCCGAGACGATGCCAGTCCCGGAGTC
>Ga0307472_100001190_pt1 | contig 10221 bp, 7 predicted proteins | sample atmos_gasesAM5C__2_FD_204582 | JGI IMG/M metagenome (GOLD analysis project Ga0307472, IMG submission 204582) | Hardwood forest soil microbial communities from Morgan-Monroe State Forest, Indiana, United States - atmos_gasesAM5C_05 | ecosystem: Environmental > Terrestrial > Soil > Temperate... | reverse complement strand
ATCCGCTAGGCTGCTTTTGAATTCGCGGTCGCCGCAGCACCCGCACGGTCTGGCCAACTCCAACGGTATCGTGGGGCGCTATCTTCACGGTCACCTGGGAGGAGGCGCGGATATCTATCTAAAGGAACTTGAGGGCGCTCCGCCGTTCAACCAAGACGGAGCCACAGACCACGTGTACATTCCACGATACAATCATCTCGCTCAGAAAAAAGACTACGCGGGCGGCTGGGGATTTCAGGTCAATTTTTCGGGCTACATGTTTCCCCAGCATGCATCGCGGCTCGCCGGCTACGGCGCCGCGTATAAGGAACGCATCCGCAAGATGCAACCGGGTTATATGATGCTTGGCGCATTTGGAAAAGTCGAAGCGCGCCCGGAAAATTGCGTAACCGTGGCGCCTCATCACCGAGACGAGTATGGCATCCCCATACCGGTAGTTCATTTCCGATTTGGCGAGAACGATTTGGCCCTCTGGCGCGACAAGAATCGAAGCCTGATGGAAATTTGCTCAAATTTGAAAGGGGAGAGTTTTCCGGATTCCAGCCAAGCCCCGAGCGGCTTTGCCAGTCATGAGGTGGGCACAATCCGCATGGGCAGGAATCCCCAGACCTCCGTCCTGAACAGCTTTTGCCAGGCGCGCGAGGTGAAGAATCTTTTCGTGACCGATGGAAGCTGTTTTACCACTTCGAGCGAGAAGAACCCCACGCTCACCATCATGGCGCTCTCGCTTCGGGCGGCGGATTACCTCAAGGAGCAAAGGAGGCGCGGGCAGCTTTAGACCTTGCTGCGCGAACCAGCGACGCTCGAGGAACCTCGAAGGCGCGGCATCGGAAGGAAAGTTGGAGCTTGTATGAAACGAAGAACCGCGATCAAAATCACGGCTATCGGCGCTCTCGCACCGAAACTCGACGCCCTCTCACCTGCTCTGGGCCATTTACCTACGGGCGCGGGCGGGCTGGCGAGAGACGACAAACTCCGGTTCTTTACCGCAGAAGAGCGGGAGCTGCTCGACCAGCTTATGGAAATGATTATTCCCACCGACGATCACGCGCCCGGCGCAAAAGCAGCCGAGGTGAGCCTTTTCGCCGACCTAATGGTTTCGACCAGCGGTAGGGAGGTCCAAAAGCAGTGGCGCGAAGGCCTGATGCAAATGCAAGAGGAGGCCCGAAAATCCTCGCTCACTGAGGCGCTTGCCAAATCAGCTGCACACGAGGACCACCCGACTACTGATCTCGAGCGCTTCTTTCGAACTCTCAAGCAGATGACGGTGAATGGATATTATACGTCGGCCATCGGCATCCACCAGGATTTGCAGTATCAGGGGAACACGTATCTCAGTGCTTTTCCACCTTGTGCTCTCAATCCGAGCGGTCCTAACCAGGCCCTAGAGCAAGGGGAAAAGACGCGGCAGGCGCCACGGTCACGGGCGCCGCGAGGCCTTTCCGATGAACACCGGAAGCAAATCGACTAAGCCCAGCAGAACACTCGCCGCCATGAAATACGGCGTCAATACCATGGTGTGGACCACGCGGATAACCGAGCAACATTCGGCGCTTTTTTCTCGGATCCGCGAGTGGGGGTTCGACGGTGTCGAACTGTTTTTGTCGCCGAGTGAACCTGCCAGCATTCCGGCCGTGAGGCGAATCCTGGATGGAGCAGGTCTTGAGCGCACCGCCTGCAGCGTCTTACCACGTGAGGCCAACCTGATCGATGCGGATGCGCAGGTACGTGCCCGCGGAGGGGAGTTTTTGCAGCAATGCATTGCGCGTACGGCGGAACTCGGGTGCAAGCTCATTTGTGGCCCGCTCTATGCAGCCTTGGGCATGATGAGTGGACGGCCGAGGACCGACGACGAATGGAAACGAGCCGTAGAAGGCCTCCACGCGGCCGCCGAGCGAGCCCTCACGTTTGGCATCACGCTTTGCATCGAACCACTCAATCGTTTTGAGACCTATTTCCTCAACACTCTGGCCGACGCGTCTCAATTGGCCCACGATGTGGGCGAGCCGAATGTGCTGATTCATTTCGACACCTTCCATGCAAACATTGAAGAAAAAGACCCTGCCGATTCTCTTCGCGCCGTCGCTAAGGACCTTGGACACGTGCATATCTCCGAAAATGACCGAGGCGTTCCCGGTACAGGACACAACGACTGGCGGGGTATTCTCGGGGCTTTAAAAGAGATGGGATACCAGGGCTGGATGACCATTGAATCTTTCGCCCAGCCGGAGCCGGAGCTCGCTGCCGCAGCCGCCATCTGGCGCGATCTTGCTCCTTCAGGCGACGAGCTTGCGCGGGAAGGGCTTCGGTTCATCACCGCGTTGAGCCAGGAGATCGATGTCAGTACCAAACGGACGGCACGCGCGCGCGGGGTACGCTAACGTTGGACGATTCGAGAAAGCGCGGACGAAGGCAGTTCCTGAAATCAGTGGCCGCAATGGTTCCGGCCGCTGCGTTCGCTCATACAGGAAGCCATAAGCATATACGACAAAGCGGCTCGCTGGTCTCGCCGCGAAGTGAGCCAGACCGTTACATCCATATCGCCACGGTACCCGCGGGGGACGACGCCATCCCTTTCCGCAAACATACGCTTGATCTGGGGATCAGCGAAACGGTTGCCGTCGCCGACATGAATGGAGACGGCAGACTGGACATCATCTCGGGAGAGAATTGGTTCGAGCAAGGGCCCCCGGAAGCCGGCCTCGGTCCGCGCTTCCTCAAACACAAGTTCCGGGACTTGTCGTATACGTTCGACTACCTGGAGGACCTGAGCGATCTGGCTATCGACGTGAACCACGACGCCCATCCGGACATCGTCAGTTGTTCCTATTGGTCGAAGCCTCTAACCTGGTGGGAGAATCCTGGCAAATCCGGCGGCGCCTGGCGTGAGCACTTGATCGAGTCCGGCTCTCCCGTAGAGTTTGTCTTCTTGGTTGACATCCTGAATACGGGCCAACCCCTTCAGCTCTTGCCTCAGTTCGGCAAGCGTGACTTCCCGTTGACATGGTATGAACTGGCGGAACGCGGCGGTCGAGACCCATGGGTGCGACATGAAATCAGTCCCCGCAGTTACGGGCACGGAATCGGAGCGGGCGATGTCAACGGGGATGGGCATACGGACATTATCACGCCTGAGGGCTGGTTTGAGGCCCCGCGCGACCCGAGGAACGGTGACTGGACCTTTCATCCCGAGTTTGAGTTGGGCGCCACCGGATTCATCTACACCGAAGACGTGAATGGCGATGGGTTGCCCGATCTGATCACCAGCCTGGCCCACGACTACGGCATCTTCTGGTATGAGCAGAAGAAGGATGCCCGGGGGAATCGCGTGTGGACGAAGCATTTGATTGATAATAGCTGGTCGCAGGCACATGCGATGACCTTGGCGGATTTGAATGGCGATGGACGGCGTGAACTGATCACCGGCAAACGCTACTATGCGCATGACCATGATCCCGGTGCCAACGAGCCGCTCGGAGTCTACTGGTACGAGCGAATCATGGTGGATGGCGCGGTGCAGTGGAAGAGGCATGTTCTGGACTACAGCACGCGTACCGGCGGAGGGATGCAAATCGCGGTAGTGGATATCGATGGGGACGGTGATCAGGACATAGTCGTCGCCGGAAAATCCGGTCTATTTCTCTTCGAGAGCCTGGCATCGCAACTTTGAGAGATCATCCCGGCTGGTCCTTTGATGCATGGCCTTGCTCTCTGTCCTACTCCTAACGTCCGCACACTTTCACTCACGACCCACCTCGGCTGTTCGTTCAACGCTTGGTCCCATGTGAGGGAGCAATGCGAAGACTCCTGCGTTCCAGGGTTTACCGTTGGCCACACCGCAGCCAGCCAAGCGGTTTTGTCGAGCAGCATGAGTGCTCGAAGCGCAACCGGCTGGCGCAACTGATGATCGCCACAAAAGGCCGGCAAGACCGTGAAAGCGAGGTCTTTCGTCACTCGGACCTTAACAGCGTCACCGGCTCAATCCGAGCCGCTCGCAGTGCGGGCAAATACCCCGCCAGCGCGGCCATGGCTGCAAGGATCGCAATCGTCCCCCCGAACGTCAAAGGGTCTGTCGCGGTCACGCCATACAAAAGCGAAGTCGCCAGCCGCGTTGTCAGCAGCGCTCCAATCAGTCCAATCGCCGCGCCCATTCCCGCCAAACGCATAGTCTCGGCCAAGATAAGTTGCCTCACCGCCGTCGGCAACGCGCCCAATGCCATCCGAATCCCAATCTCTGTGTGGCGCTGATTCACCGAATACGAGATCACTGCATAAATTCCCAGCGACGCTAGAATCAGCGCAAACCCCGCGAATCCACCGAGCAATAAAGCCACAAAACGCCGGGGCGAAGTCGCTCGGTCTACGAGCGTTTGGAGCGTGCGCAAATCCGAAGTCGGTAGATTCGATTCAACCGGGCGCAGCCCTTCGCGCAGCCGGGATGCCAATTGAGCCGTGGGCAGGGACGTACGCACAACAAGATCCACCGTGCCGTAGTCATCGGTTTGCCGCATGGGAATGTAAAACTCGTTTCCCGACGCTTCTTCGAGCGCCAGGTGGCGAACGTCACCTACCACACCCACGACCGTGCGTTCCGGATTGTCCGTCAGCACAATTCTCCCAATGGGATCCTGTCCGGGCCACAAATTTCGCGCCAGCGTTTCGTTCAAAATGATTACGGGCAATGATCCCTTGGTGTCACGCTCTGTAAAATCCCGTCCGGTCCGCAACGGGATGCCCATCGCTCGAAAGTATCCTTCGCTGATGATGCGAGGAAATCCATAGGGATAGGTCTGAGGCGTGTAAATCATGCCTTTCGCAGCGATGCCCCAGTTCCGGTTGCGTCCGAGCGGCAGCGCATCCGACAATCCCGCCGCTTCGATGCCAGGCACATCCAGTACGCCGTGCAATGCCTCCGTGAAGTAGGCGTTTTTCTGTTCTTGCGTCTTATACGTAGCATTGGGGTCAATCCGCAGAGCCGCGGCCCACTCCGGCTGAAAACCCAAGTCGACATCCAGCACGCGCAAGAAGCTGCGGATCAGTAGCCCCGCTCCTGCCAGCAGGACGCAGGCAAGGGAAATCTCCGCCACTACCAGCGCCTTGCGAACCCAAGTGTGACCACGCCCCTGGCTTGACCCGCGGCTGGTCCCCTGCAACGCGTCGTGCAGCGTGAGTGCGGAGGCCTGCCATGCAGGCGCTAGCCCAAACAGAAGCCCCGTCGACAACGCAGCGAACACCGCAAAGCCCAGCGCCACCCCATCCACTCGCACCTCACCCAGCAGCGGAATCTTCATTGCGCTCAGTTGCGCTAGCGCGCGCGTGCCCGCAAACGCCAGCGCCACTCCCAGCACTGCGCCGCTGCACGAAAGCAGAACGCTCTCCGTGAGCATCTGCCACAGTAAGTGGCGAAGTTCCGCGCCAAGCGCTACTCGAATGGCAATCTCTTTTTGCTTTGCCGCCGAGCGAGCCAGAAGCAGGTTTGAAAGATTCGCGCAAACAATCAGCATCACGACGCCCACGGCGCACGCGAGCACTAGCAAGGCGGGCCGAAGCCTTCCGCGTACGTGGTCCGCCAACGTCGAAAGCTTCGGCTCAAAGTCATTGCGCTCTGGATGCTGTTGTTTAAGCTGCTTTCCGAGAATCGTGGCTTCGGCCTGCCCCGTCCCGACCGTTGCGCTCGGCTTCAGGCGTCCAACAATAGCGATCGTATTCCCCCATCGATTCGTCTCCGGCGACAGAGGAAACGGCTGATATAAGTCAACCTTACCCCCGGGGGCAAAAATCGTGGCAAAATCAAACCGTGCCGGCAGCACCCCCACAACCGTTGCCGGACCGCCGTCAAACGCCAGCGTTCGCCCCACAATTCTCGGATCCCCGGCAAACCTCCTTCTCCACAGCGCATCGCTCAGCATCACCACTTTCGGCCCATTCCACTTGCATTCTTCCGCGCTGAACTGACGTCCGATCTGCGGGGAAACTCCTAGCAAGGGGAAAAAATTCTGCGTCACCGGAATGCTCGTCAACCTCTCCGGCTGTCCATCGCCAATCAATTTCGCGTCTCCGACGCCGTAGAACGCGAAATACGCTGCTAAGTCCTCAAACGACCGGTTCTTTCCCCGGTAATCCAGCAAGTAGTCGACCTGCACCGTCTTCCCGGACATGTCATTTGTATCGTCAGTATGATTCGCCACCCACACCAGTCGGTCGGGGTCCCGAAACGGCAGCGGTCGAATCAAAATCGTGTTCAGCACGCTAAAAATAGTGCAGCTCGCCCCAATCCCTAGCCCCACGACCAAAATCGCAAAGATCGCGAAGCCGTAGTCCTTCCTCATCGTACGAAACGCAAACCTCAAGTCCCGACGAAAATTCTCCAGGAACACAACCTGGCCTCGAGCAACTTGTGGAGACACGGCTCCTCCCGGCGACTTCCCAGGGATGTAGACGATGGAAAATCGAAAAGGTTCCGTCAGCAGGGGAAATCCAAGAGAAACAAGGGAGTCTCACGATGCCCTGTGCGGAGTTCATCGAACGGAAGTCCTTTGAACGGTGTGTCATGCGCCTAGGGCGTATCGCCAGCGTAAGTACAAGTTCCGTAGGGCATGTTTCCGCACACAAGAGAAGGCCGTCCGTTGTGAGGGTGTAGGCCGGAAGCGCGATATCGAGTTTCCGAATAGTCTGTTGTTCATAGCCGCCTTGCCAAGCACGACCACGGAAGAAAGTACGTTGACACCACAAGACCCGGATGCAAATCATGTCCGCAATGTCCTCAAGCCTTCGCTTCAAAAGCCTGCGTAACGATAAGCAGCGACAGCAGCTTACCGACGCTGGACAGCCCAACTCGAAAAGACATCTCGCGAAAAGTCGACACAGCTGGAAGGAACGCGATTTCGTAAACTTGCGCGAACCGCCGCTTCTCCTGGGACGGATTGTCTTGGTGCAACTCCATAGCTGCTGGGCGGCGGGCCGCGACCTTTCGTCTCTTTTCGGCTGCTGTTTCATAGAAATGTGACTATTCTTTTCGGAGCCGGCGATGCCCGCGAAACCCAAGCAACTAATCGAAGTACACGGTCAAGGGTGCTCCCTCCGATCCGAGTACTCTGGTAATCGAGGAGCTGGGATTACGGTAGCGGGGCCGGCCACGATTGTGTATCAAGATCACGGCACTCCCAAATGGATTGCAGATGCCGCAAAGACTCCAGCGTAAGCTTTTGCTAGCCTTCGTGGTTGTGATGATGCTTTTGGGTTCACAGATTCCGGCGCAAACCCGAAGTGGAGGAAATCCCATAAGTGACCTCCGGAAGTCTTTTGGGAACCCTCCCAACGATTGCCGAATCATGATGCGTTGGTGGTGGTTCGGCCCCTCCGTCACGAAAGAGGAGTTGGAGAGAGAACTCGAGCTCATGAGGGCTGCCGGAATCGGAGGCGTCGAAGTTCAAACGACCTATCCGCTGAAACTGGACGATGCCGCAACGGGTACTCACAATTACCCATTCCTTTCGGACGAGTATCTGGATAGTCTGCGCTTTGCCGCCGGGCGAGCGCGCGAACTCGGGTTGCGTTTCGATCTCACGCTGGGCAGCGGCTGGCCGTACGGTGGTCCAAGTGTGGCGGTGGCCGAGTCTGCAGGAATGTTGCGCGTGACCGCATCCCCGATTGCCGACGGCGAAGGCTCGGTTGCGCTTCCTGGAATGGAAGCTGGGGAGGAATTGATAGCTGCGTTTCTGGTTCGCAACACGCGGGATGGAGTCGCAACCGAAGATGCACAGCGACTCTCGGACATTCGAGACGGCCGACTGTGGTTGCCGCGCGCCGAAGGATCGCAAGCCGTGTTGTTTTTCATCGCTAGCCACACAGGACAACAAGTCAAACGGTCGGCGATTGGCGCTGAAGGATTCGTGGTGGATCACTACGACAGCCGGGCCACAGAAAATTACCTGCATGCGGTGGGCGATCGCCTGATGCAGGCATTCGGATCGCATCCACCTTACGCCGTCTTTAGCGACAGCCTTGAAGTGTACCGGTCTGATTGGACCCGCAATTTTCTCGAGGAGTTTCGACTGCGGCGCGGTTACGACCTGACCCCGTATCTGCCCGAGTTGGTTGGCAAGGATAGTCCGCTCGCAAGCGACATCCGCCACGATTGGGGCGAAACCCTTGCGGAACTCGCCGATGAGAACTATCTCAAGCCTGTCCGCGAGTGGGCCGGCATGCACAACGCGAGGTTTCGGTCACAAAATTACGGCACGCCGCCGGTGACGCTTTCGAGTAATGCGCTGGTCGATTTGCCTGAAGGCGAAGGATGGAAATGGAAGGACTTTTCAGCCGTCCGCTGGGCTTCTTCTGCGAACCACGTGTATGGCCGTCAGGTTACGTCCTCCGAAACATGGACATGGTTGCATTCGCCCGCCTTTCGCGCAACTCCGCTGGACATGAAGGCTGCTGCGGATACCTACTTTTTGGAAGGCAGCAACCAATTGATCGGCCATGGCTGGCCCTATTCACCCAAATCCGCAGGGGAACCCGGTTGGCACTTCTACGCCGCCGCGGCTTTCAACGAACACAATCCCTGGTGGCTGGTGATGCCGGACGTCACACGCTATCTCCAACGCATCAGCCTTCTGCTGCGGCAAGGGAACCCGGTGAATGACGTGGCGTTGCTATTGCCGACAGATGATGCTTGGGCGCAATTCACAGCTACGCTCTCCGGCCTGCCAGGCGAGAGCCGGACGGATCTACTGCAGCCGGGAGCAAGCATTTCCGTAAATCAAACCATTGCGGCGATGTTAGGTGGCGAGGCCATTTCGCAAATTCTCGACGCCGGGTTCAATTTTGATTTCATCGACGCCGAGGCAATCGAGAAGGTCGGGATTCCTTATCCTATATTGGTTCTTCCCGGTATTGAGCGCTTGCCGCTCTCTACCTATCGCAAGCTCGAATCGTACGCACGGTCTGGGGGGATGATCATCGCCACGCGGAAAGTGCCTTCTCTTGCTCCAGGGCTCGAGCAATCCAAAACCGATACGCCGGGGGTCCAGGAGATTTCCGCACAACTTTTTCGTGAGCCGAATGCGCGGGGCCACTTTCTCGCGACGGATTCGGAGCTCGGCCGCACGCTCGATCAATTGATGAAGCCAGACGTAACCTTCTCTCCTCCTGCTCCCGGCGTGGGGTTTGTCCACCGCAAACTGGAATCGGCCGATCTGTATTTTCTCGCAAACACCACCAATCAGACCGTCCATACACAAGCCGCGTTTCGCGTGGCCACGGAGGCTGAACTTTGGAACGCTGTCTCCGGCGAAATACAAGGTTTGGGGGCCGTTTCTCCCATCGATCTGACATTGCTTCCTTACCAGTCTTGTGTCCTCGTGTTTTCTCAGCAAAAGCCGGGTGTTAAGCGCCGCGAACTGCGTCACAACAAGCCTCGGACCATGCCGCCGCCGCTCGATTTGACAACCGATTGGTCCGTGACGTTTTCTAGCTCGACCCGGAACCGGTCAGTGAAAATGGACAAGCTCCATTCTTGGACGGACGATGAAAATGCAAAATATTATTCGGGACTCTCGCAATACGATAAGTCGGTAAACGTGCCCGCCGATATGCTCAAGCCCGGGATGGAGGTGTATCTTGATTTTGGCCCGGGCACGCCAGTTACGATGCCGACAGCGCCTTCCGAGTTCCGGAACGAAGGCACGGGTTCCGGCACGCCGCGTGCACAGGCTTGGTTAGACAGTCCTGTGCGCGAGGCCGCGCGAGTATTTGTGAACCGGAAAGCGGCGGGATCGGTATGGCTTCCGCCTTACGAACTGGACGTAACGAAATTCCTGCATGCTGGCGAAAACCAGTTCAAAATCCTCGTAGGAAACCTTGCCGTCAATGGAATGGCCGGCCGCTCTCTGCCGGATCATCGTCTGCTAAACGATCGCTACGGGGTACGATTCAGCGACCAGGACCTTGAGCATCTTGAGCCTCTCCCTGCCGGGATTGTCGGGAAACTACAGTTAGTGGCGCGCACCTCCGAGAGGAACAAAGAATAAGTCGAACACACGATCCGGGACCACAGCAAAATTGAGAATTCTTTGCGCAAGTTGTGGTCAGTCCTTCTGTCGTCGACCTTTCCGCTTGGCAGGAGTGTGCTGCTCACATAGGTGACCAAATAGGACAACCATTCCCGGTCTGGGTGTTGTCGGACTCCATGGCGCCAAGTTGTGATTGCCCAAGACTCCC
>Ga0307472_100001188_pt1 | contig 10224 bp, 9 predicted proteins | sample atmos_gasesAM5C__2_FD_204582 | JGI IMG/M metagenome (GOLD analysis project Ga0307472, IMG submission 204582) | Hardwood forest soil microbial communities from Morgan-Monroe State Forest, Indiana, United States - atmos_gasesAM5C_05 | ecosystem: Environmental > Terrestrial > Soil > Temperate... | reverse complement strand
GACAAAGTCGGATCCATCGATGTCGGCAAGGACGCCGACCTCGTTCTCTGGGACGGCTACCCGCTTTCCAGCGCGGCCGTGCCCAACAAAGTCTTCATCGACGGCGACGTTTACTTCGACCGCAGCCTGCCTGGCTACGGCATGCCGCATTACACGGAGGGCCAATGAGACGAGACTTGTCACCCGCTAAAAAAAGGCTCTCCATTGTCTCCCGCAAGCTTGCCCATCGTGCGCTCCTCGTTGCCGTCGTTCTGTGCTCGGGAATTCTTGCATCCCAGCAACAACCCATCGTCCTCAAAGGCGGAAAGCTGCTCACGGTCTCTCATGGCGTAATCGAAAACGGCGTGCTCGTCATGGAGAGCGGCAAGATCAACGCGCTCGGCACAACCTCCTCCGTCAAACTTCCGAAGAACGCCAAAGTCATCGACGTCACCGGCATGACCATATATCCGGGACTCATCGATTCTGAGACCGCGCTCGGCCTTACCGAGATTTCAGCCGAAGCCAGCACCAACGACCGCATCGAACTCACCGACGAGATCATGCCGCACATGCATGTCTACGAGGCGTTTCATGCCGAGTCGGAACTGATTCCGGTCACGCGCCTGAACGGCGTCACCAACGCGATCGTCGCGCCTGATTCCACCGACACGCTTCCCGGGCAGGACTCTTTCGTCCAATTAGCCGGACCATCGGCTGCCGAAATGCTGCTGGTGCGCGACATCGCCATGCCCCTCAACTTCACCGGCGAGCAGCGCCGGAATGAATCGTGGGAGAAGCGCAAGTTTCCGGAGACGCGCATGGGCATGGCCGCGCAACTTCGGCAGGCTTTTCTCGACGCGCAGGACTACCAGCAGAAACTCACCGATTATCAGCAGAAAAAAGCCGAAGCTGCGCGCGACAAGAAACCGGAACCCTCCGCTCCCAAGCGCGACCTGAAACTGGAAGCTCTCCTGTCGTATCTCCAGGGCAAGAAGCCGATCGTGCTCGCAGCCCAAGGTCCCAGCGATCTTGAGACCGCCGTGCGCCTGGCGCAGGAATTCAAACTGAAATTCGTGCTCAACCACATCAGCCACTCGCGCGCTGTGCTGGATTACGTTGCCAGCCTGAAGGTGCCGGTCATCGTGGGTCCCATCTACGAAACCCCCATGGATTACGAGCGTTTTGATACGGTCTACAGCCTGCCCGCGGAGCTTTACAAGCGCGGCGTGAAGATCGCCTTCGCTTCTTTCGACGCGCACAACTCCCGCAATCTCCCTTACCAGGCAGGCTTCGCCACCGGCTTCGGCCTTCCCCCCGAGGAGGCACTCAAGGCGATCACGCTAAACGCCGCCGAGATCTGGGGAGTTGATCAGGAATTAGGATCGCTCGATATCGGCAAGACCGCGAACGTGGTCGTCGCTACCGGCGATCCACTCGACGTAAAGACCGACGTGAAACGGGTATTCATTGGCGGTGAAGAAATCCCTATGACCAGCCGTCAAACCCGCTTGCGGGACGAATACTCGACGAAGTAGTGAGCATCGGCCACTCTCCCATGCGAGATTGCTCACGATCCAAGCCGCGCACCAGCGCCATTCATTAATCCCGGCGTAGCTGACGGAGGGACGGGCGTCCTCGCCCGTCCAGGCGGGCGGGGACGCCCGCCTCTCCACCTCGTTGACCCGCTTCCGCGCCAACGATTAGGATGCTGAAGGCATTCCAATACTTGACGGTGAGGCCGCGCTCGCGTCGCGACCACCCATTCGCTTTACACACATTCGCGAGGACCATTAGACTAATCGTTCCCAATCAAGACTTTGCGGTCGGAGGAATTCCTATGGCAACAGGCGACAAACTGAAGGAAATCACTGAAAAGGTAAAGCAGATCATTTCCGAGCAACTCGGCGTGGAAGAAGCCGAAGTCACGCCCACCGCGTCTTTCGTCGACGACCTCGGCGCCGATTCGCTGGACACCGTGGAACTGGTCATGGCGCTGGAAGAAAATTTCGACATCGAAATTCCCGACGACGCGGCCGAGAAGATCCGCACCGTCCAGGACGCCATCGACTACATTGACAAGCATTCCAAGGTCGGCAAGTAAAAACTACCGCAGCCAGGCCGCCGGGCGCGGCTGATGAGGAGACCGAATGGCAGCCGTTGACGAAAAGGTAAAGCAGATCATCGTCGAGCAGTTGGGAGTCGACGAAGGCGAGGTTACGCCCAACGCTTCCTTTGTGGACGACCTGGGCGCCGACTCGCTCGACACCGTCGAACTGGTTATGGCCTTCGAGGAAGCCTTTGACATCGAGATCCCCGACGAAGACGCGGAAAAAATCCGCACTGTGCAAGATGCCGTCGACTACATCGGCAAGCACTCGAAAGGCGGGAAGTAGTTTTGACAAGGCGGGTCGTCGTCACCGGCATCGGCCTGATTTGCGATGTTGGAAATACCACGGAAGAAGTCTGGAAGAATCTGCTTGCGGGCAAGAGCGGCGTCACCAGGATCACCCAGTTCGACGCCTCCCAGCACGCGTGCCAGATCGCTGCCGAAGTCAAAAACTTCGATCCCCTGAATTTCGTCGAGAAAAAAGAAGTCAAGAAGATGGGCCGCTTCATCTACTTCGCGCTGGCGGCGTCAGATGAAGCCATGAAGTCCAGTAGCCTGAAAGTCACTCCCGAAATCGCCGAGCGCGTTGGAGTTCATATCGGCTCCGGCATCGGCGGTTTCGACGTTATCGAGCGCGAACACCGCGCCCTGCTGGAAGGCGGTCCCCGCAAGATCTCGCCTTTTTTCATTCCCGCCGCCATCGTGAACCTTGCCGCCGGTCACGTATCCATGCGTTTCGGAGCCAAAGGCCCCAACGAAGCCACCGCGACCGCCTGCACCACGAGTGCGCACTCCATCGGTGACTCCCTCAAGATCATTCAGCGCGGCGATGCCGACGTCATGATCGCAGGTGGATCGGAGGCGGCCATCACTCCCATGGGTGTGGGTGGGTTCGCCGCGATGCGCGCGCTTTCCACCCGCAACGACGATCCGGAGAAAGCCAGCCGGCCCTGGGACGCAGGCCGCGACGGCTTCGTTATCGGTGAAGGCGCCGGCATTCTGATCCTCGAGGACCTCGAATTCGCCCAGCGCCGGGACGCGCCCATTCTGGCCGAGTTAGTCGGCTATGGCATGAGTGGCGACGCCTATCACATCACGCAGCCCGCGCCCGAGCACGAAGGCGGCTTCCGCGTCATGAAGAACGCGCTGCATGACGCCAAGCTGCAGCCCGCCGACATCGGCTACGTCAATGCCCATGGAACCTCGACCCCGATTGGCGATGTACTTGAAGCTCACGCAATTCGCAGTTTCTTCGGCGAACGCCGAGTCCCGGTGAGCTCCACCAAGTCCATGACCGGCCATTTGCTCGGAGGCGCTGGCGGCCTCGAAGCCGGAATCTCAGTGCTAGCTCTACGCGACCAGATTCTGCCACCAACCATCAACCTCGAAAACCAGGATCCCGACACGAAAGACATGGACTTTGTCCCCAACCAAGCCCGCAAAGCCAGCCTGGACTACGCGCTCTCCAACTCCTTCGGCTTCGGAGGAACCAACGGAGCCATAGTCTTCAAGCGCTGGTCGTAGTCCATTTGCGTGGGGTCAGACCCCTCACGTCGGGGCAGACGCCGTCGTCTGCCCCAGCTCCGCGATATAGGCGCGCGTGCCTGACCGGAGTCGCACCTTTTGCAAGACCCCGAAGGTAACCCGTCAGCCCACCGTTTGTAATGACACTTTTGTACCGTGAAAACGCCGTAAGAACCTTTGCCAAACCGGTTTTCACAGGCCAGAATAGGTCTGGAAGCGAGAATCGCCACCCCGCCCATGGATACTGGTTTTGGTACTGCTCTGGCCCCCATCCCCCAGACTAAGAAGGCCGCCGCTCGCATTGCCTTGGTCGATCTCAACGACGGCACTCGCATCATCTTAACCGAGTGTTTTAAACAGTTTGGGATCGAGTCGGTTGTGATGTCGGCAAACGCCGCCGAGCGCCTGAAAAAAGAGAAATTTGAGGCCTGCGTGGTGAAGCTGGGTCCGGGCGCGCAGGCCGTCATGGAGGCCGTTCGTACCTCTTCTTCCAACAGCCGCCTGGTGCTTTACGGCCTTGGAGGCAGCGCCCAGGAAGCCATGCGCTATTCGAAGTACGGCATCAACGCCATTTTCCAGGAACCGGTGGAGCGCTCCGCCGCGCTGAAACTGGTGCGCGCCACCAACATGCTGGTGCTGCACGAGTTCCGGCGCTACGTGCGCGTTCCAGTTGTGACCGAGGTCCAGGTCCATGGGGCCAAGAAGTTCACCGCTACCACACTGGAAGTCAGCTCCGGTGGAATGTCGATCAAAAGCGCCGAAGAGGTCGGCCCGGGCGAGGCGGTGGAGGTATCATTCGCGCTGCTCACCCTGCCCCGCATTTGGGTCCGAGCCAACGTGACCTGGCGAAAGCCGAAGCACTCCTTCGGAGTCCGTTTCGACAACACCGACGACCGACGCCGCAAACTCAAAGAATGGATCGACGCGTACCTCGAAGACTAGCCGGGTGGAACTGAGACTCAAACAACCACAGGATTCGCGAGCGCAATCGCCGACCAATCATTTCACCACAGAGTCACAGAGCCACAGAGCGAACCCCAGATAATCAATTCTCGAACCTGCCATTTTCTTTCCTCTGTGTCTCTGTGGTGAGTTTTCTTACCCAGTCCTGAGCTTCGCACACTCCCTTTACAATAACCCCGTGTCCGCCACCCCAAGCTTTGCCCCGGAAGAACTCGATCCCGCAACGGGCCGGCGCCCGTTCAGCCGCGGGCAAGACCTCCTGCTGACCCTCATCTCATGGGCCACCACCATCGCCGTCCGTCTCATCGGCCCTACGATGAAGTTCGCCGTCTCCTGCGAAGAAAATTCGCCGACCAGTCTCGAAGAGCGGCCGTTCGTCTACTCCTTCTGGCATCAGTGCACCTTTGCCGCGACGTACCTGTGGCGCGACCTCGACATCCGCGTCATGAGCAGCACCAGCTTCGACGGGGAATTCACCGCCCGCATGATCCGCCGCTTTGGCTTCGTCCCGATACGCGGCTCCAGCAGCCGGGGCGCAGTCCGGGGCCTGCTCGGAATGCGCAAGGAAATCGAAGCTGGCTACACAGTTGCCTTCACCATCGACGGCCCACGAGGTCCCCGCTTCATCACCAAGCCCGGCCCGGTACTGCTTGCCCGCTCGTCGAAGGTTCCCATGGCGGTCTTCCACATCGCCATCGATCGCAAATGGACGCTCAACACCTGGGACCGCCTGCTCGTCCCCAAGCCCTTCTCCCGCGCCCTCATGCGCGTCGGCAGCCTGATTCCCGTCCCCGAAGACATCGGCTCCGCAGATCTGGAACAATACAACGCCCTGCTGCAATCCTCGCTTGATCGCGTGAAAACCTTCGCCGAAGCGAACGTCGAGCGCGTTGGCAGTGACCAATTTCCTTTCTTCGAAAGACACAAATCTGGCGGAACGTTTCCTTCCTCGACCCACACGCCGGTCCCGGCGAACGATTCGGGAACATGACGCACCCGAATTCTGAGCTTTGCAGATTTTATCGACCGCATTGAAGTTTCCTCGCCCCATTCCTGCACTCCGTGGTTAGGCTCTTTCTTCCTCCGCGAGCCTCTGTGGTTTCAAGGCGACTTACCCGGACAGAACGCACGCGTGGATTTACAATCGCTGGCGATGCTTGGCCCTCTCATTGGCGCTGGGGTTGCCGTGGCTGCGGCGGGCGTGGCCGCCTACCAGTCCATGGCTCCGTGGGCACAGGGTTTTGGTGCGACGTTTGTAGGTGGACCCGCAGGATCGAAGCAGATCGCCTTCACCTACGACGATGGCCCGAATGATCCGCACACACTGCGTCTGATGGAAGTGTTGGAGAAAGATGGTGTGCGCGCGACCTTCTTTGTTATTGGACGCTATGTGCAGCGGCGCCCTGACATCGTGCGCGATCTCCTGAAAGCCGGGCACGTCATTGGCAATCACACATTTACCCATCCGCACCTGATCGTCTCGGGCGCGGTCGAGACCCGAATTCAGCTCGAAGAATGCCAGCGCGCTGTCGAAGAGGCGACCGGTGAAGCGCCGCGCCTGTTTCGTCCCCCATTTGGCGGACGCCGCCCGCAGACCTTGCGGATCGCGCGCTCCTTCGCGCTGCAGCCGGTCATGTGGAACGTAACCAGTTGGGACTGGAAGAAACCGCCCGCCGCCAAGATCGTCCAGAAGTGCACGGAGCAAATGCACGGCGGAGACGTGATCCTGATGCACGACGGGGACCATGAAAACTTTGGTGCGGACCGCTGGCAGACCGTCGTCGCCACGCACTTGTTGATCGAGGCCTGGCGCGAAAAGGGATACGAGTTCGTGACTGTGCCGGAGATGATGGCAGGGACAGTCGTCGACCCTCGATGGTCGGTTGTCGGCTAGAGACCTTGCAGGAAAACCCGAAGGACCTTTTGCTTCGAAAGGGCTCGGCGGGGTTCCCCATCCTAACCTCACGTTCTTTGCGAGGTTAGGGTGGAAATTTTCCCAAGAAACACTCGACCACAAAACTAAAGAGCTGCCCCGGAACTTGCTCAGCGCTTGGCTCGGACCGGTCCCTTTTCGCCTACCCGCTCACTGACTTTGAAAGTCAGCTTCCCGGAGCGCTTGTCGGCATCGACGATCACGTGATCGCCATGCAGGACTTCGCCGTCGAGAATCTTCAGCGCAAGCGGATCCTGGATCAGCTTCTGGATCGCGCGCTTCAGCGGGCGCGCGCCGAACGCCGGGTCGTAGCCCTCGTTCAGAACGAGTTCCTTGGCAGCGTCAGTCAGTTCGAGCGAGATCTTGCGCTCGGCCAACTGGCGACGCAGGTCTTCAAGACGCAGCTCGACGATCTTCACCAGCTGTTCCTTGCCGAGCGGACGGAACACGATGATGTCGTCCACGCGATTCAGGAATTCCGGCTTGAAGTATCCCGCCAGCGAGGCGGTAACTTCTTTCGTGGCTTTCTCGAAGTCCGCTTCGGAGCGCAGGTTTTCCGCGGTCAAGAACGAGGAACCGATGTTCGAAGTCATGATGATGATGGTGTTTCGAAAATCGACCTGCCGGCCTTGGCCGTCGGTAAGACGCCCATCATCCATGATTTGCAACATGATGTTGAACACGTCGGGGTGCGCTTTCTCGATTTCATCGAAGAGCACGACCGCGTACGGACGGCGTCGGATCTGCTCTGTGAGTTGGCCACCTTCCTCGTAGCCGACATATCCTGGAGGTGCGCCAATCAGCCGGGCGACCGCGTGCTTCTCCATGTATTCGGACATGTCGATGCGCACCATGGCATGCTCGTCATCGAACAGGAATTCCGCGAGCGCGCGGGCCAGTTCGGTCTTGCCCACGCCGGTGGGTCCGAGGAAAATGAACGAACCGATTGGGCGCTTGGGATCGCTAAGCCCGGCGCGCGAACGGCGAATCGCGTTGGCAACGCGTTGCACGGCCTCATCCTGCCCAACCACGCGCTGGCGCAGGCGATCTTCCATGGTGACGAGTTTCTTGACCTCACTCTCGAGCATCTTGGAGACCGGGATGCCGGTCCACTTGGAGACGATGCGCGCGATGTCCTCCTCGTCTACTTCTTCCTTCAGCATGCGGCGTGCGCTGGTCTTCTCCAGCTGCGCCGTGAGTTGGTTGAGCTCCTGTTCCACTTTTCGGATCAGGCTGTAGCGGATCTCCGCGACGCGTTGAAGGTTCCCCTTGCGTTCCTCAGTCTGTTCTTCGATGCGAAGCTGTTCGAGCTGTTCCTTGAGCGCGCGCTGTCGGGCGATGAGATCCTTTTCCTGTTTCCAGGCGGCTTTCAGGGTGTTCGATCTCTCGCGGATTTCCGCCAGTTCTTTATCGATCGCGGCCAATCGTTCGCGCGAGTTGGGGTCATCTTCTTTCTTGAGCGCCTGTTTCTCAATCTCCAGCTGCATGGCTCGCCGCTCAAGCTGATCGATCTCCGTCGGCATTGAATCGATCTGGATGCGAAGCGAGGCAGCGGCTTCGTCGATCAGATCGATGGCCTTGTCGGGCAAAAACCGGTCGGTGATGTAGCGATGCGAAAGGGTAGCGGCCGCAACAATAGCGGAATCCTTGATGCGCACGCCATGGTGCACCTCGTAGCGCTCTTTCAGTCCGCGCAGGATGGCGATCGTGTCTTCGACTGTGGGCTCACCCACGTAGACCGGCTGGAAGCGGCGCTCGAGGGCAGCATCCTTTTCGACGTACTTGCGATACTCGTTAAGCGTGGTGGCGCCGATCGCGCGCAACTGGCCGCGAGCCAGCGCAGGCTTCAGCATGTTGGACGCGTCGATTGCGCCTTCGGCCGCGCCGGCACCCACCAGGGTGTGCAGCTCGTCGATGAAGAGCACGATCTGTCCTTCAGACTCTTCGATTTCCTTCAAAACGGCCTTGAGGCGATCTTCAAACTCGCCACGATACTTCGCCCCTGCCAGCATGGAACCAAGATCGAGGGCGACCACGCGTTTGTTCTTCAGAACTTCGGGAACGTCGCCGGAAACAATGCGTTGCGCGAGGCCCTCGACAATGGCAGTCTTGCCCACGCCAGGCTCGCCAATCAGCACGGGATTATTTTTCGTACGCCGGGAAAGGACCTGGACGACGCGACGGATTTCTTCGTCGCGCCCGATGACGGGATCGAGCTTGCCGCGTCGAGCCTGCTCGGTCAAATCGCGAGCGTAGCGCTCGAGCGCCTGGTATTTTGCCTCGGGATTCTGATCGGTCACCTTCTGCGTGCCGCGAATTGAGGTCAGTGCCTTCAGGATGGCGTCGTAACTCGCGCCATGGCGGGCAAGGATGGTCTGCGCGGAATCTCTCTTGGCTTGCGTGGCCGCGAGCAAGAGGTGCTCGGTGGAAACGTACTCGTCTTTGAAATTGGAAGCTTCCTTAAAAGCCCGGTCAACAAGCTGAGTGAGCGCGGGCGACATGGTGGCCTGGTTCGCGCCCTCTCCCGAAACTTTGGGCTGGTTGTCGATCTCGCGGTACGCCTCGTTCAAAACGACCTGCGGACCAATGCCCAGCTTCTCGAGAATAGGCGGAACGATGCCTTCCTTATCCTCAAGCAGGGCAGCAAGCAAGTGCAGGGGCAGCAACTCAGGGTTGCCATGTTCGGACGCGATGTCGTTGGCGCGCTGAACCGCTTCCTGCGCTTTAACCGTGAATTTGTCCCAGCGAATAGCCATGGTGAAAACCTCATTTGGTAATTTCGTAATTTGGCAATTGAGTAATTTGAAGTCCGATGCCAGTTCGATGCCCCTGAAAAGCCTGAGGACGACATCAAATTACAAAATTACCCGATTACAAAATCACAAAATGAAAGGGAGGCGGTCACCTCTGCCGCCTCCCGCACAGGGGCAAACGCCTGGTCTGCCCAGCCGAGCAGAGCTCGGCGCTTTTGACGCGATTTTGCTTAGGCAGCCTTGCTGGGGCCCTTGCCTTCCAGCGTCTTCTGACTGCCGACGTTGACTTTGATCGACTTCGGCTTGGCTTCCGCTTTCTTGGGCAGGACGATCTTCAGGATGCCCTTGTCGTAGTCAGCCTGGATCCTCTCCGCATCGACGGTAGAGGGCAGGGTGAACGTGCGGGTGAAGCTGCCGTACTGACGCTCGATGCGGCGGAAATTCTCCTCTTTCTCTTCCTTGTCGACCTTGCGCTCGCCGTGCACGGTCAGGACGTTGTTCTCGACCCGCACATCGATATCCTTCTCGTCGATGCCCGGGACTTCAACCTTCAGGACGACATTGTGCTCGTCCTCGTAGACATCTACCGGTGGAGCAAACTGGCTGGTGGTCAAAGACTCGTCCCGGCCTTCCGGTCCATACGACTCACGGAACAGGCGGTTCATGCGATCTTGGAGAGTGGAAAACTCACGGAAGGGATCCCAACGGGCAATCACAGTCATAGCCAAAAACCTCCTAATAGCTGATCTTGGATTGAGTGGTGCTGCAGTCACTCATTTAGATGAGCGATTAGCACAAATAGGTCATAAAAGTTGAGTGTAGCATTGTCAAGCAGGTGATTTCTTTTATTTTCAGTATGCTACATCGAAAATTAGGCACTTTAAATAGGCAGTTTCCGGTACACAAGGCAGCATGGGATGGTCTTTCGCCTGGGTGCGCCGCTCCAGCAAGCGCAGGGTTTT